>Ga0123355_10001846_pt1 | contig 29673 bp, 20 predicted proteins | sample TergutEmb28metaG_3_FD_89872 | JGI IMG/M metagenome (GOLD analysis project Ga0123355, IMG submission 89872) | Embiratermes neotenicus P1 segment gut microbial communities from Petit-Saut dam, French Guiana - Emb289 P1 | ecosystem: Host-associated > Arthropoda: Insects > Digestive system > Gut ... | reverse complement strand
GAGGGAGGAACGTAGGCTGAGGGTGTTTGAGAACAGGGTGTTGAGGAGAGTATTTGGGCCTAGGAGGGACGAGGTAACAGGGGAATGGAGAAAATTACATAATGAGGAGCTTAGGAATCTTTATTCCTTACCCAATATTGTGCGGGTGGTAAAATCGGGAAGAATGAGATGGGCGGGGCATGTGGCGTGTATGGGGGAGGGGAGAGGTGTGTACAGGGTTCTAGTGGGGAAACCTGCGGGAAAGAGACCATTGGGGAGACCCAGACATAGATGAGAGGATAATATTAAGATGGATCTTCGGGAAGTGGGACGGGGGGAGACTGGATGGAATTGGCTCAGCATAGGAACAGACGGCGGGCACTTGTGAATACGCTGATGAACTTTCGGTTTCCATAAAGTGCGGGGAATTTCTTGACTAGCTGCAGAACCAGTTAGCTTCTCAAGAAGGACTCTGCCCCATGGAGTAAGTAAGTAAGTCCCATATTATATTTTTAAAACTTAAAAAATGTAAACAATAAGAGGACACTGATTTCTGACATAATACATGAAGTTTGTTTGCTGCGAGAAACAATAACAGAATTATTATTACTCATGATTAAATTCAAGTACTGTATGATAATTTTTAAGACCTGTGTTGTGTGTTACGGTCTGTCAGTAACCACCAGCCATAGAGGACAAGGAAAAGTGGAGACTGGGATTTTGTGTCAGATCAGTTTATTTATGTATCATAGACCTATTTCTAGTGTATATCCATAAAGCAATCCCATTACAGGCCTGGACAGGCCCTGAGGGTTCCAGGAGGTTGAGGCTGCCAGATTTCAAGACAGTTGGCACATAAAGGTGGTAAGATCAGCCCTACACACCCAGCCACCTTTACTCCCAGGAAATATTCCTAGTACTCATTTCTGTTCGAGGCTGAGTCAACCCCAGGACCATAGTGCAGCCGGAAGGATTATGTCAATGAAAAATTTCATTGACACCATTGGGAATCGAACCCACAACCTTCCGGCTTGTAGCGCAGTGCCTCAACCAATTGTGCCACCGCTTGCCCCATTGTATATCCATACTGATATCTAATGTACGGTTGTACACGGTGTTGTGCTTTGATTTCAGTTGCCATGTCGTACAGGACCGCAGACTACACATTCCCGTATAAATGAGGAGCAAAATAAGAAGTGCCTAATTCAGATCAGCAGATATCGCTTTTCACTTGTAATTTCTGGTCTCACAAAAATACTACAGCGTGTTAATGAAATGGTAAGGAGTTCCGTGCCTTTTATTAATGTTTTGAAGACCTTCGTGCATGTTTGCGATCATATGTGGGAAAACAGCTTCAGAAATTCAACTTATATATTTAGACAGTAAGGACTTTATTTTTAAGAAATCCTGTACACTCTCTGTTTTAATGTTCATAAGATGCCATTTATTTCATAATTTTATCTCCTATTCCATTAATACATTTTGCATAAACAGTGCACTAAAATTTACCCCTTGATTGATTAGCATTGGGTTCAGGACCTCACAGCCCCGATGCACCTATGCCTTAATGACGGGCCGTTTGTGCCCAGTTTACCCCTGTCTGACAGGATAAAGGTGAATTTGGTTTAGTTGGAATATTTATTTAAAGTGGCAGTTATTTTTATTGCCTTTTGTTTATGTATAATAAACTGTTTTCTATGCTCATTTGTGAAAATTGTAATGAAATAAACATGTCTGCAGGTACAGGGTGAGCATAAAATATCTGTATGGCTCCCAGGACATAACACAGTTTTACCATAAATTAATTGTGAAGTCAAAGTTTTGGGACCTTGCCCTGTAAGAACGGACATAAGTGAAGGAAGAAGAAAACTGTTTCAATTTTCTTCAGAGTATCTACCTTTTTTCTAAACCTCCCATTATGATAAAACATGAAGTATATTGAAGTAATCCGTCAATCCCAGATATGCTTTTTTTTTTATCAATATCAGAGATTTAGTATACTTTATGACATGTTTCAGCCAACTTAGCCATCTTTGAGTAACCAACCTTGACTGAACACATTTTTTGCATATTACTAAAGTTGCACAAAACCTTCACCCAAGGAGTTTAATTTGATAATAATGTTCTTGACAGTGTTGTAAATGTTCACCAAAGTTTAACTGTAGCTCAGACCACTTTTCAGATGTTGACATTATGTGCACTTCCCCCACCCCCCTTGCAACTTACCTTTTCCTGTTGCTTTGTTGTATGTGAGGTGAATAGTGCTAGTTTACGTACACCTTCAGAGGAAATGGGCTTGTCGCTATTGACAATTATTTGCTACAAATGCATAGCCCTTGCATTTCAGTGGGTAATATTGGCACTTAAGAACAATTTTTACACCTGTTTTATTTTTACAAATATTTCTTCCCTGCAGAAATTTATAGAAAATTTTGAAGAACTGTTAAATGTTTTGTCAGCTCAGTCAGGAGGCATTTGCCTGCAGGAGTGCTTGCACTGCATTATATTTTCATGAATTGTGTTAATTATTATTACATGTATGGTATTTATTAACATTTTGCTCCACGAAGTGAATACATATCCTATCCTACTCTGTCAGACCAAGTTGTGTAGCCGAGTATTCAGGTTGCTAAATGACCACACATTTTCAAACTGTCATTATGGCTGTACTGTTCAAGGTATTGAAATCAGATCTGGATTGAAATCAACTTTTTATTTGACAGTAACAGTATAGAAAACTATGATTTCATCATAAATGAAAAAATCTTGCACTATTTTGTAGAGCCAGGATTTGAACCCATTCTACTTATAGAAAGTTTGTAAGTAACTTTATACTCTGTGGGCCTTCAGGAATCATCTGCTGTTCGGAACAACTTCCCCAAAGTATTGGAACATTAATATTAATGCCAGTGTTATGGGCTATATGAAAAAAAAACAACAAACAAATACACACACATAACACAACACCACACACACACACAACACACACCACAGACACACGCGCACATGCACCCGCACGCTCACGCGTGCGATTTTATAGAAAGCATGTATGTGAATTTATTAAATGGTAATGAGTGAAGCTGGACACTCGGATAGCAAAGGCTTCAATCTGAATTATGGTTTTATGCATTATGGAACTATATTGTACCTTAAATATTTACTGCTTAGAAAACCGCAGGTTTTAAAAGTTTTGATCATTACACTAAGGTAACAGTTTGAGTAGTGATACACAGTGAGGAAGATGTAGTAATCTTGTGTGGAAACCATGAATATTTTTAAATTTCAATTTTTTTTGGTTGCAGTTTCTCTCTGTAGTATCAGGACCACGACCTCATGGACCTGATATGGAACGCAACTGTTACGAGTCATTGCTCATTGTTTTGGACACATTAGAGAAGTGTCTGAGTAACCAACCCAAGGACACAGCACGATTTGATGAAGCAATGAATGTAAAACTCCTGTTACGGGAGATCTGTCAGTTTATTGGTTAGTCAATTTTTATGTAATAGGAAGCAGAGGGAATAAAATTTAGGACAGAGATGTATTACACTTTAATGTATGAGCCATGTGGTTTGTTGTGAAATCCATTATCATAATATAAACATGACTTTCATCTTCTTTTATAACATTAATTTCCAATATGAAATGAGATGGAATATTACCTTCCCACTTGTGCCTTGTTGAGCAAAATGTGGCCAAACCTTTGCAGTATGACTGATGATTGAATTTCAGAATAAAACACACACAGAAAGATAAGAAATTTGATGAATAATTATTTTATATGCATTTATACAAAGATATTATTCAGTTATACATTGTATTATTGACAGTGGAACATACTTTTTGTACAAAAATTTATGTGGAAGTTCTGTCTCACATAAAAGTAACTGTCGCACTACTTGGTAACTTTGCATACAGGTTTAGGAACTGGAAAGTAAAGTGGTGGCTAAATGTAAGTACTTGAAAATACAGCGCATGTCTCAAAGTTCTTCTCGGACAGAAGCCTCTGCCTCTGTCATTTGCCCTGTTTACTGAATCAAAATCCATGACTTTCAAATTTTGTACATGTAATTTACACTTTTTAAAATTAATTTCAAGTAAGTTTTACAGCTACAGTACAGTGAAATCTTGTTTAACGAAATCATGGGGGGTGATGAAATTATATTCTTTATAATGAAATTTTGTTACATTAAAACACCTTAAGAATCTGAGAATGGTAGTTGTGTATGTGTAAAAACTAAAAACCAGACAGAATTACTGTGCTGACTTCCCACAACTTTCAGTATTATTATTATTTTTTTTTTTTTTTTTTTGGCATGGCTATTTTAAGTATTGATTTCCAATATGCAGACCAAAATGTTTTTGGTCATTACGAAGCACCAAAGACATCATTCCATGTTAGGTGAAATTTTTGATTGCCATCATCTTCTTTGTCCTCCATTGTCACAGCATCGCCAGATCCCCTGTACCATCTGCAGTAACACTGACTTTTTTATTCACACAAATATAGTCATCCAATTTCACCTTGGATTCCAGTTTTTGGTGCAAATGTTTTGAGTTTTTTGTTATATTGACCTCATTTTCACTCTCAATTTTACATTCTCAAGACACAATTGTGGCTTTGTGAAAGCAGTGCGTATATCTAGCATCACTTAACATTTTCCTTGCCACATTGAACATGTGAGTAGCCTTCAGAATGTTTATATTTGGGTCATGACCCGCTGAAATGTTGACCAACTAATGTCACACTAGCCATGACCTGTAGTACTCCACTTTTGCGGAATGAATTTTCGACTAATCCAGAGGCTGCAAAATGGAAGTTACATTGAGATTCAGTGACCCTCTATCCTAAGAGGTTACTCACCACTGACCCAGGTCATTTGAGTTGTCTCTTCCCTTTCTTCTTGATGAGTTGTTTGCCTTCTGTTGATCTTATCGTCTTTGTTTTTATTACCATAATTACATCTGTTGCTGAGTACAAACTGTGAAACTTCTTATTATGCATTTTCTTCAATATCTTATTAATTTTGCCCTAAGTCCAAATATTATTTCCCAACCCATGTTCCCAAAGATCGTCAGTCTGTTCTCATAGCTTTATTTGGGAGCTGAACTTTCACACTGATTCAAGAATCAGGTAAACTTATGCTTTTGTTTATGGTAATAATCATGATTAATATTTTGGAAACTGTCCACCATTGCATGCTTAAAAAAAACCCGACACTCTTTTGGATAACGAGCCCCCACTTGGTGATTTCTTCCTCTTCCCTTGTTCCACCTCTGAGACAGTGGCAGCTCCAGCAAACAAAAGGTTATGGATTTTTATTTTAAGATGAGGCACCCTGTCCAATATGTCGGATGCCACTAAGGGTGTTTATCTTTGCTTTGTATTTCCACAGTTCACTTTGTCTTAATTTCTAGTTATATTTGCAGTCAAGAACCTACTGTTATTTGTATTATTGTGTGTTTGCAGATGTCACAAACGACAATCCATCACTGCTGCAGCTCAAAAGTTTGGCATCCAAAGTTTTATTTGCATTAAGCCTGAACTTTTTCAATGCAGTATTCAATAGAATATCAGCACGGTGAGAGAATGTAACTTGATTTTTAAATAAATGAGGACTAGTTAATATTTTCAACTATTAAAAGTATTTTTTTTTAGGTTGCAGGAGCTGAGTGCCAGCAATGAGGAAAATCCTGACTGTAGTGATATTGAGTTGATTCAGCATATTAACGTGGATGTAAATAGACTGATTCGATTACTTAATGGTTTGTGCCTTCCTTACATTATTGTTTTAATTTTATTTGTACAGTGAAGAAGAAGCAATCAAGGTACTGTCCTAGCAGTTGTTTGGAGGGATTATGAGAACCTTATTTGGGATAGTTGTATCACAGCCATACTTTGAACCAGACACATCCCGTATGCAAGTCACATGCAATAGCTGCTTGAGACTGATTGTTGAGTAATTTGGCAAGGAATGAAAAAATTGTACCAAAGTATAGGAAACCCTTCCTAACTTTTGTAAAATATCTTTTATGTGTTGTAGGAAAAGTATTCAGAGGAGACACTTCAACATGAAGTGTTCTACAGAAACTACATAGCCACTAAACTGACTCTAGCGTAAGCTCTGTAAACACTGTAAGAATACTTGCATTTAAAACAGATTTTTGTATTGTAGTATATTTCATTTCATGTACATCTAAGTCTGGGAGTATTCTTATGTTGAAGCACATCATTTGAACCCTTTTACTTTAGCATATACAAGGTCTTGTTCAAATATTCCTGCCTGAGTTGATAATGGAATATACTCTTACCTTTGTTATTGGTTGTTGTTGTCCCCTTCAAAGTAGTCTCATTCTGAGTTATGTAATGGGTTCAAGGTTTCTGTCACTCTTGGAAGCACTGCTGGAACTGACGTTTTGTAATCACATGTCAAATGGTTGGCAATGGATCCTGAATTTCAGAGGCATCTTGAAAACTGCACCATCATAGCCATGATTTCATTCTTGGTAAAAAAAAAGAACTCACAGTGGGCCAAATGATGTGAGTGAGGAGGGTGGGGTACCACAGCCAGTTTTAGCAACCAAAAATGGCTGCACTGACAATGCAGTGTGCACTGATCCATTGGCATAGTGAATCAACCAGTCCTGCTCGTGGCATTATTCCAGATGTTTTGGGTTGAGTGTCTTCCTCGTATGTTGTAAAATTTCCTGGTAGTGATGCTGGTTAACCATATAGCCTGAAGGAAAAAGTCCCTGCCAAATAATGTCTCTGCATTCAGAAGGGATCACCAACGTGTTCTTGATGTTCAATGTGACATGCCTCACTTCCTTCAGACTTAGGAGAGGACAGTCTATTCCAGTGACAGGACTGCTGTTGGGTTTCTGGGTTATAACAGTAACCCCAGATTTTATCTCTTGTTATGGCTGTCAAGATTAAATTATGGTTGTTGCTGACTTCATTCAGCAATTCCAGTTACACACATGCCACTGGGGTTGCTTAGTGGTAGAGACTTTGCAGACATATACTGCATGTTCAAATTCTCCAATAGAATTTTCTAGCATTTTCCACATGAGAGACCTAACTTGCCAGCAGTTTCTGAAATGGTCCTTCATTGGTCATTGTTGATGACAGTGCAAAGTTTCTCCATGTTTTTGTGTGTGCTGCCTGTGGAGGGGTGATGTGAACACACAATCTTTAGCCAATTTCTCTGTGAATGAAGGAAACTCCAAAAAGTCAGTGTTGTCCCCGTGCCATTGTGACTGAAGGCTGTTTTGAGTGTTTCCTGCATTTGTGCTTAATTTTCTTGAGTTTGAAGTGCCACGTACTGCAAATTCATTGTTCTTTCAAGTCAGCCACTGTAAAACTGCGTATGAAAATATGTTGGCTTGAGAAGGAGTGCGGAGGGTTGTGACTGCAAAACTCACTAGACTGACGTGGAAGATAGTAATACAGTGGCATTTGGTGGCAGAAAGCTGCTGTACTTCACATTCTCAATTCCAGCAGTGAGTGAGGGAGCTTTCAGGTACATCTTCGTAAGACATTTTTACAAAATTGAGGGAGGGTTTGATATACTTCAGTGGGAATTTTGCCATTCATTGCAGCATTACTAAACAAGTTGCCTGAAGTAGACACTGACTTGCATTTGGGATATGTCTGGTGTGAAGTTTGACTGTGATATGACTGTCTTGATTGGGGATTTTCATGGATTTCATCAATCTCTCCAGGAAAGCATGCCAGGGTAATTCCTTGATTGCTTTATGTTCAGTGCTTCACCTCTTTGGCCCTGGAGCTGGTCATTTAATTTTAGCACAGTCTTTGTGTAATATGTTAATATTTATGAACCAAATAAGACATTATGAAGTACATGACATTTTGTGGAGAAAAACTGAAATTCTGTAACATATCTAAAAAAATTCAGTAAATGTATTTGTTAACCTTTTGGCGCCGGAATTATTTTTTTTTTAATTTCAGCACACCCTGTATATAAAATGTGAATAATACAGAAACCAAATACATTAGATTTATAAAACAAACTGCATTTTGAAGAGGTAAAAACGTAGATTATATACCATGTTTAAAATATTCAGTACCTATATTTGTTGAATAAATATATAAAATGTAACATTTAGAGGTTAGCGGTGCGGTACGACCACTATAGGTGTCGTTAGGCGTCAAAAAGTTAACTAAATACATGAAATACAGTCATTGATTGGTAGTAATACTTGTGCCCATGTATAGAACAGGTGGTGGCTAAAGGTTAAAATTTACAGCATGATCATCATATTTTTTGACACTAAATATTGTATGTAGTTAATGCAATGCTGCATAGTTTATCTATCTAGCGTTGTATTTACCTGACGTAATTGCACATAAGGGGACACGGGATAAATACAAGGGTTTTTTTTATAGGAAACCCTTTCGTGATGCTGTTAGCAAATGCAGCTAGTTACAAGTGATCATGTGGCTTTGTGCATCACCTACAGTTGACCTCTAGCTGTGCAATATCAAGGGGATGTTAGGCCAGTTGGAACAGTGTGACCCAGTTACATGCCATCATTACACATGCTAAATCTGTCAAAAGAGAACCAACAACCTGTCATTTAGTTCTTTCACATTGAGGGTTGTCAGCCAGCAAGAATTTGTGGGAGAATGCGTGCTTTATGTGGAAATGTATGCAGGGGTGGAGTGGCAGTGGATGTTCCAATCAGGGTGGCAGAGAAAAGGCAGTGATCCATGACCAAGCCCATGTCATCACTGCACCTGAGAAATTGCAGAAGTGGGAAAACCTGGTGATGCTGGCAGATTTCAGAACATTTATGAAGTACCAGCACAATTTGGTGTGTGCATTGGTAGTGAGCATGCATTTTTTTGAGGCCAGTATGTTGAGAAAAGAAATGGTTTATTTTTAGGATTGTTTGATCATGAGTACTAGCTTTATATTCACTCCATTTTACATGTGAACACATTACTGGTGACAATTAATTGTTTCTCCTTTTTTGATATATTTTTAGAATCTATTCAGAAATTCAAATCACTGAAGAAGTCTGCACATTTGGTGCTTATGACTTCACTGGAGAAGGCTATTTGGAATTGGATGGATACATATCCTCATGAATTTGCGGACCTACAGGTATTTAATAGTGAACATCTACAGTCCATTATTTCTTATTGATGTTAATGTTTGTGGGGTGTCATTAATAGGGTAGTTAACTGGATGTTTTCTAAATTGTAGGCATGTAATAATTGCTGCATTTTTGGGTTAATGGTAGTACTAGAACTAGTGTGTACCTAAGTTCTGAAGGTGAATGGTGGTTTTCCCCACCTTACTTGCCTGATTCTGAACTAACCTTAAGTTTTGTTCCCCCACTCTTTGACTCCACTCATCTTCAGTATTTAGCAGACCAGTATTTGAAGAAGGAACGTCTTCTGTTCTAAGTTAGTTTTGTGCATTTTAAGTCTGTTTTTGTCATACTTTTGCATTCCTGTAAGGTGTAAGCAGGCATCCATTGCAGGTACTTGTCACTTATTTCGAAGATTGAGTACATAAACCCATACTTTCACAATATGTTTAAGTACTCGTGAACCACTGTTTAACAACCACATTTAACAATTCTGTGACTAGGGTTAAGGTCTTAATTGCATAATATCTAGGAAACTGTAAATGTATTTTCTTGCATGGTTGCACTCCCTCATGAGAAAAATGTGTATATTGTAACCATCCTTCTAAATTTGCCCGACTTCTGGTTACAATACTTTGCAAACTCGTTGGAGAGCACAAATCTGTCTCAGGGAATATACAGGGGGATAGAAGCCGCTGTAATTGTTCTGTGACTCTATACTATCTTAATTTCAACAACCGACTGCTCGTTCTTGAATGTCTGCCCCCTCGTAAAAGAAACAGGCCACCTGCAAGAAAAACCCATGTAACAATATCCCTCAAACAAATGAACACCTGTGCACAGCTGCCCACCTCTCTAAAGCAAGAGAATTCAAACCTTATATGGAAAAGAGGCGTGTCATGCCTCAACCCATGTAACTTGAATTTGATTGTTTCCATCCCGTTGTGTATGTGTAACAGATTTATTGAAATGAACCATCTTTACACAACATACAAGTAACAGTTGCAAATCTACAACTGGTTAATTAAGCGACATGTTTCGGCCTTGTTCGGCCATCATCAGGCTTACAAAGGAATGGTGTTAATTAAGGTACATTCGTTCGCTATACCGATGGGATCCCATGGTTTACATTGGTCTTATGTCTTTTTAAAAAATTATTTACTATTGCTTAAAACAATATAACACATTAAAATGTAAAATGTTATTAATTTTAATATCCTAGCAGGGATGGACGTAAGTTGTGCAGTCGACTGTGATGACACTTGATAGCCTGCTTGTATAAGAGGTACTTGAGGCAATCGTTCACAATGTTTTCAGAGGGGCTTAGTGTTTCCTGGGTTCGTATGAAATTGTACACTTATGTTGTGTGCAGTTTGTTTGTATTCCAGTTTTAACGTGGTTGACGACCTGTATTCATTAGGTTACACTTGCTTAACTAGTGTGTGCACTATTTTCCATTGGGGTGGAAATTCCCGTTTCGTAATATTTGGCTATTTCCACCCCGATGGAAAATAGTGCACGCGCTAGTTAAACAAGTGTAACCTAATAATACAGGTCGTCAACCAGGTTAAAACTGGAATACATAGAAACTGCACACAACATAAGTGTACAATTTCATACGAACCCAGGAAACACTAAGCCCCATTGAAAACATTGCAAACGATTGCCTCAAGTACCTCTTATACAACCAGGCTATCAAGTGTCATCACAGTCGACTGCACAACTTACGTCCATCCCTGCTAGGATACTAAAATTAATAACATTTTACATTTTAATGTGTTATATTGTTTTAAGCAATAGTAAATAATTTTTTAAAAAGACATAAGACCAATGTAAACCATGGGTTCCCATTGGTATAGCGAACGAATGTACCTTGTTTAACACTATTTCTTTGTAAGCCTGATGATGGCCGAACAAGGGCGAAACATGTTGCTTAATTAACCAGTTGTAGATTTGCAACTGTTACTTGTACGTTGTGTAAAGATGGTTCATTTCAATAAATTTCTACCCATGTAGCACCTGGCAGGTGCAAGTGCGGAGAGCATTTAGAGATTTTAACCACCAAACCCCTCCGTGCATTTCAAACTGAATACAAAACTTTACCTTCCCTTTCAATTTTAAACCAGCCTATGGCCAGACGACCAGTTTATCTTCTCATCTTCTTCATTGCCTAGTCCAAGACTTGAACTATGGGCCATGGCCGGTTACAATACCTACAGGATGCTCATTGACCTATAAATAAAAGTAAAACCCAGGCATGAAGATACAGGAAAATGTTTGGCAAGACTTTTCTCTTAATAAAGGAAATGTTGTGTGACTGGAAATTTTAAAGAACAGAATTGTTGTATGAAGTGTCTGTAAATGTTAATAATTCGTTATGAGGTGGTAATGCAGTAATATCACACAGTATCGTCAGTTGTGATGAAATTTGTTTCTAAAATTACATTGTAGCTGAAAATTTTTGATATATTTGTTTCTTAGTTTTGCTGGCATCAGTTACGGATGGTTCATAGCCATATGTTTTGGGTTTAATCTGTTAACATATTCAGAACTGTTGGTGATATGTAGGAGGGGAGAGATTTAAACAGCAAAATGGTTGGGAGCGGATAACGGACGCTAGCAGTCCAGTGCAAAAGCAGTCGCCTGCGAGTGTGGTGTAATTGGGAGTACAGAGAGGTGACTGTGTCAGTTTCCTAGAAATGATCTAGTTGTTTAACTGGATATAGCACTCCATTATTTTATATCAAGAATAAAATGAGTAAATAAAACATAAGTAAAAAGACAATCATTAAAACTAAGTATGATTCGGTGAACCACACGCGTCTCCCAGTAAGAGGATCACCTACCAGACTGAGCACGTTGGGACAACAAAGTTACAAAGGGTGATCATGTAGAGCATGTAAAAGGGATACATATCTCTTGGTCACTAGAGTTGCATGCTTCTGTCATACTGTTGTCAAATTATTCTTAGAGTTACTGGGTTGTCAGGTGAGTGTGTAATTTCCTTAACATTCTAGGGGATGTCAGGGCAAGAGATGGAGAACAGCTGTTTTATATGCACCCACCCGTGTGGATCCGTACACTTTTACCCAAGGAAAGAAACAGTTACAATTTGTGCAGTTGTTTGTATATTTGAAACACCAGAGAGTGGTCAAGGTCTAGAAGTTAATTATTCTCCAATTTGTTTTACTGTCCATGGATTGATGGCTACATGGGGGCTCTTAAACTGCTAGGCTCATTAGAAAGTGTTGTTTTCAGTCTCTGAGCCAAGTGGTCATGATTGTTACATACTAATGTTGGAACCATATAGAACTGAATTCCTGGTTTTTCAGTACCATTTTTTAAGGTGAATAGCAGAACTGTTGTGGCCAGCAAACTAGGAAAGTTGGTGGGATTTTGTACATTTTTTAAGTTATGTTTTTGTAACTGCTCTAGTTCATTAAACAATGCAACTTATATGTCTGAAATTAATTTTTAAAAACATAATTGAAGAAGGTTCTTTTTATGACTGAAATTTCTTGCTGTTGGCTAGCCTTTAGCTGACTTACCACACGCATCCAACATATAAATATCTCTGTAACAGGTATGCTTACTGTGTATAGTGTACAAACTGAATTTGTTAGCTGGACAAACATGCACAGAATTTGGAAATAGTGATAAAAGTGAGTGCTAAGTATAGAACATATGAATGCTGTTTATTTGGATACATACTTGGAACCTTTTAAAAATTATTTTAATCAGATGAATTTTATGTCTGTCATTGATTGTAAATTGTACTGTATGTAACTGAAGTCATGTCTAGAGGCAGAATTTTGCTCACATTGTTTGTGGTTTGAATGGTTTACATCGGAGTCCAATTAATTCTTGGATGTAGAATTTTTATTTATTGACCATAACAAGAAAGCTTGCATGCCACATAACAGACATGCTACTATTTTTGTATTGCTTCATATATTGGTACAGTAGAAATAGATGTATTATGTTTGTCATTGTAATGGTAAAGAGAAATCTATTTTGAGGAGGTGTGTGTGGAAAGCTTGAAGATAATTCTGTGTTTTTCTTTGTTTCTTAAAGAAAAAACATAATGAGGAGTTGGCCAAGTGCTGCGAGAGTCTGTTTGACATCTTAGATAGCTTTGCTGATAACAAGAAAGGTAAAGCTGCTGTATGGCCACTTCAAATCATGCTTCTTGTTCTCTCACCTGTAAGCATTGTACTATATTTATTTAATTATCTATGTATATTGTCTGGATTCTAGAACATACTTTAATTATGAGTAGTTGTAAACCCTCTGAGAATATGCAAGAATAAAGTTCATGTGAGAAACATCATGTGAGCCAGAGTGGGATATTGTACTTCTTAGAGTATAGGCATTTAGATAAAGGGAACAGTATTGTATAAGTTTAGGAACCTTTCTTCGTGAGAACACAGTGACATGTGTCAGTTTGCTGTTATCATCATGGATGAATTTTTCTTTACAAATAGATTCATGTACTTTTGTGTGATATTTATTTATCCTTGGGTACATGCGTTTGTCTCTATCACCTGTGTCACATGCTCCCTGGGAATATGTCAAGAATTGCAAAATGATGTTACTCTTATTTTATGGAGTAATATGTGTTGTGTATTTGTACAGAAATGTTGGCCATGAACTCACCAGATGTGCAACAGTATTAGATGAAAGTCAGAGTGCATTCTTTGATGACAGATAACACTCAAATATGTGAATAAAAGTACTGTTCTGTTTTCTTCTTATATCTGTGGTGTTTCCTATGCAATGTCACTTTTGTTCAGTTGTTCATCTTGTCCATCAGTTAAATTTTAGGCAGCTTAGAAAATAGTGAGTGAATATTAGAGAAAATATGCTAATGGACTTAGGTGTAAACATACACATATACACACAACCACATGCATGTGTATGTGTGTTTGTCCAAGAGAAAGCAAGAGTTTTAGATTCTTGGTTTATTTTCTGTTTACCAAGAACAGTTATTCTGACTGGTGGCTTGCTTAGACCCTACAGCTGCAAGTTTTGAATCTCCAGATCTTGTGCTTTTGTACATAATAGAATTTTTTCACTCTTCCCTAACTTCTGTTGAGAGTAAATGGCAAGAGTCTCTGTTATCTGTAACATAAAGTAAATGTTTAGTTGAAGTTCTCTCTAGAACAGGCCACAAAGTCCTAAAGGGGGAGTAGATGTATAATTCTACTCTTTCTTTAACCTTGGTGCTAGATGGGGGTGGGTGGTCAGTGCCATGCCCTGGCCGCTTTACTCCCAGGAAAGACCCTGTACCCAGTGTGTGGGAGCCTGGGTGGGCCCCAGGGCCAGTCTGGATGGGTGTGGAAAATCTTGGCCCCCACTGGGTTTTGGTCCCCAGACCATCCAACCCAAAGCGAGTTGCTATAACAACTGCGCTATCCCAACCCACAAATGTTTAGTAAATTACATTTTTCTTTTGAACTCTCATGTGTTATTCACTGATGTTTCATATAGCCACTATGTACTGAAAAATTTATGTGCCTGTGACATGTGGTGAAATTTTTTATGGCCTATTTACAAATATGAAAACAGGAAAATTCATAACTTGTGTTGTAGGAAGGTAGTAGATTGCTTTTAAAAGTTTGTGTACCAGATTTCAAACCTTTATTGTGTTCTCACACTGTCCAACTACTGGCATGTTTCTGATTGGATGGATGTTTGGCTTTAGAAAGTCCTGGAGGAGATAGTGAATGCAGACAGTGGGGCACCTTGTTCGCCACGTCATTCTAAGAAGAAGCAGTTCATTGACTCAGTGAAAAGAGCTATAGGACAGCATGGAACTAGCAAACAGCTGACAGAGGCAGCTGCAATTACATGTGTCAAACTATGTAAAGCTTCAACCTACATCAACATATTGGACTCTAACAATGTAGCTTTTACTTTGGTGCAAAATATTATTAATGAACTCAAGGTAGGTAACTGATCCTTATTCGGAGTGTGAAGATCTGAAAGTTTGTATCTTCGTAACAAACGTCCAATTGCATACTTGTGTTCAAATTTAAAATAATAAAATACAGGAATGATTGTTTTATTAAGTACTGTATTAACTGCCATTATTCCTTTATACTGCATAATATACATAATTTCTTGTATACTTCATAGAGTGGCCAATACATCACTCTTCTTTGTGACTGTTCATTTACAAAGAAATGGTTGAATTTAGTCACTCTGCAACTGTCAATTCAGAATTGAATTTAATGTTAAAAGCCATGTCATGGTCAGATTTGGACCACGCATATTGCAGTCAGCTGAGGCATTTACAGTGAAGAAGAGTCATGAACTGAGTGCTAATAAGACTTGAAACTATTGATATGAGGGACGTGTATTATCATTCTGAAATGCAATGACAGTGGTAAGTTATTTTTAGTATTAATGCAGCACTACCAATTGGACTTAATACAGTGTCTGATGAAAGCTTGTCGTCCTAAAACCACTACAGTTCAGAGTCTGGTTCTGTTTTCATATTTTTGTAAAATTTGAGAACCCTCATTTGTTTTGTAATTTGTTCCTTTTTGGGTAATTCCCCGGCGTCTGAGTTCTAATTGCCGATGTTTCGGAACTCACTGTCGGTTCCATCTTCATAGGCAGGTGATGTATGCCTGCCTATGAAGATGGAACCGACAGTGAGTTCCGAAACGTCGGCAATTAGAACTCAGACGCCAGGGAATTACCCAAAAAGGAACAAATTACATTTAGAACACGGCGAAAGCTTAAAAACCAGAATGATACACCTCATTTGTTTTGTTCAGTAGATAAAGATAACCTTGATAACCCTTGCTATAGCTGAGGATGGAAACATCCAGTCTGTACAGTGTAATCAGACAATGGATCAAATGCAATTGGAGTGGCATATAATAAGAAGAAAGTATATGTTATAATTCATAATTTCTTTCACAGAATCTGCTCTTCAGTCCAAGCAAACCATTCTCCCGGGGACAGAACTATATTCCACATGATATTGACTTAATGATTGACTGTTTTGTCTCGTGTTTCCGTATCAAACCACACAACAATGAAGCACTCAAAGTGTGTTTGAACCCCACATCTTCATTCCTATACCACTATGTTCTCATCAGTTCTTTGTACAGGTATAGTCTTTTGACTGTTTTTTTTATACACATACTTCTGTTATCTGAGATTGTTTCTGTCTGGTCAGCACTACTGTGTGCAGTTTTATTGTGTGGTATTCATAGTGATGACATATAGACACTTCCCAACTTACACAACAGGTGCGTCTGGGAAGATCTGGCGCAAGTTGAATTTTGTGCAAGTTATTATTGAGTATATGTGTGGTCAAATGTTTATGTGTGTATACATTGGAGAGTAATTGAAATCCACACTCGAAACTGATCAGCTGCAGTATGACCACCCTGCCACCTCTGTTATCACCCAGCAGCATTCTTATGCCACCTTCATCTCATTATGCCTCTATTCCTGCAAGAAAAAATCCAGCACACTTTTCATAAAGATTATTTAAATTCAACAACATGGTTAGCCATGCTCACATGTGCATTCAAGTTATATGGAGGCAATTTTAATAAGTCTGTAATATTTTTCGTTATTGAATAAAACATGTGTTAGAATTTTATGTTGATATGATTGTGAAGTTTTTCATTAAAAATTCTTATTTATGGCATGTGTTTATCTTGCAGAGTGCTCTGACTCTCTAACCAACCGACCGACCGACTGACCGACCGACAAACTAATCAACCAACCAGCAAACTGACCAACTGGATAGCTAGCTAGCTAGCTAACCAACCAATGAACTGACCAACTGACCGACCAACCAACCAACCAACCAACCAGCCAGCCAATTAACTCCATAGAGCAGATTACTTCTTGAGAAACTAATAAGTCTGCTCAGCAAGTCAAGAAATTCCCCACATTTTATCGAACCTGTAGATTCATTACCACATTCACAAGAGCTCACCACCTGTCCCATTCTTGAGTCAGATCAATCCAGTCCATGCCATTTATCCCATTTCTTGAAGATCCATTTTAATATTATCTTCCCATGTATGACTGGGTCTTCCAAGTGGTTTCTTCCCTCAAGTTTCCCCTGTATGTACCTTACCTCTCCCTCATATGTGCTACTTGCCCCTACCCATCTCATTCTTTTTGATGTTATCACCCGAATAATATTTGGTGAGGAGTACAGATCGTAAAGCTCCCTAGACTTTACAAATTGGATCCATATTTGTACAGTTTTCTTCTTTGCTCAAAATCACTACATGTGCTCAGGAAGTTCTGTGGACTCCTGAGGCAGTGCATGTGTATGTTTTGGTAAACTTGTGTGGGGTAATGCTTACTTATCACAACAGCTTAATAACTGCACATAGTGTGTCTGTGTTATTGATATATATTATTGCTAAGGAACAGTTTTGAATTGTTAAGATTGTTTTCAGTACTGCATTTACAGGATTATAACACAACCTCGATTACCATGGTGGCCTCAGATTGACTTGGTTTACAACAAATCCAGTGATCTCAGGTCAATGTTCACTGATACATTAAACAAGGTATCCCAAGGCTGCATTACTCATACTACACTACGCATGATTCCGGTAATTGAATTCACACTGAATTGCTTGTTCCAACTTCTAGATTTTCATTTTTTTTAATGACTTTTGGTATGTATAAGTAATGGTAAAAAACAGAAAATTAATGTCTGTAAATTTTTATATGCAGGCTGTTTCAGGTTGTCAGAATAATGTTAAAAAGTACCACCCAGGTCAAATCAGTTTATGATACATGTCTTATGAAGTAATGTATTCTATTTAGAAATTTATGTATTAGTTCTGTGCTATATTGTGCCTTCAGTTTTAATACAGACAAGAAGTTGTTATATGTCTAATAAAATGTTAAATGTTTACAGTCGTTTGCATTGAAGGGTAAAGAGTCTGCTTCAAAGTTCAAAGAGAAAGGTGATGAAATCCCTGCTATTAAGAACCTGTTACTCTTGATGGTTCGTCTCATCCATGCAGACCCAATGTTAATGCTGAATGTAAGTATATGTAATATGTATGTACACCATCAAAATTAAAGCTTGTGTAGAGTGTACTGAGGTGCGAGAGAAACATATAATTCTGTAAACTCTTGTTTTTTAGTAGATGTTTGAAGGTTGAATTGAATTTTACTTTCATTTTAAAAGTAAATATTTTTCAATTGCATTCTGTTTTCACCATGTAACCTTATTTCTGTCAAATGAACTGTTTTAGACAAATACTTGTTCATTTTTCCCTTTTTTAGTTTGTCTTACCCTACATATTTTGACTCTTACAGTCAGCTTTACAGGGATTATCTCTTGAATAACAGAGAAAACTCTTGATTGCAATATTGTTTCTCTTGAAATTATTTACAACTTATCCAGTGAAAAGTATTAGCATGGAGTGAAACAGTATCTCTTTTGCTGTGTTTTATGTTTGATACATTATTATGGTAATTCCAGGGTCAGTTGAAACTGTGTCCATATCACAATAAAATTTCTTTAAATCCCTGTCGATATCAACATAATCATCATCTAGCAAACATGGAGTTGGGCCACTGGTTGACCTGTTCCAGTTTTGCATGTCTAGAAGTCTCTTTAATGGTCTTCCCTGGTTTCTTCTGCCTGTTGGTCTGTGGTTTTTTAGAATTCCCGGTAATCTATTATGGGGCGTTTTGTTTATATGTTGCAACCAATTTCTTTTTTATTCTTGTATTTTGTCCAAAATTGTGGTTATATTTAGTTCTTTTACAGTTTCTGTGTATGTTTTAAAATCTCTCCATGCGTGTCCTGCTATTTTTCTCATATGTTTTGTCTCTGCTGCTGTTATTTTTCATGTATCACTTGCTGTCAGATTTTTCACTACCATATAACAGCTGGAATGGCTATCACTGTGGATTTAAAAAAATTAAAATCAATGTCTCTTATTTGCCACTTATCAGACCCAAGAGACTTATTGAATTTAGCTGATATCCAGTTGAGTCATGGTATATTGAGTATGCTGTCACATATGCTTAACATGCAAAACACAGTGAAGTGAAGACACTGTGTTTGTTGTGCATATTAGATTCCAGTTTCATCTGTTAGACTGGACTATGACTTGTCCATATGCATTTAATGCATGCTGATGTTGCTCTGATTGAGTTATTTTATACAAATGATGTCTGCTACATAAACATTGCTCCACTGTCCCATACAATTGAGAAAATGCTGACTGACATTCTTGACATGGTAAAAACACTAACCATTCACGTTGGTGCAGAGTAATGAATCTACATATATTGAGGAGGTACATAATTCACATCTTTGCTGTAGCACAGACTGTTATAGCTGGGTGGAGGGAGTTATGAATTTTTCTCAGCCTGTCCTGAAAAATGATACAGTCATGCCTTGATAAACCCCATGATTCTTTTTTCTGTGTCTCTACTATTTCACCTTATATAACCATCCTCTTCATGTCATTTGGCAGGAAATAACCATGCATCTGATGCAGCATCACAAAACAGTCTATGTATCTCTCACAAGTTGTCTGACACTGAGAGTCTCACAGTGGTGTAGAAGTATGGAAGGTGAACTTTCCTTTGTGTAGATTTTCACAATCATTGCTGTTGGAATTGACTTTAACAGCAAAGGAGGATTATATTTAATGTGTTGCCAATGAATTACAGAACATTCAAACACGAGATGTACTTACTGTAAGTTCTGATTTCATTTTAAGAACCAAGGGAAGGCTGGACATGAGATTCAGAGCTCTACACTTGAACTGATTAATGGGTTAGTGAGTTTGGTTCATCAAGCAACAATGCCAGATGTTGCACAGGAAGCCATGGAAGCTCTATTGGTACTCCACAACCCTGACAAGATTGAAGTCTGGAACCCTGAAGCGCCCATTAATACTTTCTGGGATGTGAGGTGAAGTATATTTTCCTGTTGTTTTAAATTGACATGAATGTTCGATAATGTTAAACCAACTACATGCTTTGCCATTCCTTCCAATTTATTAATAAGATGTGCCTTCTCTTCTGCAGGATTAAAGTAATTGTAGGAGTTAGTGTATTTGATATTTAGGTAACCAGGTATGGGATCTAAAAGCTAACCACCCTTTCTGCTGATCATAGTGCATGTGCCTTGTAGCCTTTCCCTCTTCCACTTCTGCCCCATGTACTGAACAACCTGCCCATTGCCATCAGCACATACATGTGCCTGTGTTTGATGAACTGAAGTATAGACACTTTTATCCATTACTTTGAAAGCCTCAACACATTATATTGAACTGATAATACATAAATAGGGCAGTGAGTATATGAAGGCACAGATTGTGTTTGCATACACAAATGTGAAGACAGACTGTATGTATACATATACATACATACATACACACGCCCACGTGCACACGCACACACAAACACACGTGCGCCCGCATGCATGCACCCATGCACCCACACACACCCACCCACACACACCCACACACGCGCACACACGCACCCACGCACGCACGCACATTTAAAATTGACTTCTGTATGGATTTCTTGGTCATGCATCTAGTATAATTCTGACAATATTTATTTTTAAAGTAAATATCTCGCTACTGTTGGACAGCTTACCCCCAAAAATTGTTCCACATATTATATAAGTAATGTATATTTGCATGTTCTTAATAAACAAAAATCATGGCTAAAATTTGGTGGTAAATATAAGGTGAACGTGTCCTTATGGTTAATTCAGTGCCATGCCATGAAGGCATATGATGCAGTGGAGTACAGTTTCCACACAGTGTCATCTTACTAGATAGAAGGATACAAACAGGGTATTTAGTATTGTCATGAAATTTTGTATTAGGAAGTAGAGGTATGCGATCATGCTAGTATGTACAGTGCAGGGGTGCACTAGCCCTTGGTGCCAGGTTTCATGGCTGACTGTTTATACTGTTGTACCAAATAGTTGTGTCATCAGTATGGAACTCCTTAATTTTCAGAAAATTTTTGCATGCCCATAGGACTTCGTGTACTTTCAAGTAATATGTTTGTTGTGGTGGATTTTGCTTGAAAGCTTCGGTTTTAGACTCTCATGTGAGTCTCAGAGGTGATACATTCATATAAACAGTTAAATGATACTAAAGTTGATGTATGATTTTCTTGCTTATGTTTGTAATCAGATGTGTTGAAACTATTTCCTTCCAATTATAATGTGTGATTATTAATGACCTTAAGACATTGTTAGTTGCCCTAGGTTTGTAGTGGCTGTTTGTTACAGAATGTTGAGAGTTCTTTAAGGTAGTCTTGACTTTTTAGTGCTGTCCCTCAGGTATACAGGTATTCATGTAATCTTAATGTCAGAAATAATTTACAAGTATTTTTTAGTATATAGTGTGAATGAGACCTCATAGTACGTAAAAAGTTTGCTTTTGCACCTTTTTTTATTAATTCTCCAGAGTGTTTTTATTTTATATGACTATTTTCATAGTAACTACAATGACATTATGTAGCAAATGACAGACATTTCTGTTTTTTTGTGTTACGTAACGTTAAAAAATACGGATCATGAAAAAGCTTGAATTAGAATGCACATTTTGATTTTAGTAGTATGTATGTCAGCTCACTTCATGTACTGTAATCTGTTTACAGACAAGTATATAATTTACTATTTGGTTAAAATATTTTTTTCTTTCTTTCTTTATCACTTTTATGTTAAAACATGTAAGATATATTTGGAGTGTTAGCTAGCAGTATGTTGACATTTTAATGCATTTTAACATAACAAACAAAAAAAGGGAAAAATTTTTATCAAATTGTAAGTTTTGTAAATGTCTGTAAACAGTTTCTGATATGCAATAGAAAGAAGTTAGTGACTAAATTTGAATACATATTTTGATGTAATATCTCTCAATACTCCTAGCCTTTTAACATGTTATTTAACACAAAAATATTATCTTATGTATATTGCTATGTAACCTTACTATAATCACCCTGTTGGTGGTTGTATAATGACATAAACATGTGGTTGAATTAATAAAGACAGGTGTCGATATGAATTCTTGTGTGTGCTTTGATGGATTTTACTAAGTTGTAAGGGGTACATGGTGAACTGTGAATTGTACCAAGATTCTTTAATATGTTTATGTTATGGGAAGCATATGTGTGTACTTTCATTTTAATTCATTGTTCATTTGTACTTGCAGTTCGCAAGTGTTATTCTCCATCTCCCAGAAGTTAATTCAACACCAAATAATGAACTACACAGACATCCTTAAATGGCTTCGTGATATTCTCATGTGCAGAAATGCATTTCTGCTACGTCACAAAGACTATGCAAATTTAGGAAGCCAGATTGCTATATGCAAGCAGGCACACATAAAACTTGAGGTAAGTGTTTTTTTTTTAATACTTGTTGAGGAATGTGTTTTGAGATTGTGAAATTTAAAGTGTTTCACTCATACCCCCCATCCCCAGTCATTCTCATCCTGAAATTTATCATTCTCCTATGTTATTTGAAATGTAACATAGAATAGAGCGCAGTATGGCAGCCACCACAGTGACCCTTGCACTTCATCCACTTCCAGTCTTTTGTGCAGCTCTTAAGTTCCTGCATTCACCAGTCCCACACCTTGAGCAAAGTGCAGTATCCTGCTGATAGAGATGTCATCCGGGTCACCTCATATAAAATGACAACACAGGTGCCTAAATCTTAATGTCTCCAAAGCTTCGCAGTCACAAAGAACATGTGAGGCCATTCCAGCTGCCTGTTTGCATCTGTCCCATTCGGGACTGTTTACCAGCGTCAGTTTAAATATATGTCCTTGTAAGTGACAGTGTCCTGTTAGAAGTTTTGTCCATGTTCTTAGCTAGTTTCTGTTCAAGTTGAGTAATTTTCCATCTATTTTAGCAGAAGGTCTTTTCAGAAAGCCCTAAGCCTGCCTTTGTCCAGGAATGGACTGCCAGTACCCCTTGTGTTTCCTGCTTGTCCAACCCTTGATCACTGCCCAGGCAACCCTTGCAGATATGCCAAGGACTGGCTCAGGTCCTGTAGGTGGTTGTGAAGAGCCTTGCCTGGCTAATTAAGTAGCTATTTCGTTTCCATCAACCCCATGTGTCCCGGCACCCATACCAGTTGGATCCTGTTGATGGCAGTCCCAGGCTAATTTAGAATATAAATGGAAACTGTCAAGGGCCATAATTACTGCTTGACTGTCAGGAAGAATATAAGATATTCTTATCTCTGTAATCCCTTTCTGTATTCTCTGTTACACATGCCTTAATAGCATATATTTCAGCCTAGAATACTTGGTGTGGAGCCCAAGGCTGAACCTGTGACTGCTTTTTGAGCTTCATATATACATCCCAACACTAGTGCCTTTTATTGGTCTTGGACCTGTCTGTGCACCAGTCTAGGCCCCATTTAATATTTGGTTTCTTCCTGTTCTGCCAGTCATACCTGTCACGGAACTTGACTGTGACCGGCTTGTACACATATCTTGGTATTATCCTGTCAATCCTCATCTGTAGGATGGGTTCATGTTCCATGTTTCAAGATTGCCTAGCATGTCCAAAATATGTGGATTGTGGTTTCCACTGCTGGCTGCACATTAGTCTGTAGATCCCTGCTTGGGTCTCCACCTCAGTCATCTTATGAAGAGGAGGTAGTCCCAGGAGGACCTTCATTGCAGCTGCTGGGGCCATCCTCATTTCCCCTGTTATAGTCATACAGCCAATCTTTGTAACTTACTGAGTTCCCTTCTCCTGACATTGTATGTGACCCTTTGCCACCAAGCTGTGGAGCCGTAGGTCAACACAGGTCTGATTACCATGGTGTATATACAGTGCACCATTCTGGGTTTCGGACCCCATGTTTTACCAAATGTGCCGTTACAGTCCAGCAAGTCCTGTGTGACTTATTCATAACATTTTTCAGCTTTGCCTTCCACATCCATTCATTGTCCAGAATAAGTCCAAGGTATTTGACTTTGGTAATCAGCTGCTATGTTTGTCCAGAGAGGGCTGGTTCCTTTAGGCTCCTTAAATCCCACTTTTTAGTGAGAGGTACTATCACCATCTTTTGTGGATTGATAGACAGCTGAGTTCTGTCACAGCATTGTCATACCATACCCAAAGCCTCCTGAAGAAGCTCAGAGATGGTGTCTGGGAATTTTCCACTTACTAGGATAGCAATATTGTCTATGTATCCCATTGTATAACAGCCACTCACATTGAGTTGTGTTGTGGGTTCATCCCTAACCAGGCCCCACAGTTGAAGTAATATAATTTCCCCTCCTGGACAGCCCTACATCACAGGCCCCTCCAGAGTTTCACCTGCCATGTGGGTTCAATTTACCTGCTACCCAGCATAGAGCCAGTGCACTGACAAATTGTGAACCCAATCTCATGCTGTTCAGCAGCATTTAGGAAAGCTGCAAGTGTTCCCCTCCACACTGCATTCTGTATGGATGTGAACATGTGCAGTGCAGTTTCGTTGGACGTACCTGGTATGCAAACTGGTTTTATATAATGGATACAACCTCAATATCTCATCCCTGCTTATGCCTGTCCCACAGTTTCTCTATCATCTTCAACATGAACAGTGATAGATTAACAGGATGATATGCCTTAACCTTGGTGTAGTTGATGTTAGCCTTCCTGTGTTTAGGGATGAATGTTGCCTTAACCTGCCTGCATGCTTCAGGTATATACCCTCCTGCCAGAGAGGCTCTAAATATATGGCCTAGATGAGCTACTAATTGCTCAGTTCCTTGCTGCAGTAGTGCAGGTACAATTTCATCAGCCCTTGCTGACTTACATGTTTGAATATATTTATGGCTTATTATGTTTTGGATTGATTTATGACCCTTCCAGATAGTTCCCATTCCTCCCTGTTAGGTACAAAAGCACCCAGGCATGGTCACTCTTTCCCTTCCTTGGTCACTTCACATCTCTGAGATCCTAGAAAATATACCTTGTAAAGTTCCTCCAGGGCCTCTTTTCCAGTTGTATGTATCATCCTTCAGGTAGTTTATAAGATCCCACTCTGTTGGCTGCCTGACTGACCATGATCTTCATGAGTCTGGCCCTGTCACATACATCCTCAAAGCCCCAACAGTAGTCCCTTAAAGGGGATGGTTTGGCATTTTGTGATCTCTTTATTGTAACAGGTGAGGGCTGTCATACATGATTCCAGTAGCCTCTTCTTGTAGCTTTATTAAAAAGCTGTCTTGTTCAAGCTTTAAGGCATCCTATCACTTTGCTCCACCAAGGAACTGTCCTTGGTGAGAGAGCCACCTAGGCTAGAGAGTTTTGGTGATAGGTTGAGAGGTTGGCCTGTTGCACCACGTCAGCAGCCAGCTGCACATCCCACACAAAGTGTATAACTCTTGGTAAAACCCCTAGATTTGCCTTTAGGTTTTCCAAGTAGGGTTCCTATTTGGTTCTCTTGTCTGACAAAGAGATCTTATTAGGTACATGCCAGTTGGACACTAGGCCCCCTATCTTATCAGTCCCTAATGTCAAGTCTCTAACCTTCTTCGTATTGCTAGTTGCGAAGGCAGGTTGATTACCTCTATTAAGAATGTTAAGTTTTGTACCTATCAGATATTTCATTACTTGTTCTTCTCATGGATCATTGTCTGTCCTTCCCCATATAATGTGTTGTGCATTGGCATTACATCCAACGATAAGCTGCATATTGTGCCTAGTGCAGTGGTCAGTGACTTACCTCAGCCCCAGGTGTGTAACATCTGAATCACAAGGGAGGTACACTAAGGTAACAATAAGTTCCCTTGTGCTGTGTTATTTAATGTATGTTATCCTCGCTGTTATCACATTCCTAGAGCAGGGCTCTGACAACAGAAAGGCATCAGTTGTGTTCCTTACAAAAATGCAAGAGCTAGGAGTGAGACTGAGTCCTGCCGAGAACTTTGTCCCTCTTCTATTGCACAAGCCCCTTATTTTTTCCCCATAGACCCATGGTTTGTGAATAAGTGCTATATCGATTTTCCCTGTGGCAAGTTCTTGACGAAGGAGTGCCTTTGCAGCCTACTGTGGTGAATATTTATTTGGATGAATTTACAGTCCTTAGGTGTGGGCCTTTTAGGATCCATTGATTGCTTGGGTGAGGTTTTATGCCCATCTGCACTAATCACCTGGTGCTATTCTGACCTGCACCAGTTTTATTAGGTTTCCTCTCAAGAGCCTCAGATAATTTGGGTCTTGTTAATTGCAGACCCACCACCTCCACAGGTTTGCTATTAGTTCCCTGCATCAACATGGCTCTCTGAGGTGTTCCTTGTGTAGGTAAGTGTCTCACATTTGGTGAGTCCGTAGCTCCTATTTCTTGCTTAGTTTGCGCAGGTTTTCTGGAGATTTCAGCCACCTGGGGTGGTCCACCAGTATTTTTGCTGATTGGTATTGTACAAGTGTCTCTGCACAATGAGTCCCTGTGCTGAAGGGGTTTGTGTTTATTAGAAGTTTCCATATGTGTCCTGATATAATGGGGAAATAAGTCACCACCTTCAGAGTCCTCTATGGGTGGAAGCAATAAATACAACAGGGTGCTGCCTGATGCCTCGATGGGATTGTTCATGACATTGCCATCACCACCCCAGTGTCACGCAGCCATCAGCATGGTGCCCCACACCCTGGCTTGATAGCTACCTGCAGACATTTCGCTGTTCTGTGACATGGATGCCAGCAGTTGGCTTTTGGAGGGATGATATGTAACATACTGAGAACTAGTGAGGAAATAGAGTAGCCTCATGTGTTATGTTTGTGGAATTTTTAGAATTTTTGTCAGCAGAGGGTGGCTGTAGCTTGCTTGACTTACATCTTGTAGGCATTTGCTCTTAATAATTCCAGATGTCTCATGCAGAAGTCATGTAAGAATGTAAGAGCAAAAATTATGAAATGCAAGTGATGTTAGATCAAGAGCGAAAATACGCAAGGGTTTTGTTTGTGTTTAAGTAAATGAAGTGTCGCAGACAGTGATTTTGATTAGGATGCAAATAACTGTAGTAATATTTACAAACATAAGTCAGTAGTGGTAACACTATTAGTGAAAATGCTTCAGTTTTTAATTAAAGAATATTTTCTTTCAGTATAATGCAGTAAAAGAAGTTTGGGTTTGTTATGTTATTGAGTTAAATCTTGGTTGTTATGTTTTAATAATTTTATTTTTGTAGGTGGTATTCTACATGTATCTTTGGAGCATAGATATTGAGGCTGTGTTAGTAGCCATGTCATGTTTTAGTCTGCTGTGTGAAGAAGCAGATATACGCTGTGGCTCCGATGAAGTTACTGTAACATATTTACTTCCAAACTACCACCTTTATCAAGAATTAGCCCAGGCTTCTACAATTCTTACTACAGGTTGGTGCATTCCTGTTTCACACAACATGTAATATAAGGTAAAATATGAGTTTATGAAAATTGTATTGGACTGTATTAAAATGATACTATTTTGCAAAACAGCCAGCGAGGAATCAAGAATTTATTACCGTGAACAAAATCATGGTAAAGTATTGAAAGTTTTACTCTTTGTAAATAAATAATGAATTTTTTTAGAATCTTGGCATCCTCGTTTTTGTTAGAACACTGCTTGTACCTGTTTAATTTGTTCTGCAAAAGAAAAATCTCAGGATTTGTTTTATTTCAGTTTCCATTCTTTGGTGGTAAATGTATATGACTGGATGTGTTAATGTGTGTAATCAACTGATGTTATTGTAGAGCAGGAAGGGAAAATAGCCAATAAATATTACTCATTTAAAAAAATTGACATTGGAAAGTGTCTCTCTGCCTTATTTTGCAGGAGAATTCTGACATCGATTAATATGGTAGCTTAATGGGAAATGTATCCACTTCTTCTCTTCCCTGTAGCTAGTACTCTTTCAACCTTCTGTAGATGGGGGAATATAAAATTAGATAGCTGATGTGCCACATATGTAATCACCCAAAATTGTAGTCATGAAACCATTACAAAGACTGAAGACTTTATATTTGGTGCTTGTTGTAAGAAAAAAAATTTTAATTTATGGAGATGTTGCTTGTGTCATTCTTGTAGTTACATGTGGTTGATTGAAGATGGTTTTAGTAACTCTGAATATTACACTGAATGGTGGCTTGGTAAGTGAACATTAAATGTAGAAGTTAGAGATTGTGGTTTAGTTTGAAGTGCTGTTTCAGGACATTCCTGGAACATCTGAGGGAGACCATGAAATTTAGTCTGTGCCCTGGCTGAGAATTGAACTAGTCACCTCCCAATTACAAATTGGAAATGTTATTACTTGAGTTAGCTTGTTTGTTGTGACACCTGAATTTGAGCTCTAAAATTACACAAGTTACACATGCTAGAAATAGGATTGCATTTTGGTTCAGCAGCTTCCACACACAATGTCATGAAATTTTATGGACAACCAAAGAATCATGGTTTCATTCCTTGCTGAGAGAAGAGGTTTTTTCCCATTTTCAAAACTTCCAGATTGGCCCTGAGGTCTGGCTAATCAGTGCATAACATGGGCATTTTTTTGCATGGGTAAAGTGTCCAAGGCATGAATATGACCACTTACCTTGAGAATGCATGGAGCTGTACCTGCATTTCCATCATATGCCTTCATGGTGTGTGTGGGGACAATGTTTCCTTTACCTTGGTAATTTAATAGATAGAGTGGATTCTTGAGAATTTACTGTATTTGTGTGTCTGTAGTTTTGAGCATGCATTTGTATTTATTCATTCATTCCATTGGCATACGCAGAATGCAACGATTCCTTGCCATTCTCAGTAGCTTCTTCCATTCCTCTTTGTTCTATACCCTTTCTGTCCACCCTTTTCCACCAACTAATCTCCCATCCTCCCTCACTTCATCTTGCCATCTATTTCTTGTCTACCTCTCAGCCTTGTTGCTTCCAGATTCATATATAATACTTTTTTAAGAATATTGTTTTCTTCCATTCTCTGTACATGCCCAAAGCATATGGGAGTGTGATGTGGAGTTACCTGATACCTAATAAGCTTTTCTACATGAAGATGAAAATATACAAACCTCTCCACTCGTACCCCACTCTTACCTACTGGCAGTGGGTCCTGTTAAGGCGAGAAACCCATGCTAAGGTTGAGGTAACCAACCCTTTCGGCAGCATGGGTCACCGCGCAGACAGAGCAAGGGGGTCTGATGGACCCAATAATAAGGGGCTATCACACAGGGTAGGAGGGACCCTTGAGCTTAGTTGCAACCCTCCTAAGAGAAGGACATTCCGAAATCAAACCACGGGTAGATGACACTCTGGAAGCTGTGGTGAAAGCAAGTCATATAAGGGAGTAAACCCTGATTAGAAATCCTGGCCCTTCAGGTTGAAGGTTTTATGACGGGCTAACCCTCCCCCCAAGTAAAAGAATCCATGGTTACAAATTTCTCAAAGGAGCCTCGGAAGAAGGAGACACATTTGTATTATTTTATACAGTAAAACCTGTCTAACTTGACCACCGACGGTTCCTGAAAAAGTGGTCAACATAAGCAAGTGGTCAACTTACACAAATGTGTCCCAAAATAACTTTTATACTCGTATTTTATTTTC
>Ga0123355_10001844_pt1 | contig 29687 bp, 27 predicted proteins | sample TergutEmb28metaG_3_FD_89872 | JGI IMG/M metagenome (GOLD analysis project Ga0123355, IMG submission 89872) | Embiratermes neotenicus P1 segment gut microbial communities from Petit-Saut dam, French Guiana - Emb289 P1 | ecosystem: Host-associated > Arthropoda: Insects > Digestive system > Gut ... | reverse complement strand
TCAGGTAGACAAAATTGTAATTCTCTACAAAGACCGTTTATTGCGTTTCGGATATGAACTAATCGAAAGTATTTGTGCAAAGTACGGCACAGAAATTGAGATTATAGACAACACCGAACGCACGGAGGAACAAGAGTTAGTTGAAGATTTAATCCGGATTGTGACGGTTTTCAGTTGTAAACTTCAAGGTAAACGAGCCAATAAAGCCAAAAAGATGATAAAGGAGTTGCAGGCCAACCTCCTTTTGTTACAAAAGGAGGTATAAATGCCCATGATAAAAGCGGCGAAGATACGCCTAAAACCAACTAAAGGGCAAGAACAAAAACTTTGGCAATCAGCAGGTGTTGCTCGTTTTGCCTATAACCGGACCTTGGGTCGTCAAAAAGAAAATCATGATAGTGGAGGCAAATTTCTTAATGACCAAGCATTACGCAAAGAATTTACACAGTTGAAACATAAAGAAGAATATGCGTGGCTATATGAAACAAGCAACAATATAACCAAACAAGCCATTAAGGATGCTTGCGATGCTTTTCTAAATTTCTTCAAGAAGAAAGCACAATTTCCAAGGTTCAAAAGCAAACGGAAAAGTAGACCCGCTTTTTATAACGATAATGTGAAGCTAATCAAGTATGATAATGAAACCAAGCAAGGACAATTCCTTATCGAAAAAGTTGGTTGGGTAAAGATTTCTGAGCCGGAAAGAATCTTCGGAGGCAAGTTCTACAATCCCCGCATATCTTTTGACGGCAAGTATTGGTATATCAGCATTGGGCAAGACATAACACAACCTATGCCAACACTGACCGGCGAATCTATTGGAATAGACTTGGGACTTAAAAACCTTGCTGTATGCTCAAACGAAACGACTGTCAATAATGTAAACAAAGAACCATCAACAAGGCAACAAGCTAAAAAATTGCGTAGGTTGCAACGCAAAGTGTCGAGAAAGTACGACATGAATAAAAATGGAAAGGAGTATGTCAAAACCCGCAATATCATAAAACTTGAAAAGCAAATAAGACTTACACACCGCAAAATAGCCAATATAAGACTTAATCATGTTCATCAAGCCACAACCGAACCGGTGAAAACCAAGCCGCACGGATAGTTATGGAAAACCTTAATGTAAAAGGCATGATGAAAAACAAGCATTTAGCAAAGGCCATCGGCGAGAGGATTTTATAACTTCAAACGCATACTCCGGTACAAATGTAGTTTCTACGGAATCGAATTTGTAGAAGCAGATAGGTTTTATCCGTCGTCAAAGACATGTTGCAGATGTGGGTATATCAAGAAAGACCTAAAACTTTCAGACAGGATTTTCAAATGCCCAAGTTGCAATAATGAGATTGACAGGGATTATCAGGCAAGTATCAATCTGTCTCGTTACACTGCGTAAAATGAAGTTCATATAAAATACCGCTCGTTGTGCGGAAATTTAAGCCTCCGGAGTGTTATATCAAACGAAAGTAGCCGCTACTTTGGCAAAATCGGACACGGTGAATGAGGAATAGACTTTTGTAAGGTTCTTATAGAGTTTTATGAAGTTTTGACAACGGCATAGTTGCAAATGGCTCAAACCCAAACCACGTTAAGCTTATTAATAGATAAGTAACCGAGGATTACAATTTTCAACTTTCCGATTTTTCAGTGTTGGTTGTTAGGAAGCTTGTCGTAATATTATGGTGGCGTTTGCTTATGGGGATTGGTTGCAAGAGGAAAGTGTATGGATCCTAGCATCTTTTAGTTTTTCAAATTTATTGAATTATTTTCATAACAGAAAGGGCGTGGAGGCATGTCAACGTTGCCTGTTTATAAAGTTGAGAATCCAGTCCATGAGACTATGAGAAATATTGAAATTGACCTATGTTAAGGAGGTTTTGTAATGTTCACTATAATTCCGCAAAGTGAGCGCAAGACGTACACCTATGACGAATTAAAGTTACACTTCAAAGGTAAGTGGATATTCCTTATCCATGCAGAACTTACGCCTGGTCTAAGCACTGTAAAAGGAACACCTGTGATAATAGCTGACACGGCATATGAAGGAACTGGAACTGGTATATATAACGATTTTGAAACGGACGAGTATGGTGAACTCACAACAGAGGATTTTACAGATGTTTCCGGTGATATTTCTTCCTTGCTTTGGGAGGTTCATGCATGACCATTGAACTTAACGACAGCCATTACACCGACTTCAAGCGAGAAGGCAAGCATATTGAAATTAAAGCACAGCTTATACGGAGAGCCCCATGAAGGGAAGATTATTAACGCCGCCAACGAGTTTTATATTTGATACCGGAGCAATGATAACAACGCTAACAAGGTATACCGCTGAAAAAGCAGGATACTTAGTCTACCCGGTAGATAGGATAGTAACTTTGGGTGGTGTAGTACCGGGGGTCACAATTGATGTAGAATATGTACGAATACCAGGATTCCAAATTGCGGGGCTTCACATATCGTCGGTTATGGTTGCCATACCTTGTATGTATCCTTGCAATTCCCACTGCAAACATAAAAACAAGCGGAGTATTCTAAAGGCATGTAACGGGCAACACAACCAATGCCTAGATTCTTGTAGAGAACAGAGATATCCCTGCAAAAATCAATGCTCCGCAGTATGCATGAATAGGGCGTTTACGAACATTCTCGGTCAAAACGTATTGGAATATTTTAAATATTTTATGGACACCGAGAATGACCGTATATACTTTACGAAGAACCCCACTCCTAAGCCGATTTCAGAAGAAATGGCTTGCATGAACGTATTCATTGCTGATGACAAAAATTTTTAGTATGTACTTGACGCGCCCGTCCAAGACAATTACAATGCACGATATTGTCATTGGTCTTGTTATCAATATTTTAGAATTTGGACTTTGTATTGATACTCTTGTTTCACATTTTTAGCACATGACCGAGGTGCCATACCGGTTGGATCCTTCCATTGCCTAACCTCATTCCATTGATTTTCTACCGGCAGTATTGAACTTATTGCCAAATGAATATGATGATATAACCATATCAAAACTCTTTTCTTCTGCAAGAGTATTCTTGATGTTAAAACGGAGGAGGAATAAACATGTTAGTCAAAAAAAAACTTGTAATGAAAAAAGCTATCATTCGCCTGTTGGAACTTTCCGCTGATGAAAAGGCTCATCAACTTTATAAAGCACAGTTGAAGGCGCAGAGGGATAATTATGCTTAGGAGTGGAACGTTAGAAAAAATGGCCACCGGGGTAGCCATATTACTTATTGTAGTTGGTATTTTTGCAAATCGTTATCAAGTGATGGGGATTGGCCTTACAGTTATTAATTCCTACATAGAATCTGTTTTAACTGTCAGAACTAATAACAGATCATTTGAAGATATCTTTTTGGAAAATAATTTAGAATATATAGATGGACTTATAGGAATTAATGATTTAATGTTTGAATTGGAAGAAATAATAAAAGAATCAACTTTTCCAATGCCTAATCTTGGAGTAGATATTGAGGCAAAAATGGAGAGGCTTAGAAACTTCGATTATTTACGAACTCAGTTTTATGTAGCGGATTGGAATACAGGTTTGCTTCCAAGTGATGTAGACGTGGATGCATTTTTACATGCAGATTTGACCATTGATACTGAACCTCCACGAGGGCCAAGAGTGTTAATTTTTCATACTCATTCTACCGAGATGTTTGCAGATAGTAACCATAATAATCCTATGGACGGTGTTATAGGATTAGGTGCTCACCTGGCTGAAATTTTAGAAAGGCAGTACGGAATACCAACTTTACACGATACTACCCGATACGATATTGTAGATGGAGTATCTATGAGAATGGGTGCTTATGAGCGAATGGAGCCATATATCAGAAGGATATTAGAAGATAACCCTACCATTGAGATAGTAATAGACCTGCACCGAGACGGATTACCGGAAGGTATGCCTCCTATGATAAGTTACATAAATGGTCAGCGAGCCGCCCGTATTATGTTTGTTAACGGATTATCTCGCAGACGAAACAATGATGATGTTTTAGAGCCTGTTCCATGGCTACCAAATCCATATTTGAGAGATAATTTGGCATTTAGTTTTCAATTGCAAATGTCAGCTAATCGTCTGTATCCGGGAATTGCACGTCGAGTATACTTAAAGGCATTTCGGTATAGCTTGCACTTAATGCCCCGTAGCACATTAATAGAAGTAGGAGCGCAAAACAACACTATGCAAGAGGCACATAATTCGATACCACATTTGGCAGCAATTATAGCAGATGTTATATTGCCTTAACTAAGAAAGCTGTATTCAACCCATTGAAACACTGTCTTGGCAGTCAATCAAGTATCTCAAGAGTTGAATACAGCTTTTATTTTAATTACCACATATTTAGCATTACTTAGATGATATATTTTTAGTTGCCTCTCTTAACCATTCAACCTCTTCTTTATTAAGAAACGGCTTCAATTTCTCATATACCATTTGATGATAACTATTCAAAAAATCAATTTCTTCTTGTGTCAATAAAGTCATATCCAGTGCTTTTATTTCAATAGGGCAAAGAGATAGCAATTCAAATCCCAAAAAGATACCAAAATCTGTTTTTTCAATTTCCTTTACCAGCATTACATTTTCAGTACGAATACCATAATGATTTGCCTTATAAATACCCGGCTCGTTAGTACATAACATTCCGGCAAGTAATTTATGCTCACTTGTGCGCATACTAATATTGTAAGGCCCCTCGTGTACACTTAAACAAAAACCTATGCCATGACCGGTACCATGTTTATAATCCATACCTGCTGCCCAAACAGGCACTCGTGCAATTGCATCTAACTGTGCTCCTGTTGCTCCCTGTAAAAACTTTGTACAAGCAAGAGCAAGATGACTCTTTAAGACTAAAGTAAAATCTCGACGCATTTCGTCTGTTATATCACCCATTATTATTGTACGAGATATATCTGTAGTACCATCCAAATATTGCCCACCGGTATCTATTAATAAAAATCCATCCTGCTTAATTTGATCTCCGGGATCAGGGCTATAGTGTACAATGGCGGCGTTTTTTCCATAAGCGACTATAGTAGTAAAACTATCGCCTAAGCAATTTTCTTGTTCCAAACGAAGTTGTGATATTTTATTTTGAACATCTGTTTCTGTAGGAGAATTTTGTACATTATTTGATAGCCATCTTAAAAGCTTTACCATTACCACCCCTTCTTTTAAAGAGGCATTGCAAATATTTTTTATCTCTACTTCATTTTTAACAGCTTTTAGCTTTCCAATAATGCTATCATCTTCAATGGACTCTGCTTTTGCCGGAATAGAATTAAATAGTTTTATACTTATAGCTTCCGGACAATACATCAAAGTTTTATTCAAAGATTTTTCTCGAATATAGTCAAAAACAGCATCATAAGGGCATACTAAAATCCCTTCCAAATGATTATGCAAAGAAGGTGTCATTTTTTGCTCATCTATAAACAAATATGCATCGTTTAAAGTAATCAGCAAATATGAAAAAAATACAGGGATTTTAGGAATGTCACTTCCGCGCATATTTGTTAGCCAAGCAATATCATCTAAGGCGGCTACTAAATAAATATCCACCTGTTTTTTAGTCATTTCCTCTCGAACTGCTGACAATTTTTGAGCAACAGTTTGTCCGGCAAAACAAACATCATGGGCAAAAATTGGTGAAGCAGGCATGGGGGGGCGATCTGTCCATAAAGAACCCACTACATCTTCGTCATAGCTAAAAAAAATTTTTTTACTCTTTAAATCTTTTTTTAGTGTTTTAAAGGAGGACAGCGATAATACTCGGCCATCAAAACTTATAGTAGCCTGATCAGGCAAATTAGCTTTTAACCATTCGCAATAAGTAGGCACTTGGGGTTCATTCATTTTAAACAGAGTGATTCCGGAGCCTTTCAACTCCTGTTCTGCCTGAATAAAATAACGCCCATCAGTCCATAGACCGGCTTCGTTATTTGTTACCACTACAGTGCCACTAGATCCGGTAAAACCTGACAGCCACTGGCGGGTACGCCAATAATCAGCCATATATTCACCTTGGTGAGCATCGCCACCCGTAATAATATAAGCATCTATTTTTTTTTCCAGCATAGTACAGCGCAAATTTTTTATTTTTTCTGAAGCAAATTTTTCTGACACATAATCGCCCCTTTTTCAATATTGAACAAAAAACACGCATTAACGCCCGGTGCCTGAACTAAAACTAACCACATTTTTTCGGTCCCGGTCATGGTCATCAAAGGTGCTTATGTATTCATCAAGTTCATTTATTGCATATTGATATTTGTCTTGCAAATCCCGGTTAGACTCTTTTAAGCGGGACATCTCTTGATGCAAGAGTTCCATTTCCAGGGTATATTGGCTTTGGGTTTGTTCTAGTTGCTCGTGCAAAATCTGTATTTTATGATTTTGCATAGCATTATCTTCCTGAAGTTGCCGTACTTCCCTGGTATATTGCTCTCGTCCATAAGTCAACTGAGTTTGAAGCTCATGGAGTTTTTCTGTCAATAAATAATTTTCTTCTTGCATACGGCCCATTTCTTGTATATATGCATCATGGGTACCTTCCAATGATTGATATTTATCCAATGCTTTATGGTAATCATCCGCAATGTTAAGCGATATCAACAAGGTACGAAGATGCTCACTAACAGGTTTATTGGATTTAGAGGATTTTATCTCATCCAGTTTCTTGTCAATGTATAAAGCTACTTTTTGCATGTAGGCTTCATTTTCGTCAGAAACCAAAGTGATAATCTGGCCGTCGATTACTACTTCTACTCTGTTTTTTTCCATAGTCAGTACCTTTTTCCTCTTGTTGTGATTTTATGCCTTTTTTTATTATAACAAATTTTTTGCAGTTGTGGAGTAAAATTTTCCACATGATATTTCATGAGAAAGAATATAAAGATTATGAAACGAGTTATTTTTTATTATACCATTAACATGGATGATATTACCAGTGCTAGTCCAAACTAAGCTTGTGCGCATAATTTTATAAATAGCAGGCAAAATAATATCGAAACAAACTTCTGAAACAAATTAAAAAAAGTAAGAAAGGAGCAATCACATGACAGGTTTAAGACAATCAGAGTTAAATTCCATCCGGGAGGTAGCAGCATGTCACCAAACTGTAGCTAATAAATTAAGTTCCTTTGCTAACCAAGTTAATGACTCTAACATTAAACAAATGTTTAACCAAGCATCTAACCAGGCTCGCCAAGGTGCGCAAAATTTAATTCAGATGCTATAAGAACCAAATTTTGTAAACGCTAATAGGAGATGATGTTAATGCAAGAAAAAGATATAGTACTGGATATTTTATCAGGAACCAAAGCAAGTTTAAGCAATTATGCCAAAGTGATAATGGAAACCGACAATCAGAACCTGCGCCAAACTTTTCAACAAATGCGAGATGGGGACGAAAAATTCCAATATGACTTATATAAAATAGCCTCACAAAAAGGATATTATCCTCCATCCCCTAATGCTACTCAACAAGATATGCAAAGTGTTAAGCAATGCTTGACCAGCGGATGCGCGCCATCAGGGGTTACTTCCTAAAGTTTTGCAAATCAAACCGGCTTGGTTGCAAGCCGGTTGTTTTCGTTATATTAAGGTAAAATAGAATGGAGTAAAATTCGTGAAGATTCGCTCGTTAATAATAGTTTGTGCTTTGTTATTAGCCAGTGGCTCTGGTAGTAATACAACAGAGATTGCAACAACTGCAAAACCTCATACAATTATGATTTACATGAACGGCTCAGATTTAGAGAGCGAGATAGGTGCTGCAACCACAGATTTAATAGAGATGTTAGAATCCGGATTAAACAGTCAAAATGCCAATGTAGTAATCTTTACCGGTGGCACTAAATACTGGCAAAATGATGTAATCCCGGCCAATGAATGCGCTATGTGGAAAATAGAAGATGGTGAAATTTTTGAAATTAAAAGAGTAGGACTCTTAAATATGGGTGATCCGGACACTTTAGCAGATTTCATTAATTTCTCTATAGCAAATTTTCCGGCTGAAAAATATGGACTTATTCTCTGGGATCATGGGGGCGGGGCTATAGCCGGCTTTGGTCATGATGAGAAATTTGATTATTACGATGAAGGTAGCTTAACTTTGGCAGAAATGGACTATGCTTTTAATAAAGCAGGGTTATCAGGTCAAAAGCTGGAATGGTTAGGATTTGATTCATGCCTTATGGCAACTGTAGAAATGGCTATTGTATCAGCACAATATGCAAGATATCTGGTAGCTTCTGAAGATTTAGAACCCGGCGATGGCTGGGATTACAAATTTTTAGCATTGCTTAATCAAAATCCACAAGCTTGTGGTTACATTTTAGGTAAAGAAATTGTTGATACCTTTATAGATTTCTATGGTCCGGATTCTGATGAAATATTAACATTATCTGTGGTAGATCTAAATAAGGTACAGCAAATAATGGATGCCATGGGGCAGTTAATGGAACAATGTTCCGATAAACTGTTGAATGATTTGTTTGTGACAGATAAAGATGATGCTAAAAATTTCACCATTTTAGCACAGCGTCGTAAACATACTAAAACCTTTGGATTAGGCTCACCACGAGATAATGAAAGCGATATGGTTGATATAGGTGATATGGCTCATCAATTAGCGGATCTTTTTCCGCATGAAGCTTCAACAATACTTGACGCACTAAATGAAGCGGTATTGTACAACCGACACAATTCTCGTGTTCCTTTATATGGTTTAAGCGCGTATTATGTATATGGTGGCCCTTTTTATGAATCAATGGATTTATATGCCGGATTAGACGTAGGTGAATCGTATACTCAATATCTTTTGAAATTTTTTGAACAACTGACTAACAGGCAGGATATTAGAGATATGCTTGACGTTGATATCCCTTTACTTCGATACGTAATGGGACAGCCCGTTGCCTTATATAGGACAGCTCAACTAGCAGGGCGAACTCAATATGCTATACCTGCAAGGGTAAATGGTAAGGATTGTGATATCGTTGTATGTTTAAAGGATGATTGCCGAAAATTAAAGGTACTTGGCTTCCGTCATGATGATGGTTTGGTTAAGCAAAAAGGATATGATATCTTTGAACCCGGTGACAAAATATCGTTTTATCGCCCATCCCAAGGTTTTTACAGCGGCAGGCGAAATGATTGTGAGTGGTTGTTAGGAGAAGAAATTGAAATATAGATGGTATACAATGTCAATTGAAAAACCGGCCATTGATAAACGAAAAAACAAGTGATAATGTAAGGTTGGTGCTTTTGCATTTTGTGGGCTGTTATGTTGAAGCGTAGTGAAGCCATAATAGTTCACAAAATGTATGGCACAAAAGAGGGTAGTAGTTCGCCGGGATATGCCTGCGTTGAATAACATGAAATCAGAATGGATTGATAAAATTATGAACACAATAAAAAAGCTGGGTATGCGTGCGCAATGTTATGAAATTATTAAAGAAAAAATTTTGCGACAAGAGTATGATCTCGGTGAATACATTAACATCGTAAGCTTGTCAACTGAATTATCTGTTAGCAATACCCCTATTCGTGAAGCCTTGTCGCAACTGGAAGCTGATGGATTAGTAATTTCTTCATTAAACACTAAAGCTCAAGTTGTTTTTTTTACACCATCAAGCTTTAAAGATATTGTTCAATCCGTTTACATTCTTGTAAAGGGTGCATATGAGCTTTGTGTAGAAGAAAATCGAATACCGGAACTTTTAAGCATGATGGAAAAAAGCTTAAAACTACAGGAGGAATTACTTATAATTGATGATCATTACCAATTTATTAAAGAATTAGTTCATTTCGATCAGACCATATTTGAAGCTTTAGAAAATCCGCATCTTTTATTTTTGTTCAAAAGATTATCTAATGTTCTTTTTCTTATGTATCGCACAAACCATCAGCGGAATGATTGGGAGCTTTTGCGCAGTATCTCTGAACACCGAGAAATTTTTAATACAATCGCAAGTGGTAATCATAGTGAGGTAGAAAAAGTCATCAGAGAGCATTATCGACAATCGTATGTTGAAAAATCACAACTATAACTTTTCTAATTTTGTCGAATAATTGTTATTGACATCTTATTAAGATAGAGTTAGTCTTTTATAGAAGGTGCCAAACAAATTTTAATTTACATAGTGAGAATAACCAACATAATGATATATCAAATTATTATTTATAGTTATAAATCGCACATTTTTTGTAAATGAATATAATTGGTATTTGGTATCTTTCTTTGTCAATGAAAGTGTGCATTATGCACGATATAGTGAATGTAATTAAAATTATTAAGGAGGCACATAAGATGTCAAGTTTATTCAACATTCTCAAGGCCGAGGGTCTCACTACCTTAAAAATTCGCTACGATTTTCGTACGGATGTATTCCGTTTTATAGCGGCAAAAGAGTGGGATGCAAGCACCGATTTTTCCAAATATAACAAAACATTTAATATTGGAAGCAATTTAACGGATGAAGCGGTTTACCTTAATACCTCTCAGGTGCTTACGATGTTTGAGAAGCACGGGCAAAAGGAATACCTTGAAAAAATTAAGGATCTAATACGCCAGGGAAAACATTTTGGAATTGATATGCTTTATAACGACAAGTTTAATATCAGATTTATTTGTGGTATCCATAGCCCTAAACGCGGAGTAAACAACAAGAGTCATGCTACAATGGCCGGAGCAACCCGCCGCAAGGATCTTAGCATTCCTGAAATTGATGCAATAATTGATGCACTCAATCTGTCTCGTGCAATGGCGTTTAAAAATATTGCAGCAGATATATCTTTTGGTGGATGTAAAACTACCATTCAGATGGACTCTCCTGACATTACTAACATGGAGCTTATGGGCTTTATGGCGTATGCTTGCGACACTACTCGTTGTTTTACCGGGCCGGATATGGCTTTTCCGAAAGAAATGGTTAAGGTTATGAATAATAACTTTACTATGCAATATTGTGGTGGCCCCGGTTCTGCTTTGGGTGATACAGCCATTCCAACTGCTTACGGAGTATACCTTGCTCTTAAACAAGCATTGAAATTTCAAACAGGCTCTGAAAGTTTGGACGGCATGTCCGCAGCAGTACAGGGGCTTGGTGCAGTAGGTTATGCTATGGCAAAATATCTTGCCCAAGAAAAGACAAAATTGTATATAGCCGACATTAATCAAGATGCACTTGATCGCTTTATAAAAGAGCATCCAAACCATGATGTAACAATAGTATCTACTGACGAAATTGTAAAAGTAGATGCTGATATTTTCTGTCCTAGCGCAATGGGCGGAATTTTGGGAGAAGAAGAAATTAAGACCCTCAAGTTTAAGTATATAATCGGGGGTGCTAATAACCAACTGCGTGCTACCAACCAAGAAGAAGAAATTCGTCTGGCAAAGCTTATTGCTGACAAAGGTATTTTATTCCAGGTGGATTGGTGGCACAATTGCGCCGGCGTTTTAGCTGCTGCCATGGAATATACTTATGGGTTTACAAAAAATAATGCTGATCTTGTAAAGGCAGTTGAAGAAGTTGTTCCGGTACAAACTTGGAAAAACCTTAACCGTGCTAAAGAGCAAAATGTAACCCCAACAGAAAGTGCTTACATGAGCTGTAATGAATTAATTTATGGCGATGTAACTTCTAAATTTTGGACTATTTAAAACTCTTACAATAAGGGAGGCAACACATGTTCCGAAATTTTACAGAACTTAAAGACAGCCTTTCCGCAGATGCTCCCAAGACCATTGTTGTAGCCGCAGCACACGATAAACACACGCTGGAAGCTGTTTATGAAGCCACCGAGTCACTACCAATGAAGTATCTTTTGGTTGGTGATAAAGCAAAAATCTTAAAAATATCAAACGGGCTTGGCAAAACTTTGAACGAAGGTGTAGTCATTAACGCTGTTGATGAATCGGACTGCGCCCTAAAATCCGTTAGCCTTATTGCTGAGGGCAAAGGTAGTGTGCTGATGAAGGGCTTGCTTGAGACCGGTACACTGCTTAAAGCGGCACTGGACAAGGAAAAAGGCATCAGAGGCACCGGGACTATGTCGCATTTAGCTATGCTGGAAATTCCTGAATATCACAAGCTAATAGCTGTTACTGATGGTGGTATGATTCCCTATCCTACGCTAGAGCAAAAAGCAGATATTATTAGGAATACTGTTGAATTTTATCATCGTTTGGGAATTCAACAGCCAAAAATTGCAGTATTAGCGGCTTCTGAAGCAGTAAACGATAAAATACCTGAAACAGTGGATGCGGCTGAATTACAGGCTATGTGTTCCCGCAATGAGCCGGATAATTGTATAGTGGAAGGCCCGCTGTCATTTGATCTTGCTATCAGCAAGGAATCTGCTGCAATCAAAAAACATCCCGGCAAAATTACCGGCGAGATTGATATTCTTCTGATGCCTAATGTAGCAACAGGAAATATCTTGTGCAAAGGTTTACTTTACTGGGGTGGTGCTAAAATGGCAGGCTGTGTACTAGGGGCAAAGGTTCCCATAGTATTAGTATCTCGTGGAGCCACTGCCGAAGAAAAATTGCTTTCTATAATGCTTTGTTTAAAAGCGGGATAAATCATTAATAACATAAGGCAATGGAAGGAAATAAAGTTTCATTGCCTAAATTCTATAAACTAACCGAGAGAGAGGAAAGTCTATGAAGCGTTTACTGACAGGTAACGAAGCTATTGCACATGGTGCTTGGGAAGCGGGGGTTTCATTTGCCTCAGCTTATCCGGGTACGCCTAGTTCTGAAATTCTTGCAAATGTTGCTAGATATAAGGAGATCCGCTCCGAATGGGCACCTAATGAAAAAGTATCTTTAGAAGCCGTAATAGGGGCATCTATTGGTGGTGTACGCAGTATCTGCGCTATGAAACATGTTGGCGTAAATGTAGCCGCAGATCCATTGTTTACATTCTCATACATGGGTGTAAATGGTGGTATGGTGCTAATTTCTGCTGATGAACCGGGACAACATTCCAGCCAAAATGAGCAAGATAACCGCTGGTATGCACTTTCGGCTAAGATGCCTATGTTTGAACCATCCAATAGCCAAGAGTGCAGGGACATGCTTGCTGCTGCTTATGAAGTCAGCGAAAAATATGACACTCCTGTATTGATGCGTCTTACTACTCGTATTTGTCATTCCAAAAGTATTGTTGATTGTGGCGATAGGAAAGATGTCCCTGCAAAGCCTTATCAAAAAAATATTCAAAAGAATTTGATGGTTCCTGCTATCTCTAAAGTTCGCCGTGTTGTAGTTGAACAACGCATGAATGATTTAGCTGAATATACAGAAAATAACCCCTTCAACTATATCGAAAAAGGCGGAAAAATTGGTGTTATTACTTCCGGCATGTGCTATCACTTTGCAAAAGAAGTATTTGGCGATAGCGTAACATATCTTAAACTTGGCTTTACCAACCCATTGCCATCAAAGCTTCTTGCTGATTTTTATGAAATGGTAGACGAAGTATATATCATTGAGGAAAATGATCCTTATATTGAAAATTGGGTAAAAGCTCAAGGATATAGCTGCAAAGGCAATGACACCTTCCCTCCATATGGCGAGATGACCCCGGATGTAATTCGCCTTGCTGTAGAAGGCAAGCAACTTCCAATATTGGATTACAACAAAGATCTTCTTGTTCCCAGGCCGCCTACACTTTGTGCCGGATGTCCTCATCGCGGATTTTTCTACGAGTTGAGCAAGCTTAAAAATGTAGCAGTTTCCGGTGATATTGGTTGTTATACATTGGGCTTTGCGCCTCCGTACAATGCAATGGATTCCTGTGTATGCATGGGTGGTGCTTTCAGCGTAGCGCATGGTATGCAACTAGCTTTCGATGGAAGTAATCAAGACATTCGTGCAATAGGCGTTCTTGGTGACAGTACCTTCTTCCATACAGGTATAAATTCGCTAATGGAAATAATATATAACGGAAGCAAGGCAATCAGTGTTATTTTGGATAATCGCATCACCGGTATGACCGGGCATCAGGAAAATCCCGGATCCGGAAGGGTACTAAGTGGTGATCCGGCACCTATCATGAACATTGTAGAAATAGTTACGGCTCTGGGCTTTAAGCATATATTTGAAATAAATCCTAATGATTTAAGCGCAGTTAAAAAAGCTTTTGCTGACGCTTTAGCTTTGGACGAGCCATCCGTTATTGTCACCGTTTGGCCTTGCCCACTAAAAAGGATGGATCAAGCAGAACGTCAATTGTATGGTAATCCATTTACAACCAAGTGCGTAGTTGATTCAGAAACATGTAATGGATGTAAACTCTGCGTACGTTGTGGATGCCCTGCATTGTCAATGAACCGCGAGACTGACAAAGCAGAAATTGACAGCCCCCAATGTGTAGGCTGTGACGTTTGTGTGCAAATCTGTCCCAAAAAAGCAATTGCGAAGGAGGTTAACTAATATGACAAAAAGCATTCTCTTAGTAGGCGTAGGGGGTCAAGGTACAATTTTGGCAAGTAAGCTATTGACAATTGGGCTTATGCAATCAGGCTACGATGTAAAAATGAGCGAAATTCATGGCATGAGCCAACGCGGCGGTTCCGTATCCAGCCAAGTCCGTTATGGAGAAAAAGTTCAATCTCCTGTAATTGAACTGGGCGGTGCTGACATGCTAATTTCTTTTGAAAAAATGGAAGCTCTCAGATGGTTGGAATATTTGCGTGAAGATGGCAAGGCCATTGTTAATGATTATAAAATTAATCCAATGCCCGTAGTTTCGGGCGTGGCAGATTATTCTGATAAAATCCTCGACGAGCTAAAAGCCAAAGTATCTGATATTATCGTTGTAAATGCTTTTGAAGAAGCTCTTGCGCTTGGTAATCCCAAGGTGCTTAATATTGTTCTTTTGGGTACAATTGTTAAAATGATGGATCTTACAAAAGTAAACTGGGACGAAATTATTGCAAATGAAGTTAAAGCCGATTTTGTAGAACTTAATCAAAAAGCATTAGCTTGCGGCTTAAAATTAGTATAATAGGGGGCAAGCATGGATTATACAATTCTTGTAATTAACCCTGGTTCTACTTCTACAAAGATTGCCTTATATAAAAATGAGGAAGAATTATTTAACGAGAGCGTTGTTCATCCTCAAGAGGAAATAGAGAAGTTTGGCAGCCTCATCCAAGAGATTCCAATGCGTCAAAAACATGTGCTGGAAGCCTTGGAAAGAAACGGTTATAAACCTAAAGATCTATCAATTGTTATGGGTCGCGGTGGCTTATTCCCGCCAATTAAAGCAGGTGGATATAAGGTTAATCAGACCATGATGGATCTTGTTCTTGAAGAAAAAATATCCCCACATGCTTCAAATTTAGGCTCAATATTGGCGGATGGGATCGCAAAAGAAGCTGGTGTTTCGGCATATATTTATGATGCAGAATCATCTGACGAACTCACGGAAATTGCAAAGATTACCGGCATGAAAGAGATTGTGCGCAGAAGCTTTTGCCATGTACTCAACAGTAAGGCAGTTTCTCGGTGGTATGCTGAGTCCAAAAGCAAGAAATATGAAGAGATTAGCCTTATAGTTGCTCATTTAGGTGGTGGTATTAGCCTTAGTGCGCATCAAAACGGAAAAATTATAGATTCTCTTTCGGATGATAACGGGCCTTTTGCCCCTGAGCGTTCCGGCGGAGTGCCATTGTTAGATTTGATTGATTTGTGCTATAGTGGCGATTACTCTAAGAAGGACATGCAAAGAAAAGTCCGTGGCCTTGGTGGTATGCGTGATTTGCTTGGAACTTCCGATGGGCGTGAAATTGCCCGAAGAATGGAAGCCGGAGACAAAAAAGCTATGCTTGTTATGGAAGCACTTGGATATCAAGTTGCCAAGGGGATTGCTTTACTTGCACCGGCACTCAAGGGCAAATTTGATGCAATTATCCTTACAGGTGGTTTGGCAAATAACAAATTCCTTGTAGATAAAATTAAGGAATACATTGATTGGCTTGGCCCAATAGAAATTTTACCGGGTGAGCATGAAATGACAGCATTAGCATTGGGTGGTTTGCGTATCATCCGTGATAATGAACCGGTTAATGAAATGTAAATTAAAATGTAAAATCCAGGCTATGATGTAGTATAAAAAAGTTACATTGAATCTCGCTAAGGGAAGAATGAAAGAAAAAGGTGAGATTCAGATGACAAGAAACCAAAGGAGTTAAACATCAGAATACAGAGCAGAGGCAGTAAGATTGTCAAAAGAAATAAGAGCAAGTGCAGCAGCAAAACAATTGAAGATACCGGTAGATACACTCTACACATATTCAGACCGTGGCAGTCAATATATCGGTGAGGATTTTCGCAAAGAGATATCCAAACAAGGAATACAGCAAAGTGTGAACCGGCAGCGGGTCGATGCCATGACAACGCCAAGTGTGAAAGCATGTGGGGGCAAGGTAAGGTTGAAATTTTAGCTTGCTATGATACCAAGAAAATGACATGCGAGGAACTTACAGAAATAATCCACTATTACTACACGGTTTATTGGAATTATCGTCGTATTTGCTCTGCCATTGGTGGAGTGCCGCCAATGATTAACATTGGCGCATTGAATAGTTCACCAACCGCATATTTATTTCGGGCTGCCGCTAAAGCAGCCCATTTTTTTTTCTGCCTTTTTTACCGGATCACCCGTAAACGGGTCAATTTTGGTGGTATGCTTATTAACATATACACATGATCTTTGCACAATGTTGCTTCTAATATTTCTATTCCTTTCCTGTCACATAGTTCTCTCAACTCAATATGTCCTTTTGCCAAGGTTCGCTCATCTAATACATGCATACAGTTCTTTAGCTTATATTCAAGGTTTACAGGATGGGGCGAAAACGTTTCACCTCTTATTATCCGGTGAAGCTGTAGACCATATGCAAAGAGTAGATGGGGCTAAGTTGGATGATAAACATAAATGATTTTTATGTCGAAATAAGGGTTTAGTAAATCACGCAGCGCATCCAAATTGGCATGTTCTTTTGTACCAAATACATAAGCCAAAGGTTCACCTGTTTTGTGGTCTACCGCCCACCTTTTGATTAGAAATCTTTAATGATCTTGCGATATCTCTTATACCTTGTGCATTTGCTGCGTTGCTTATGATTTGAGCTTCTATTCCATGTTCACATCCTTTATATTGGTATTTGAGTATAAAGGACTTTTTAGTACATGACCCGAAATAAGTACCTACCGGCAAATGGCGCAAATTCAAAGTTTACCATTTTGTGGTTTAAAAAATGCATATTCATATATCATAACATAAATTCGATGTAGGCGAGCCAACCGTTTCATAGGTTGTGCATAGCTTTAATTTCATCAACTCGTTTCTTTTGGTGATCATATAATACATTATAAGGCGTTCCCTCATATCCAATTATGAAGGGATCGCCTACATCTGTTGTAACGCCGCTTAGTTCTTCGATAATTGCATGTGTGCAAAATGGTACGTATGAAGTGCTGTAGCCGCCTTCATGAGTACAAATTAATTTTCCTTTGCAATGCACATTCGCCAATTCCATCATAATTTTAGTCATTTTTCTGTAACCTTTAGTGGTTAGCATCATCCTTGCCAAGGGATCAAAAAAATTTGCATCTTGCCCGGCAGAAATAATAATAAGTTGAGGCTTAAAGTTATCTGTCATCGGCTTTACAATTTGTTCCATTGCATAGATGTAACCGGCATCCCCTGTACCTGCATAAAGAGGAATATTAACTGTAAATCCTTTTCCTTCACCTTCTCCAATATGGTCAATTTCACCACGGCCAACAGCTTCAAGCCCTTCTTGATGCAAAGAAATATATAGCACATTAGGATCATTGTAATAAGCATCTTCTATACCATTACCATGATGAGCGTCCCAGTCAATGATAAGTATTCTCTCGTAACCAAGCTCTCTTCGTGCATACTCTGTGGCAATAACAGCATTGTTAAATATACAAAATCCCATCCCCATATCTGCTACTGCATGATGTCCGGGAGGTCTAACAAGCGCGTAAGCGTTATCACATTCTTCTTTTGTAACCGCTTCTACTGCTGTAATGGTGCCCCCTGCTGCTAACAAAGCAATCTCAAAAGAGCCTTTTCCTACTATTGTAAGCTCGCCACAATCACCTCCACTACCTTTGCTTAATTCCTTAACTCTTTTTATATGCTCTACGGTATGATAATATTGCAGCTCTATTTCTTTAGCCGGATATGGCTTAATAATATGAAGCTTGTCATACAAGCCGCTTGCCTCCAACAAATTTTTAATACGTCTTTTACTTTCGGGGTTTTCTATAGCATTTTCAGGTTGGATATATCCCCCGGATGGCAAGCCTAAAGAATTGGATCCGGCATCATGCCAAAAATACTTTTCATCACAAACAAATGCAGTTCTCCTCATTGTGTATCCTCCTCAATTCCTTTTTGATAAGTCTTGGTCTAACATTGCAAGCATATTTCAAAAAAATACAAATTGCAAGTAAAATTTGCATGATGGGTTCATCCAATCGATATACCACTTCGCACTAACGTGCTTCGTGTCGGTGAAGGGGCGCAATTTCCGCTTGCATCAACACGTAAACGTGTTATGTCAATCGGAATTGCTATAACAAAATGAGACCGATTGCCCATCAATATTTTTCTCCCCACGGTTTTTGTCCTTAAAAGGCTCTTTTTCATCTTTTCAATATCCTTTTCATCATTAAGACATAAATAGGCCATTTTAAGAAGAAATGTGTTGAATGCATAAATGGATAGTAAAATAGGGTACATTAACAGGAGGTGCAAACACCAATGGAAATAAAGTTATTACACATTAAATCCATCGCTTTTTTTGCTCCCTCACTACTGGGACTATTAATGATCATTTTTACATCATCAGTAAATATAATTTTACGAATTATTGCTACAAGTATTGTAGGTATGTCCTGTATCATAATTGGGAGAATTTACTATATATATAAGAAAGGAAGCCGCCATGGAAAATGAACTTATACAAAGGACTGCAAAGGTCTTAACGAGAAAAATTAACTGTTATACTTGCAAAGATGGTCTTGAACTCCAAAAAATGGAATTGGGTATGGAGATTTTACTCATTAATGTATCAAAAATCATCATCATATACTTGCTTGCAATACTATTAGGTATATTGGGTCAAACATTAATTATTCATGGGGCATTTATGTTAACCAAACGCTACTCTTTTGGACTTCATGCTCTTAATAGTACCGTATGTACAGTACTAAGCTGTTGTATGTTTGTATTTATCCCTCTACTATTATCAGACATGGGCATAAGCAATCCTATAGTTTTAACTGTATTTCCGGTTATCATATCAATCTTATATCGTTATGCACCGGCAGATACAAAGGCCAGACCTATTATAGGAGTAAAACTTAGAAAACAGCTTAAATACAAATCTATAGCTTTTAGTACGATTGCAATGGCCATTGCTTTAATTGTACCAAATGAATCACTTAAACTTCTTATGGTTTTAGGGGCAGCATATCAGAGTATTTCTATACTGCCAATCACATATAAAATATTAAAAAGGAGCGAAAAAAATTATGAAATGTACGAGTGTGCTTGAAAACAGAAAAATGGGCTTAAAAGAAAAGGTAATTAGAGATTTTGGAGATAAACTTGGGCAAATGGCTAATCCAAGGGGATGCTTTCTTGCAACATTGTATGAACCCGAGTTGTCAACTGAAATGATTCAAGAAATGCTTGATAATCAATAATTTATGATTTGTAACTTGGTATTTTTTAAAAGTCAGTAGACCTCTTGTCTAACCAGCCAATGCTAATATTGCGATTAACCGCAAATACAGTATTGAACAGTTATGTAAGAGGTCTTTACTTTATTCCAACAACGTTGTATAATGCATTTAGTAGTCCTTCAAATCATACACGAGGCATTGATCATGATTGTTCCGTTTCCGGTTTTAGCAGCAATTGAAGTTTATATTTTCTTTGTAGTGTTTGGAAATATAAGCAAAATTAAATTTAATAAATCTGAAATGTTTTTTGCTTTTTTGTTAATGGTGCTTTTTTCAAGTGCGCTATTCCTTTATGTTGTTCCTGTATGGGATATAGCGGCTATTTTTACTCATGCTATTTATATTATTGTAATGGGATTAATTGCAAATAGAAAAACAAATGTTTTATCTCTCAGTGTTCTTTTTGGAAGCCTCTCAAGCGTTGTATTTTTATTGGCAGGATATATAACAGGTGTGCTTTTAGTTTTAGTATTTGGATCAGAGTATAATGATAATGAAATTTATCTTAATTACTTTCTGCCTTTTACATCATACATAATTATTGCTTTTATTTTATCTTTTTTTACTTCTCGTTGGACAGGCCGTTTTATCCATAAAAGATTGTGTCAATTTGATGGAGAGTTAAAAAAGAAGCTCTCCGAATATCTTCTTCTTGGAGCTTCAATTACTTTATTACTCTTTTTTGTAAAGGTGTTTCTACATGACATCCTTGTATATGCTGCCTTACTTAACACAGTATATGGTTTATCGTTAGCCTTATATTTTGCTTTTCTTGTAATAGCAATTTCATCTTTTACAGACAGTTTTCGGAAGGAAACCGAATTGCGACACAAAGATGAAATGCTGAAAAATCTAAAAGACTATACTGTCAATGTAGAAAATATGGCTACCGAAATGCGGAAATTTAGGCATGATCATCAAAACCTGCTATTAGGATTTCGTAATCACATAGAAAGTGGCAATATCGAAAAGGCAAAGGAATACTTTCAAGGCTATATGTCGTCTTTTAATGAAAGTGTAGAGATCATGGACTCTCAACTGGAGACCTTAAAATATTTAAAAATTCCGGAGCTAAAAAGCATTTTATCATTTAAAATTTTATATGCCCAACAGCTTGGTATAAAAATACATGTTGAAGTTACAGAAGAAATTGAGGGTATTGATATATACGAATTGGTTGACTTATGCCGTATTGTAGGCATACTAATTGATAATGCTATTGAGGCCGCTCAAGAAACTGAAAATCCTGACCTAAGATTTATGGTAATGCGAAAAGATTCAAAAATTACTTTTGTTTTTACTAATAACTTTCTTTCCTCTCCATCGCAGGCTGAAATATTCAAAAAAAATTTTTCTACCAAGGGTGAAGGCAGAGGTATGGGATTATACACAGTATCACAAATAATCAACCGCAACGGAAATTTATTATTAAGCACTCGAGTAATGGATGGAATTTTTGTACAAGAGCTAAGTGTTATGTTGTTATTATAAGTGGAGCCGGAGCCTGTATTCATAGGCCGGTATCAAGGAGGTACATATGCTTAAAGTATTTGTATGTGAAGATAATGTAGAACAGCGGGAAATTATTGAAAAATGTATTGCTAACTATATTCTAATTGAGGATTTAAATATGAAGGTGGTGTGCTCTACCGGCTCACCTAATGATATATTGACCTATTTTCAGAATGATAGCAAAGTTGTAGGTTTATATTTCTTAGATATAGATTTGGAATGTGACATAAACGGGATACAATTAGCTATCGAAATAAGAAAGCACGACCCGCGGGGCTTTATCGTGTTTGTTACTGCCGATGCAGATTCGCATCTTCTTACATTTCGATATAAAGTAGAGGCCATGGATTACATAGTAAAAGGTGATATTAATATTAAAGAAAATATATGCGAGTGTATCCGCAATGCCTACTCTTTGTATACTGCAAAAACTACACCTTTACAAAATAATTTTGTATTCAATATATCAAGACACAATACTATTGCGCTGGAGAGATCGGAAATCCTTTACTTAGAAACATCCCAAGACTTTCCACATAGCATACTTGTGCATACTGAAAATGTAACCCACCAGTTTAGAGGTAATCTATCTAAAGCTGCAAGTGAGCTGGGAGAACCATTTTTTAGATGCCACCGCTCTATTATTGTTAATATAAAAAAAATAGCTCGACTGGATTCAGAAAAGCTACAACTAACACTTAAAGATGGAACTGTTGTTGTCTTGGCAGATAAATATGTAAAAAAAGTTAAAACACTAATGGACAAGCTGTCTAGTAGTTAAAGCCTGTGACTAAAACGCTATCTGAGAGCAACCGGAGTGTCCGATTGTAGGAACTAAAGCGATGATGCAAACAAAAAACACTCAAATTTGAGTGTTTTTTGTTTGATATTTTATGGGTCCTCGGGGACTCGAACCCAGGACCATCCGGTTATGAGCCGGATGCTCTAACCAACTGAGCTAAGGACCCTTTTTAAACACTTTTCAAATAATATCATTTTTTAGATTTTCTGTCAATACACAGCTAATTCAAAAAATGATCAATATGAAAAAATCTTACATAATTATAATGTAGCAATTGATATATAAATACTCGTTTCAGAACCAAAACTATACAGCAAATAACCAATAAAAGCTAAATCGCTATATGAATATTCAACATTGTATTTAAGTCGCGTCTTGACATTATTATGACTTTTGTATTATGATTTTAAAAATATAATTTAGCTAGGGGGTAATTTATGATTACATTTTTGGTTTGTTTGGCAATTTTAATTGTAGGTTATTTTACTTATGGGCGTGTTGTAGCAAAAATCATTGGGCATGATGACTCTATACCAACACCCGCCCACAGATTAAAAGATGGGGTAGATTATGTAGAATTGCCTTGGTGGAAAGTTCTACTAACCCAGTTTTTAAACATAGCCGGGGTTGGCCCGATTTTTGGTGCTATATCAGGAGCTATGTTTGGCCCTGTTGTTTTCATTTGGATTGTCCTTGGCAGCATCTTAATTGGAGGAGTTCATGACTTCCTTTCGGGGTACATTTCTATTAAACATGACGGTGAGTCGGTTTCAGAAATTGTTGGGTATTACTTGGGCAATCATGCCAGAACAGGAATGAGAATTTTTTCACTTATTTTATTAATGCTGGTTGGTGTAGTGTTTACAATGGCACCGGCTGAATGGCTGGCAACTCAAAATGGCTGGCATCCACACACTTGGATAATGATTATTATGGTTTACTATGTTATTGCAACTATTGTACCAATCCATCTTTTGATAGCAAAATTGTTTCCTGCATTTTCGATAATTTTGATTTTAATGTGCATTGTACTCTTTTTTGGCATGGTTATTGGGCAAATAAACGGAACTGTGGTTATGCAAGAATTTACTTTTGATTATGCTCATCCACTATCCCTTGCTGTTTTTCCATTTTTATTTGTTACCGTAGCTTGCGGCGCAGTATCCGGATTTCATTCTACAAAATCACCTATGATGGCTCGTTGTATACGTAAAGAATCAGAAAGCCAAAGAGTATTTTATGGTGCTATGATTCTTGAAGGTATTGTTGCGTTGGTATGGGCAGCAGCAGCAATGGCAATAGTTGGTGATAGATTTAGAGCAGGTGTACCTGTAGGTCAACTTGGCGGCCCCGGTGGTGTTGTTGATTATGCTTCTAATGCTTTAATTGGCTCTGCCGGTATAATTTTAGTAATAATCGCTGTTGTTATTTTCCCCGTAACAAGTGGTGATACCACATTTAGAAGTATTAGATTGTTACTTTCTGATGCTTTCAAAATTAACCAATCTTCTATGAGAAATCGTGTTTTAATAAGCCTTCCATTATTTGCAATAGCCATAGCATTAACTTTTATTGATTTTGATATTATTTGGCGTTACTTTGCTTGGTCTAACCAAACCTTGGCTGCTATGGTTTTGTGGGCTGGTGCAACTTTCTTATTGGTAAATAATAAATTCCACTTAATTGCTAGTATACCGGCAGCATTCTTAACTTTTATTTCCATATCTTATATACTTCAAGCTCCAAATGAAGGATTTGGACTTGCTCCAACAATTGGAAATACTGCCGGTATTATTGTTGCAGTTGGATTATTTGTTTTATTTATGATAAAAGCAAGCAAAACAACTAAATCTTCCTAAAGCTAATTTAAAAAAGATTAGCTTAACAAAAATAAGGACTGTCGATGATTTTTCGATTAGTCCTTATTTTATTGTCATAAGGATAAAAAAAAGATAAAATATGCAATGAATACGATATTACGCTTAGCATAAAAATAGGAGGCTATGATGATTAGAATTATTGATTGCAAAGGAGGCAATGCTCCTACTGTGGCACAAGCAGTAAGAGCATTGGGATATAGAGCCAAATTAGCCCATGGTCCGTTGGATCTATCAGAGGCCACTCATATTATTCTTCCGGGGGCAGGTAATACCAAAACTATTATGTCGTCTTTAAAGTCAATGAGCGTTATTCCAAAGCTTGAAAAAGTTGTACGTAAAAAAGGGGTGCCTCTTCTGGCAACCGGGATAGGTATGCAGGTATTGTTTGAACATAGTGAGGAAAACGATACTCCTTGCCTTGGTTTATTGCCGGGAAACGTGGTCAAATACGACATGGAGCAGCCATTTGCACCTCAAATGGGTGTATACGGGTGTATTTTCATAAAAGATACACCTCTTAAATCTACATCTATTGATCAATGTGGAGACTATTACTATCATATGAATTCTTTTCAGGTAAAACCTGCTGAAGAAGATGATATATGGGCTATGGCAGATAATGATGTAGATTTTGTTGCCGCAGTACAGCGAGACAATATTTATGGAGTTCAATTTAGGCTGGAAAGAGGAGGTGTATCCGGTCGTAAAATTATTGAGGATTTTTTAGAATTGAATAGAGAATTTAAGTTTGAAAATAATTCTTAATGAAGCTTACTTAATTAACAAAAAAAGGGGCTGTTGCCAACCGTTTTTACGGTTTTGCAACAGCCCCTTCTGCAACATCCTAACAACGTGTAACGGATGCCCCCAGCTTATTTAATTGTGTATCTAAATCTTGATAACCTCTGTCTATATGATAGATGTCGCTTATTTCTGTTGACCCTTCTGCTTGAAGACCTGCCAGAACCAAAGCAGCTCCGGCTCTCAGGTCTGTAGCGCGTACTTGCGCCCCTGTTAGATGTTTAACCCCTTCTACAACCGCACTGCGGCTCTCTATTTTTATATCTGCACCCATGCGCTTTAACTCTCCTACTTGCATAAATCTGTTTTCAAAAATGGATTCGGTTATAACGCTGGTACCCGCTGCCGTAACCAAAAGGCTCATGAAAGGAGCTTGCATGTCTGTAGGAAAACCGGGGTATGGCAAAGTTTTTATGTCTGATGCTATTACCCGGTTATTTCCCTTATGATATACCCTAATTCCTTGTGGGGTCTCTTCTACGTGCATGTTAACTTCTTTAAGTTTAGCAGTTACAGGTTTAACATGATCCATTACTACATTATTAATATTCAAATCTCCGCGAGTGATAGCTGCTGCAACCATATACGTCCCGGCCTCTATGCGGTCAGGAATTACTGTATGGTCTGTTCCTTTCATATATTTTACACCATTTATTTTTACTGTATCTGTACCGGCTCCACGAATATCTGCACCGGCGGCATTTAGGAAATTTGCTAAATCTACTATTTCAGGCTCTATGGCGCAATTTTCCACGATTGTTTGACCTTCTGCCAAAACTGCTGCCATAAGGATATTTTCTGTAGCACCTACACTGGGAAAGTCTAAATAAATTTTAGCTCCTTTCAATTTTTTAGCTTTAGCGGTCATAAAACCATGGGCTTGTTCAATTTGCGCACCCAATGCTGCCATGCCTTTAAGGTGCAAATCTACCGGCCTGGTTCCAATTGCACAGCCACCCGGCAATGGTACTTTTACCTCGCCAAGTCGCGCAAGTAAGGGGCCCATTATAAGGAAAGATGCCCGTAACTTGCCCACCAGCTCATATTCGGCTTCATTTTGTTTAAGGTCATCTACTACAACATTTATTATGCCTTCCTGTCGATTCCATTCAATAGAAGCACCAAGAGATGTTAATAATTCTCCCATTGCTTCTACATCGCTGAGATTGGGCACGTCTCGGATAAAACAGGCGTTTTCTGTTAAAAGGGCACCGGCTAAAACCGGTAGTACGGCATTTTTTGCCCCTCCTATACGTACAGAACCTTTTAAAGGCCCACATTGTTCAACTATAAATTTTTCCACCGGCAACCCGTTCCTTTGTTATAGTGGTATTAAACTGCTAGAACTGTCTTTATACGAGTATTCCCCCTTTTACGTAAAATTAAAACGGTGTGCCGCTAGTCTACTCTACTCCTCTAAAAAAATGGCCATAGGTGCAATTTATATCTTTTCGGATATTAATATCATTTGACCCTGATAATAGCTCTTCGTACTTTTTTATAGTATCTTTTATCTTTTTTTCGTTATCATCTCTAAAAATAAGCCGTAAGTACTCTATACCGGTACTTTTTATTTCGTTAAATTTGGCGGCAGTGTCAAGAATTTTGCTGTTTAGTACATAAGCTATACAATTATCGCAATCTGTTACAATAGGAAATTGCACGTCTTTTCTATCCAGTAGAGCAAATTTATCTTTTGTAAATTTATTGCTACAATGTTTGCCCTTTTTTTCTGCACTATATAGCCCTATAGGGCAGTTGTGCAGTGACATAAGAACTTGTCGCCCATGTACAATTATTTCTGATTTTTGAGCATCTATATTTTTTAATTGAGCTACTGTTAATTCTTGCGAAAGTGTTGTTCCATCAAAATTTTTAAAGGCTATCTTAGACCAATTGTTGAAAATATTAAAATTATGGTCTAATATTATCTTTTTGTTCGAGCCTAGGTCTTGCAGAATGTTAAGTTGTCCATAAGTTGCAACCAAATATCCGGCTAAATTTGTATCTTCCAGCTTTGTTATCCGGCTTTTTATGGATTCTTCATGTTCGTTTCGACTGATAGGAGGAAGGGCTAAAAATATTTCCGGGTGGCAATCTTGTTCTTTGCTAAGGTTTTCAATTTTGGCTATGTTTTTCTCATTGAAGTCTATATAAATACGAGATACATTATGTTCTAAAATGGCATCTAAGTTATCTATATCTTTAATTTGTACGGTTAATTTAGGACTTTGTATATCAGTTGCAGGTATTTTAGAAATTTGAAAATTTGCCGTAGCGAGCCTTTTGGATGCTTTTACAATCTCTTTTTCTAAAGCTTCAACAGCATCCCGCCTAACTTCATTTAAAACAAGCTTGCTTATAAAAATATCTTCGTCTATATTTGCATTTTCAAATTTTATTACAAAGGGCGAATTCCCCGTTTTAGATAATTGCTTTATTATTTCATCTTTATCCATTGGGGCTTTAAGGGCTTTCTCCACTATGCTTTTACTGTATGATTCTACAATTATGGTGTTGGTATTTTCGCGGGGCGGTTCCGTTTTGTATTTAAGCGTCAATTTTATGGGTTTACCTATTTGGGCTTCTATTGAACCTATAATGCTTGTCTTTTTTATATCTACAGATTTGATTTTTTTTGTTTCATCAGTAAGCCTTTTATCATAGGATTTGTACACATCGTTGCCTATATCAATATTACCTTCGATTGTTATAATTGCCGTTTCGTTATCATTAATTGCTTTTGCGATGCCGGTTCCGACATTGGCACCTTTGCTTGTCCATATTTCGATGCCGTCTCCCGGTATCATTTTTTCGGAAAATCTTATGGTACACTTTCCTTTTTTATAATTTATAACAGTTCCGCAAAAAACTCCTGTGCTTTTAGGAGTTTCAGTGCTCATCATTGAGATATCGCCATAGGTGTTATAATATCCTGTGGAAAAACTGCCTCCTCTGTTGAATATCTGGGTTACATCATTAATTGTGCTTTTATCAATTTTAGGCTTCATGTTGTCCAGTTGATCGCGATATGCTTTTGTTACTACGTATACATATTCGGGGCTTTTCATTCTGCCCTCTATTTTTAATGCAGAAACACCGGTTTTTATCACGTCGCCTAGGATCTCCAAAGTCATCATATCTTTAGGGCTTAGCAAGTGTCCTTTTTTTATAGGCTCGTTATTTTTTAATAAATCATAAGGCAAGCGACATGGTTGGGCGCATTTTCCTCTGTTCCCGCTACGCTGTCCTACCAAGCTGGACAGCAAACACTGCCCTGAATAAGATACGCAAAGCGCGCCATGTACAAAAACTTCAGTTGCTATATTAACTTCCTTGTTTATCTGAGAAATTTCCGCCAAAGAAAGCTCGCGGCTTAAAATGACCCTTGAAAAACCTGCCTTCTCCATAAACTTAACTCCATCAGTGCTATGGACAGTCATTTGAGTGCTTGCGTGCAGCTCTATTTCAGGAAGATTATTTTTTAGCAAATGGGCAAGCCCAATATCTTGCAATATAAATGCCGACGCGCCTATTTTGTACATTTTATTTGCAAACTCAAGCACTCGTGGCATTTCTTCGTTGGTATACAAAGTATTGATTGTAATATATATTTTTACGCCCCTTAAAGAAGCATAATCTATTAAACTTTCAAGTTCTTCTTCTGTAAAGTTTTTTGCAAAGTTACGTGCGCTAAAATTTTTGCCGCCTAAATAAATAGCATCTGCGCCACCATTTATTGCAGCTTTGGCGGCGTCCATATCTCCGGCGGGTACAAGTAATTCTGGGATCATGTTAGTCTCCTAATTCGTTATTTGTTGTTCTTGGATAAAAGCTATCAAAGCCTCTTCCTTTATTATACTAGGAAAGCACATGTTTTTGGAAAAAAGAAAAGATAAATGAATCGTTAGGACTCGTGCGATATATAAGGTGCGCAAACATTTTATGCTCTTGACTAAGGTATCATAAAACGATATGCTATAGCCATAATTCTACAGGAGGTAACAAATTATGAGCATAAAAAAAGTTAGAGCTAGACGCACTATTGATGGCGACACATTTAATATTGAAGGTACCGGCGAAAGAGTCAGGTTAATTGGCCTGGATGCTCCGGAAATAGGCGAACCCGGTGCAGATGAGGCAACCGAATTTTTAAGAAAAAAAACTGAGGGCAAAGATGTATGGTTGGAATTTGAAGGTGCAGAGACGGACAGATTTGGCAGATTTAGGGCTTATGTATGGCTTAGGGAGCCAAAGGATGTTAAGGACGAACAAGAAATGTTAGATTATCAAGTAAACGCTATGTTGCTTAAAGAGGGTCTTGCATCTGTATTTATCGTGGGCGAAGTTAGGAATGAAAAGTTTTTCACTAAAATTTGCAAAAACAAAAACGTGGCATATGGAGAAGACTATACATAAAAATGTGTGGTTTTTGCGCTACAAATATTTAAGACCAAATTCAAAAGCTGTATTCAACTCTTGAGATGCTTGATCGCTAAGACAATGTTTCAATGGGTTGGATACAGCTTTTAAGTTGGGTAGCTACACTCACAATTTTTCTTATATATACTAGGGATGTGTTTGAAAACTCGCTTGTGCTGGAAAGATGGTGCAATGGAGTTTTCAAACACGTCCTAGAAAAACACATATTTTTGAAAAAAGAAAAGGAGGTTAAATTTCGATTTATTTCGACTTTGAGAATTATAAATTTAATTCTTTGGGTTGACAAGCTATCATGATTCTGGTAGAATATACATATGTCGACATGAAGAATCTGTAAAACGACGTAAGATTCTTTCAAAATTTATTCTAAAAGGAGAATGAAAATGAAAAAG
>Ga0123355_10001843_pt1 | contig 29687 bp, 22 predicted proteins | sample TergutEmb28metaG_3_FD_89872 | JGI IMG/M metagenome (GOLD analysis project Ga0123355, IMG submission 89872) | Embiratermes neotenicus P1 segment gut microbial communities from Petit-Saut dam, French Guiana - Emb289 P1 | ecosystem: Host-associated > Arthropoda: Insects > Digestive system > Gut ... | reverse complement strand
GGTTGCACCGGGCGGCAGGCGCATCCTCTGGGGGATTCTATTGATGTTCTCGTTACCGCCATTCCCTCCGGGAGTAAACTATCTGTTTATGGGGCTAATCAAAAAAGGCCTTGCGGCACTATGTGCTTTCTTTTTACTTGCCTACCTTATTGGGGTTACCAGCGGGCCGCTTTCTGTACTATTTGGCCTTGCGATGCCGGTATTCTGGCTGACTGTAGCCTTTGATGGCTTTAATATCCGCCGCCGCCTAAGGGCAGGCGAACATGTGCCGGATAGCATTGACGAAGTTGTTACATTTTTACGGGGTAACAAGTATGTTCTTTGGGTAATTTTAGGCCTTATTGGGCTTAGTGTGCTTGGCAGTGTTGTTGGTATCGTTTTCCGTCTTATTAGCTGGGCAATGCCGGTGATTATTATTGGTATTGGGTTATTGGTGCTGTTTAGGCGCAAGAACCCGCCAGGGCCTCCGACTCCGCCTGGTAATGAGAATGAGTAAATAGAATCTGTGTAGTTGAATCTACTAAAGTGAACAGTATCAGTTTTGGAAATTAGCTTTATCAATGAAAGGCGTTTGGTTTGGGAGTTGAAATGACTCTATGCCAAACGCCTTTTTTATGTTGTTGGCTAATTTACATAATCTTTGTATAAGCTTATAATCACACTAAATATGCATTTGGGGAGTTATGCCATATGTTTGATAAACTATTGATTGAAAACTGGCGTCAATTTTCGAAGCTTGAAATTGATTTTCATCCAAAGCTAACAGTTATTACTGGGGCAAACGGGTCGGGGAAAACAACTGTGCTTAATGTGTTGTCACAATGTATTGGGTGGCAGCCGAAGTTTGTTAGTTCTTTTGATGAAGATATTGATGGTGTGCGAAGGTATGCTGCAAGCATAAGTAAAGCTAAAAGCGATAAAGATTCGTTAATCATTCACAAGTTAACAGAGCAGTTTAACCGTCCTAATGTATTTGGTGAGTTGACACTAATTCACGGCCAAGTTGTAGGATTGTTCACACAAAGGCCTATAGCGCAGACAGGCCTATATACGATTAACATGGTGCCAGAGTTAAAAACAAGAGGAGTTTATATTCAATCACACCGCCCAACGTTCCCATATAGAAAGATGTCCAATCTGCCAACATCTGTTGCAACACGAGAACATATATATAGCAAATATAATTTGTTTGCTAAACGGTATGCAATGGATGAAGCTAGATTTCTGATAGATGGTGAGCCCGTATCTTCAACACTTTTAATCAAGCAAGACCTAGCATCTCTAGCCACATTCGGCTATGGAAACCTAGCAGTAGCCCCTATCCCAAGCGCGAGAATCCTATTTGAAGGCTATTGTAAAATCCTAAAAGACGTACTGCCACAAGACCTAGGCTTCAAAAAAATAACGGTAGCACTGCCGGAACTTATAATCGAAACCGAAACCGGCAATTTCCCGCTAGACGGCGTCTCTGGCGGCATTTCATCCATAATTGATATTACATGGCAGCTTTTTATGTTTGCGGAACCAGAGGAGCCCTTTGTTGCACTAATAGATGAGCCGGAAAACCACCTGCATCCAGAGTTGCAAAAATCATTCCTTGGTAATCTAATCAAGGCCTTTCCCCATGTGCAATTTATCGTGGCAACCCATAATCCATTCATGGTAAGTTCTCAAAAAGATTCTCATGTCTATGTATTGGATTATAAAGATGGAAAAGTACATTCGAATCTACTGGATCACATTAATCGCGCAGGCACCGCAAGTGCCATTTTGCGTGACGCATTGGGGCTTGACTCGACGATACCGCTTTGGGCGCAAGATGTATTGAACAGCACAATAGAAAAATATAAGGGAATAAGCATATCTGAGAATACTATGAACCAGCTAAGGGCTGATCTAGAGCATGCAGGGTTACAAGATTACGTGCCGGACACAATCGCCAATCTGATTGGGGGAGACCAATAATGGTACGAATTATAAAAGGTGAGCAGCCCAAGGTACTTGCAGATAACGCCGATAAATGGAAAAAAGAATATCTCTCCTGCATAGATGCTGGCAAGAAACCAAGTAAACGCCTTGCCAGTGCATATAACCATCCAACGATAAAAAAAGCACTTGAAGATGAAACCCACGGAAAATGCGCATATTGCGAAAGTAAGATAACCCATATTGACCATGGCGACATAGAGCATATTCTGCCAAAAAACAAAAATGCGCGTCCAGACCTTTGTTATGAGTGGAGTAACCTTACACTAGCCTGTACTAAGTGCAACCAGTCCGGTAAGGGAGATTACTATAACAAAGAATGTCTACTAATAAATCCATATAATGACGACCCAGATGTGCATTTTGTTCCATTTGGCTCGCTTGTGCTACCTTTTGCAGGAGATGAAAGGGCAGAAGTCACAGAAAACAGACTCGGCCTGAATAGAGAAAGGCTTCTTGAGCGTAGAAAAGAGCGTATTGATATGTTGATGGCGTTGCTAAAAATGTGGAAAACAACCGCCCCATCCAGCCCAATGAAATCCATCATTGAGGGGCAACTTCATAATGAATATGATAATAGCAAAGAGTTTAGCTTTACAGTAAGGGGCTTGCTTGCTGCACAAAAATTTCCTGTTAAAAATGTTATGTCGTGTACATATACACACAAACCTCACCCGAAAGGACAACCCAAATGACCTACCAAAACCCCCTAATCTGGGCAGATATCCCAGACCCGGCAATAATTAGAGTAGATGACACCTACTACGTGACCAGCACCACAATGTATTTCACCCCAGGCTGCCCAATAATGAAATCCAAAGACCTATCAAACTGGGAAATAGCAGGCTATGTATACGAAACCCTAGAAAGCAACGACCACATGAACCTAGAAAACGGCAAGCATGACTACGGCTTTGGCAGTTGGGCAAGCAGCCTAAGGTATCACAATGGCACCTACTATGTAGTCTTTGCCGCATACAACACCAATACAACCTACATCTTTCAAACCAAGGACATAGAAAAAGGCCCCTGGCGCAAATACTGCCTAGAGGGCATATATCACGATATGTCTCTGCATTTTGAAGAGGACGACGACAAAGCATACCTAGTATACGGGGCAGGGGAGATAAAGCTGGTAGAACTAACTTCCGACGCCACGGCCATAAAACCCGGTGGCACACACACAACAATAATCCAAAACGCGGACATAACCGGCGCAAACAGCCTAGCCGAAGGCGCGCACATGTACAAAATAAACGGCGTATACTACATCTTCATGATAGTCTGGCCGCGCACAGGCACGGCCCGCCGTATTCAAGTCTGTTACCGCGCAACAAACATCGAAGGCCCTTACGAAGGCAAAGTAGTGCTTGACGATAACCTAGGCTTCGCAAACGCCGGTGTGGCCCAAGGCGGAATAGTAAACACCCCCGAAGGAGACTGGTACGCGCTACTATTCCAAGACAGAGGAGCCGTTGGGCGCATACCGATGCTTGTGCCGGTGAAAATGCCATGTACTACAGATGCAACGCAAACAGATATTGCGCAAAGTGCGAAGTCAAAGGCAAAAGCTTGGTCCGAAGTAGCGACAGATAACAATGGCTGGCCAGTGTTTGGAGTAGACAAAAAAATCCCGTCAGACATCAAGCTGCCGCCAAACGTAACCGCAAAATATAACGAGATGGCACATACACCAAGCGCGTTCACAATTCAATCAAACGACAATACCTCCTCGGATAAAAACAACCCCACCTCCAGCGATATCCCAAGCACCTCCACATGCGATGACTTCGACTCCCCAAATCTAGCCCTGCAATGGCAATGGAACCATAACCCAGACAACAGCAACTGGTCACTAACCGCCCGCCCAGGCTGGCTAAGGCTTACAACCGGTCATATAGCCCGCGCCCTTTCCGATGCAAGAAACACCCTAACCCAGCGCACCTTCGGCCCCAACTGCACCGGCAGTATAAAACTAGACATAAGCAACATGAAAAACGGCGACAAAGCAGGCCTAGCCGCCCTACAAGACCAATACGGCTACGTTGCGGTAAAAATGGAAGACGGCAAAAAATATGTAATGATGGCAAAAGCCCCCGACCCAATAGAGCAGGGCAACGAAACCGGCCTAGGCCGCTACAAGACAGGTATCCCAGGAACGGTAATCCGGCGCGTACCCCTCCCTACTGATGCAAGTCATGTATACCTAAAAGTAAACTTCGACTTCGAAAACGCTTCGAAAGCAGCCAACACCACGACATCAGCAGAATCGGCAGTTGATGCAGTGGAGTCTGGTATAGCACAGCCGATAGCCTCACCCGACACCGGCCCATTAAGTACAACCCAGCCCGAAAACAACCAAAGCCCAACTGACGAAGCCAACTTCTTCTACAGCCTAGACGGCCAAAACTGGACGCAGGTAGGCAGCACCCTAAAAATGTCCTACCGCCTAACCCATTTCACCGGATATCGTTTCGCGCTATTCAACTACGCAACTATCGAAACGGGCGGTTATGTGGACATAGATTGGTTTAGATGCGGGCGGATATAGTTACCGATGATTTGCAAACTGGACACCATGCGAACAAGATGCTTTGCAGGCCAGACACAACCTAGAATACAAAAGACCAAAATACTCAACCACCCGCAAAGGAGGTGAAGTCCATGAGAGGAAATACGCGAAGTAACAACTCGGTGCGGCCATAAATCTGACAGCAGCCGTCATCGAGATATCAAGACAGGGCGGATTCAACTACTGAAATAAGCCTTATGAGGCCAACTTCCGCCAAATTTTGTTGTCAGTTAGCCGCACCGACTTTTCAAGAAAAGCACCCAACAAACAATCTGAAAAGAGGTATGGTTATGAATCAAAAAATAACAGCTATGAATCAAAAAATATCAAAGTACATGAATATCAAAAGAGTCGAGTTTATAGTCACATGGCAATGCGGCGGCAAGTGCAAGCACTGTCAAATTGGCGATGAAATAAATAAACCCAGTTCCCATAAAAGCGTAATTCCAGGCTATGCTGCCGACGCAATCAAGAAAATAAAAGCGGCCTACAACGTAACATCCGTAATGACCTTCGGCGGCGAGCCCCTATACTACCCAGAAACAACCGCCGCAATCCACAAAGCAGCCACAGAGTGCGGCATAAAAACTCGCCAAATCATAACAAACGGCTATTTCACCAACAACCCGGAAAAAAGCAAGGCCGTAGCAAACGCATTAGCCGATGCAGGGGTCAACAGCTTGCTACTTTCAGTAGACGCATTCCACCAAGAGCGTATCCCGCTAGAGCCGGTATACCGCTTTGCCAACGATGCAGTAGACGCAAGAATCCCCGGTTTTCGCCTACACCCGGCATGGCTAATAAGCGAAGATGACCAAAACCCCTACAACACCAAAACAAAAGCGTTGCTAAAAAAGTTTGCCACATTACCCATAGAAATCAGCAACGGAAACAACATCCATCCCGGCGGCAGTGCAGCAAAATTCCTCCGCGAGCATTTCCAACAAGAAGAGTTAAACCTAACACAAAGCTGCGGCATTGCCCCCCACACAGAGCCTCTAACCGACATAAACTCAATCTCTATAGTCCCAAACGGCGATGTAATGATTTGCGGCTTTGTAATAGGCAATATCTATAACGATGACGCTCTAGACATACTAGCCCGCTATAACCCAAACAAAAACGACGGCATGTGCGCCCTAATCAAAGGCGGCGTTGCAGGTTTACGATGCTACGCCAAAACAAAAGGCATCCAAGTAAACCCGTCTGACTACTGCGATGCATGTGACGTATGTCACGCAATTGTGAAGCAGTTATATGCTTCATCGCTTTTGTCAGAAATGACACCCTGGGGACATTATCGCTTTTCTCAAAAATGACATCCAGGTAAAGACGCCCAAATAAGCGATGGCCTCCACAAGCCTAACCTAACGCAGCCACGCGGTAGGCAGGAAGCAGAACCCCCCAATGGCATTATTTTTTCGATGCCAAGGGGGGTTCTGCATTCCCGAGAAGTGCTACCCACCGCAAAGCTTATCAAAGCAGCGCACTGTATAACGACATTGCCGCTATCAATAGGGAAAAGGCACCCCCGTGCAGCGATTATTTTTTCGATCGCAGCACGGGGGTGCCTTTTCCTATATTGCATAGCCCATCCGTACCAGCGGTAGGATTGTAAATCCGCGCAGCATAAGTGCGCATAGCAAGATACAGCGTAGCATAGCAGGATACAGCATAGCGACGCATATCGGAGCATAGTAGCGCAATCAGCAGCACAGCGAAACATGCCGATGCGCAAAGCCAAAGTTATCCCTTCTTCCGCTGACTACGATACTGCCCAGGCGAAGCCCCCTCCTTCTCACTAAACATGCGAATAAAACTCTCCGCACGCTTATACCCACAATCAGCAGCAATCTCGGCAATAGAGTCAGTAGTGCTAACCAGCCGGTCTTTAGCATATTCCAATGTAATATTAGCAAGGTCATCACTAGGGCTAATGCCAAAAAAAGACTTATAAAGCACATAAAAACGGCTACGAGTAAGCCAACAAGCCGAGGCCATTTTTTCAACAGTCCAGTTGCGCGGGTCAAAACCAATCTCGCCCCTAAGTGCGATAAAACGCTGCTTTACCTGGATATCCCTCAGGCTTTTCGGGTTTGTACCAAGTGTCCCTTGCTCTATGTGAAGGAAAAGCTCATGCACCCATCCTTCAACTTCGGTATCCCAGGACTGCATTCTATTGGCCTGTGCCCAGGTAATACGCTCTATACAGCGGGTTATTTCGTCTTCGTTGTTAATATAAAAAGGCTCGTTCAATATAACATTAAACTTCGCCAAAAAATCGGCGGCGTTGGTCTTGACTGTAATGTAATTGTTTTCAAACCGTGCCGCATCTGTTTGCGCGCCGTAATCTTGGCGTATGCCTGGGGTGTAGATAATACAGGCGTTGCGCGCGGTATTAACGCGCTCGCCGCCGATTGTGATTGCGACAGGTGTCAAAAAATGCAAGAAAAGTATTGCATCCTGGCCTTTTTCGCGGAACATTGTAAAGCCAATAGGCTCTGTTTTGCGGTGGGAAACATCCAGCACTTGAATTTTAAGTGGCATTGTATCACCTCATATGTATTGCAAATAAACTCTTGTGAAATTTTTGTATGCATTTGTATTTGTATGCATTTGCACGTTTTTCCATGAATTAGATATATTTGCATGTGCAATCTTTCATTTTGTTCTATTGTAACCCATTCAGGATGATGGTGCAATATTACAGTTGTATTACATATCTCACAAATCAATATATCAGTTGATGACTGAAAAGACATGCTGTTTTAGAAAATATATGTTAAAAATATAGAGCAGTTGCAAAATTCATAGAACATAGAGAGGAAAATATAGATAAAATAATCATTGACTGGGGGGGTGTTATTGTTATAATTGAACAAAGCAACGCAAACCCATTTGAATCAAAAGGAGAGAAACCATGAAAAAGACAATGCTTTTATTGGCCAGTTTGTTGACAGTGCTTATACTTGCTGCCGCGTGCGGCAATGGCGACGGCGGCACAGCCCCCGCGGCAGACGGCCCGGCAGACGGTGAGATGACAACCCTCACTTTCTGGACATTTGTACACAGCCACGCAGATTATTTCCACGCTGCGGCACTGCTTTGGAACGAGCGTAACCCAGACAGGCCAGTTCAGATTGAAGCAGAAGTAATTCCGTTTGGGCAAATGCACCAAAACCTCTTGATGGCACTTCAAGCCGGCACCGGTGCACCAGACCTTGCCGACATCGAAGTAGGCCAGGCCGAAATGTTCCTTAACGTACCAACCCCGCCGCTACTTCCCCAAAACGAAGTCTTGGCACAATACATGCCATACCTGGTATACAGCCGCGTGGCACCATACGGCGCCCATGGCAACTACTATGGCGTATGTTACCATATTGGTGCTGTAATGATGTTCTACAACCAATCTCTCTTTGACGAAGCCGGCCTAGACTGGCGCGACATCGTAACCTGGGACGATTTTATCGAAATGGGTATCGAAATGAAAGAAAGAACCGGCAACTGGATGACCCATGTAGACGTAACCAACGTATTCTACTGGGAAACACTAGTAGCCCAGCAGCACGCCCAATATGTAATCGACGGTCGTCCAAATGTAGACTCACCAGAAGCTATCCGCGCAATGCAGCTTCTCCATGACATGATTTATGAATATGGCATGGCCCGGGTAATGGTAGGATATAACATCGACTCCGAAGAGTTCTACGCGGACTTTAACGCAGGCGGCGCTGCCGCTGTTATGGCTCCGGCATGGTATATGGGCCGCTTTATCAACCAAATGCCAGACCTTGCAGGCCAAATCTCCGTAGGCCCGGTTCCTATATTTGAAGCAGGCAACAATCGCTCAAGTTCTGCCGGCGGTACAATGACATCTGTAACAAACCAAGTAGACCCGGCAATAAGAGACCTTGCCCTAGAATTTGTAGCATTTGCAAAAGCCGACTACGATGCGGCACTTATGCAGTGGACACTACTAGGCTTTGACCCAGTACGTTGGGACGTTTTCGACAACCCGGCAATGCGTGCACCATCACCAGCAGTTGACTACTTTGGTGTAGACTTTGCGGACCAACTATTTAGCCTTCTTCTTGACATCCAAGCAGAAACCGCAGGTATCCACAGGGTTCAAGCAAACGCATTCGCAATAAGAGACCATATAGTTATTAACGTAAAACCGAACGTAATCGGTGAGCCTCTGGTAGACCCAGAAACCGCACTAAGAGAAGCGCAAGCGGTACTTGAGTCAATGTTCCCCTAAGTCGAGCACTTATGCAAGAGTAACAAAGCCCATAAAACCGCCACTTGTCCTACCCAAGTAAAAGGTTTGTCAGAAATGACATCCACGGCAAGTGCGCTTTTAGGCAAACAACAAAAATATGTAATGCCTAGTTTTGGGGCTGCCTTGAACATGAGGCAGCCCCAACTGCAATAAAAATCAAACATGATAAACGAATATTAAGCCAAATAAGAAGCCAAATATTAAGCCAAATAAGAGGCCAAATAAGAAGCCAAATATTTAACTAAATATGAAGCCAAATATTTAGCAAGATATTTACCAAATATGCAACGAAATATAACCCTAGAACCGCGCAAAGCGCGGTTCTTATCAAAGTTTTTGGTTAAACTTTTTTCAAAAAGTTTACGGGGTGTGGGGCAGTGCCCCACGGCTCAAATCTGCACCAAAAAAAATCATTAGAAATGGGGACACTGTATGGCAGAAAAGATGCCCCGGCGCAGAAAGAAAATCTCTAAGCAGCAAATCGCGCCATATCTTTTTGTTGCGCCTTTTGTAATATCTTTTCTTGTATTTATGGCATATCCGCTTGTACACGCGTTTTTGCTTAGCTTCCAGCAGCTTATACCCTTTACCCGCTACACGGAATGGGTAGGGCTTGCAAACTATCGCCGGGTCTTTAATGACCCGAGGTTTTTTGCGGCACTTTGGAACGTGGCGCGATACGCGTTTTGGACTTGCCTCATCTTGATACCTGGCCCGATGCTTCTTGCCTTTATCATAAACGGCAGGACAACATATAAATGGGCAAGAAGCCTACTTCGTTCTATGTACTTTTTGCCGGTTTTGACCTCGACGGTAATAGCCGGTATTGTCTTTTCAAATATGTTTAGCAGCGAACCGGGTGGTGCCTTTAACCAGTTTATCGGCATTTTTGGCCTCGGCCCTAACCGTTGGCTGATGCAGGCCGGTACGGCAATGTTCGCCCTTGTAATTATTGCCGTATGGCGTTGGACGGGGGTAAATATGATTTACTTCCTTGCCGGGCTTAATAATGTCCCGCAAGAGCTGTACGAGTCCGCAGAGGTTGACGGTGCATCCGGCTTGCAAAAGTTTTGGTATATTACAGCCCCGATGCTTCGTCCGATTACGATTTTCGTGTTGACGATATCAATAACGGCTGGTTTCTCGCTGTTTAACGAAGCTTTTGTTTATTGGGGTATTGCCTCACCCAATGATATTGGTACTACGATTGTAATACTCATATACCGCGCCGCGTTCCAGTTAAACGACTTTGGATATGCCGCTACCTTGGGTGTGACATTGTTTGTTATCGTGCTTGTGGCAAACCTGTTACAGCTTAAGGTAATGGGACTATTTAGGAAGGAGGACTGATTATGCAGGCCCTTAGAACAAAACGACAGGTGCTTAGCATTGTTACCGTTACTGGCCTTTCTGTGCTTGGCATTGTGATGCTTTTGCCCTTTGTGTTTATGATAATCGGGTCACTAACACCGCCACGTGAGATTTTTGCACATGGCCTAAGTTTACGCCTTCCTGATGTTGTTAGCTTGGATAATTACCGCGCACTTTGGACAAATAGGGGCGGTATCTATTGGCGGTTCTTCTTTAATAGTGTGTTTGTTACTACGGTTACAACTACGCTGGTGCTTATTTTCACATCAATGACAGGTTATGGACTGGCACAGTACCATTTTAGAGGCCGCAACTTCCTTATAATGCTGCTGCTATGTACTATGATGGTACCCGGTACGATTTTGCTGCTTCCGCTGTTTCGTATGATGACGGCATTTAATCTTATGGATAATTACTTTGGCGTAATCTTGCCGGGCATGGTGCCTGCCTTCTCAGTTTTCTTCTTTAGGCAGTTTTGTGTAAGCCTTCCAAGAGATTTTGCCGAGGCCGCACGGATAGACGGTGCGGGAGAGGCTCGTATTTTTGGGCAGATATATGTCCCGATGATGGCACCGGCATTTGGCGCGATGGGCATACTCACCGGTATGGGCGTCTGGAACGACTTCCTCTGGCCGCTGGTTGTGCTTAGGACAACGACGATGTTTACACTTGCGCCGGGTCTTATGACCTCTATTACCCCATACGAAAACAGCTTTGATATACTTTTTGCAGGTTCTGTTATGTCGGTTGTGCCTATTGTTATCCTGTTTTTATTTAACCAGCGCGCCTTCATCGACGGGCTTACAATCGGTGGCGTAAAAGGATAATGACAAACGAGAGTATTATCAGCAAAGCAACGAACTTTGTATGGGCAATGTTTAGGCTTAATTTGTTTGTTGCTGCAAGCAATGTCATATTGATTGTACTGGTGCTTACGATACCATTTCATCTTGTGACGATACCGCTGTATATCGTGGGCGCGTATTTTCTTGTGATGTCACTTATCGCAATGTTTGCGGTGCTTAAGCGGCTTGAGGATGCCGAAAAAATCTCCCTCTGGCGGTTGTATTGCCGCTGTTATGGGGAGGAATTTAAGGGGTCTATTTGGTTTGCCCTGTGGTATATCCTTGGCGCGCTTGTGCTTTATAGTGCATATCTTGGCCTGCCATTTGTGCCGGAAGAGATACGGTTTTTACCCCTTTATACCCTTATTGGGGTATTGCTGTATGTACACTTTGTTTTCGCGATGCTTGTAAAGGTCAATTATATTACCAATTTAAAGGGCATTTGGCGGATAGGGCTCTACTGCATTTCTCGCCACCCGATGTATGCCTTGTTTATCTTTGGCGGCACTTTAATTGCCGGGGCACTTATGAATGTGTTTCCGATACTTATCGTCCTTGGCATGGTGCCTGGAATGGGGTATCTTTTGACTGTTGCAACCCGTAAGCTATTTAGTGACCTTGCTGTGAAGTTAAAAGAAAACGAACCCCAAGTCACACCGGATGATAGCAACAAGGCTGACATTGACAATGATGTTGAGTCAAGTAATAAATGATGTATCCGTATGAAGTTAATGCGGTTTGTGCGAATTGTACTAACAATACCGCCGCAAAGCGGCTTAGCAAAAGGAGGAAGTTGCAGATGAAAGCAAAAATGACAGTTAACAAAGCATTTGCAATCGACAATCTTGACCCGCGAATCTATGGCTCTTTTGTAGAGCATATGGGACGCTGTGTCTACGAGGGTATCTATGACCCAGGCCACCCAAGTGCCAACGCCCTAGGGTTTAGGCAGGATGTAATGGAGCTTGTAAAGGAGCTTAACACCCCATTTATCCGCTACCCAGGCGGAAACTTTGTATCCGGCTACGACTGGATGGACGGCATTGGCCCAAGAGTAAACCGCCCACGCCGCCTAGACCTTGCCTGGAGAACCACCGAGACCAACGAGGTAGGCATACACGAGTTTGCCGCGTGGGCAAAAGAAGTAGGCAGCGAGATTAACATGGCAGTAAACCTTGGCACAAAAGGCGTAGAAGAAGCCAGAAACATCGTAGAATACTGCAACCACAAAGGCGGAACCTACTGGAGCGACCTACGCCGCAAAAACGGTGCCGAAGAGCCATTTAAAATCAAAACCTGGTGCCTAGGAAACGAAATGGACGGCCCATGGCAAATGGGCGCTAAAACCGCCCAGGAATACGGCCGTATAGCCGCCGAGGCCGCCAAGGTAATGAAATGGAGCGACGAAAGCATAGAGCTTGTTGCCTGCGGTAGCAGCAATAACAGGATGCCAACCTTTGCATCATGGGAAGCCACAGTGCTAGAGCATACCTACGAGCATATCGACTATCTTTCACTGCATGTATACTATGGCAACCGCACCAATGACCTAATGAGCTACCTTGCCAAGTCTCTTTCAATGGACGATTTCATCAAGAGTGTCGCGTCTATTTGCGACTATATCAAGGCCAAGAAGCACAGCAAAAAAACCGTAAATCTAAGCTTTGACGAATGGAATGTATGGTATCACTCAAATGCCCATGACGCCAAGCTTCGCGACGAGCAACCATGGCTTCAAAACCCACCGATTTTGCAAGACATATACAACTTCGAAGACGCGCTTTTGGTTGGCTGCTTGCTTATGACCCTAATGAAAAACTGCGACCGGGTTAAAATCGCGTGCATTGCCCAGCTTGTTAATGTAATCGCGCCAATAATGACAGAAAAAGGCGGCGCATCCTGGCGTCAGACTACGTTTTATCCGTTTGCGCAGGCGGCAAACTATGGCCTAGGCACAGTGCTTAGAGGCGAGATGGAGTCTCCGGCCTATGGCTGCGAAGAGTTTGATGCTGTCCCATATGTAGAATCTGTTGCGGTGCACAATGGCGAAAAAGACGAGGTTGTTGTTTTTGCCGTAAACCGCTCGCCGGATACGGCTATGGACTTTACCGTTGACCTTCAGGGCTTTAATCCTGTATCTGTGGCCGAGTTTAGCGAAATGAGCGGCCACGATGTCAAGAAGGCTAATACCAAGCTTGATGGGTCTGTTAAGCCGGCTCAGCGCACCGATGCTAAAGTTGAAAACGGCGGGTTGGCTGTACAGCTTAAGCCTCTTTCTTGGAATATGATTCGGGTTGCTGTTAAGTAGTAACGATTCAAATACAGGGTGTTGCCGCGTAATGTGTAGGCTCAGGCATCCTGGCAGCTTATTCACTGATTAAAGATGGTACTGCTTAAGATGGTATCGTTTGAAGATAGTACCGTTTGAAGATAGTACCGCGTAATATTCGAAGGTGTTCCGAACTGCTGTGATTGAAAGTTGTCACAACAGGTCGGGACACCTTCTTTATTGGTGGTTGTAATGCTTTTGTCAAAAGGAGAAAAACCCATATTTACAGGCTTTATACGGCGATGTGTGCTTTTGCGTGGTTGTTTTAGCCGAAAAAGTGCTTACGTTGGGATATTTATATCGTCTTCCAGCTTACCCATAAATAAGTATAGCCCCAAAGTTGCCAGAAACCCATTAACGGAAATAAGATTGCTGAATCGTTGAAATACACCAAGATATTCCGGTGATGCAAGGCCCATTCCTATTGGCCCGATTAGCATAAGAACTAAGGCGATGGTTGCGCATACAGCAAGGGAAACGAATCTTTTTTTGCGGAATCCACCAATCATGACTAGCGTATAAGATGCAATAGAAAGTATGACCACCGGCGGCGTAATAACATAAACGTGTACTATGTCTTGGAGCGTTGTTCCGCCTGTTCCGCTTTCTGATAGTGGGAATAGCCCAAAGCCAATAATGGATACCCAAAACATCACCCCAAACAGATACATACCAAGCCGCAAACATCTGTTATGTTTGCCACGAATGCTGACGCAAACCATCATAATGCACACCATGCCGGCGACGCCGTACCCGACAGACAATCGCGTCCACAGCACAAATGATGGCGCGGTTGCCGCGCTTAAATCGCTGACCGCTTGGCTCATCCAGTCATAGCCCGGATAAGCAAGTGGGGCAAATATAACTGCCGCCCCATAGGAAATAAAGCTAACAATACCTAGCAGGCCAAGCCAGTGTACGAGTGTTTTCTTAGGTTTCATCGTGAATATATACCTCTCTCGTTTTCAATTGGTATAGCACTTACATCCTACTGTTTATAAAGAAAAATCTGCTATAACCTGCAAAAATCGCGCGCCATATTTATCGGCCTTTACCCGGCCTATACCGGATACTTTTAGTAAATCGTCAATGGTTTTAGGCCGCCTTGTGCACATGTCTGCAAGTGAACTGTCGTGCAGTATTACAAAGGCCGGGACTTTTTGCTCATTGGCAATGTCTAGGCGCAATTCCCTTAGTTGCTCGAATAAGGCTCTATCTGATGTGCTGTCATTTATATGGCCGGACGTTGGTTGGACGTGTTTACTTTGTGCCGCTGTTGAGGCTTGGGCAGCTTGCTTGTCGAGTGCATAGATGTCCAAAATATTTTGGGCACTTGGGCCGCGCTTTTTTGTGAGTATATCTTTAGTGGTTGGACTGTGTTTTTTTGTTAGGACACCGCTTGTAGCTAGGCCGCGCTTTCTTTCTGGCTTTGATTTTGGTTTTTTCTCGGTTTCCGGCTCGACTATTGCCAGCTTTATTACTACCGGGTCGCCGTGGATTACATCGGTTGCTTGGGCACCCAGCCTTACTACGGGATATTGGTCGTCTGTTTTATATAGCGCGCCCATAAGAAGCAGGTGGTCTATGATATCCCTTAGCTGCTTTGCTGGGGTGGTGCTTATGTTATAGGTAGAAAGTAGGTTAAGCCCTGCATTCATGACCTTTTCGCTTTTAGAGCCCCGCAATACGTCAATAATCATGTTAACCCCAAAGCGTTCTTTCATACGGGCTACACAGGAGATTATTTTTTGGGCGTCTAGGGTTACGTCAATTGTCTCGAAATGGGTATTGCAGTTGGCGCAGTTGCCGCAGTAGTTTGGCGGCTTTTCGCCGAAGTATTTTAGGATATAGCCTCTTAGGCAGTCCTTTGTTGTGGAATAGAAAGTCATCTCCCTTAGGCGGCGGCGGTCGCGCTCTTTTAGTTCGCTTTCTGTTTCTTGGTCTGTGTACTCTATGTCGCGGGGGTTGTCTATCATCCACAGGTTTGTATGTACATCTTGCCCGCTGTATAGCAGTACGCAGTCGGCAGGGCTGCCGTCTCGGCCGGCGCGGCCCGCTTCTTGGTAATATGCCTCAAGGTTCATTGGCATGTTGTAATGGGCTACATATGAGACATTGGACTTGTCTATGCCCATGCCAAAGGCATTGGTTGCAACCATTATTTGCACCCGGTCGTATAGGAAGTCATCTTGGTTTCTGCGCCGTTCTTCGTCGGAAAGCCCCGCATGGTAACGGGAAGCGTTTAGCCCGTTTTGCTGTAGTTTTAGGCATACCTCTTCCACATTTGCACGGGTAGAGCAGTAGACGATGCCGGTGCGGTGGGTCTTGTCACGTAAGAATTTAATAAGCGCGTCAAACCGGTTGTCTGGCTTTTGCACTTCGAAGAATAGATTTTGCCTGTCAAACCCGGATACCAGCACAGTTGGGTCGTTAAGTTGAAGCTGCGCCAGGATATCATCCCGGACAATAGGCGTTGCTGTTGCGGTAAAGGCAGATACCACGGGCCTTTTTGCAAGCCTGTCCACAAACTCTGGAATCTTTGCGTAGCTTGGCCTAAAGTCCTGTCCCCATTGGGAGATACAGTGGGCTTCGTCTACCGTTACCATGGAGATATTGGTAATACGGGCAAAGTCTATAAAATCATATGTAGTAAGCCTTTCCGGCGCGACATATAGCAGCTTGTACTCGCCAGCTAGGGCGTTGGTAAGGGCTTTTGAAATCTGCCGGTCTGTTAGTGACGAGTTAATATAGGCCGCGCCAATGCCGGACTGGGTGAGGGCGTTGACCTGGTCTTTCATTAGGGAAATAAGGGGCGAGACTACGATGGTTATCCCAGGCAGCATAAGCGCGGGTATTTGAAAACACATTGACTTACCGGCACCGGTTGGCATAATGCCGAGCACGTCGCGGCCTGCTAGGATATCGTTAATAAGCTCTTCCTGGCCGGTGCGGAAGCTGTCATAGCCGAAGTGGCGTTTTAGGATTTCGTGTGTGGTCATTTTACTGCCTTTCGTTGGTGGATTAGGGAGATTATTGTTGTGATATGAGCCTTGTGAAACCACCCCTTACCGTAAATAGCCCTGCAAAATGTTCATAATGCAGGGCTATTCCAAAGAGTTAGTAAACTAATCAAGTTGCAAAAGATGCCAAATCGCAAATTATGCCTACATGGATATCTAAATCACAATAAAGTTAACAATACCCATAACAAGCGCGATAAGCAATACAAGTGGCAGAAGCTTCTTTAAGATAGTAGACTCAACGCCTTTTTGGTCAGAAGCAAGTGCGCCCATTAATATAAGTGTTGGCCCAATACTTACGGCTACGCCTGCGGTCATGGACTGTACTGCCGTCATGATGGCATCATTGACGCCAAGCCGTAATGCAATTGTATGCTGGAACGCACCAAACAGTACGTTTGCGTTGGTGTTATTGCCTGTTAGGAAGCTGCCAAGCACCCCTATAAACGGCGCGAAAAGTGGGTAGATTGCGCCGGTAAGGTCGGCGGTGGCATAGGCTAGATGGTTGGTCATACCGGAGTCCATCATGATAAGGGACATATTGCCCAGCGCAAGCAGTGCCAGCGTGGCTGGGATACCCTTTTTCACTGTCTTTTTGAACACGCCTTTGAATACTTGGCCGTCCCATATGCCCGCAGATTTGTATACCAAGATAGCAGTAAGCGCGGCAGAAAGCAGCAACACAGCAGGATGCCTAAATACGCGAATGGGGTTGAACCTGTATTCAGAGTAGACGTTGTGCGGAGTGATGGATGACCCAATAACATGGGGGGCGTCAACGTAGGTTTGGAAACCACCAAAGTCGAAGTAAACTGCTGCCCGGTCGTTGATGCTTGCAGGCACAAATTGGAATGCAAGTGCCAATACGATAATCACAAGATATGGTAAAGAAGCCTGTAGCAGGCTGAGTTTATCAGAGCGATAAAGGGTCTTTTTCTCGCCGGAAGCTTGGCCGCGAGACCTTAGCTTATAAAGAAGGAATAGGCTTAGTAGGCCAACAAGTGCCGGAAGGAGACCTGCAACCGGATATGCGCCGATTACAAAAATAACCAGCCACTGGACACCGGTCATAATTAATGAAACCGGTATTACATAGGAAAGGCCTTTTTTAATGCCCTTAAAGCCGTCATAAATGAAGCATACACCGATACCGGTAAGTAGGTGTGCCACAGTATTAAAGATGAACATTGCATGTGCAAGCTCGGTATAATCCACGCCGGTGATACCTTGGATTACGAAGAATGCCGCACCAAGGGAACCGAATGTAACTGCCCATGAGTGGCCAAGCAGGGCCGCAGCAAGGGATTTTACTTTGTTAAAGCCAAGTGCGATAAGTATCGGGGTAACAATTACCGCGGGTACGCCAAAGCCAGCCATGCCTTGAAGTAGGCCGGTAAACATCCACGCAAGCAGTAAAAATGATACAAACTTGTCTTCCACAAAAATTGTAAGGTTCTTATTGATAACATCAATGGCCTTGAAATCGTCCACCAAGTGATACAAAAAGATTGCAAACCATACAATCAGTGAGACAAACAGTGCCAGCCAAAGTGCCTTACCCACCGCAATGGGTAGCCCCCCTGTGATTGGCAGCCCAAAAAAGAAAATAGCTATGACAAGAGCGATACCTAACGAAATCGCACCTGACCTAGCTACGGAAAACTTCACGACAATCAGACAGACCAACAAGCTGACTATCGGTAGTAATGATAGAATTGTCATCATACCTGCAACTCTCCCTCTTTTATTTATTCATTTTTACATGAATTACCCTATAATTGAATGTAGCATATGGAAAAGTTGCTGTCAATACAATAATAAACCTGTGATTTTTGGTTATGGATTGTATTGTTTTAGGTTTTTCGGTATTATGTGTTTGAAGCTACTCTACTACTATGCCACAAGCTGTGGCTCAAGGAGGATATTTGCATGAGAGCAGTTATTGATTTTTTTGTGAATGCGTTTGAACGTATCACAAGCTATCACTATGTGTACCAGTATGTTGAAGAACTTGGCGCATACGCGGATGTTTTAACGCCACCGCAAGCCTCAAACCCACTGTGGATTGTTAGCCAGGTCTTTGCGTTCATTGCCCTTGTTTTCATGGTATGGTCGTTCCAATGCAAGGAAAAACTGCGTGTTATGCTGTTGCTGGGTTTTGGTACATTTTTCTTGGCTTTATCTGCCGCGCCTTTGCAAAACTGGGCACTTGCTTCGCTGTTTATGCAAGCCTCTGTCCGTAACTATGTATTCTTCTTCTTTGACTGGCGTGTGAAAAACGGCATCCATGTGCCCCGCAAGTATTACAACATATCCGCTGTTATATTCTCTGTAGGTATTGTCGCATCCACAATTGTTATCATACACATCCTGCAATTGCCACATACCAATTACTTTGTTGAATGGTCTATTGCCGCAACCCTTGTTGGCCTTACGATAGGTAATGTGCTTAAAGGCCAAAACGTCATGCGTCTTTCTTTTGTCGTCAACCGTTTCTTCAATATTTACAATCATATATATTTCCTTAATGCCATTGCGGTAATTATTGCTGCCCTTGCCATTGGCTCTAATGGGATTTACTATTTTAGGATGTTCCTTGCATGGCGCAGAGGGGAAGATATACAAGCCGGGACATCTGCTAGTGACATTGCCGCGGCGCGTGCTGCCAAGCAGGCGGCGGAGAAAGCTGCCGCTGCCGGGGAAGATGCAGTTGCGGCGAAAGAAGCGGTTGCTGAGGCACAGGCTTCTGTTGAGGCTGGGCAGGCTGCGGTGGAAGCGGTTGCTGAGGATGCTACCGAGTAGCAGATACTGCCGAGTAACAGATATTGCTTTAAAACATGAGTTGCCGTGAGGATTATTATTGTCATAGCTATAAAGACTCATGCATATTGCATTGCGAGGTCAAGAGCAAGGGCAGTAACGCCGCATTTGCGATGGAAAATAATCGCCTATGGGGGCGTTACTGCCCTTGATATTTTCGAAGGTTATATGCGCATAACTCGCTTTTGAAATGTTGTGCTCTAGGCTGCGCCTGGCAAAACGTTACCTTTTGTATTTCGCCATGATGTCATTTCCGTCAAACCTTTCGTCGGCTACGGTTAATACGGGCTAGAGTTGACTTGGAATTGATTTATTATCCGGAAAAGAGGAGCTTATTTTTTATGAATGATTTCAGTAATGAGGCGCGTACTAGCAACAATGAAGCGCGTACCAGCAATACTATGGGAAACCTGCTTGCAATTGTTGGGATGGTTGTGGCCATTGCTCTGCAAATGGTTTATTTTAATTCATTTGGGTTTATTAACTGGGTAGATGGCATTGCTACAGGGATAATAGCGGGTGCCTGTATTTTTATTGGATTTAGAATAGGTAAGGGAACATCTGGGGAAAGGTTTCCGGTTTTCCTTGTGGTTATTGCTGTTGTTACGGTAATCCTTGGGTTTACTCTTGGGATATCTTATTTTGTGTACAGTATGGGTGGGTATACGTTTGGCGAGGCCTTTTTTATATTCTTTGATGAATATTTATTTGCGGATCTCCAAGGTACTACGCTTTATCATAGTCAAGGTGTTATTGATTTTGGCATTGCAATTGGTATTGCTATATTAATCGTTGGCGCGAAATATTTTGCATCACGCGCAGACCAGAAGGCACCGGATGACGCTAATGCTATTGATGATAGTGCTATTGAAGCAAGTGGGGACGAAAGTGAGTGAGTCTTAAACGCTATAGCTTCACCCACATTGCGGGGCGCACACCGCCTCGGCCTATGCATACCCGGTCGCCATTGGCTGGGATATTGCCGGTGGTACTTACATAGGCTACTGTGCAGTCGCTGTAGCCTGGGGTTCTTAGCCACCATAGGGATGCCGGGGCGGGTTGGGTAGCGGCATGTGCAGTGGTGTCATTGTGTAGTCTGGCAACTCTTGTGCTGTCGTGTTGGTTTGAGAGTATCCAGCCAACATCGTCGAAGACCCATTGGCCGTTGTCGTATTTTTTGCGGCGGCGGGCTAGGTAATCGCCGCTGTTGCCGAAGTATTGGTCGGCTTCTTCTAGGCTTAGTATAAAGATTTTGTCTTGTGTATCGTTGCCCCCGGCTATGCCATACCAATGGTTGCCGGGGTTTTTTAATTCAGATACTAGGATTTGGGCTTGTTGGTCGCTCTCGAAATTATTGTAGAAATCGCTGTTTAGATAGTTGCGTAGGTGGCTATTTTCCCATGTCACACCTGCATAACAGGAGTGGAAGGCGCGCTGCTCTAGGATTTCTTCGGATATTAGCAGGGCCTTGTTGATTATCTGAGCTTTGCCGGAGGATTGTACGTCAAGTACACGCCAGTTGAAGTCGCCAAACTTTACTATGTCGCCGATATTGCACGCGGATATTTTAACGACATGGTTATCATATGAAATATCGTCATCGTCATATATTTCTGTGGGGGGAGTGTAGCCTAGCAATTCCGCAATAGATTCAATTGTTATTCTTGCGGCGGTTTCTTCAATGAAGTATTTTTTGCGTAGTTCGCGGGATAGGTTTATAACGTCGGTGGTCATGTTTCTTGACTGAGAGTTCTTTATGCGCGAGTATGCGTCAAGGCCTGTTATTGCGCTGGTTACTAATTGTGCAACTGGGTCTGGTGTGTTTTGCGAGGTTTGTATTGAAACCCGTTCTGTTGCGCTGCCGGAAGCTTCGAGATTTGAGGCAGACATTGTGCCACTTGTAGTGTGTAACTCTAACAAATGCTGGCAGTCGTGCAAGGCCTTGCGTATCTTGCTTCGCAGTTTAGCCTTTGCTTGGGAGGATATTTGTATCATGTGTACTCCTATTAACGTGATTTAATCCGAAAACAATCATATTTAGCAATTACATTACAGTTCATTATGCAGTTCGTTTTGCAACTCGTTCTACAGTTCGATGTTACCCTTCATGTATCGCACGGCTTTGCCGCTGATTTTTACCCGGTCGCCCCAGTCCTCGCATCGCAGAATGCCACCGCGAGGGGATAATTGCTGCGCGTCCATCACTTTTTTGTCCAGCATTTTACTCCAGAAAGGAGTCAGCGTACAATGGGCGCGGCCTGTTACCGGGTCTTCTGGGACGCCCGCGCCTGGGGCGAAATATCTTGAAACAAAATCGCACCCGCTGCCGGGGGCTGTAACGATTATCCCCAAGCAGTTGCCGGTGATATCACTGTTGGATGCAAGCTTCGCAAGGGCGGGGAAGTCTGGCGTCATTTGGCGCAATGTTTCCTCGTTTTCAACGAGCACCAAAAGATCTATGGATTCATACATTGCTACGGGCTCTACCCCTAGGGCTTTGCCTATTGCCGGATGCATTTGGCATTCCACAGGAGGTGATGCGGGGAAGTTTAGGCATAATAACCCATCATCCTTTGTGACTATTAACTCGCCGCTTGCCGTATCAAAGATTAACTCGTGGGCATCTTTTTCCCTTTCATCAAATAGCACGAAAGCACTTGCAAGGGTGGCATGACCACAGAGGTCTACCTCTACGGTTGGGGTAAACCAGCGCAAACCATAGCGGGCACCTTGTTTTACCACAAAAGCTGTCTCGGAAAGGTTATTCTCGGCGGCGATGTTTTGCATTACGCTGTCGGCGGGCCAGCTATTGGGTAGGCATACACCTGCCGGGTTCCCGCTAAATAGTTTGTGGGTAAAGGCGTCTATTACGTGGTATTCCATTGACTCTGTCCCTCCGTATGTTATGTTGTCGCTTATGGCTGTAGTTTTTGCATGTACTCATTTTTATTTATCGCATACTCTAGCCTGTCTTGCATTTGGCCGTCAAACCACATTGCTTGTATCTTTTCGGCTTCTTTTCTGAAACCTGCTTTTTGTATGACCTTTTGTGTTGGGATGTTTTCGCTAAAGCACGCTGTTACGACTCTTATACAGTTATCATGCAAAAACGCAAACTCTAAAAGTTTCTTTACTGCCTCGGTCATATAGCCCATGTTTTGGCATTCTGGTGCAAGAAACCAACCCATTGGGCCGGCAACCTTTCCAATAGGCGTATGGGTGTCTATATGATAACCGATGCCTCCAATCATTTTGTCGCTTTCTTTTAACGTAACGCAGTAGCGATATCCTTCGCCATTTGTATTGTATTTGATGGCGTATTCCAGGCTCTCGCGGGACTCTTCGATAGTGTCCGTAGTGATTCCAAATGGGATAAAGAAACGCATGTTTACCTTGTCGGACAGTATTGTGTGATACTCGGACAGGTCGGATTCTTTATACCCGCGCATGATAAGTCTATTTGTTTCCAGTGTAATCAAATTAGTGCCTCCTGTACTTTGTTACTTTTCTGGTTTTGGCCAAAATGACATCAATATGACACCTAGGGCACGCTGTCTTGCATACCGGCTGTCACCAAATCATCCACAGCGGGAAACACCTCAGCAAATCCTAGTAATCCCGCATTTGCCGCCAGACATCCAATATCATCTGGTATCTGTGGGGCGGGATGCCTCTGTAGGGTAAGTTGCTGGTTGAAAAGATATACCCGCCAGCCGGTTTGCCGTGGGTCATACAGTATTTCGCGCTTGCGATGACCTCTTCGTCGGTGCCAGATTGCAGCGCGGTTATATTGACATTGCCGCATAATGCCACTTTGTGGCCGACACGGGTTTTTACCTCTTGTATATCCACGCCAGCCGCCGGGTCTAATGAGTGCAGCGCGTGAGGTTTGCAGTCTACAAGTTGGTCTAAGATGGGCATTATATTGCCGTCGGAGTGCTTAATCGTATACATACCGGCTTTTTTACACTCTTCGATAATCCTGGCAAGGTATGGCTGAATAAACTCGTCAAAGTTCTCGGTTGAAAGGAAAGGGCCTGTATTGTCGCAGTAATCGGAACAAAGCAGCGCAACATCAACGCCGGAGTCTCCAAGCTTTTTACCCCGTTCGATTGCGGTTTCCATACGCTGGCGTGCCTCGGCGTGTAGGCCTCTTGGGTCGTTTTCTATACGGTGGGCAAAGGCCTTTGTCCCGGCTCTGTTGGAAATGGCAAAGGTGCCGTCGGCTGTATAGCCGATTAGCCGCCGCCCGCCTGTAAGTTCGCGGACTTTTTTCCAGAGGAACTTTCGCTCTGGTGAGACTTCCGCACCATCTACATAGCCTGCGCCAAAATGCCCTGGGATGATGCAATAATCCAGCGCATCAAAGACTTTAGCTATGTCTTCGGCAACATCGTTTAGCCGACGTTCCTTTTCGGCCTGGGATAGCTGGTTTATTACATCACGGTGTAAATCTGCCGGGTATAGGTTTATGCCAAACATCTCTGGCGCAAGGGTGAAGCCTAACTCAAAGGTAGGTACCTGGTCTGGGGTTTGTAGGTTTAAAGCCGCGATTGCGCGCTCTTTTGGTGTCATTTGCTTCATTTGTGTTTGTCCTTTCTCCCGAGACTTTCTTCAATTTCTCGCTTTAATGTATCATTCCATACAGAATTCGTAAGTTTTATCGCCAATAAAATCTGCTCTAATGCTTTCTCATGCTCGCCAATATATTTATAATATTTAGCCCAGTTTTGATAGACACAGAAGCATATTCCGTCCTTGGTGCCATCGGTTTTTACAGTTTTTTCGGCCTTTTCGAAGCATTCTTTAGCCAGTGCTGGGTTATCAAGCTCGAGATAGGTATTGCCAAGCCATCTGTAAGTATGGTGTGTTGGGTTTTCTTCTGCTGTTGCTAATTCAATTACCTTGTCAAAGTCGGCCTGTGCCTTCTTGGCCTCGCCCATTAGCTTGTATGTGCGGCCTCTGGAAAAGAAATCGTAATCGTTTGGCTTGTCATCTAAGCATTCGGTGTATAGGGCTATGGCCTTTTCGTAATCTTTTTGTAGTTCGTAGATATTTGCCATGCTGGATTTTCTCCAGCTACTGTTTATGCCCCCGTGATCATTGGCCAGGAGGTAGTATTTTATGCCCTTTTCGGCATCGTTTAACTCCCGCATAAAGATACTTGCGGCTTCGTAGTACATTGTCCCTTTAACCCACCAACTTGCTTGATTTTGCGGGTTTTCGGCGGCATGTAGGAAGTCGGAAGCGGCTTTATCAGAATCATCCACCGATAAGTAGATATAGGCACGGCGGCCGATAAGATTTATGCTGCCTGGGATTTGCTCAAGGCCTTGGTTTAGTAGGTCAATAGCCTCTTGGCTCTTATCTTCGTTATCCAGAACAACAGCAAGCCTGCTATAGGGTAGGGGATTTTGTGGGTATGCAGTCAGCATGCGCTTCCAGGTTTCATATCGTTCGGGAGACTTTGCGTCGTCGTGATAGTAGCCAAGTTGGGTAAGGAGTCGTGAGTTATCCGGTAGGGCTTTAAGGCCTTCGGTAAGTGCCTCAAGCTGCTTCTCGCTATTTTTAAAGTGTTTGTGTGCCGTGGCGAGGTAAATATATGAACTAGCTGTGGGACTGAAGTCGTTTGCCTGTAAAAACTCTATTAATCTTGCGGCATATACCGCTACTGCTTCGTAGTCATTTGCTTGGGACATATAGTGGCATAGTGCGTCAAGGGCGCGGTCTTCCCATATACCTAGGTTTTCTTCATCCAAGAGGTTTTTTAAGATTTCTTGACATTGGTCATAGTCTTTATTGGCACCGGCCTTACAGCCTTTGAAATAGGTTAGGCCGGGGCTTTTAATCTGCGCTTCATCTGCTTTTTGAAAAACCTCATCCATCTTGGCAAAGCTTTTCGCCCAGTAGAAGATATTGGCTTGAAGCTCGTACGGCTTTGGCCATGTTGGCAGCATATTCATTGCGGTTACGGCCTCGTTGTAGGCGTCTTGCAGCTTGTTCATGTTCATTAGGGTTTCGGCTTTATCGGCATAGACATCTGCCATTTTGGTGTTTATTGTCAGTGCTTTTTCGATTTCTTCCATTGCAAGGCTGTACTTGCCAAGCTGGTTGTAGGCGTAGGCCTTGGTGGTATATAGCCGTGCTTTGCTTAGTATTTCTGTGTCTTTTTCTAATAGGTCTGCGTTTAGGCCTGTATCCGCTGCCTGGATTGTTTCGTCGTATTTGCGTTTATCCAGATAGATATTGGCCAGTTGATAGTATTTGGAATACTCGGGGTCTGTATCTATGGACATTTGGGTATATTTTATGGCGTTTTCGAACTCTTTTTTGAATTTATAGCATCGGCCTAGTAAGAAATTTTCTTTGCCGCATAGTTCTTCGCCCCGTTGTGTCTTTGCGTCAAGCACCTCTATGCATTTGTCATGTTCGTTGCCAAAGGCATAGGCCTCAGCAAGTAGTTTTGTTACTTCCGGGGTTGGTTCATCATTGTATAGCTTTTCGTATTTTTCCCGCTTTAGGCCGGTGATATGGTGCATGTAGGCGTATAGATAGTTATTGCTTGGGTTTTCTAGAAGCATCACGTCGATAAGATATCGCTCGGCTTTTACATAGTCCTCCAGCCTAACATAGCTGTCTACAATGCCTAGCTGGGCGTAGTAATATGTGGGTACAATTTCAAGGGCGGCTTTGTATGTCTCAAGAGCTTCTTGCCAGTGGGCTTTGTTCTCGAGGCCCAGCATTATAAATGCCTTTGTGTGTACCGCAAAAGGCTCGGACTTAAACTGGGGGTGCTTTTCCATTACGGATTCTAGTAGTTGCAAGGCTGCTTCGCTATCTTTGTTGCAGATAGATTGGAATCTTGCCATCTCGATGTCATATATGGGATGGCTAACCGGTAGGGCTTTAAGTTCTGCAAGCTGGCTTTCGGCTTCGTCTTTTTTGTTGGCGTCAATTGATTTTGTGATGATATTGCGCAGGTAGATATACTTGTCTACATCGGCACCTGGCTCGTAGTCAAACAGGTTGAAGAACAGATCAAACTTGCTGCCGACACTGCCTACGATTGCATTAATAAACCCAGGGCTATACCGCTTGCACAGTTCGTCAACACGGGCTGTCCATTGAAATCTGTTATTTAATGTATCCCATACATTTGTGGGCAGGTTATGATGTTTTGATATGAAATCCATCATCTTTGCGTCTACTTCTTCTTCGGTGTCTAGCGCGGTGCAGACATCGCTTTGTAATGCCTCTTCCCAGGTGGCTGGGTCTATGCGTTTAGCAAAATCTTTGTAAATATCCTCGAGAGTGGCAAAAAAGATGCTTACTGGGTCATTGGCCTTGGGCGTATCTGTGCTGGCTTCTTTAAGGGCGGCCTCGTATGCTAGTCGCAGATTTGTAAACCCATCCGGGTCGGTTTCTGGGTTGTGATTTGGTAGCAATGCCATATATGCGGCTTTGATTGCGTTTTGGTCGTCGGTTTTTTCGATTTTTAATACATACCAGGGGTTCGAGTTCGTGTTTGAAGTCATTGAAGCACTCCTTTTTCCATGCTTGCCAAAAATTCTATAAACTCTGGCAAGAAGGCTCTTATTTTACGCTCGTCTTGGGTGTTTAGCACTTGGTCGAAGCGGGTTAGTTCGTTGCCTATGCGCCTTCTTGCGTCGCCTAGGCTTTCTTGGAAAAGCCGCTCGCCTCTTGATAGCAGCAGTCTATACTCTTCCTTGTCGCGGGGGTGGAGGCGGTAAGCGGCAAGGGCTTTTAGTTTTTCTTCGATTTCTTCCTTGGTGAAAACACCGGGGTTTTTCTCTATTACAATCGAGCGGACAAGCTGGGTTGAGACAATTGTTACCTCGCATTCCAGTATACCGTTGATATCGTAAGTAAATCGGACATCTGCGGCTTCTTGGCCGGCGGGGGCTTTTGGTACGGGAACGGTAAGTTCCCCTAGTTTGGAGTTTTCGCTGCTTTTGCGGCTTTCTCCTTGTAGGATTTTTACATATATTTGGTCTTGCTGGTCGTGAAGGGTGCGTACCCTTTCTACACGAGATATTGGGATGGTGGAGTTGCGCTCTATTATTGGCAGGAAAATATCATAGGCGTTAAGCCCGCTTGGCTGCTTTACGACTGTGTCAACCCCCAAAGTGAAGGGGCAGACATCCGTGAGTACGATTTCGGAGATATTTTCGTCACGCTGTTTAAGCCCGGCGTGCACTGCGGCACCTATGCCGACAACCTCGTCTGGGTTTATGGTGGCATGTGGAAAGCGGCCGAATAGCTTTGTTGTAAAATTTCTGACAATGGGAAGCTTTGTGCCGCCACCTACTAGGATGATGGAATCAATATCTGCAAGCCGTAAAGATGCGTCGCTCATTGCGGATTTTATTGGGATGCGCAGCCTGTTTAAGAGGTCTTGGCAGGCGCGTTCGTATTCTTCGAATGTGATTGTTGCTTTGTATGTTTTGGGTGCGATTTCGTTTCCGATTTTGTCTCCGATTTCGTCTCTGGGTATTTTATCTCTGGGTATTTCATCTTCAATGGTGCAGCTTATTTCAACTTTGCGAGAGTCTGTGAAGTAGGCTTTGGCTTGGTCTATTTGCCTTCGCAGTAGGGCGTGTGCCTTGGGTGACAGACTTTCGATATCCATGAGAGTGCTTGATGAAATATTTGATGAGGCTTCTGGGGAACCACTAACAGCAGACGCCTTGCGCATAAATAGCCCCATTAGCACATCGGAAAAATCTTCACCACCAAGGAATACATCCCCAGCCACAGCCCGTACTTCCATTATGTTCTTATACTTTTCTAAGATAGACACATCAAATGTCCCGCCCCCAAGGTCAAAGACCAGAAACTTTGCATGTTCTCTTGCTTCATGAAAGCCATATGCAAGGCTTGCCGCCGTTGGCTCGTTGACTATACGCTCCACTTTAAGGCCTGCAAGTTCCCCTGCTACCTTGGTTGCGCGACGCTGTGCATCGTTGAAGTATGCCGGGACGGAGATAATGGCCTCGGTGACTTTTTCTTTAAGGAAGGCTTCGGCGTCTTCCTTTAGCTTTTTTATCACAAAGGATGAAAGTTCTTCTGGGGTGAAGCTGCTGGGGCCTAGCTGGTATTTCTTGCTTGACCCCATGCTGCGCTTAAAAACCGCTGCGGTTTGCCCCGGATGGGTGACTTGTCGCTCGCTTGCGACACTGCCAACGTAAATTTCCCCCTCGTCACTGATGCTGACAACAGAGGGGGTTAAGGTTTTGCCGTGTATGTTTGGGATAAGGGTTGGTTGGCCATCGATTATGCAGCTTACTAGGCTGTTGGTGGTGCCTAGGTCTATTCCTATAATTGGCATGAAATCACTCTTTCATTGAAGGTTTGCATGAAGATACCCTGCTAGAGCATCTACTAAAATATCTTACAAGAATATCTTACAAGAATACTGGCAGCAGTGTACCAATGGTCAAAAGTCCAAGCCCGAAAATACTTTGTTTTGAGAACCGCTCGCCTAAAATAAGCCGCGCAAAGCCCATAGTCAGGACAATGCTAAGCTTATCGATAGGCACAACATGGCTTGCAGGCCCAAGCTGTAGTGCATGGTAGAAAAACAGCCAGCTTGCGCCTGTTGCAACGCCGGAAAGCACCAAGAACATCCAGCTTTTGCGGGTTACGGATTGAAATAAACCATTCACCGGCTTTTTTCTGCTACCGGCAAAAACCATCACCCATGCGAGGGGTACTACAATAACTGTGCGCATGGCCGTCCAGAGGGTTGGGTCTATATCCGCTATGCCAATCTTGCCAAAGATGGCCACAAGGCTTGCGAAAACCGCGCCAAGTAGGGCATAGAATATACTGCTATTTCTCAGAGAATGCAGTAAGTGACGCCGCGAGAACTTTTTTGGGTTTTGGCTGTTTTTTTCTTTTGTCGTGGGGGTGTTTTTCCTAATCTCAAGCATTAGCCAGGTGCCAATGCCCATCAACGACATGCCCACCACGGTAATCAAGCCCACAGGTTCTTGCAAGATAATGAAGGCAAGAAGCATGGTCATGATAGTGCTGCTTTTGTCAATTGGCACAACTTTGCCAACGTCCCCAAGCTGAAGTGCGCGAAAAAAACACAGCCACGAGAAGCCCGTGGCAAGCCCCGACAACACAAGAAACACCCAGGTTGTGCCCCGTATGTACACTATGCCACCGTAGGATCCAACAATCACCACCATAATCCAGGCAAAAACAAGCACCACCATAGTCCGTATGGCGGTAGCCAGATGAGAGTCAACATCCTTGATGCCGATTTTAGCAAGTATTGTTGTAAGTGCCGCAAACACGGCGGCACCCGTGGCGTACAGTAGCCATAGTTCCATTTTTTATGTCCTTTACGATGTTTGATAATATGCGGTTGCTTCGTGGTATTCAAAAACCGCATTGAATTTTATCATATTATATCGCCTCATTTATTTTT
>Ga0123355_10001842_pt1 | contig 29688 bp, 24 predicted proteins | sample TergutEmb28metaG_3_FD_89872 | JGI IMG/M metagenome (GOLD analysis project Ga0123355, IMG submission 89872) | Embiratermes neotenicus P1 segment gut microbial communities from Petit-Saut dam, French Guiana - Emb289 P1 | ecosystem: Host-associated > Arthropoda: Insects > Digestive system > Gut ... | reverse complement strand
GCGAACGCACTTGAGAAATCCGTTCAGGTTTCGTCGGAAAACGCGCAGAAGCCCGCGATTTCCCGACTCGCCTTCACGGTTCTCAAAGGCGTTCGCTATACTTACGCAAAAGCACTCGTGTCGGGGGTTCGTCAAATTGAAACCGTTCTTTTCGCGCAAGCGCGAAAGACCGCTTTCAACTTGACTCACTATACATCACATCAACGGCGCAAACAAATGCAACACAGCATCAAGCAGCTCAGCTCCGAGCCGCCGGTTTGCCGGCGTTGCGGAAACTTGTCGGCTTACCTCCATCGTGCGAATCGCGTCGTTGTAAACGTCGGCAACGGCGTCGGAATTGTACAGCAAAACCGCGCACTCGAAATGCAAATACAAGCTGCGATAATCCAAATTCACCGTACCCACAACCGCAATTTTATCGTCGCACACAACGGACTTCGAATGCAAAAAACCCGGCGTGTACTCAAAAATTTTTACGCCGGCGTCGTGCATGTAGCGATAATACGAGCGCGTCAAGCGGTACACAAGTCGCTTGTCGGGAATGCCGGGGGTAACAATCCGCACGTCAACGCCGCGTTTTGCGGCAAGCTGAAGCGCGGAAATAAGCCGCTCGCTGATAATAAAATACGGCGTAAAAAAATATACATATCGCTCTGCCTGCGCCAGAATATCGGTAAGAATGTTCTCGCTCAGTTGCTCGTTATCAAGCGGCGAATCCCCGTACGGAACAACGAAACCGCTGCCGCGCCAAGCCGGGGGCGAAGCCCCTATTCGCCGGGAACAAGAGTCGTCATTTACACATTCCCCCGAAGCCGGATTTTGTCTGCGGAAATCGGCAACGACGCACTTCTCGGCTTCGAGGGAACGTGTCGTCGCCGACTCTTGTTCCCGGTGTCCGACACACTTCTCGGCTTCGAGGGAACGTGTCGCCGCCGACTCTTGTTCCCGGCTCTCAGTCCGCGCTTGGCGCGGTTCCCGGTGTTCGATGCGTTCATCTTTTTTGCAAAACGTGTCCCACATTTCAATAAACATCAGTGTGAAGCTCCAAACAGCGTCGCCGCGAAGGCGCAGCCCGGAATCCTTCCAAACGCCGAAACGTCGAATCTCATTTATATATTCGTCGGCGATGTTAATGCCGCCGGTAAAAGCCGCTTTGCCGTCAACAACAAGAACCTTTCGATGGTCGCGATTGTTCATAAAAAGAAGTAAAAACGGCACGAGAGGGTTGAAGCGCAAAACGCCGAATCCCTTCGCGCGAAGTTTTTTCAAATATGAGCGCGTGAAAAGTTTGTGCGAGCCGAGATGGTCAACAATCAGGCGCACGGTTACGCCGGCGGCGGCGCGTTCTTCGAGGGCGGCAAGAAGCCTGCGCCACATAACGCCGTCTTTGATGATAAAAAATTCCAAAAAAATAAACCGCTCTGCTGCGGCGATTTCAGCAAGCATGTCGGCGAACATATCTTCGCCCATGGAATAATATGTTGTTTCGGTGTGTTCGTAGGCGTGATAGCTCGATGCGTTGCGAATATAATTTAACAGGCTGAACATTCGCCCGCAAGTTATCCTGTTTACAAAGGGCAAATTTCCGTCTGCGTCAAGAAGTTTGGCAATCAGGGCGTGTTCGCGCATGTGCGCGGCAATTTTTCGAACCGGCCGCTTGTTGCCGAAAAGCAAATAAAAAACGCCCCCAACGGACGGAAACGCCAAAATAATAATAAGCCATGTAATTTTATAAACCGAAGCCTCGTCTTTTTTAAGCACGAACGAAAACACAAGAACGCTGAAAAAAATACCGGTCCATCGCAAAAAATCGTGAGTTTGCATTACCCAAAATGCGAAAACCGCCAAAAGAACGGTCTGCAAAACAAGCAAAGCAATTGTGAAATTCATGCGCGTGAAAAGTTTCACATTATCTTCTCCCGAGGCAGCCATTTTCGCAGCAAAACGTTCATTGTTATGTCATTAAGCGGCTTTTCCGAAGTATCGTTTGCGCCGAATTGAATGAATTTTTCTAACGCTTCGGCGGTTACATCGGCGGTAAGCATAACAATCGGAAGCGATTTGCCCGAGGCACGAATCGCGGCAATGGTTTCCGCGCCGTCCATGCCCGGCATCATATAGTCCATAAAAACGATGTCGTAGTCGGTTGCCGCAATTTTTTCGAGCGCGTCCGCGCCGCTTTCGCATAAATCAATCTGCATTCCGTACTGTTCGAGAACGCCCTCGGCAACAAGCAGATTCATTTCCACATCGTCAACAACCAGAACTCGCGCATCCGGCGCGGTAAACGGAATTTTTTCAACAACGGGCGCGGTTTCGGTCGTTGCCGACTCGGCGGGAATTTTTTGCGGAACGGTTGCCGTAAAAACACTGCCCGCGCCGTATCGCGACGTCGCGTTGATGTCGCCGCCCATCGCAACTGCAAGATTTTTTGTAATCGCAAGCCCGAGTCCCGTGCCTTCGACGCCCTTGTTGCTTTGCGCATCAAAGCGCGTATATTCGTCAAACAGCGTGGCAATGTTGCCTTCTTCGATGCCTTTGCCGCTGTCGCGCACTGCAATATGTAGTATGAACGTATCGTCCCCGTTGTATTCTCCGCGCACAACAAATTCAACAAACCCCGCATCGGTGTATTTTACGGCGTTTGAAAGCAAATTTATCATAATTTGTTGTAAACGAAGCGCGTCCCCGACCAATCGCTCGGGAAGTTCGCCCGCGCTGAACCGGAAAGCAAGCCCCTTTTGTTCAACCTGTATGCGAATCAGATTGCACACATCGCTTGCAAGCTCCGCCGGAGAATATTCGCTGTTGGTAATTTCGAGCTTGCCGCTTTCGATTTTCGAAAAATCCAGCACGTCGTTAATAATTGAAAGAAGCGTTCGCCCCGCCCGATTTATATTTTCAACCTGCGAACGCGCAGGGCCTTCGATAGTTTCGCGCAACGCAAGCTCGCTCATGCCCAAAATGGCGTTCATGGGCGTACGAAGCTCGTGACTCATTTTTGCAACAAAACTGCGCAAACGCTCTTTTTCGGCAATCGAATCCTGTTCGCGCTGTTTAAGCTGCGCAATCATGTCGTTAAATGCCTCCGAGAATTCGCCCATAAAGTCAACGCGCTGATTATAATTTCCTTTTGCAACGGCTTGTGCTTGCCACGTCAAATGTTTCAGCGATGCGTGTAACTTTTTAAGCGGCGCGGCCAGTTGGTTTGACGGAGGCGGAAGAGAATAATCAAGCTCACCGGTGGACAACCGCAACGATAAGTCCCGCGTTTCGTTTATCATTGCGCCGATAAAAAGCAAGCCCTTGCCAAGGTCGCGAAGCTCTTCCTGTAGGGCGTCCGCATCAAGCGACGCTTGGCGAGGGTCGTATATTATATCTCGTAGGTACGAAAAAAGCGCGTCCGCCGATTGCTCAAGGTTCATGCCTTACACTGGAAGCGGCAGGTTCTGTCACCGTTTGCCCAACAGTCAATTTCACGAACCGTGTAACTGCGTCCTGTACGCGCGTCTAAAATTGCGGCAATAAAGCCTTCGTCGTAGTTGCAAACAACTTGCCCCGTAATGGGCAGACCGCTGCAATCCAAATCCTCGTCAACAGTGAGAATGATTTCCTTTGCGTCGTTGCTGACGGACTCAAGCCGCAACATACCGACTTTAAGTTGTTGGAGTTTTTGTTGTACATCCGCGACATAATCGTCAAATTCCAAGGTCATGTCGAGCATATTTTTGGCAAACTCGCTCCCGGCAAGATAACCCGCCTCGCGGAAAAATTCGTCGGCAACCTCCATACCGTGCCGTTTAACAAGCACATCGCGCATCGTAAATTGCATCAAACGGTACAATGTGACCGGCATCTCTTCGCCCATATTTCCGCGCCCGGCGGCAATATCGCCGAGATGCTCCCACTTAAAGCCCTGATATCCCGCCTTTTGCATAAAAATATTATCCATTCAAATGCACCTCCTCATAAAATACTAATGCACGAAGATGCGTTTGTCAAATCACGCCCGCCGGGTACACATGTAATTTGCCGTACATTCCCTCGAAACCGACTTACGCTTCCGGTGCAACAAAAAACCGCGCCTGAAATTGCGGGCGCGGTTTTGCGAATTGGTTTCGTCGCTTCAAACGCTGTCAGGAAGCAGCTTGATGCCGCCGACTTCCGACCTCGTTCTCGGGCAACGTAAATTGCTCTATTGCATGATTTTTACAACAACGCCTGCACCTACGGTGCGTCCGCCTTCGCGGATAGCGAAGTTTGAACCTTCTTCCATAGCGATGGGAGAAATAAGTTCAATTGTCATCTCGATATGGTCGCCGGGCATACACATTTCAACGCCGTCGGGAAGTGTGATTACGCCGGTAACGTCAGTTGTGCGGAAGTAAAACTGCGGGCGATAGTTTGAGAAGAATGCTTTGTGGCGTCCGCCTTCGTCTTTCGAAAGTACGTAAACTTGGGCAGTGAATTTTGTGTGGGAAGAAATGGTTCCGGTTTTTGCCAAAACCTGACCGCGTTCGATTTCTTCGCGCTTAATACCGCGAAGAAGAAGACCTGCGTTGTCGCCGGCTTCGGCCTGGTCGAGAAGTTTATGGAACATCTCGATGCCGGTTACGATAACTTTGCGCTTTTCTTCGGTAAAGCCCACGATTTCAACTTCATCGTTTACTTTAAGCGTACCGCGCTCTACGCGACCGGTTACAACCGTTCCGCGACCTTGAATCGTAAATACGTCTTCAACAGGCATAAGGAAGGGTTTTGCGGTGTCGCGCTCGGGCGTGGGGATGAATTTTTCGATTTCTTCGAAAAGCTCAACAATTTTGTCGCCGTATGAGCCGGCGGGGTCGTTAAGCGATTGAAGTGCAGAACCGCGAATAATCGGCGTATCGTCGCCGGGGAAATCGTATTTATCCAAGAGTTCGCGGATTTCCATTTCAACCAAGTCGAGAAGCTCTTCGTCCTCAACCATGTCGCATTTGTTCATAAATACAACAATATAAGGTACGTTTACCTGGCGCGCAAGAAGAATATGCTCGCGGGTTTGGCTCATGGGGCCGTCGGTTGCGGCTACAACGAGAATCGCGCCGTCCATTTGCGCAGCACCGGTAATCATGTTTTTAACGTAGTCGGCGTGGCCCGGGCAGTCTACGTGCGCATAGTGACGAGCGGGGGTTTCATACTCAACGTGCGTTGTGGAAATGGTGATTCCGCGCTCTTTTTCCTCGGGAGCTTTGTCAATTTTGTCAAAGTCTACCGCTGAGCCGAGTTTGTAACGCTCCGCCAATGTTTTCGTAATGGCGGCGGTAAGCGTTGTTTTACCATGGTCGATGTGACCGATGGTGCCGATGTTTACGTGCGGCTTTGACCGCTCAAATTTTGCTTTTGCCATTTTCGTATTCCTCCTGATTTGTATAGTTGGGGCATTATACCATTGTTTTTTCGTTCGAACAAGATGAGCTCGGACCGGCTTCGAGAGAACGTAATAAACATGCTCCCGGCGTCGCGCTATTCTTTTTTGCCGACAACTTTCTCCTGGACGGATTTCGGAACGGGTTCGTAGTGGTGAACCTCCATGTTGAACGTTCCGCGCCCTTGAGTTTTGCCGCGAAGGTCGGTTGCGTAACCGAACATTTCCGCAAGCGGTACAAATGCGTGAATTACCTGCGCATTGCCGCGAGCTTCCATGCCGTCGATTTTTCCGCGCCGCGAGTTTACATCGCCGATTACATCGCCCATGTAATCCTCGGGAACGGTGACGTCAACCTTCATTATCGGTTCGAGCAGAGCCGGGTCGGATTTGCGCATGGCTTCTTTGAACGCCATGCTGCCCGCGATTTTAAACGCCATTTCCGATGAGTCAACATCGTGATAACTGCCGTCGTAAAGCGTAGCGCGAACGCCCAAAACGGGGTAGCCGCCGATTATGCCGGAATGCATCGCTTCCTTTATACCGTTTTCGATTGCGGGAATGTATTCCTTGGGAACAGCACCGCCCACAATTTTATCGACAAACTCGAAAGTTTTTTCGCCGTCATTGGCGTCCATCGGCTCGAATTTAACTTTACAGTGTCCGTATTGACCGCGCCCGCCGGACTGGCGAACATATTTTCCTTCGACATCGGCATCTTTGCGGAAAGTTTCGCGATAAGCAACTTGGGGCTTACCCACGTTTGCTTCAACGCGGAATTCGCGCAGCAAGCGGTCTACGATAATTTCAAGATGCAATTCGCCCATACCTTCGATAATTGTTTGACCGGAGTCAACGTCGGTGTGGGTTTTAAACGTCGGGTCTTCTTCCGCGAGTTTTGCAAGCGCAATGCCCATTTTGTCGCGGCCTGCCTTGGTTTTCGGCTCGATTGCGACGGAAATTACCGGGTCGGGGAAATTCATGGATTCGAGAATAACTTCGTGTTTTTCGTCACACAAAGTATCACCGGTTGTTGTGAATTTCAAGCCGACCACGGCGGCAATGTCGCCGGCAAAAACCTGCTGCGCATCCTCGCGATTATTCGCGTGCATAAGCATGATTCTGCCCATACGTTCTTTTTTTCCTTTTGTGGAGTTGTAAACGTATGAACCCGCGTTTAACGTGCCGGAGTACACGCGGAAAAATGCTAATTTTCCGACGTGTTCGTCGTTCATAATTTTAAAGGCGAGCGCGGAGAACGGCTCTTTGTCGGAGGCGATTCTCTCGGTTGCTTCGTCGGTTTGGGGCAAAACACCCTTGATTGCGGGGATGTCCGTCGGCGCGGGAAGATAATCCACAACACCGTCGAGCAGTTTTTGCACACCCTTTTTCTTGTACGCACTGCCGCAAAATACGGGAATGATTGCACAAGAAATACACGCCGCGCGAAGTGCTGCCTTTAAAACGGGAATTTCAAGCTCTTCGCCTTCGAGGTATTTATCCATCAGAGCCTCGTCGGTTTCGGAGATTGATTCGATTAAGTTTGTGCGATATTCCGCAGCTTGTTCCTGCATATCGGCGGGAATTTCACCTTCGTTGATAATTTCGCCGTTATCGCCGGTGAAGGAATACGCCTTCATTTCAAAGAGGTCGATTACACCGGTGAATGTGCTTTCAAAGCCAATCGGAAGCTGCACAGGTACGGCATTATGACCCAAGCGGTCTTTAATCATGCCTACGACATTATGAAAATCCGCGCCCAAAATGTCCATTTTGTTGACGTATGCCAAACGCGGAACGCCGTATCTGTCGCCTTGACGCCACACCGTTTCGGACTGCGGTTCGACGCCGCCTTTTGCGCAAAAAACACCCACCGCGCCGTCAAGCACACGCAAAGAACGTTCAACTTCAACGGTGAAGTCAACGTGACCGGGCGTGTCGATGATGTTTATGCGGTTGTCGTTCCACTGGGTTGTTGTTGCCGCGCTGGTAATGGTGATTCCGCGCTCCTGCTCCTGCTCCATCCAGTCCATTGTTGCCGAACCTTCGTGAGTTTCGCCCAGTTTATAATTACGACCGGTGTAGTACAAAATGCGCTCGGTGAGGGTTGTTTTGCCCGCGTCGATATGCGCCATTATGCCGATATTTCTGGTTTTTTCTAATGGAAATGCTCTCACTTTAAATCCTCTTTCCGGTTGTTACCACTTGTAATGCGCAAATGCCTTGTTAGCATCCGCCATTTTGTGGGTTTCTTCTTTCTTGCGAACCGCGCCGCCGGTATTGCTTGAGGCGTCGAGCAGTTCGTTTGCAAGACGGTCAATCATGTTCTTTTCGCTGCGATTGCGCGAATAAGTTACAAGCCAACGCAAGCCCAAAGTTTGACGGCGTTCCGGCCGAATTTCTATGGGAACCTGATACGTTGCACCGCCCACGCGACGTGCTTTTACTTCAAGCACGGGCATAATATTATTCAGAGCTTCTTCAAAAACGTCCATGGCGGGCGCGCCTTTTTTTTCGGCTGCCTTTTCAAACGCGCCGTAAACAATTTTTTGTGCCACGCCTTTTTTTCCGTCAAGCATAATGCCGTTAATGAGCTTCGTAACGATTATGCTCCCGTAAAGCGGGTCGGGCAAAACTGTACGTTTTGCTACATGTCCTTTTCTCGGCACGAACTTCCCTCCTTAATAGAGATACTTAATTCATCGGTACTTCGTGTCCAACACGTTTCGCGCGGGCAAGGGGCAAAAAGCCTTCCTTGCTTTATCGCGAACGCACCCGACGGTTCTCCGGGGCATTCGCTATATATAAGCGCATTCATGCGGAATTTATTTTTTACTTTCAGAAGCCGTATCGACTTCGAGGGAACTCGGGGAACTCAAATGCATCCCCGGCTTCCGCTCGGCGAACCGGCTTCGAGAGAACGTGCGGGAACTTACATATGCCCCCGGCGTTCATTACGCGCTTGGCGCGTTAGGCTTTTTTGGGGCGTTTCGCGCCGTATTTGCTGCGCGCCTGCCTGCGGTTAGCCACACCTGCGGTGTCGAGCGTGCCGCGTACAATGTGATAACGTACACCGGGTACGTCACGCACCCTGCCGCCGCGCATCAAAACAACGCTGTGTTCTTGCAAATTGTGGCCTTCACCCGGAATATAGCAGGTGGCCTCCATTTGGTTAGACAGGCGAACGCGGGCAATTTTGCGCAAAGCCGAGTTGGGTTTTTTGGGTGTGTCGGTGAACACACGAGTGCATACTCCGCGCTTTTGCGGGGAAGAGTGGTCGGTGCGCTTGTCCTTAATCGTGTTAAGCCCTTTTTGCAAAGCCGGCGATTTAGACTTCTTTTTTGATGTGCGTCTGCCTTGTTTGACCAGTTGGTTGAATGTGAGCATTTGTCACCTCCTGTAAGATTTTTGACGTTATGAAACAGACGGTTTCCCGTCCGCTTCAAAACAGAGAGTGAGATTATCATTTTTGGCGCAATTTGTCAAGCCGATATGCGTTTCGAATGAAGACAATTTTAATAAAACTATGCAACTTGCACGAGGCTTCTGCGTAAGTTTATAATTCAGCTTTAATGAAACGAAAAAAATTGGGAATGCTGAAATTCAAGGCGAGGCAGGAAAGGCAGGGCTGACATGGCAGAAGCAATAAACACATTTTTTCAAAATTTATTTGAAAGCGACTATTTCGGATGGGAACTTGCGCGTTTTTGTGCAAAACTTTTGGTCGCACTCGTGATTACAAAAATTTTTCGTCTGATTTGGCGGCGAGCTTTCACGTCCGACACGATTCACCTGAAATTTCTGAAAACGGTGTTCAGTTCGTTAATTTGGGTGGCGGGAATCGCATTTGCCCTAAGTTCGTTTTCGCAATTTCAAGACATCGCCATGGCGTTTTTTGCCGGCTCGGGAATTGCCGCGCTTACAATCGGTCTTGCGGCGCAGGAATCGCTCGGGAATGCGTTTAACGGGCTGTTTATTTCGATTTTCAAGCCGTTTGAAGTCGGCGACAGGGTGCATCTTGTAAATGCGAACATCACGGGCTTTATCGAGGACATTTCGTTGCGGCACACGGTAATTCGCACGGTTATGAACTCGCGCATAATTATTCCGAACTCCGTTATCAACAGGGAGCTTATTGAAAATTCAAATTTTTGCAATCCGCAGGCGTCGGCATTTGTTGATGTAATAATTACCTTCGATTCGAATATTCCGCTCGCCTGCGAAATTTTGGCGGATGTAATCGGCAATCACCCCGATTTTGTTGACACTCGAACGCCCGAACAGCTTGAAACCAAGCCGAAAGTTCCGGTTTTGCTTCGAGCAATCGGGCTTCACGGCGCAGAGCTTCGCGCGTCAATGTGGACCGAAACAATCGCAAATAATTTTGCCGCTTGCAGCGACGCCCGCAAAACCATCGTCGAAGAATTTGAAAAAAACGGCATCAAACTTGCAACATGGAAAATCCCGCACGTGCCCATGTGAATCCGTGGCGTGTTCTGTCGGGGGCTTCGCCCCCGAACCCCCACCCGCTTTTTAAAAAAAGCGGGGCAAAAATTATCAAAAAATCGCGCAAAGCGCGATTTTTAAGGAGATTTTTCTTGCGACGGGTCGCTCGGCCGGCGCATAAGCGCGAGAGAATGCGGGGCGAAGCCGGAGCAGTTTTCATGTGCAACAAAAAACAAGAGAGGGCACATGCCATCTCTTGTTTTTTTAATTGCATTTTTTACGCGCTCGGCGCGTTTTTTAATTACGAAACTTGCACCGGCTTCGAGAGAATGTGTCGTCACCGGTATATGCTCCCGGTGTTATGCTCCCGGCATTACTGGGCCGGTGCGGGTGCGGGCGTCGGAGCAGGTACTGCCTCCGGTGCCGGTGTTGCTTGTTTCTTGTTAAAGAAAACGGGAACTGTGTCGGCGTTGGCTGTTGTTACTCCCGTTACACCTGCGCGACGCGCGGCGCGATTCATGCCGGACATGCCGCGTTCGGTGCGGTTCATTTCATAGGTGTTTTCAACCCGTCTTGCCATGTTACGGTCTGCGCCTCGGCGAAAAGTGTTGCCGATACGCGCTTGCGGCCTGCCGAATGTTGAACGACGTGCCGAACGGTAGTTTTCTCTGAAGTCTGCGGCGGTTTCGCGGACTGTTCCGTCCACTTCTCTTGCGGCGCGATTAACATTGCCGCGAAGCCCGAACAGACCTCTGTTTGTGCGTCCGGTATACGAATCCGGACGGTGGTTTACTGCGTCAGATACTCGCTGACCGTTTCTGTTGCCTTGGTTTCTTTCAGGCGTGTTTGCGGAACAACCCGTTGCACCTGCGGTAAGCATTACCGCAACCATACCTGCTGCCATTAAACGTTTCAAACTCATTTTATTTGTCCTCCCCGGAATATCTGTTTAAAAAATCTCGCAAGCGTGTTTTGCCTGCGAGATTATTTTGAGCAGATTTGATTTTTAAATACAGGGTGACGTATGGAATGTCAGCGAATATTTGGAATTTAAATATGCGAGCCGCTTACAAGGCATCGGCGGGCTGTTATTTCCTGCCGCAGATTCGCATTAAATCGTTTCGAAAACCTGCCCGTTTTTGACATGAAACCTAAAGAGTTTCGAAAACCTGCCCGTTAATAGATGAAGGAAAAATTTCAACGTAATTTTTTAAACGTTCAACAATTGCGTCAACGATAAGAATTTCGCCGCCGTAATGGGTAATATCAATAAATGAAAGCCCGCATTCCATCGCCTCGGAAACGGCATGATAGCGCAAATCGCCGGTGATATACACGTCGCAACCGTGCGAAATTGCGGCATTGATGTATCTTGCGCCGCTGCCGTCGCCGCCGCACACTGCAATTTTTTTCAATTTTTTTGACGCATCGCCGCAAAATCGCACCGACGGCAAATTCAACGCGGATTTTACGTGTTCGGCAAGTTGCGCGAGCGTAGTTTCCGAACGCCCTACCCTGCCGATTCCGAAATTTGTGCTTGCGCGGCAAACTTCAATCGGGGGGGCGTTGTTTTCGAAATACGCTTCCGGAATAAGCGGCGAAACATTCGTTAATCCGATTTTTTCGGCGAGCAAATCGTTCACGCCGCCGGCGGACTTGTCGATATTTGTGTGCGCGCAGTACAGCCCGATGCCGTTGCGAATCAGCGCGAGAATTTTTCGTCCGGTTGAATCGGCGGCTGTGATTTTTCGAATCGGGTCGTGAATCAGCGGATGATGCGTGATTACGAAGTCGAATTTTCCCGCCACAGCTTCGTTCACAACGGCTTCCGTCGCATCAAGCGCGACCAAAACTTTACGCACCGGTTGCGCAGCGTCGCCGATTAAAAGCCCTACGTTATCCCATTCTTCGGCACACCCCTCCGGCGACCACTCGTTCAAAATTTTAATTAACGCTTCTGCTGTCATAAATTTTCTCCTGTCACATTAGGCTTGACACCGAACTGTCGTTCGGTTATGCTGCATCCGAGCCTCGAACTTAAACCTCGAAGCTCTCAATAACAACATAGGAACAATGCTCGTTTTCTTGCGCATGTATACGCCCGGCCGGCAGTGCTTGGGGCAAAGTTCCGTTTCGGACGTCCGAAATTTTTTTTATTTTCTAAAATTCAAAAATCCGCAAGTGTGCAGCGGAAAACAGAAAAAGTCAGCAGGGGTTTGTGTGCCCCCTGTTGGCTTTTTTTGCGCTTTCAATCCACGCCAAGCGTTTTTCGGCCAACGTTCGAGCGTCGGGGTCGGTGAGTTCGCCGAAATACGCCAAGATTTTTCGCCGCATTTCGCCGAAATAATCCGCCGCGTCAGGCCCGTTAATTCGCCCCGAAAAGTATTCCGCATCGGTGTAAGGCGCGATTTTTTCGCCTGCTTCCGCTGCTTCCGCTGCTTCCGCTGCTTCCGCTGCTTCCGCTGCTTCCGCTGCTTCCGCTGCTTCCGCAACGATTATTACATAAAAGCGCGAACCCTCTCGCGCAATTTTTTCTTCGATTATGTTGTACCCGATTGCGTGTAAAAATCTGCGGAGTTCTTCCGCGTCGTGTTGCGGTTGGAGAATTAAACGTGCGGATTCAAGCGGCGGCGCACGAAACGCGTCCCCAGCGCACGAAAGCATATCCGACACCGGCGGGCGTTCCTTGCCTGTGCCCTTTATATCCCCGGAAGTATGCACAAGCAAATCCGGCGCGAAATCGGGCTGCTTGACGCCGACGAAAGGCGCGTCCCCGGAAGTGCGCACAAGTAAATCCGGTTTCGAGGGAATGTGCGGCGCGCGAGATATATCCCCGGCGTCAGAGCCGCGCCTTGCGCGAGCGCGAGCGCGGGAGCGCAGAATTTCGATGATGTTCATGCCGCCCATGCCCGCAATTACAATGCAGTCGGCTTCGTTTTCGCCAATAGGCGCAAGCCCGTCGCCCAAACGTGTTTCGATTCGCCCGAGAGAGTGTTGAAAGAACGTTTGCCGCGAGTTGATTTCGGCTTCGTTCGAGCGAACGCACTCAAGAACTGTGCAATTCGAAAAACCACGGCGTTTCAACGCATTTTTCGGCGCAGCTTGAGCGGAGTTCTCAAGCGTGTTCGCCGCGCAAAAACCGGCGGCACGAATATTTCTTGCAGCAATTTCAAGCGGCCCGACCGCAACATCACAAGCGATTGCACGTTCGCAAAGCCCGGCACGAACAGCCTCAATGGGCAAGTATGCGTGGTCGGTGCCGATGTCGGCGAGAACTTCGCATTTTTCCGCGCAAGCGAGAATTGCCGCAAGTCGCGGCGACAGGGTGTTTTTCACAACAAGCCCACGACCCTTTCCGCGATATTATCCGACGGACGCGCAACCCGTGTTTTTCCCGCACCGCCTCGCGCATCCCGTCGCATTTTAAAATGCGATTCATTTTCATCATACGTCGTGAAGCCGAACCGTGCGTATAATTTTCTCGCGGGATTTGTTTTAAAAACCTGCAAAAAAATCGGCTTTCCGCCCGCGTCTGCAAGAGCGGTAACATGCCGCAAATAAAACGAGCCTATGCCGAAATTCCGCGCCTTGCCGAGCATTTGTACGGAAATACCTTCAATTTTATCCGGCTGCTCGTCGAACGCAAAAAAGCCCACCGCTTCGCCGTCGAGGGAAATTTTTTTAAACGCTGTTTGCGAAAAATTTTTACGAAAATGCTCAACGTTCATATTCAACTGAAAATCATCGACCCATCCGCCGAAAAATTCGTCAACATACGGCTCGTAACAGGCGCGACTTATGCAAAAATACGCATCAAAATCGGCTTCCCGAGCGTCATCAAGTCGGAATCCTTTGTCACGCAGCTCCTGCGGCAAAGTCACGCCGCGTCCTCAATTTTCCGTTTGCCGTAATACGCCGTAAGCATCAAAATCAGCGCGCTTCCCGCCAAAACGGCGTCCATAAGCCCGAACGGTAAAACTTCAAACATTTTTGCAATGGTGACGGCGCAAAAAATTACCGAAAGCGCGAATCCCCATTTGCGATTTTTAAACAGCCCGACCCCTGCGATAATCCGAAGGATTCCCCAAATAACGCCGCCGATTATTATTTCGGGCGACGGCGGGTCGAAGGGAACAAATTCGTTTTGCTCCGCCCCGAGCCAAATCGGCAGAACGGAAAAAAATCCCGCGATTTCAATAAGCCCGTGAATTATAATTATAATCGCGGCCGCGTTGTATCGTTTCATAAGTAATCCCGCCCCTAATCCAGATAGTCCTTTAACTTTTTGCTTCGCGACGGATGGCGCAGCTTCCGTAACGCCTTCGCCTCGATTTGCCGAATCCTTTCCCGCGTAACGCTGAATTCCTTGCCGACTTCTTCGAGGGTGCGGGCGCGACCGTCGTCAAGCCCGAAACGCAAGCGCAAAACTTTTTCTTCGCGCTCGGTGAGGGTGTCGAGGACTTCGATGAGCTGCTCCTTTAAGAGGGTGAACGCTGCGGCTTCGGCGGGCGCGGGAATGTCATCGTCGGGGATGAAGTCGCCGAGATGCGAATCTTCTTCTTCACCGATGGGCGTTTCGAGGGAAACGGGTTCCTGCCCGATTTTTAAAATTTCGCGTACTTTTTCCACCGGCATTTGCATTTCTTTTGCAAGCTCGTCCGGCGTGGGGTCGCGCCCGAGTTCCTGCAAAAGTTGGCGCGACACGCGAATCAGCTTGTTGATTGTTTCAACCATGTGAACGGGAATGCGAATTGTGCGGGCTTGGTCGGCGATTGCGCGGGTTATTGCCTGGCGAATCCACCATGTTGCATATGTGCTGAACTTGTAGCCCTTTGTGTAGTCGAATTTTTCGACAGCCTTAATCAGCCCCAAATTCCCCTCTTGAATTAAGTCCAAAAAGAGCATTCCGCGCCCCACATAACGCTTTGCAATTGACACGACGAGGCGCAAATTCGCCTCGGCCAGACGCTGCTTCGCGCCTTCGTCGCCGGCTTCCATGCGCTTTGCAAGCTCGACTTCCTCGTCGCCGGTAAGAAGCGGCACTTTGCCGATTTCTTTCAAATACATGCGAACGTGGTCGTCGATATTTATGGAACCTTCAACCGCAGCAAGGTCGATTTCCTTCTCCTTTTCGAGGTCGGAACCCATACCGGATGAACATTCCACGCCCTGCGATTCAAGCCACTCAAACACGCGCTCAAGCTGGTCGGGGTCGAGGTCTACGTCGCCCAAAAATTCCAAAACTTCTTTGTGGTCGAGGGTATTTTTGCTCTTTTTTCCGTGTGCCGCAAGCTCTTGCAGGCGATTCATTAACAACGGGTCGTCAAAGGCTTTCAAAAAAACCATTCCTCTCGCTCTATATTTTATCCATCGTTTAGCGTTATATTCAGCGAATTTACAGATTTCTTCTCAAAAAGAAGCAAATTTACTGCATCCGGGTCATTTTTTTGCATCTCCATGCGCAAATATGTGCGCGACAGCTTGATTTTTTTAACGCAATCGTTCAAAAGCTGTTCTGTTGCGAGCCTTGCCGGAGCTTCTTTTGATGTGCCGGAGAAAATTTCCGCAATTACATGATGTTCCTCGTCGGTTTCGAAGCTGTCAAAAACGTCCGACGGCGATTTTACTGCGCCGGTCAACGATAATTCTAATAATCGGCCCCAAATCCCCTCCCCCATTTCCTCGGCGGAAAGGCAAGCGGCTTTTTTTAACGCGCGGGCGGCAACAGGCTGCGTAAAAAGCAGGTTGATAAGCCCTTTTTTTGCATTTTTAAGCCCGGGGTCTTCCCCGTGTTTTTTTGCTACATAAGTACGCGGTGCAAGCGCGAAGCTGTGTTTCGCGCCGTGTTCATTGTTGAAATGCTTTTCAATTTCGCTTTTGATTGCACCGAGCGAAATTTCCGTTTGCTTTGAAATTTCGGACGCATATGCGTCAATTTCAATCGCGCTTTGCAATGTTGCCAGTATTTTTGCGGCTTCCTTGGTAAATCCGATGCGACCTTCGGTTGTTGCCGGGTCGTGATTTTTTTTCGCAAGCTCCACTTGAAATGCGATATGATTCTGCGCCGAACCGAGCAAACTTTTAAATTTTTGCACCCCGAACCGCGATAAATACTCGTCCGGGTCTTTTGCATCGCGCAAATTTAAAATTTTCACCTTCAAGTTCTCTTTCACAAGAATCGGAATGGCGCGAAGTGCGGCTCGCGTACCGGCTTCGTCGCTGTCGAGAAGGAGAATTACTGCCTCCGCGCCGGTATTTTTCAATAATCGCGCATGGGCTTGTCCGGTTGCGGTGCCGAGTACGCCCACCGTGTTCGCGAACCCGTGGGCGTGCATCGCGATAACATCCATGTAACCTTCCACGACAATAATTTCCCGCGCGCGCACTTTTTTCGCCAAATTCAGCCCGTAGAGGCACTCGCTTTTTCGAAACAGCGCGGTTTCGGGCGAGTTGAGATATTTCGCCTCTTTTATATTGTCGTCCGTTGTTCGCCCGCCGAAGCCGATTACGCGCTCGCGATTGTCGATGATGGGGAACATCAAACGCCCGCGAAAACGGTCGTAATGTCCCGGCGCGCGGGCCTTTACAAGCCCTGCGGCTTCAAAATCTTCCGGCGTTATATCCGGAAATTTCGACAACAACGAATCCCATGCATCCGGCGCGAACCCCAGCCCGAATTTTCGCATAATTCCGATGCTTAACCCGCGATTTTCCAAATATTTTCGCGCGTTCGCACCGAGTTCGCTATGCAAATTATCGTAGTAAAATCGCGCCGCGAGTTTGTTTATTTTCGCGGTCATTTCCCGCGCGGCCGCGCGAATTTTCTCGCCGGCGGAATCGGCACCTTTTTCGGGGAGGTTAAAACGCGCTCTGTCCGCCAATAATCTAAGCGCGTCCGGAAAATCCATGTTTTCGATTCGCTTAACGAAGCTGATTACGTTTCCGCCCGCGCCGCAACCGAAGCAATAAAAAATTTGCTTGTCGCGGTTGACGGAAAACGACGGAGTTTTTTCGTTATGAAAAGGACATAACCCGAAAAAATTGCCCGAACGAGGCGAAAGGCGCACATAGCCCCCCACGACGTCAACAATATCGCTTAACGCTTTGACTTCGGAAATTATGTCTTGCGAATAAAACACGCCGCACCCCCCTGTTTGAATAATTCGACAGCGACCCGCAAAATCCTTCCTTGTTTCCGGAAATTTCGCGAAAAATAAAAATGAACGCCGAAGGCACATTCGAAAAAACCGCATACCGGCTGAACGCACGGGCAAAATTCGCCCGAAAAGCCGGGTTCGATTTCGCGGAAAAATAAAACCTATCGGCAGCTACCGATAGGTTTTGCCGGCAGTGATTTTGGGGGCTTCGCCCCGAAAATCACTTTTTAATACGGTGTAAAAAATATTTTTTACAATTTTCACCGAATCCGGTAATATATTAAATCACGTTAATTTCACCGAGGTGACGACGTTATGGTCAACCGCGAAAGAACAATCACTATGACGAAGCTCGCGCTTTACGATAAGCACGAAGGTCCGTCTGACCGCGCCGCAAACGAGTATTTTCGGCACGATTATATCTACAAAAAGAACATCGGAACGCGCGTTTCCGCCTGTTTGGGCGGAATAGTTTTGCTTACAATTTATTGGCTTCGCGTAATTTTTGTTGAAGGCGCAGATGTTTTTGAAATGGATTTGCGTACACATGTTGTTGAATCCGTTCTTATTTTGGTGGCAATAATCGCGCTGTATTCCTTAATCGGAACGCTTCAGGGCACGCGCGAGTATTATCATGTACAAAAGCGGCTGAAAAATTATCAAAATCTGCTGAGCTTTTTGGAAGCAACGGAACGAAAAATCGGTTCTGCCGAATCCCCCGAAAAAATCGCCGACGAACCGACAATCGAGCGCGATTTCCGCGAACGGCGCGAAGCTCGCCTGCGCGAACGCGAACGCGAAATGCACGAACGTTCCGGCGGGGTCGTGCGCGGAGGCGAACGCCGCCCGGAACATCGCGCCGGAAATGAACGCTACGCAGGGGCGGAACGCCGCACCGGTCTTCCCGACAGACGCCCTGTTCGCGATGAACGTCGCGTCGCCGGAGGCGTTGACCGTATCGCGGGAAGCGAACGCCCCGCACGTCCCGCATATGATGACCGTCGCCCCGAACAACGCCGTGATGCCGGTATCGCTCGCGACGATTTTCCCGAAAGAACCGAACGCCCTGCGCGTCCGGCTGCAACCGCGCGCCCCGACCCTCTTGCAAATGTTTCCGCCCGCGCGATGTCAAGCACACGCCCGCGCCCGAATATTCAGGAAACACGCGAAACACGTGCGCGACGCGAAAGTCGCGAAGAATCACGCCCGCGCTACACATTAAAACCGGGGCCTCCGCCCCGTGACGGATGAGGTTTTTATGGAACAATTGCTTGTCGCACGCGAGGAAATCGTAAAGTTTTTCAAACGATACGAAATTTTTATTATGCCCGCACTAAAGTTCCTGTTAGGAATTTTCATATTTACGTCGATAAATTCAATAGGACACTCTCACGAATCGGTTGCGCCGCTTATGGGTTCGGTCGCGCCGTGGTTGTTGACATTTTTGTTTGCGGTGCTTTTCGTTGTAATGCCCATGAACTTGTCGTGGGTCGTAATAATTTTGCTTACAACGTTGCAATTTTCCGCAAATGCCGAAGCGGCAATTGCCGTTTTTGTGTTCCTGCTGCTGATTTTTCTTTTCTACGCACGAATGGCCACAAGAGAATCCATCATCATCATATTTACGCTGATTGCGTTTCGGTTTAACATGCCGTACCTTGTGCCGCTTGTTGTGGGGCTGTATTTCCCGGTTACGGCGGTGATTCCGGTAACGGTGGGCGTGTTTTTGCAAGCGCAATTTGCGGGGCTTTCCCGCCTGATTTCACCGACTGCCGTTACAACTCCCGCTGCCGCCGTTGACCGCGACATTGTTGAAGTTTTGGGCGACATTCCCGACGCTTTCTCCGATGTTTATTCCGCAATAATGGGCAGTTTTACGGGGCATCACACATGGATTTTTACCGCAATAGTGTTCGCGATGGTAATTGTGCTTGTGCATTTCGTAAGCCGCCTTAAAATCGACTATGCCAAGGAAATCGCAATCGGGTTGGGCTGCGTAATGACGGTTTTCGGCTTTATAATCGCGGTTATATACGATTCTGCCACAGTAAACATCGGCATAGTAATTTTAGGCACACTGATTGGCGGCGCGCTTGCAATAATTATCCGCTTCTTCGACGGAATTTTGGACTATCAACGCGCCGAAGCCGTTCAATTCGAGGACGATAAAAACTACTACCACGTTCGCATCGTTCCCAAAGTAATAATGACAAAATCGCAACGCAGCGTGAAACGCATCCGACCGGACGCCCCGGAGGAGGAAGAGGAGGACACGCCGGCGGAGGGGTGATAAAATGCTTGACAGGCTCAACACTTGGATTTTAGACCTTTTTAACGTGCCGGCATTTCATATTCCCGCGTTGGGGCCGGCGCAAGTTTTGGATATTTTAATTATCGCAGTTTTGCTGTATCTTGTGATGCGATGGATTCGGCGTACGCAGGCGTGGATTTTGCTTCGCGGGCTTGCAATAATCTTGGTTGTTGCAGTAATCGCAAGCATTTTCGATTTGATTGCCGTGCGTTGGATAATCGACAACGCCGCCGCCTTGGGGCTTGTAGTGGTGGTTATTTTATTTCAGCCCGAACTGCGCAAGGCTCTGGAGCAGCTCGGCAAGGGAGAATATCTCATCCATCTCACCGACGAAGGCGAAAAACAAGTTCACACTTCGGCGCATACCGCCGACGAAATTATCAAAGCCACGCACACTCTTTCAAAAAATTATACGGGTGCGTTAATCGTAATCGAACACGAAGTTGATATCAGCGAACACGAACGTCGCGGAATCCCCCTCGACGCTCAAATTTCTGTTCAGCTTCTGCTTAATATTTTTGAACGAAACGCGCCCCTGCACGACGGCGCAGTAATTATTCGCAACAATCGGGTAAGTTCCGCATCGTGTATTTTGCCGCTTACCGCCGAATCTCTCGAAGCCTCCCTCGGAACGCGCCATCGCGCAGCAGTGGGCATTACTGAAGTTTCCGACGCTTGCGTTGTAATTGTAAGCGAGGAAACCGGCACAATATCTTTTGCCGTTGACGGCAAAATCACCCGCAATATCGAAGAAAATCAAATGCGCGACATGCTTGTTTGGGGCGCACCGGCAAAGTCGCGCTTTTCAATTTTTAAAAAGAAGAAGAAATAAATCGCGCGCCAAGCGCGCATTGAACGCCGGGGACACGTGTGACTTGCTACACATTCCCTCGAAGCCGGAGCTGCTTCCCATGCAATAAAAAAATTTTTACCGACCGGGAATGCTTCTGATGTTCCCGGTCGAATTTTTACAAAAGGCGGCGAAAAAAATGTATATTCACCATATAAAACCCGGAGACGCGACACCGGGAATGCAACTTGCGGAAGCTGTTTATGCGGATGCGGGGGCGGGCGCATTGGTTGCGCGCAAGGGTTATGTAATTGACGAAACTCTGCTTCGCGTACTTAAACGGCGCGAAATTGAAACTGTTCCGGTGTGGTTGAATACGCCGCCGGAAGAACCCGACCGCCCAACCTACACATCTGACGCCGTAACCGAAAAGCGTTGTTGGGTCAAGGGCATACTCAGCGAAGAACTTAAAAAAGAAGCTCTGGGCAACATAAAAGAACTGTTCGGCAACCTTGATTTGAACAAAACCGCCAACAAAACCACCGCGTATCAGAGCCTCAAAAATTTGGATACGGTTGTAGGCGACCTGATTCGCGCCCTCTCCCACGACGAATCGGGGCTTGTTCACATCAGCGATTTGAAGCAGTATGACGAATACACCTATCACCACTCCATCAGCGTTTCGCTTCTTTCCATAGCAACGGGGCGGGAACTCGGGCTTAAATCGCACGACCTTTTGCGCCTCGGGCGATGCGCCATGCTTCACGACATCGGCAAGCAGGCAATTCCGTTGGAAATTCTCAACAAAAAGGGAAAACTGGATAACGACGAGTTTGCGCAAATTAAATTTCATTCATCACTGGGCGCGTCAAGTTTAAAAGCACATGCCGTTGGTGACGTCGAGCTTTGGAACGCCATCATGTTTCACCACGAGAAAATGAACGGCACGGGATACCCGAAAGGGCTTGTCGGAAATGAAATTCCGCTTTTCAGCAAAATAATTTCCGTAGCCGACGTTTACGACGCCATTACTTCGTACCGCCCGTATCGTTCGCCGATGCTCCCCGACGATGCTTTTCGTCAAATTTGCAAAGATGCCGGCATCGCCTTCGACAACGATGTTGTAACCGCATTCTTTGAAAAATTGGAATTTTACCCCGTTAATACAATAGTAAAACTTTCCGACGAAAGGCTTGCCCTCGTTGCCGAAACCGATTTGGACTCACGTTTAACCCCGGTGGTTCGCATTTGGGGCACCGACGAAATAATTCGCTTAGCCGAAAATAATCAACTGCACATTATTGAGGTGCTTAACCACTCAAATTTACCCCCCGGGTATGAGTTCACTTGAGGCGACCTCCGAAAACCCGCTTTGAGCTGTGTCGCATCGCAGGGAAATGGCGGCTTCAGGCCATTTTCCGAGAAGCGACATATGCGAAAAGACGGGTTTTCAGAGGTCGCCTTGAAAATGCGAATCCTGCCGGAATTTACAATCCGGCAGCCCCGTTACATATTTACGCGAATCAAGAGTTCCGAATAACGCCTCGCCGTAAATGCCTTGTGGCGAGCGACCGGTTGTTTTGCGAAGCAAAACGACATTGAGCGAGCCGCTTACAAGGCATAGGCGAGGCGTTATTTCCTACCCTTGATTCGCGTTATTTCCAAAACCATAGCGATAATTCCCTCGGATGAATCGGGCAAATAAACAATCACATCATTATTTGCGGAAGATACCGCAGAAAGTGTGCTGTCCTCCATAATCCAATCCGGAAATCTTTCGGGCTTATCTGCAAAGTATACTTTTTGAGACAACGCGAAAAGAAAATTTTCACCGGCAAAGTATACGCCGCCGATAACCCATTCGGGGTATTCGTGAAAGCAATTTATAATTTCAAGCCCCTTGGGTTCGTCATAATCCACGAACCCGCATACGTAGGGAATTTTATTGTGCAAAAATAAAGCCTCAATACCTATACTGAGCTGAAGCAAGCGACCGACGGCTTGCTCCGCTTGCAACCGCTCTTCCTTCGTTGCCTTAAAAAACGGCGTGTTGTCTGCGTTATAAACTACGGGCGCGGGCAAGCCTTTCGGCGGTTCGGCATTTCGAGCGGGCGGACAAAAAATAACTTCAGACATATCTTTGCTGTACAGCACCCCTTCAACACTTGTAAACCGCGGGTTGTTCGGACTTACGAAAATGTCACGCAAAACAACAGACCACGTATTATTTTTTGTACCCTTGTTTCGCCATGTATGCCGGAACAATCCCAAGTCGTCCCAACCCTGCGCGCCTATGTTCGCACCTAATGAAACGGCGGTTAAAGCCCCGCAATCTAAAAGCAGTTTGTCGCCGACCGTTTTTAACCCGTCACCGAGAACAAGTTCCGCAAGGGAGGAACAGCCGGAAAATGCAAACGCGCCCAATGCAATTACGGAATCAGGAATTTTTACATACTTTAACGAAATGCAAGCACCGAACGCCGAATCGCCTATCGTTTGCACCGAATCGGGAAAATCAATATGCGTAAGGGCGGAACATCCTTCAAAAGCGGAGCTGCTTATCTCGGTAACGCCGCGTCCGATTTTGACCTCTTTCAGCGAACGGCAATTATAAAACGCCGAGCTTCCGATGCTTTCAACGCAATCCGGAATAACAATGCTTTCCACTGTGCAATTGCTGAACGCGCCGCTGTCAATCGACGTAACAGGCAACCCGAAAAATGTTTTCGGAATAATAACATGCACGAAATCCGTGGGTTGAAATTCCGTTATTGCCACGCCCCGGTCATGCTTCCGAACATTAAATCCTCTTGCGTGTCCGAGTGCGCAGTCGTGCTTGCGAAGCGTACTGCGAATTTTACCCGCAAACTCATCGGGCGACACACGCTCTTGTACAATCGCCTGATAATGATGCAGGGTTCGTATATTGTGCGGATTTTCGAAATAACCGTCCAAAAATATTTGAACAATTTTTTCCGCGTCTTCCCGTTGTGCGGAATCAAGTATTTTCAAAAAATTTTCGGATTTTGCGGTGCTGTGCGAGAAGAACGCTAATATGCACGGGCTTTCGCGTACGGCACAGTCAGAATGCTCCGGTTCGTAATGAAAATTGAAGCCTTCCCAATACAGCTCAACAAGAAGCCGGCTTATGCGCGGCATATCGTCACACAGAATCAAGGCGCGGGGATAATCCCGCACCACAGGCAAAGAACCTCCGTGCATTACCTTACCGGTCAGTGGCGTAAGGATATTTGCAATTGTATTGCTGTACTCAAAAGCATTTTCGCCAACTTCTTCAAGGCTGTCGGGAAAATCAATATATGTCAAACGATTGCAACTGCAAAAGGCATAGCTTTCTATTTTTTTTACACCGGCGGGAACGGTGTAACGGTTATTTAATTTCCGTCTCGGATATTTCAGCAATACGGTTTTGCCCTTGTTGAAAAGAACCCCGTCTTCCGATGAAAAATGAGGATTGCCGGGGCTTACTTCAATGCCCGCTAAGCCGGAACTTATTCCCGTAAACCAAGAAAAAATCTCCAAGTCGCTTTTGTCGCAGCCGATTGAAATTAAACTTGCCGGAATATGTACCGTGTACGGCATAGGGATAGTTGAGGTTGTAAAAGCATCCGCGCCGACAGACAGCGTACCTTCTTTTATAAAAAAATCGGTGTCCCGCTGCTCGCCTTTATGTGCATACAGATGATTGCAAAGATATACAAGCCCCTCGGGTTGCTCGTAAAACCACCGGGTATCCGAAAACGCACCGGTGCCGATGTCAACTACCGTATCCGGGATACTGATGTCGCGAAGGGCGGCGCATTCACTGCACAAATGCGGGCTTATTACGGTTACGCCTTTCGGAATATTAACGGACGTTAAGCGACTGCACGTTGAAAACGCATAACGCCCGATGCTTGTAATGCTTTCGGGCAAATGCAAATCGTTTAATGCTCCGCAGTTGCAAAATGCAAAATCGCCGATACTTGTTACGCTTGCCGGTATTTGTACGTGCGTTAAAAGTTTGCAACTCGAAAAGCAGTCGTAGCCTATTATCGTAACGGTAGGCGGAATAACTACCGACTTGATGCGGCAATTTTGAGAAAATGTCCCGTCAAGAGCCGTTACGATATAATCGTTTACGCTGTCCGCCGCAAATACTGTGCTCGGTACGATTACATGTTCATCCGTTCCCGAATATTTTGTTAAAACGATTGTTTCGCCGGTTACGGAAAATTCATAATCGGGCAAAACCGGAGGAATACGAACGTCGTACTCTAATTGCTTTATAACCGGAGGCGTTGCAATTCGCCGCCCTTGATTAAGCAGTCGGGTTTTGCTTAAAGCGTTGAACAGCTCATCCGGAGAAATTGCGGATTTTAACAAGTTGTGAAATTTGAAGTCTTCGTCAATTGCTTCCAACAACACGGGAATAATCGGTATTTTCAATTTTTTTGCATATTCAATTTCCAAATCTGTTACAAAAGGACGCTCCAAGCACCTGTTTGTAACAAACAACACAACAACGGAGCAACGCCGTAAATTCTCCGAAATTGAAATTAAATACCGCTCCGTTACCTTTATCCCCTCGTCGTACCACAATTCCCAACCCTGCTCATAAAGTGATTTCACATGACCGTATACCCGCGATGCGTCCGAATGGGCATAGCTGATAAATATGTAAGGCTCGTTGCCTTCGTACGCTTCGCATGGTTTTTCGCACGGTTCATAATAGCCTGCCGGAGCGGGCGCGGGAGGGATTTTAAAGTGCGTTAATACCTCGACGATGTTATCAATATTTGCGCATTGCCTTTTTGCCGTAAGCATTTCCAAAACACTGAGCAACGGCGGATTTAACCGGCGGATTACATCTTCTTCGTCTAACCGGATAACTATGCAGGGCTTCCATTCAATCGACGCGCAATATGCAAACTCCCCGAGCAGCAAGGAGTCGTTCAATACATACGACGCACTTATAAACACCAAAACAATTTCATTGCGGCGAGGCATTGAGGGAACAGCATTATCGCGAACGGGCTTCTCAAGTGCGTTCGCTGTATATGTACGAATAATAAACCGGTCGCACTCACGCAACCGGTTTATTATCGGGTCAACCCGTGGAGAATCGGAGGGATGATAGCTTGTTAAAATATGCATATCGTCATACATCTGCTTCAACCCTTTAAGATAATTGCATTTTGCGGCAATATTTTTACTGCTTCGATTGAAGCAGGGTAAGTTGTTGCCGGAGCTTTTCGTTTTCATCGTTAAGCCGTTCGTTTTCAACGGCTACGCCTTGCCATTTTTCAGCTTCGCGTTGCTCTCCGCGTCGTTCGGCATTTCGTATCGCTTGCGCTTCATCATGGCGGGTTTTTTCCCTCAGAAATTCCAAACTTCTGAATTCCTCTGTGGCAGTAACGCCTCGGTATGCTTGTATCGCCTCGCCCATCACCGCACCTCCGGTCTTTGATAATTTTTCTAACTCCTCTTCAGTTTCGGCATTGAACAACGCCAACCACAAATCCTTTTCATTGTTAGGGTTGATTGAATCAACCTTAGGCATTTTCGGCAATTCGAAAAAATGCAGGCCGCATTTGTCTGTAAGTGCGGTGCGGCGTGTTACTTCAAGCATTTGAAATTCCGAGTGCACTTCTTTGCAATCGAACATTTCAAAGTCAATTATGCTGATGATGATTGTACGCGGAAGAAGCGAGTAGTCATTGCCTGCGGGAAGTGATGACGAGAAAATTCTTGCGAAATAATAAAGGGAGCGTTCGGCAAAATTGCCTTCATCCTCGACTTGGATTTCTATATTCACCCGCTTATCGTCCACAATCATATTTACGTCCAATCGGCAAAACTTTTTACCGATTTCGTCGGGCGGAATTGATGCATTGGTAATTTCAAACTTGCTTATGCTTTCGTGCGGTATAGCAAGAAGTACCGCAACCAATCTTTTCAGCAAATGCGGATGTTTTGCAAAAAGCATTTTAAAGAGCAAGTCGGATTTAAATGTATATTGCAATTTCGTACCCTTGTTTTTGCGAACGATTACTTTTGATGGCGGCATTTATTATGCTCCCCTCTGTGTCGAAATTATAAACGACGGAGGGGGGCGTTTTCAATATTTTCTGCTTGCAAACGCGAAACATTAAAAATCTCCATTCTTTACTCTCATGCCGAACAGTATAAAGAGGATTGTTGCAAAAATTGCAAGATATATCAACGGAAGCCATCCCTGCGTTAATACGCTGAGCCACACCGGAATATCTAACGGTATCCACCGCCTGTCCCATATCGTCCCGGATATGTGGCGTCCGCCTCGCTCAATATGGCTCATCGTCATCAACAAAGGAATACTTGCCCAAAAACCCGTCGCCAATATCGACATAACTGATAAAACTACGCCCCTCGTTTTGCTGAAGCACTGCTCCCAAAGCACCGCAAAAGGGAAAACAAGAATAGAAAACATCGCAAACGACACCGCAAATGCAATTATAAACCACCTTTGTTGAAAAGTAGCAACGCTCCTGTGTACAGCGTAAACAGAATATGCGTTAAAGGCTATAATTACCATTCCGACTGTAAACAGAATACCTTTAAGCGGGATGCGTTTTGCAATGTCACTGACTTTATTTATGATTGAGGCTGCGCCGGTTTTTATGCGGTTGAAAAAGGTACTTACCTTATACGATAACGTCCGCTCCCTTTCGCGCTGCTCTTCGTCTCTTTTTCTTTGGATTTCGCGCTGCTCGCTCTCCAACCTTACTGCCCTGATTCTTTCGAATTCGCGCTGCTCTTCCTCGTGTTTTCTTTCGGCATTTGCACGTTCTTTCTCCAACGTGTCAACCAATCGAAATACCATATTTGCCTGCTCATGGGAATCCCTATAATTTAATTGCTGAAATGCTTTTGCAAGCAAGCGAAGTTTTTCTGAATAATTGCCCGTGCCTTTTCTTGCATTTGATTCAAGTTCTTTCCATTGCGCAATCAGCTCATCGTACCGATTGTTTCCATGTTCGCTATTGTTGTTTTTATGTTCGCTATTGTTATAGCCTTCCAATTTTATTCGATACTCCGCATCGGCGCATTTCAAAGCGTTTTTGTAGTGTTCGCTGTCATCTAATTTTCGCGTTGAGCCTGTAAGCTCCTGCTCACTCTTTACGGACATCTCCGCGCAAAGCCTTCCTACATGTGCATCGCAATACAGAGGGTCTTTTCTGAGAATCTCTTGAAAAATCACATCGCCCATCTCTCGAAACTGCGGTGTAGCTTCTTGCAAGCTCTCATAGCCCATTTGCATTATTTCGGCAAAGCATTCGCTCGGGTCAGCATAATTTTCCATCTTATTTTGAACAGCATATTTAAGTTTTTGAAGTTCACTTATCCACTCCAAACGCTGCATTTGTTCCGCGCCCTCTATCAGATAGTGGTCCGCCATATTCAAATTACCTCGTTGTGTGAGTATGCCGGCCATCTCTGCATTGTGTTTAAGTTCGCGATTTGCTTCATCCATTTCCGCGTGAAAATTTCTGAAAGTTGGGGTTATGTTTATTTGCGGCTTCGGTTTCGGGGGTTCAACTTTTGCAGGGGACGGGGGTTCAGACACCGGCGGACGCGCTTCCTCACGCACGATGCGGTCTGTGTCGTGTGTCACCCCCAAGAGAGATGCCCGCTTCGCAGAAACAAGTTGTTTTTTCTTGTCCTTTAACGCCGTCAAACCCATTTCCAAGCCGTTTTTCATCGTATCATCAGCAAACGCACCCTTCTCTAACTGCGCAGAGAGCCAATAAATAGCTTTATCAACAGCCTTTACATCATCTTTAGTTTGAATGGCTTTGTTCAACCATATCTCCGATATTCGGGCGAGAGCTTTTTCATCTCCGAGGTTTACGGCTCTTTCTAAAATGGCTAAACCTTTCGCCTCATCTTGTTCCACACCCGTTCCCACAGCAAGATAATAGCCGGTTCGCCCGAGTGCTTCAAGGTGTCCGTTTATTCCTGCCTGCGCTATCCAACGAAATTCCTCTTTCGGGTTTTCGGCTACGCCATCCTCGCCACGCGCATAAAACAGAGCTAATTCATACTGCGCATTTGCAATGCTTTCTTTTTCCTCCGGCCAGTCGCTCACCTTGGCTTCAGCCGCTTTTTTGCAGTATTCAAAGGCTTTGTACATGTTTCTTTCCTCAATATAACAACCGCAGAGCTTGTACAGTGCGCGGGGATTTCCGCCGGACGACGCCCGCGTTAAGCAGGCTTTTGCATTTACGATGTCATCGGCATTCAAATACGCCGCACCCGCTTCCAAATCATCCTCGACACCGGCAACCGACTCCGGCGCGAAGCCGGCTAATTCAGACCAATATCCGATTACCTCTTTTGCAATTTCCGGCGACGCGCCTTCGTTAAGAAGGCTTTCATAAATGCCGGGACGGGCAAAATCATGGTTTTTAAGATAGTCGTCTTTGATGCGGGCGTACGCATCAAAATCGGCAAGCGAAATTTCAATCCATCTGATTACGGCATTATATTGGCTGTCATTTGCGGTCAAGTCTTTTAAAAATGCCGCAACTCGCCCGGAATTTAAAAATATTTGCGGGTTGTCGGCTTGTATTTTTTTGAGAATTTCTAAGATGGTTTGGTTAAGCATGTTTTGCCTCCTTTTGCAACTGTATCATCCGAATCCGCGCTCTTTCTTCCTCTAATTTCTCTAACGCCGGTAACAACTTTGCCCTGCCGTCGGCATGGTCGCGGCTAAACCCGTTGAGGCATTCGATAACTTTATCAAGAGCATCTGAACCGGCTTCGGTTTGAGTAACAATATCAATCCAGTTTTCCGTTATTTCGACGAGAGCATTTCGCCCTCCGAGGTCTGCGACTTTCTCTAAGACGTCGATGCCTTGTTGTACGCCCAGCCCGTTTTCAATCAGATAGTAACATCTCAGCCCGAGTGCTTCCATGCTGCCGTTATCTTCGGCTTGCTTTAGCCAATAATATTCCGCTTCCGGGTCTTTGGGTGTGCCGCCGTCTCTGAGCCGGTAATACGCAGTCAGTCGATATTTCGTTTTTGAATACGCTCTTTTATTCTTCAAATAACCGAAGGTCTTAGCAACAAAAAATAGTACGAAAATTACAATGATGCCAATGAGTTTAATGCATGAAATCAGAAACAAGGCTGCGAATGCCGTAGTTGCCACTGTAGAATCTGCCCTGTTAAAGAGATTCCCGGATGCTGCGAACGCAAGGAGATTGAATACGAAATAATATCCCAAATGAGCCTTAACCGCATGGGGCTTCGGTTTTGATTTAATATCGTTTCGCCCTTTTTCTGCTGCAATAAGGTCGTCAGCCGTTTCGATTTTTTCAGGTAACTTTTCGGCGTCAATATGTCCGCTTTCCGGTGCCGATGTTGTACCGTCGGAATGAGAACGCCCCGCGTTCGCGTTCAAATCATCTGTTTAGTCCCATGTTATAATGGTGCAAATGAATTGCCAAAGGAGAACAAAAAACTATGGGACAAATATTACACGGATGCGCCAAAACGACAGAGGCAACCCGCAGAGCAATACAAAATAGT
>Ga0123355_10001841_pt1 | contig 29692 bp, 15 predicted proteins | sample TergutEmb28metaG_3_FD_89872 | JGI IMG/M metagenome (GOLD analysis project Ga0123355, IMG submission 89872) | Embiratermes neotenicus P1 segment gut microbial communities from Petit-Saut dam, French Guiana - Emb289 P1 | ecosystem: Host-associated > Arthropoda: Insects > Digestive system > Gut ... | reverse complement strand
ATCAGATGACCTAGTTCTTGAACAAATATTGTCATCGACATGCCATCGCTAATGATGTGATGCATATCCATGAATAAGTAATCTCGCTCTTTAGTTCGGGCAATTCTTAATCGGCATAGTGAACCTTCTTCTAAATTGAATGGTTTAATTGCGTGTTCATACCATTCTTTTACTTCTGATTCAGTTATTTCTGTAACTCGGATTTCTATTGCTAATCTCTCTGAAATAACCTGCATCAAAGTTCCATCTACTTCGGTAAATGTTGTTCTTAATGTCTCATGGCGTGATGACAGCTCGTTCATCGCAGTTGATAGCGCAACTTCATCTATATGCTTGTCAAACTTCAACATCGCCGGCATATTATAGATTACTTCATCGGGACTAAACTTCCAAAGTAAATACATTCGCTTTTGCGTAGAGCTCATCTCATAAGAGGTTTGTTTTTCTGCTTTTGGAATCCTTTCATAACTAACTTCACTTAAACCTTCAAGGAGGTTTGCTAATTGTTTCACTTTCGATGCTTCAAATACATGTTTTACTTGCAAGTCTTTGCCTATCTTTTCTGTTAGTACATTCACTAACCTTAATGCAAGTAATGAGTGTCCACCTAGATGGAAAAAGTCATCATGGATTCCTACTTGAGATACTTCTAGTATTTCTTGATAGCTTTCTGACACTAGCTCTTCCATTTCTGTTGTCGGCGCTACATAGATTGCAGCCCTATCAAATCCAATCTCTGGTAGAGCTCGACGATCTAGCTTACCATTAACTGTTAATGGAAACTCTGCCATATGATGATATACCGATGGTATCATATAATTTGGCAATTTATGTTTCAGTTTTTGATCTAAAGTATCTTGTAAGATTTCTTCGTTTGAGACATAATATGCGCCTAAGTATTGATTTCCACCTTGATCTAATGCCGTCACATATGCGTGGTTAATCTCTGGCACTTGAAGTAGAGCTGCTTCAATTTCTCCCAATTCGATTCGACAGCCTCTTATTTTCACTTGGAAATCATTGCGTCCAAAATATTCCAACGTTCCATCTTCTAACATTCGTACCAAATCTCCCGTTTGGTACAAGCGTTCATTCCAACCCTCTGCTTTTTGTGTTTCTGTTTGGAATGGGTTAGGGATAAACCTTTCTGCCGTTAATTCTGGTTGCTTTACATAACCGCGGGAGATTTGTACACCGCCTATGTGGAGTTCTCCTATTGCTCCTTTTGGAACTAAGTTTTTATATTGATCTAAAATATAACTTGTTGTGTTCGCTAACGGGCTTCCAATAATATTCCTACTCTGAAAACCAGCAAACGCATAAGCTGTTGCAGCTACTGTTGCTTCTGTTGGACCATAGCCATTAATTAGTTGAATACCAAGTTCCGCCATTTTCCTGATCAAGGATGGATTAACACTTTCTCCAGCTGTGATGACCCGTCTTAAGGTTGGAATACCCGATACATCTATTTGTGCTAATAGTGATGGCGATATACTAATATAAGTCACCTGATGTTTGTTCAAATAGGTCGTAAATTTCTTTTGATCCATCCATAATTGATCTGGACTTACTACCAATGGAAAACCATTTAATAAAGCCAAAAAGATTTGCTCTATTGACGCATCAAACACGTAGTTTGACGAAAACAAAAGGCTTTCTCCTTCTAATTCAAATCTATAACCCTTAATTAAACTTGGGATTAAATTGTTCACTTGATGATGTTCAACCATAACCCCTTTTGGTCTTCCGGTTGTCCCTGAGGTGAAGATGATATAAGCTAGATTCGTTGGACTTGCCCCTATCTTTAGATTGCTTGTTGAATAATCATCTAGTTTAACCTCTCTAACCACTGTTGGATCTATCGTTTGCGATGCATACTCCGCTTCTACTAGTATTGTTTTCAATTCCGCTATTTCTTCGATATATGTTATTCGCTCTTGTGGAAATTCTGGACTGATCGGCACATATGCCGCTCCTGATTTAAGCACTGCTAATATACTAATGATCATCCATTCACTGCGATCTAAAAGTAATCCAATCTTATCTTCTGGCTTGATGTTATAGGTATCTATTAAGTAGTGAGCTAACTGATTCGCCAGCCTATTCAGTTCATCATAGGTCAACACGGTATCATTATAAATTAACGATTTTTCCATTGGCTTTCTAATCACTTGTTCCTCGAACAGATTGATTATTGTCTTGTCATTTGGATAATTGACATATTGACGATCCATTTCCGTAATTAAAGCACGTTCTTCTTCTTTGAGTAATCCATTTAAATTCTTAATTGGTTGATTCTCATCAGCTAGGATCTGATCAAGCAACTGTGTTAACCGTAATAAGTATAACTTGATTGTTTCTTCATTAAACAACGATGTTGCATAGGTTAAGTCAATATTGATTTCTTCAACGTCATCTGATAAGGTAAATGTTAAGTCAAACTTTGCTGGGGCATTTAACTCTTCAAATCCTTCTATTCCCATTGATGGTGATATTTTCTCATTATTCTGATATACCAGCAATACATCAAATAATGGATTTCTTGATGGATCTCGACTTTTAACTACCTGATCCACTAAATCCTCAAATGGATACGCCTGATGATCTTGGGCTTCCAATGTTTGAGCTTTTAATTCTTCTAAATAAGTTATAAATGTTTTTCCGCCTCTCGGCATGACTCGGATTGCTAATGTATTGACAAACATCCCTAGCATACTCTCTGTATCTCGGTGAATTCGACCACTTACAGGTGTTCCGATTACTAAATCTTCTTGATTTGATAACCTTCCTAGCAGAATACTAATTAATCCCATAAAGAACATGTATTCAGTTGTCTGAGTTCTCTGGATAAATTGCCTGATTTGTTTCGTCGTTTTTTTACCTATAACTAACTTCTCTGTCTTACCCGCAAATTTTCGAACTAATGGGCGCGGATAATCTGTTGGAAGCTCTAATGTCGGGTGATTTTTTAATGATTCTCGCCAATACTTCTCTGATTCACTTAAATCTTGTGATTTCATCCATTCGCTATAGTCTTTATACTGACGATCTAAAGTTGAAAGCTTCTTTCCTTCTATTAGTTGACCTAGCTCCTGAACAAATATTGATATCGACATCCCATCACTGATGATATGATGCATATCTACGAATAAGTAATCTCGCTTCTTTGTTCGGGCAACTCTTAATCGGCATAGTGGACCTTCTTCTAGATTGAATGGTTTTACTGCTTGTTCATACCATCCCTTTACTTCTGCTTCGGTTATTTCTGTAACTTGGAGTTCTGTTTCTGAACTCTCTGAAATAACCTGTATTAATCGTCCTTCTTCTTCGGCAAATGTTGTTCTTAATATCTCATGGCGTGATGATAATTCATTCATCGCAGTTGATAGCTTAATTTCATCTATATGTTTGTTGAATTTCAACATCATCGGCATATTGTAGATTATTTCATTGGAGCTAAGCTTCCATAGTAAATACATTCGCTTCTGTGTCGAACTCATCTCATACGTGTTCTTTACATCTGCTTTTGGAGTTCGATCATACCTAACTTCATCTAACTTCTCTAATAATTCCGCTAATTGCCAGGCCTTTCCAGCTTCAAAAATATGTTTAACTCGAATCGCTTTGCCTGTTCGCTCTTCTAGTAAATTAACTATTTTTAAAGCACGCAATGAATGTCCACCCAGCTGGAAAAATCCATCATGAATTCCAACTCGCTCTACTTCTAAAACCTCTGCAAATGCTTCACAGATCATTTCTTCCATTTGATTAGTTGGTGCTACGTATTCATTTCCCGCTCCGGCTGCTCCGGCTTGTATTTTTGGTAAAGCCCGTTTATCTAACTTTCCTGTTGGTGTTAATGGTAATTTGTCGATTTGAACCAAAATCTTCGGAATCATGTAATCAGGCAAATCCTTTGCGAGTCCTGCTCTTAAAATATCCATATCAAGATCAAGTTCTACTTCTGTTACTATATAAGCAGATAATCCTTTATCACCTGCTAAGTCAACTCTCGCAATGACAGCACAATCTTTAACACCTATTTGGTTTCTTAAGACGCTCTCTATTTCCTTAAGCTCTATTCTAAATCCACGAATTTTTACTTGATCATCTATTCTGCCTATATATTCAATGTTGCCATCGGGTAACCATCTAGCTAAGTCTCCTGTTGCGTATAATCTTCCTTCACCGTATGGATTGCGGGTAAACTTAGTTGCCGTTAGTTCGGGTTGATTTAAATATCCTCGTGCTACTCCATCTCCTGCAACACATAACTCTCCTGTCATACCAATTCCACACAAAGTAGAGCCATTCATGATATAGGCTTGTGTGTTGGATATCGGTCGTCCTATTGGTGTTTTTTCTTTTAATGTTTCTGATGTAATAGGATAGTATAATGAGAATGTTGTATTTTCTGTTGGTCCATAAATATTTGAAAAGTTCAAATTGAGATTCCTATTTACCAATTTCTGTACATGCTCTTCTGATGTTGCCTCGCCTCCGAACAATAATTGCTTTAAGGAATCAAATATCGAAACATCTAAATCTATTAGCTGATTATACAATGCTGTCGTAATAAACATCGTATTAATGCCATTTTTAATGATTTCTTCTTTTAATAATGTTGTATTTAATAAAATCTCATGCGGTATAAGAACCACTTTACCACCGTTTAAGGAGGTTCCCCAAAGTTCAAATGTTGAGGCATCAAATGACATGGAGCCTGTTTGAAGTATGGCAGTATCTTCATCAAGGTTGACATAGTTAGTTTCCTTTACAAGCCTTATTACACTTTTATGCTCAATCATTACACCCTTAGGCTTGCCTGTTGTTCCTGATGTATAAATTACATAAAGCAAATCTGCTGGCGTATTAACTGGTGGTAAGTCCTGGGTTGGCATACTCTCATAAGCTTCAAGATTACCTAAATCAATTAGTTCTCTTTCTGTTTCAATCTCTGCTTGATAGGTCAGAATTATTTTCATGTCGCAATCTTCTATCATGTATGCTATTCTTTCAGCTGGATATGTTGGATCAAGCGGGACATAAGCACCACCTGCCTTAATAATTCCATAAATCCCGATAATCATCTCTATGCTACGTTTGCTGAAGATTCCGACAGGATTTTCACTGCCGACACCCTTGCTCCTTAATAGATGAGCCAATTGGTTTGCTTTCTCATTTAACTCTCGGTAAGTCAATTGATCATTCTCGTATACAACGGCAATATGATCTGGTGTCTTTTTAACTTGTTCTTCAAACAATTCCACTACTGTTTTGTCTTTTGGGTAAAGGGCGATCGAATCGCTGGCACTCTTTAATATCTGTTCCTTTTCTTTTGCAGTTGCTATTTCTATTTCATTTATTCTTTGACTTAAATAAGTTGTTGGATCATTAACTATTGCTTTTAAAACTATGTGATAATGCTCGATGAAAGTTTGCACAAATGCTTTATCAAGTACTCCTTCTTGATAACTGATTCCACCTATTATTTTATCTCCCGAACCGATCAAATCAAATTCCATAGGTGCTTTGCTGTACCCAGTATTAATCTCTTGGGAATCAAACTCTAGTCCATCCCTTTTTGTATTGCTTTCTGAACTTTCTTTGTAGTTAAATAGAAGCTGTGGAGTGAATTGTTGTTCTTGCTTAAAATAAACACCTTTCTTCTCATAATTGTCAAGGAAATTCTGATATACTTGTTTTGTAAAGTCAATGAGGCTCATCTGGGGATGAATTACTGATCTAATGGGTAGAATGTCTACAAAACATCCAATCATTTGCTTCACTTCAGCTAAATCTCGACCAAAAGTCACAACGCCTAAAATTTGATCTTCCTGCATTGAGTATTTATATATCAATAGGTTAAGGACAGATAGATAGATGCTAAATGCCGTTACTTTCTCTTGCTGGGCGACCGCTTGGATTTCTTTCACTAGGTTAGGCTCTAGACTAAAATCTTGTCTGTGAGCCACATTATTTAACGCCATCCCATCTCGACTTGTCTTCAATAAGTCGAGTGAAAAGTTTGCCTTTTCTAATTGGGTCTGCCAGTAAATCTCAGAATCATTTTCCATTTCTTGATCTAGTTCTTTATGGCGTTCCCACCAGACATAATCTTTAAACTGTATTGACGGCTGCTTTATCTCCATTTCAATGTTTCTCAATCTGTTATAACGATATTCAAGGGCTTCTCCCAAGATAATATTGATGCTCATACCATCCCCAATAAGGTGATGTATAACAAGCACAACAGTCCAATCATATTGTGAATTACAAATAAGTGCCACTCTAATTAATGTCTCATTCTCTAAATCAAATGGCTTTCTAGCTATTTCATCCGTGATTTGCTTAATCACTGCCACTCGATCATGCGCCTTTTGTGAATAATCATAGATAATTGGTTCAAAGGATGCCCTTTCATTCACTTGTGCATACGCACTGCCACCTTCTTCTTTAAAATTCATCTTTAAAGTCTCGTGTTTCTCAAATGTGGCTTTAAGACCCTCTATAAAAAATGGCATCGCTGCATCGCCTTGCACTCTAGTAATACCAACCATGTTATAAAGCGTTGTATGAGGGTTGATCGCATTGGCAATCCATATTTTCTCTTGCGCATAACTAAGTGGATAACGATTATCTTCACGTTTAATTGCTTTAATCTCTGGTGCTATTTGTGTTTGCTTAAGGCGTTTCTCTCTCAACAATTTTTCAAGCAGCATTTTTTTTTCTTCTGATAGTTGATTAAGTTTTTCAGTTATCTCGCTCACTTTAAACACCTTTCTTACTTTAAAATTAGTTTTGTTCCTCAGGGTCGTGATAAGTTATTGAACTGGGGTCACGTTTTCTAGCGCTGCTGCTATTTCCTCTGGTGACATGCTTTCTAACTGTTCTAGCAAGGCTGTTATTTCTTCTTCAGAGGTATCTTTCACTAAATCCTCTACTGTATTTAATTCTAGCAAAGTATCTAGCAGGTCTGAGATTTGATTAATTTGATGATTGATTGATTGATTGTTCAAAAGGTCGATAATTGTAATGCTAATCCCAACTTTTAATTCGATTCTATTTCTTAATTCGGTTGCTACCATCGAATCAAGACCTAGTTCTATTAGTGATTTTTCCAACTCAATGTCTTCGCTCTTCATATGGAGCGCTCTTGCAATAATTGTTTGCATATGTTGGGTTAATAATTCCAGTCGCTCATCTGCTTCTACTGTTTTATATGTATCATGGAATTCTTTTAATAACACTTCGTCTGATTTGTGTTCTTCCTCTGTACCTTTTGATATTAGGTCTTCTAAGTATGGGATTCTACTTTTTGACTGGGAGTCTTTTAGCATCTGCCAGTCTGCTTCTAATACTGCTGAATATGAAATATTTTGATTGATTAATCGCTCCAGTGTCTGCATACCCTTTTCTGCTGTTATTGGTTCTAGTCCTTTGTTTCGGTAAACATCCATCAGATTTAAATCTTTTATCATACCCTCTGCCCATGGCCCCCATGCTACACTCAGGGCTGCTAGACCATTTTTTCTTCTATATGCTGCTAAGCTATCTAGGAATCCATTTGCAGCTGCATAGTTTGCCTGTCCTGCAGCTGTGATTAACGCCGCTACTGAGGAAAACAGCACAAAAAAGTCTAGTGGTTGATTTGCAAAATATTGGTGTAGTAGCCAATTTGATACCACTTTAGTCTCATATACTTCGTCAAAAACTTCTTTTGGCATCTGGGTTATTAACATATCTTTGACAATTCCTAATGCACTAATGACTCCTTTTATTTCCGTTATTTTTTCTTTATTTTCAGTGAAGTATTTCTCGACAGCAAGCTCATCTGAAAAATCTAGTGCATCGACTATAACTGTCGCTCCTTTTTCTTCTAATTCACGAACAAATCCAATGCGTTCTTTTATTTTCGGATCAAGTTGTTCATCACTCCAATGTTCTTTTTCGGGCAAGGTGACTCTTCCGAGTAATATTAACTTTTTAGCTCCCTTTTCCACTAACCAGTTCGCTACCAATTTTCCTAAGGCTCCAAATGCTCCTGTTATCATATAGCTTCCTGTTTTATCCATCTCAACTGGGAGTGGTTTGGTTAAATTAGCTGTATTTCCCACTCTGGCAACATAACGCCTACCCTTTCGATAGGCAATCTGATCCTCTTCATCTCCTTGCAGTGTTTGCCAGGCTAACTCTCTTAAGCTTTCTCCTAGCTCTGCTGGGTCTAAATCGACTAATCCCCCCCAAGTGCTAATGTGCTCTTGGTTTCCAATTAATCTTCCTGTCCCCCAAATCGCATGTTGCATTATTTCTGGTTGTTCTTCTTTCTCAATCGCTTGAGCTCCTCTAGTAACAAGCCATAGTTTAGGATTATCTCCACTACCTGATATGGCTTTTAATAAGCTCAATACGCTGTACACACCCATATCTCCTGATTGTAAGATATTTTTAGTTGTAATTTCATTATTTTTAGGCAAATCAATGTTCCAAAAGTGAATAATACCTTTAATCGGCATTACTTCAGTTACCGTGGTGTATAAGGTTAACATATCTTCTTCACTATTTAATCTCACTGTTGCTTTTCTCTTCGGCAACTCTATAGATAGTGATTCTCCTAATTCCACATGAAAATAAGTTTCTCCTTCTTGCTCCAAAATATCTTCATATTTCGAGCCTATTCCACTTTGATCACTTAAAACAAGCCAACTCCCTAGTCGGGTTGCCTCCTTTGGTTTTTCACTTTTTTCTTTTTCGATCCATTCTAGGTTATATAGCCAACTATCTATGATTTTAACAGGGAATTTCTGGTTTACCCCTTCCAACACTTGAACTCTTAATCTCTGTATTTCTAAAATAAGCTGACCTTCTTCATTGTATAAAAAGATGTCACAATCTGTATAAGTATCTGTTCTTTTAGTTTTAATGCAATGAGACCACATCTTTTCTGTTAGAACATCATACAACAAAAACTTTTCAATGCTAATCGGTAATCGCATTTCTATGCTTTCTTTTCCAAAGAATTCAACGGCAACTATCCCTTGGAAGCATGCATCTAAAATACCTGGATAGATTTCATATGCGGATCGATTTTTCACGTCAGGCATTATTAATTTGGAAATGGCTTTATCTTCACTAACCCAGATTTGATCAATGGCAGCAAATGTATTTCGGTACTCAAAACCAGAGTTCTGGAATTTTTGGTACATCTGCTCTCCTGTTGATTTAACCATCTCGTTTAAAGTTGCTTCTTTTAGTGTTGCTAGATTGATTGTCTTATTTGCACCTAAATTCTGCATTTGCTTCAATTTTCCTGTAAAGACCAGTTCATTGCCCGTTTTGTTAGATACATTATAAATTGCAAACATGGCTTTTGGTTCATTAAGAGTTATTTGAAGTTTTGTTGGTTTGTTCGCTTGGATAAATGTGGCTCTCTTAAATTCAAGTTCCTCTAGAATATAAAAACCTTTTCCGTAGTATTGATTAGCTAATTGGAGCGCCATCTCCATGTATCCTGCTGCTGGAAATAATGGGTTGCCACCAATAAAATGATCTTCTAAAAAAGGAACTAATTCTTTTTTGAGTTCAATTTCCCATGTTGGCTGAGCTGTCCCTAATTTTTTGCCTAGTAATTTTCGGTCGTATAACCCCATTCGCCTGACTGCATTTGTTGCAGCTTCTGACCAGTATAGTTCTCTTTGCCACGCATAGTGTGGTAATTTGATAAAATTACCCCTTTTTGTGTAGATTTTTGACCAATTGGTAAAGATCCCTTCTGTGTAAAGCACTGATAAGGCATTATAAAATGTTGCTTGTTCGGACTGTCTACGATTGAGAGAGTTGACAAAAACACCTTTAATATTTTCTTCTACACATATTTCTTTCAAATAGTGCGTTAATGCTGGATGAGGGCCTATTTCTAAGAATGATCTATAACCGTCCGCTATGATCGCTGTTGTTGCATCTGCGAAGTATACTGCATAACGAACGTTGTTCCATAGATAACTACTATCCATCTTTTCTGTTACTCTTTTTCCTGTCGTAGATGAGTAAAGTGTTGTAGTGGGCTGATTAAATGTCACATCAGCTACACCCTTTATAAAATCATCTTTTATTTCTTCCATATAACGACTGTGAAAAGGGACTGTTACATCCAACATTTTGCTAAAGATGCCTTGTTCGGTCGCATATGCTCCAATTTTTGCTAGTTCCTCTTCTTCTCCACCAAGCGTTACCCCTGAATGACTATTAATTGCAACAATATCAATACCTTCATACCTTCCAATAAGATCCGTTGCTGCTTCTTTTGATATACTAATAGCCATCATTTTCCCTTTGCCGGTTAAGCGCTGTTGGAGACTACTTCTATAATAAATTACTTTGATTGCATCTTCAAAGCTAAGAACTCCTGCATTGTAGAATGCAGCCACTTCTCCAGCGCTATGACCAATGATTACATCTGCTTTAATCCCTTTTGATTCCCACAGTTTGATTAACCCGTATTGAATTGCGAAGTTAGCTGGCTGGGCTAATTTGGTTTGACTCATAAGAGAAGTTTCTTCATCTGCACACATTGCCTCAATCAACGACCAATCTACATAATTAGAAAATTCTTGATCACATCTTTTGATCGCATCCATAAAAATTGGTTCTGTTTCCATCAGCTCTCGACCCATTTTCCACCACTGAGGGCCCATACCTGTAAATACAAAAACTAAATCACTTGCTTCTATTTTTTCTTGACGACCTTCTGCGACTCCTAATGTTGGATTTCCTTGCAGATAATCCGTTAAGTTTTCTTTTAATTGCTCCATATTCTTGCCCAAGATCCCTAAGCGGAATGGATGGTGATCTCGTCTTAAGGCCATACTGTATCCTAAATCATACACATTTTCGATCTGATTTTGTTCAAAAAATAAATCATATTTTTGGGCCATTTCTTTTAATGCATTCTCTGATCTTGCTGAGATTGGAAAAATTCGTATCAATTCATCATTTTCAGAAGTTATCTCTGGAATTTCTGGCGCTTCTGCTATAATGGCATGGGCATTTGTTCCGCCAAATCCAAAGCTATTGATTGCCGCCATAGCGAGACCATCATGGGTTGGCCAATCCATGAGCTCTAGTGGTACTTTTAGGTTTAACTTTTCTAAATCTATTTCTGGATTGACCTTCTTTAAATGCAGATGGGGTGGTATTTGTTTTTCTTTTAAGCAAAGAGATGCTTTAATCATGCCGGCAACACCAGCAACACTTTCTGTGTGTCCAATATTTGTCTTAACTGAAGCGATAATGCAAGGATTTTCCTTGTCGCGCTCGCTTGCATACACCTCTCCTAGAACATTCGCTTCAATTGGATCTCCCACTGGGGTGCCTGTTCCATGCATTTCTACATATTGAACTTCTAGTGGATCAATTGCCGCTTGAGCACAAGCTTTTTTAATCGCTACTTTTTGTGCTTCCCCGCTTGGTACTGTTATTCCATTTGTTTGTCCATCTTGATTTACTGCACTTCCTACTATAACTGAGTAGATCTGGTCGTTATCTGCTATCGCATCTTTTAATGGTTTTAAGACGATAACAGCTGCGCCTTCTCCCCTTACATAACCATCTGCTGATTCATCTAATGTTTTACATAAGCCATCTGGTGATAAAAATCCACCTCGTGATTCTGCCACTGTATATTGAGGTGCAAAATTTAGTAAAACACCTCCGGCAATGGCCATATCACATTCTTTGTTTCTAATATTTTGACATGCCGTATGAATCGCTACTAGCGATCCTGAGCATGCGGTATCTATTGCCATACTTGGCCCTGTGAAGTTGTAAATATATGATAGTCTATTGGCTACTAATGTCATCATACTACCTGTAGCTGAGTGTAGATCTATTTGATCCAGGTGATCCAAATCAAATTGCACATGTTGATAATCTAATGTGAATGCGCCAATGAATACCCCTGTATCGCTTCCGTCATACTTTTTAGTCACGATCCCTGCATCTTCCATTGCCTCCCAACTAACTTCAAGTAGAACTCTTTGTTGCGGATCCATGAAAGTTGCTTCTCTTGGCGTTATACCAAAAAATTGAGGATCAAATTTATCGAAGTTATCAATAAATCCGCCTCGCTGGCTTACTGTTTTTCCTCCAAATGTTCGATCCTCGTTGTAATATGTGTGTCTGTCCCATCGATCACTTGGTATATCTTCTATTGCATCTTTTCCTTGTTTTAGCAATTCCCAAAATTGCTTTGCATCGTTTGCGCTCCCTGGAAATCGACATCCTATTCCCACTATTGCTATAGCGTCTTCGTTATATTTCTTTTCATTAAATACTAGGTCTTCCATCTATTCTTTCTTCCTCCTATTTCATTCCTTAAGTTAAAATTTGTACATTTAATTTCCTGACTTTTTTTCAGTTTTTTTGTCAAATGTTAAGCAAATATTAAAGTGGGGCTAGACAGTGTATAAATTAATTGATTTTCCCTGTTTTTTTAATATAAAGAGAAGAATAATGCAAGAATCAAGAACAATTATAACCACAAATCACAGTCCACGACTTCCATGTAAAACTATTCTATCACATTATGGTGATTTATGGAAGCTTTTTTTGTCATTAAAAATCGAATTTTAGCTTAAAGGCGTTTTTTATTAGAATTTATGACAAAATTTAACAAATTTCGAAAAAAGTTAGCAGGCTAGGCATGGGCAAAATAATTGTTATAACTTTAGAGAATATTATGTAGTTTTTTTGCAAATAAGTAACAACAAAAAAAGGCTCTTTCTCAGAAATAATGGATGAGTGTGGTGGAATTTATTCTCAAATAATGCGATTAAATGATTGATAGCAGGATCACTATAAAATGTAGTACCATAAGCTTAATGCCAACCTTCAATTCTCTGCTTTAGATTTCAACTTCAAGGGAATTTGAACTTGTTGGCACTAACGTACAAATTACAACATATTTGCTCCTATTATAAACCATAAAACGCAATAATACGAGGGTTTCTTCCGTTTATGCTGCCCACTACTTCTTGGAACCCTTTACCCGTAACGCCTTACCATAAATATATATTTTACAGCATCAATTACAAATATTTCTACTCATGGCGTGGGTTCCTCTTTTTGTTCCGTGGGTGAAAATTCTTGCGCAGTTTTGAGTAAACTTATGATCATGAATGTTCATTTTGTGCTCAATCTTTCATGGTAAATACGCTTCTCGGATTATTGTGATAAAAGATTCCTAAATTTCTACACAAAACTCATATTTACGTCTTGAAATTCTTCTAATAAACACATTTATTTTATTAAAAAGTAAAAAAAGCCGACAATAAAGAGGTTTTAAGAAGAAATAAAAAAAAAGCTTGCCTACTGGCAGCTTTTCAATATCTTATTTATTGCGCAAAAAATTGTATTTACGCTGCCAATTTAAGTTTAAGCTTAACCACAAAACCATTATCTTGGTTTTCACAATAAAGATCACCCAACATCTGCACCACAAAATTTTTAGATAGGTAAAGACCCAATCCGTAGCCAGCAATTTTTCCTGTTTGCTTCCCACGGTAAAATTTGCCTGTTAATAGGGGCAATTCCTCCTCTAATACCCCAGAACCGAAATCTTGCACTGCTATAACAAGGTAGGTGCCTTCAATAAAGCTATCCAGATATATATCTGTAGCGGCATATTTATAAGAGTTATTGATAATATTATCAAACGCCTGTTGCAATCTTAACGAATCTGCTATTACAAGGCAACTAGGTAATCTGAACGGTGCTATCCGATTTTCATAATCAGCCTGCTGGATAATATCCTGAACTTCTGTGCTCTGAATTTCGATCGGTGTTACATTTAGTACCTGAAGTTCTTCAAGGGTTGAATGGAACATATCAGTAATTAAGGTATTAATTTGCTCACATTTTGCATTAACAGAGTTCAACATTTTCTTTTCCTTCTCATCGCTCGCTTTTAAAATCATTAAATCTACAGCCGATTGAATGGATGCAATCGGTGTTTTTATGTCGTGGCTGAGCGAAGCGACAAGTTCTTTTTTGCTTTGATTAGCAAGCTGCTCATTTTCTTTCGCTGTTCGTAATTCTTCTCGCATCAAGTCAAAGCTTTCAGTGAATGCCCCAAAGAGGTTGTGCTCATCCATTTCTAGAGGAATGTCTAGGTTGCCGGCTGCAATGCGACTAGCGAAGGTTTCAAGGTTACGGAATGGTTTTAGGAAGTTTTTCTCATAATATAAGTAAAGTAATATGCCTGATACTGCCAACATTACGATGAGTGTATATAGGAAAATTTGTAGGGCATTATCTCGATTTCGCCGATTTGTATCCATTTCTTCGAAGGCTTGGGTGAAGAGATTAATTTGGGTGTCGACGGCTTCTCGAATTGAATCACTCTCCGTAGAGATTTGGACAGCCTCGTTAATTAAAGCTGAATTTGGTGACTGAGGTTCGTATCTAAAGATCAAAAAAGTAGCGATAAAGCCGATTCCAGCTGTCATCGCAGTCAAAATGAGGAGCTTTTTCATGATTGCACCTCAAATATGTAACCTGTACCACGCACTGTTTTGATAAGGCGAGGTTTATTTGGGTTCTCTTCAATCTTCTCCCGCAGGCGCCTCACATGGACATTCAGCGTATTATCTTCAGAAAAAGAGTCTTCCCAAACATTCCGGAAAAATTCATCCTTCGGAATCACCCGATTTCTGTTTTTTACAAAATAGGAAAGCAGCTTATACTCCATAGCCTTCATTTGCAACCGTTCATCGTCGATGAAAACACTGCTCTCTGCGAAATCAATTCGCAAGTTTCCAATGGCGAAAACTTCTGTGTCCAAATCAGGACTCCGATATCGTTTCAAGACAGCTTTTACCTTTGCTAGCAATACGGAAAGGGAGTAAGGCTTTTTTATATAGTCATCACCGCCAATATTTAGTGCCAGCAGCATATCGTCGTCACTTGTTCGCGCACTAATAAATAAGATTGGTACGCTAATAGTTTTTCGTAAGTGTTTACATAGATCAAAGCCAGATGCTTCACCTAAGTTAATATCCAATAAAATTAAATCCGTGTCATTGTTGCGAAAAAAATCTAAACATGCCTTTTCATCAGGAACCCAAGCAGTTTTGATATCGAACATGTTGAAGTATTCGCGGGTATTTTCCGATAACATGACCTCATCATCAACGATTAGGCAGTCATATTTCATTTGTTTTTTCCTCCGTTATAGAAGATCAGAGGTGAGATGCCGGAGATCGAAGGTCGAAATAAGATTTTTAGCTCACTATCACTCACATCTGACTACTAAGTTGACTGTATAAGTTTATTATACAATAACCATGGATGAAAATCAATTAAATCACCGACAAAATATGTCATACTAGAGGTCGGAGTGAGTATCGGAAAAGAAAAAATGGAATATAAAGGGGCTGTAGCGAAATAATTTTAGTTGCGTTAAAAAGTGGATTCCAAACATGTTAAAATCACAAAAATGCGACACCGCTGATGAAGGAGTATCGGAAAATATTTAAAAACGTGAAAAATCCGACACTAAAATATCGGAAATAATGTGAAAATCGCAAAAATCCGATACTATTGACGAGGAAGTATCGGAAAATATTGAAAAATGCGAGAAAACCGACATTTTAATGTCGGAAATGGTGCGGAAATTGCAAAAATCCGACACTACTAATGAAAGAATACCGTGTATTATTGATATATTCGAGAAAGTTCTTCCAAATAAAAAAAAGTCTTAGCCCGCGATTCTTCGCTGGATAGACTTTTAACTTATGTCATTTCGCTACAGCCCCTTATACTTTAAAGCGAAGTGCTCTGATACTCACTTCAAGTTTTCGACCTCAAGAAGCTATTCCCCCAAATAAAGTCGAATCCGACCATCTTCAGCAATCTTTGCTCCCGCCTCCGGTTGTTGGTCAATAACAACTGATCCTTGACCTAAAAATTCAATTTGATAAGTTGTATACATATTAATATCTGATTTCTGCATACCGTTATAGTCTGGTACTACTACATACCGAACATCTCCCCAAATATATGATTTATCAATTTGTTCGCTTCGAGGTTCTACTCCTAAATATGGCAAAGCTTCACGCAGAATATTACGCGCTATCGGTGCTGCAACGATACCTCCATATTGAATTGTATCTTGAGCGTTATCCACTGCAACATATATAATAATTTGTGGATCGTCCATTGGCGCTGCTCCGACAAAAGATAAAATATACTCATTTGCCAGATAACCGCCACCCGGTGCTGGCTTTTGAGCTGTACCAGTCTTTCCACCAACACGGTATCCGTCGATAAATCCGCCTCGACCACTGCCTTTAGCTCCAACATTTTCTAACACATAACGCATCGTTTTGGATGTCTCCTCTGAGATAACTTGGCGTCTAATCTCAGGCTCGCGTGCAAATAAAATTTCTCTTGTATAAGGGTGTCTAATTTCAGATACAATGTATGGAGTCAGCAAATTGCCACCATTAACAATTGCTCCAACTGCTGTTACAAGTTGCAGCGGGGTCATTGAATTACCCTGTCCAAATGCTGCTGTTGCAACTTCAACAGATCCAATTACCGACGGATCAAATATAAGCCCTGTGCTCTCACCTAGCATATCAACACCCGTTCGTTCTCGAAACCCAAATGCATCTATATATTCAAACAATAAATCCTTTCCAAGTAACTCCACACCAATATGCATCATCCCTGGGTTACACGAATTCATAAGAACTTCAAGCATCGTTATCGACCCATGACCACCAATTTTCCAATCACGAATACGGGTTCCATCGATTATCGAATAGCCGATGCATGTGAAATTACCATTAAGCTCCATAACTCTCTCTTCAAGCGCAGCTGCATACGTCACAAGCTTAAACGTAGAACCAGGTTCAAATGTTGACCAAATCGGTAAATTGCGGTTAAAAATTTCCTGATCATAATCCTGATACGCTCCTGGATTAAAGGTTGGTCGCGAAGTATTTCCCAAAATCGCCCCCGTATTTGGATCCATCGCCAAAATCATAATTTGATCTGGTCGATAACGAGCCATTGCATTATCAGCTTCTCGCTCAATAATTTCTTGAATTCTTGAGTCAACAGAAAGTACCATGTCCATCCCACGGGCTGATGGGGCATATAAGTCAGAAAATCGCTCTAATGCATGCCCCTTTGCATCGGAAAAATACTGCCATGCACCGTTATCACCCAACAAGTAGTCATTATATAATGCTTCAATTCCAGCTAGCCCCTGATTGTCGATTCCTGTAAAACCAAGTGTATGAGCGAGCATGTTTCCATGGGGGTAAAAGCGCATTACATCGTTAACTAGATAAACTCCTGCAAGGTCGGCCTCTTTAATCTTCATTACTTGATCATGAGTCAGTTTACGCCCTTCAGGCTGAATACGTTCAACATTAACGACATTTGTTGCATGGTCATACATGTCATCAAATGTTGACTCAAGAACTTCCGCCAGTACATTTGCGACTTGTTCAGCATCTGTCACTTGTTTCGGGATAATAATAACCGAAGGTGCAACTACATTATTAACAATGATCTCCATATTGCGATCATAAATAATCCCTCTTTGCCCTTCAATAGGCAAATTTCGAGCCCATAACGCCTCCGCATGTTCTGTAAACTCCCCAGGATTCAACAGCTGCAAATACAGCAATCGCACAAGGAGTGCAACAAAATAACAACCAATTGCGATTACCAACCAAACCGTCCTCTTCCTAACCATTCCTTCGTGTTTCATAACCTCACCATCCAAATAAGCGTGATAATTAAGTATATGGAGGATGGTATAAAAAAATGCAAATGTTTCACCTACACTCTATGGCTTTAACGAAATTGCACCAAAATCCAAACTATTCTTATCGTTTGACCGAATAATTCCGTTTACTCTTTCTTGATGCTGTAAAAGCAGCAATTAATTTGTCAATTGATCTAGCTAAGATCATAAAATTTACAATAAGCAAAACAAACACAACAAGAAAGCTGAAAATATTGCTCGCACCGATAAGCCAAAATAAGAACAATTTGTTTAAAGCTAATGATGATCCAATGATAAATACTCTTTCAAAATTTGTAGTTTTCATAACCTCACCTCATCCGTTTTGTACAAATAATTTGTACTGATGATTCTATTATAAACGACTAAAAGGGCTTTGTCAATGCAAAAGTTAAATTAATTTGAACTTAGTTAAAAAAATTTGAACCGAGCTCTTGATTTTAGCTAAATTATAGTCTATAATATATAGAGCTGACAATTTCTCGGTAATAATGAGGTGCTAATATGCGAAAATTCACAACTGGTCAAAGATTAAAAGAACTCATGAAACAACAAAATTTGCGGCAAGTAGATATCCTTAAAAAAACCCTTCCTTACCAGAAGAGCCTTGGTATTATTATGTCTAAAAGCCACCTTTCCAACTACGTAAACGACCGTTCAACACCAGATAACGATAAAATGCGCTTACTTGCCAGTGCACTCAATGTGAGCGAACCGTGGCTCATGGGTTATGATGTTGATGATAATGATAGAATTGATAATGGAGCCGGCAGCGACGAAAAAAGTTTACTCCGAACATATCGAAAGTTGACTCAACCTCGTAAAGAAAAAGTACATACTTTCGTTTCTGCGCAGCTTAGTGAACAAAATGATATTTTCAAATGGGATGGTGAAAATGAAAAAGCAGTTCTTGCCGAACTAGCTCCTAAAAATGTTTTAGTATTTGAGAAGAAAAGTGGTACTATCATCTATCCAAACGTGATCGGAGCCGCTGCCGGTGTAGGTACTAGCCATTACGCAGACTTGGATCTTGACGAAATAATGATTCCAACCAGTGAAGTATACGAGCATACATATGTTATGCCAATGTACGTGCGCGGCGACAGTATGGAACCCAAATATTTTGATGGCGATATTATCTGGGTTGATACCCGCGATAAATCTATTGATATTTATCAAATCGGTGTGTTTGACACAATCCACGGACGAGCCGTCAAACAAATGGGTGTTGACAAACTAATTTCGATTAACCCAAAATATTCAGACATCGAACTCCATGAACATATGGAATTCTCAACTTATGGGAAAGTGATTGATGTTATTCGTCGCGAAGAATTGGAAACTTGGCAGAATGCTAGGTGGGTATAAGGTAAGGAACTGTAATTAAATGACTTGACTACTTACTAGAGAAAATTCCTCAACTCATCGTCGCAACAAGCCTTATTTGCCTAAAGCATTCTGCGTTTGCTGCTCCTTGATTTGAGAAATTTTCTCGTCGCAATTAGAACAAGGTATTTAATTACAGTCCCTAAGCAAAATCATAAAAATCCACAAATGGAAGAATTGGCATTTGTGGATTTTTATGATGTCTGATGTTTATATTACTACAATTTATTAACCATACTTATAAATGCATCACCGCGCTCTTCAAAATCAACATACTGATCCCAACTCGCACACGCTGGCGCCAGTAGTACAATATCTCCCGCTGCTGCTAAACTAACCGCGGCTGCAAAAGTTTCTTCCATTTCCTCGAAAATTTCGCACGGGATACCATATTCATTAGCTAGCTTAAAAAACCGTTGTCGCGACTGTCCAAATGCAAATATCCCTTTAATATTTTTAAAATCTTCAGCTAAAGGTTCCAAATCATGATCACGATCTAGCCCGCCTGCGAGCAAGATAATCGGTTGTTCAAAGGCGCGTAATGCCATCTGTGTTGCGATTACATTTGTCGCTTTCGAGTTGTTGTAGTATTTTACACCTGCCACCTCTTTTACAAATTGCAGACGATGTTTCACTCCTGTAAAGCGACACAACACGGAGGTAATGGCTTCATTCGATGCCCCATATAATTTACATACGGCAATCGCTCCCAGCACATCTTGCATATTATGCTCACCTTTTAGTAATACATCTTGCTCATCAATAATTTTTTCCTCTTGATAAAATAGTTTTCCCTCAAGCAGGTACGCTCCGGCGACTTTTTTCTTTTGCGAAAATGGCACCTTAAGCGCAGGTGACTGCCATAGTTGACTAACGATAAATTCATCATCGGCATTATAGACAAAAAAGTCTGAAGGTAATTGTTTTTTAACTAAGTTTAGCTTTGCTTGGCGATATTCTTTAATATCGGTATGATAATCTAAATGAGCCTCTGTTATATTAAGAATCAATCCAATCTGTGGGCGAAAATCACTAATACCCATTAGTTGAAAAGAAGAAAGCTCTGTGACGATCACTTCATCAGCAGTCGCTTCCCTAGCAACCAAACTTGATACAATTCCTATGTTCCCAGCAAGCTTCGACTTAATACCACTTTCTTGCATTATTTCATATATCAATGTTGCTGTTGTCGTCTTTCCATTAGTTGCAGTAATCCCAATAAATGGTGCTTCACAAATAGCATAAGCAATTTCAATTTCACACACGATCGGAATTCCCCGCTCTTGAGCTGCTAGTAATAAAGGTGTTTTCTTATAAGGAATTCCGGGGTTTTTAACAATCAGCTCAAACCCTTGTTCAAGTAAATCCACAGGATGCTCGCCACAAATAACTTCAAAGCCTTCTTCTTCCATAACTTTAGCATCGTCATTATCTTTATATACACGACCATCGTTAATAACAACGTTGGCACCAAGCTGTTTTAAAACTCTCGCAGCTGCCATTCCACTACGGGCGAGACCCATCACTAGTACGTTTTTCCCCAAGTATTTTGTCGTTTTCAACATCTTTTCCACATCCCTATTTCAAATAACCCAGCTTTTTCCACAATACTTCTATAACTTTTTATTAATTTTGCTAGTTTTTAACTATGGTTATCCCCAACTTTTCCATGCCCTTTTTAACTTGTCAACAATTTTTCCACAATTTCTAGTAAAGACCTGCTCTAAAGCATAATTTTCATTGCAAACATGCCAAGTGCTAGAGTCACAAGCCAGAATAGTAATACAACTTTGCGCTCTCCCCAACCTGAAAGTTCGAAGTGGTGGTGAAGGGGTGCCATTTTGAATAGTCTTTTTCCGCCTGTTTTTTTGAAATACAGAACTTGCAATATAACTGAGAGTGTTTCGATTACAAAAATAAACCCTACTACAAGAAGTAGCCATTCAGCTTCGAGCAAAATTACAATTGCTGACATTAGTGCCCCTAGCCCGAGTGAGCCAGTGTCACCCATGAACACTTTAGCGGGGTTAAGATTAAATACCAAGAATCCAGCTAAAGCACCTACCAGGATAAAACAGAATATGGCAATTGTATAATTACCTTGTGCGAGCGCAATCATGCCAAAGATACCAAACGCAATAAAACTAGTTCCACCTAATAATCCGTCTAGTCCATCAGTTAAATTAGTCGCATTTGAACCAGCAAGAATCATGAATAGCACCCAAATTCCGTGACCCCATCTCAAGTCAAAGCTAATGATTCCGAGATTGACAACAGTTTCATAGCCAGCTGCAATAAATAAGTAGAAGAATACTACACCTATAAGGAATAATCCAAACATTTTATGCTTTGGTCTAAGTCCATTATTATCTTTTTTAACCACTATAATAAAGTCGTCGATAAAACCGATTAGGCTGCAACCAAAAAGTGGTAAGAGAAGCATTAAGAGCGTGGAGTTTAGTTCAAAATTGTCCCAAAATATCAGACCAATAATAGTGGTTATTAGGGTTGACAGAAGAAAAATAACTCCGCCCATTGTGGGAGTCCCTGATTTTTTTAGGTGTGACTGTGGACCTTCGGCTCGGATTGATTGACCGAATTTTAAGCGTTTTAGGAGGGGAATGAAGATTGGGCCGACGATAACGGCAATGATAAAAGCTATAAGTATTGGAAATAGTGCTGTTAGGTCCATGGGACACCTCATTTTTATTTTCTAGAGCCGAGTGGCATCGTTATAATTATATCAAACTTCAAAATTTTCTGCCAGATACTTTGCAAATTTTTTGCTACAGAAAGCGCTTCTTTAAGTTCAACATTTTTCCCTTTGTGAAGATTAATCTGCTAAAATCTGTGTAACATGCTATTTTCCCCTTAATAATGCACAAGGAATCTTTTATTATAACATTTTTGATAGGTTTTTCATAGCCCTTGACAGATGATTATACATTATTCTAAATACATAAAAGAATTCTAAGTGCTTACACTAATATAAAACATCAAAGTTTTTTAAAATTTACGCTTGGAAAACTCAAAAAAATCGTTGGATTTGTGGTTAGTTCACAACCTTTAAAGTCTATGTAATCAGGAAATGAAAAAGTACAAAAAAGATCAAGGGGATATCCTGCATAGATAATTAGAAATCAAATGAGTGGATAGGAGTAAATTTTCTAATTTCTAACACAGTGATCCTTGATCTTTTGTAAAGGTATCGCCAGGGTTTTTTAGGATCCTGGTGGCTTATATGCCATATTGAACGCTTGACACAGTGCGTACACTATCGCTTCAACAAACTCAGGTTCTTGGTTTAAAAACGTATATAAATCTGCCTCGTTATCAATATAAAACATTTCAATAATATCACAATTAACGCCACCCTTACGTGCTTCACGGATGATGCCATAAAAGTCTATCTTATCATAAAATGCTTGTGTAAAAGTTAGTGTGTCCGGATTAATCTGTCTTTCTATCAGCTCCTGTGTCTGTGACACTTTTGAGAAAATTGCTCGGAATTTAGTTAAATGCTGTAACCTATCTCGCAAATAGTATTCAAACCTAGCAACATGCTTAGCAAGCGGTGCATAAATTTCTGCCCCTTGAAATTTTCCCATGCCCCCGCTAGAATTGCAATGAATGCTAATTGCGAAATCTGGTTGAAGCTCGGCAATCTTCTTCCCGCGAGCACCTGCATTTCCAATATCAGTGTCATCTGTTCTTAACTCCGTAACCCTGAATCCCAACTGTCTTAAGCGATTACTAACCGCCTTTGAAACTCGCAAATTAATATCCTTCTCCTTATGACCAAACCCTTGAGCACCATTATCCACGCCTCCATGGCCGGCATCAACAACTATATATGGCATATTATCACTCTCCTATAATTACATTTATATGAAAAAAACAACCACTGGGATACCTTTATTTTTATTTAACTTGACTTATCTTGATTGTGTATGAAAATTAACTATGAGGGAAAACTACATTTAGCAGTTAATATCTACAACAGTTTTTATTTGTCATTTTCCATCAGAAATGGATTTTTTTGTAAGATATTCGAATTAAGGAGATGAAAACATGAGTTTACCACAGCATTTGACAGATGAACAATGGGCAAAAATCGAACCTATAATTACGGAGCAATTAGGCAACTGGGGTGGTCATAATGCCAATGACAATCGTCTCTTTGTTGATGCCTGCCTGTACACATTAAAAACAAGATCTCCTTGGTATAAATTGCCATCTAAATATGGCAAATATAAAGGTATTAATCGCAGATTTCTTCGTTGGCGAGATGAACATATTTGGGATGAGATCCTTGTAGTATTGTTAGATGAACCTGACTACAAGTGGTTACTCTTTGAAGATAAACCAACAGCAAATTCTAACCAACCTCCAACCTTTACCATGACATGGATGAAAATGGTTAGCCCTTCTAGGCCATTATTTCGTCAAGTTCAAAAACAAATTGCAAAGCAACTCGCCAATCTACTTTAAGATATGTAGACGGAAATGGAGCGTTGGAAAGAGGACTTTTTTTCGGTTACGGAGAAAAAATTACATCCTTAACCTTGATTATTCTAGTAAAATCTGTTATTATATAACTATCTTACTGATAGGCAGGTGAAGAAATCGTGTGGATTCTTTTCTTATAAAATGACTGTTTTTAGTTATACTAACTAGGAACGAACGGCAATAAACATCGCTTCTGAAATCTTTAGTGCTGTTTTGCCGACCATTTAAGAAAACAATGTACACTTTCCGATTCATCTCTTAGAATAAGGTCTTCATTAAATGCGGTAGTGATTTCAAGCTACCAATTTTTCCTCCTTTATAACCTTTAATGATGCGAATCAAGTGACGAGTGAACATTGTTTGCACGTCATTTTTTTGTGGCGAAAATGAAAAAAGTCGAGGTGAAATTAACATGGAAGAAGAAAAAGAAAGAGCACTTGTGGTGGGAGCAAATATCAATCAAGACCCACATTTCCACGAGTCACTTGAAGAATTAAAAAATCTGGCTTTAGCCTGTGATATCCAGCCAATTGGAGAAGTTGTACAAAATTTAAAGCGTGCGAATGCTGCTCTTTACATAGGGTCAGGAAAGTTAGCTGAAATTTGCGACCTTATTGATCAAGAGGAAATTGAAGTATTAATTTTTGAGGACGAACTAACGCCTTCGCAAATACGAAATTTATCAAAACAGTTAAACATTGAAATCTTAGATCGGACACGATTAATTTTAGAAATCTTCTCTAATAGAGCGCAAACTAGAGAGGCAAAGTTGCAAGTAGAAATTGCAAGGCTTCGGTATGCTTTACCACGGATTAAAAACACAACACAAACTTTTAATCGCCAGCGTGGTGGTACAGGTACTAGAAATCGTGGTGCTGGTGAAACAAAACTTGAGCTGGATCGTCGTAAAATCGAAATTAAAATTTCCGAGCTTGAACAGGAACTTGCTAGTATTGCATTAAATAGACAAGTTAGGCGCAAGAAGCGTGCTGCCTCTGGTGTTCCTGTTGTAGCATTAGTCGGGTATACCAATGCGGGGAAATCAACATTAATGAATGCAATGGTAAACCAATATCAGCAAGCCGAGGATAAGTTGGTATTTGAAAAAGATATGCTATTTGCCACGCTTGATACCTCAGTCCGAAACATTAAGTTCGAAGATGGAAAAAGCATTCTTTTATCAGATACTGTTGGATTTATCAGTAAACTGCCTCACAATTTGGTAAAAGCATTTCATTCGACATTGGAAGAAGTTAGAGAGGCTGATTTACTTTTACATGTCGTCGATTGTGCGAATTCTAATTATCGAAGGCAAATTGATGTGACGAACGAAACGCTAAAGTCGATCAAGGCTGACCATATTCCGCAGATTTATGTGTATAACAAAATTGATTTAGCAAGTGATGTGCCGCCTCCTGAAGGTGAATTCTCGGTTAGGATGTCGGCAAAAGAAGGAATTGGGCTTCAAGAGTTGATCCGTGTTTTAACGCAGCAGTTGTTTTCAACTTATAAGGAATGTCAGCTGGTAATCCCGTTTGATCAGGGGCAGATCCTGTCTTATCTGAAGGAGAATGGGAGCATTTTGGGGATTTCTTATGTTGATTCAGGAACGTTGGTTGAGGCGCAATTGAGTGAGGCAGATTTTGGGAAGTATCAGATGTATGTTCAGCCTAGTTGTAAAATTGTAAGCTTTGAGCATATTAATCATGCTCTGTAATGCCGATAGCTCTGCGCTTAAACATTTTACGCAAAAAGAAATAAACCCCACGCTGTTGGCATATAATTTTAAAGAGATACGATTCTAGAATGGGGTTAGTATGCAAAAAGTTACAGTTCAGAGCCAAGGTTTGCCCTTTCGGTGACCAGAATGAGGTCTCGCCTAAACTTATTTAGGTCATTGTTAAAAAGTTATTCCCTCAAGCTTGCGCGGCTTTCGCCTTACAGCGTGTGATTTTAGTGATGGAAAAAAAAACATCCATCACTAAAATCACACAGAAATGGGGGAATTGTTTGTGGCACTGAACAGTAACTGCAAAAACTAGGGGGTAATAAAATGTCAGGGCAGTATACTTTTAACGAGCATAGTTTAAGAGCAGAGCAACAAAAGTCGTTGTTAGATCATGGTTCGAGACCATTCGTTGTTGATATTAATAAAGCAACGATAAATAATGAAACGTACCGAACCGCACTTTGGACTGGAAAGCATCTTCAGTTAACGTTAATGACAATTCCTTCAGGTGGGGAGATCGGGCTTGAGGTTCATCATGATCATGATCAATTTTTACGTGTTGAAGAGGGGCAAGGCTTGGCGCAAATGGGAGATCAAAAAGAACATTTATACTTTCAACAGCCTATATTTGATGATTCAGCCATTTTCATTCCAGCTGGAACATGGCATAATGTGACAAATACTGGAAAAAAATCGCTGAAATTGTACTCGATTTATGCACCACCTGAGCATCCGCATGGAACTGTTCATCAAACTAAGGAAATTGCAGACGCGGCTGAGCGATCTCACAACAACAATCCTTATGGTTATATGTATTGATAGTTTGCTAGATGAGTAATTATTGCTTGTCTAGTTTTTTTTTATAAAAATTATAAATTTTGTTGACATTAACGTTGCGTGATAGTTTATAATAGTTATAGGACGACATGTCTAGGAGGAGGTGCGAAAGTGGAATATACAATAAATAAACTGGCAAAACTAGCAGGAATCAGTACACGAACATTGCGTTACTATGACGAACTTGACCTTTTAACACCTAATCGATTAAGCTCTAATGGGTACCGAATATATGGGCAAAAGGAAATCGATAAACTGCAACACATCCTTTTTTACCGCGAACTCGGCTTGCCACTGGAAGAAATCAAACAAATTATTTCCAGCGATGATTTTGATATAACCAATGCTCTTCACGCCCATTTATCCGCTCTACTTGCCAAGCGTAATCACTTAGATACACTGATTGCCAACGTCCAAAAAACACTTTTATCAACGAAAGGAGAAATTACAATGTCAAATAAAGAAAAGTTTAAAGGTTTCGGTCAACAGCTAATAGATGACAACGAAGCGAAATATGGGGAGGAAATTAGAGAGAAGTACAGTAGTGAGACTATTGATGCTGCTAATTCAAAGATTAAAGGTATGACAAATGAGGATTATGAGATGGTTGAAGCGTTGTCTGCTGAAGTTAATGAAGCGTTGAAAGTAGCTTTCGAGGGTGGTGACCCAGCAAGCGTCTTAGCACAGAAAGCTTGTGAATTACATAAGAAATGGTTATGCTATTTCTGGGATAGTTATAGTCCAGAAGCCCATATTGGTGTGGCACAGATGTATGTAGATGATCCGCGCTTTGCAGCTTACTATGATAAGATTGCTGATGGGTGTGCAAAGTTTTTGCGAGATGCTGTTTTGATCTATTGCAATTAGTGATCATACCTAATTTTTTTTGCGTATTCATGTTTAATCTGATATAATTGTGATATTAATTATGAGGTGATCACAATGAATGTAAAAATTTTAGACCATCCGTTATTGCAACACAAACTAACACAAATTAGAGATGAGAGTGCTTCAACTGTGAAATTTAGACAGGTGATTAATGAGATTGGCGGGTTAATGACTTATGAAGTAACACGTGATTTGGCACTGGGAGAAGTTAAAGTTAAAACGCCTGTGACTGAAACAACGGGTTATGTTATTGAAGGTAAGAAGATGGTGATCGTGCCTATTTTACGTGCAGGCCTTGGCATGGTAGATGGTATTTTGCAAATGATTCCTGCGGCACGTGTTGGACATATTGGAATTGTGCGTGATGAGGTGACGTTGATGCCTCATGAGTATTATTCGAAGTTTCCGGAAGGGCTTGAGAAACGTGATATTTTTATTGTTGATCCGATGCTAGCGACTGGTGGTTCAGCGGTTGCGGCTATTGCCGCTGTTAAGAAGCGAGGGGCGACTAGAATCAAGTTAATATGCTTAGTTGGGGCTCCAGAGGGTGTTGTAGCAGTAAATGAGGCTCATCCTGATGTTGAGGTGTATTTAGTGGCGCTGGATGATGGGCTAAATGAAAAGGGATATATCGTGCCAGGGCTAGGTGATGCTGGGGATAGAATTTTCGGGACAAAATAATGGCAAAGTAAAAGCTGAGTGCAAGTATCGTCACTCAGCTTTTATTGTGGTGCTAGCATTCATTAGTTATTTGAGCCAGGAATTGCATTTTTAAGACTTGAAGCTTTGTTTGCTACTGTTTCCTTTGCACCCTCAATTACACCCTCGGCTTTGGTTGCAACTGTTTCCTTTACGCCAGCAACTGCCCCTTCAGCTTTGGTTGCAACTGTGCCTTTTACGTCTTCAATTGCCCCTTCAGCTTTAGTTGCAATTGTGTCCTTTGCATCCGCAATTACTTGGCCTTTTTTATCAGCGATAGCATCTTGCGCAGAGGCAACTTTATCCTTTAATAAATCTTTCAATATCGACACTTCCTTTCAAAATATTAGAATAATTATATCATGAATAGTGGAGGAGTGCAAATTTTATGATGATAGTTTCTGTCATTCTTTATCAAAAATGTTTGTTTATTTTCTGTTAATTTGCTATAATAGGAGAAGTTGTATTCAAGGAGGAAACAAAATGGATAAAAAGTTAGAGGTTTTAAAGGAGATAACTGATGCAAACGGCATCTCAGGTAATGAGGGGGAGCCGCGCAAGGTTTTCAAAAAAATGGTAGCTGATGTTGCTGATGAAGTAACACAAGATAAGCTGGGATCTGTTATCGCCAAAAAAGTCGGCGTAGCCGATGGTCCAAAGATTGCTATTGCGGGTCATTTAGATGAAGTTGGGTTTATTGTTCACTATATTGATGATAATGGATTCATTAAATTTACGCCTGTTGGTGGCTGGTGGTCGCAAGTTTTACTATCGCAACAAATGACGATTACGACCAGAACTGGGAAGCGCGTTCACGGAATTATTGGTTCGACGCCACCCCATGTATTGACGGAAGAAGCTCGTAAAAAGGTTGTGAAATTAGAAGATTTGTATCTTGATATCGGTGTCGACAACAAGGAAGAGGCTGAAGCAGCTGGGATTAAACCGGGAGATATGATCACGCCATATTTAGAGTTCCGTGAATTAGAAAATTCAAAATATTTGCTTGCAAAAGCTTGGGACAACCGTTTTGGATGTGCATTAGCAGTTGATGTAATGAATAATCTAAAAGGAGAACCTCATCCAAACGAGTACTTCGGGATTGCAACTGTTCAGGAGGAAGTCGGGTGTCGTGGGGCTGCGACGGTAGCAAATATGATTAACCCGGATATTGTTATTGCTGCTGATGTTGTTTTAGATGGAAAAGTTCCGGGAGCGGAGAAGATTAAGAGTAAAATGGGTGAAGGGCCGGTTATCATTTTGATGGACGGTGGAACAGTTGGGCATAAGGCATTACGTGAGTATATTGTAGATCTTGCTGAAGAATTAGAAATTCCGCACCAGTTTGATGTATTAATGGGCGGTGGCACAGATGCAGCTACTATGCACCGTGCACATGATGGTGCACCATCCATGTCATTTGGGATTCCAACGCGTTATATTCATTCTAATGGATCAATTATTCATCGGGATGATTATGATAATGCAGTTAAGTTGATGACTGAATTTGTTAAGAGATTTGATGCTAAAGCGTTGGAAAGCATTGTTTATGCGGATTAATTAAGTGAAAAAGTCTTAAAGTCGAGATTGCGACTTAAGACTTTTTTTTATAAGCGAAAGTCTTAATTATGTTTACGACTTTTTATCAGTGCACTGGGGGTGTGGATCTTGAGAAAAGTCTTAAACAGCTAAAATAATGGTTCTTACGCAACTTTGGTTGGAAGTGTCAGAAAAGAGGCTTTTTCACAAAATCGACATTTCCTGATTATGAACAGCCCAGCCTACGAACCGTCTGCTTCTTGATATTTTTTCGAAAAGCAGACGGT
>Ga0123355_10001840_pt1 | contig 29692 bp, 31 predicted proteins | sample TergutEmb28metaG_3_FD_89872 | JGI IMG/M metagenome (GOLD analysis project Ga0123355, IMG submission 89872) | Embiratermes neotenicus P1 segment gut microbial communities from Petit-Saut dam, French Guiana - Emb289 P1 | ecosystem: Host-associated > Arthropoda: Insects > Digestive system > Gut ... | reverse complement strand
GGTTGTGTGAATGACCGATTTGGTATTTCATGGACTGTTTCAATTTATTTTGAGTAATTTGCGACGGATTAAAACTGGCTATCCTACTACTGACGACGTATGAAGGGGGCAAATTACCTTTATCAAAAATGGAAAAACCCCATTTTATGCGGTCTGCGAATACCTCAAATGATGCGACACCCAATAAATGTAAATTAGTGCCGTGAGCATTTTGTCCGTAAATATGGGGCACATTTCGGAACATCAACCGGTAGTTGAAAATATATAAAACTCAATTACGCGGTTATTGTTTTTGAACTTTTTACAGCGCATAATAGCTATAACAAACTATGAGGTGATGATTATTATGCGCGAAATTCTTGCAAGAAATATTTCTAGGTATAGGAAAAATCTAGGTCTAACCCAGGAGGACTTGGCATCAAAGTTAAACATAAGTTTTCAAGCAGTAAGCAAGTGGGAAACAGGACAAAGTGTTCCAGACGCCTTGCTTCTTCCAGATATTGCACAACTGCTAAACATTAGTGTAGATAAGTTGTTGGGTTATGCGGCTTTCAAGGATGATGTTACATTCTATGAAACGGCGTATCAAGAAGATAGATACTACTGGGGTGTTTCGCCTAACGATGCTTGCTTTGAGGTATTGAAAATTATCCCGCCAACCAAACAGATTAAGCTGCTAGATATAGGTTGCGGCGAGGGTAAGGATGCTGTATTTTTTGCCCGGTGTGGTTATGATGTAAGTGCTTTTGATATTTCGGAAGCGGGATTGGAAAAAACAAAGCGTCTTGCTGATAAAGCCCGTGTGCATGTACGCACTTTTCGTGCCGATATACTGGATTATAGGCTTAGTGAGAAGTTTGATGTATTATATTCTAGCGGGGTACTACACTATATTAAGCATGAACTACGTGATGAAATAATGTCAAACTATAAATCAAATGTAAATGACGGAGGGTTTGTAGCAATGAATGTATTTGTGGATAAACCCTTTATTCGTTTGCCCCCCGAAAACGAGGCAAGCCATTCATATCTTTGGGAATCCGGGCAGTTACTCACCTATTTTTCTGACTGGTACACGGAAGGGTTTAAGGAGTATGTGTACGATTGCTACTCCTCTGGAATACCACATAAACACGCAATGAATGTGTTATTTGCAAGAAAATTTAATGTTGCAGAGCATTAAATATGGTTGGAGGTTCGCCAAGGGGCTTGCGGAAGGAAATACTTTGAGCGTAATTGCACCCGTGTTAAAATCAGCGCAACAATAAGGTATGAACTAAAATTGGAATGGAATATAACATTTACTTCAAGTGATTAAATGCCGATGTTAGGGTATAAGGAAGATTGAGGCTATAAGTAAAATGCCATTTCAGCGGAGATGACAATCATCCGATTGAAATGGCATTTTTACTAGCCTGGGGCTTTCTCATATCAGCCGTAACGTGCTTATAAAGAGCCCTTACCCGTCCGCGCTACGTGCCGCGCGCTTAAGCCTACCCCACAACCATGCGATTAAACTCCTTCTTAAGCCGCCCAATAATTTTCTTCTCAAGCCGCGAGATATAAGACTGAGAAATCCCAAGCATGTCAGCGACTTCCTTCTGGGTCATTTCTTCGCCGCCAGTATATAAACCAAAGCGAAGCTCAACGATTTTCTTCTCTCGGTGAGATAGTTTATCAAGTGCTGCGGCAAGCAACTCCCTATCCACCGCATCGTCAAGGTCTCGGGAAATTATATCAACTTCGGTGCCCAAAATATCGGAAAGCAACAGCTCATTACCTTCCCAGTCGATGTTTAACGGCTCGTCAATAGATACCTCGCTCTTTGCCCTGGTATTGCGCCGCAGATACATAAGTATTTCGTTTTCGATACAGCGGCTTGCATAGGTTGCAAGCTTTATTTTTTTGTCTGTCCTAAAGGTGTTTATTGCCTTGATAAGGCCAATTGTGCCTATGGAGATTAAATCCTCTACGTTGATACCGGTGTTTTCAAATTTCCGCGCTATGTATACCACTAGCCGCAGATTGCGCTCTATTAGTGTTGCTTTTGCCCTTGCATCGTCTTCGGAGCCTAGTAGTGCAAGACATTCCGCTTCTTCATCCGATGCAAGGGGCGCGGGCAAAACCTCGCTTCCTCCTATATAGTAAACGCTATTCTCCTGTTTATTTATCCCTAGTGCGTCAAAAATCATATCTCGTGTCTTTGTGTAAAGATTTGCCAGCATTGGCTCTGCCTCCTTTTATGCCGCAATTATTTCTGGGCTAACCAGCCCTTGATATCGTCCGTCCGGTGTTAGCCGGTCGTTGTATATGCCGATTACTATGTCTTTGCGAGATGTTTCTGTGCCTACCATTACCCTGTCCGGCCTAAAGCCGATTAGCATCCCGCTGGCCTTGCCTATACTGGTGAAAGGAATCATCCGTATGCGCTGATAAAAATGGCCGTCTGTGTCGTTTAAAACACTTGATATATCGTTTTCTTGGCGGTCGTTAAATAAGCCCCTAAGCCCTTCCGGCAAAAACTCTTGCACTTGCTCAAACTCCGCAACAATGACCGGAGACTGTGTTAGAGGCTCGCGTAAGCTGTGGCCGGTATCTACAAGCGCGTCGAAGTAGATATATTTTTCATTCATCGAAACCATTACATTCATCAACATTTGCCGCTTGATTGTCTGGTGCTCTATAAGCCGCAGACAAAGTTTTATAAGAAAATAACTGACCACAGCACCAATAAGCACAAGCTGCCAAGATACCGCCCGCCTAAAGCCGTCCAAGTCCGCGGCTATGTAGTATATGGCGTAGGGCAGGTCTGTTAAGTAAAAAAGTGCCATTCCAAGGCCGCCGACGGCAAACGTTATGCCATATGCCGCAAGCATTAGTCGCAAAAAATGCTTTACTCCCATAGGATAGAATGCGGCCATTACACCTGCGGCCAATATCACAACAGAAGCCAGCGCGATATTTAAAAAGCGCAGCGGCTCTATTACCAGCAGCAGTGTATACATAAGTGCCATAATAACGCTGCCAAGCACAAGCCAGCGTGCCTTTCTTTTTTGGCGCAATATCTTAGCAACAACCCAAAGCACAAAGCCGTTCATTATAAAATTTACAAGAAAAAGCAAGTCCGCATAAAGAATCATGTTTTCCCCCATCATTCGTAAGTGAGTACAGCGAGAGTTATTGCGAATTAGGACGTGTTGTTGGTAGTGGCAACACGCCCTAATTCGCTTTTAGTATGTCACAATGGGGTAGGGGAAATTGTCAGATTTAATGCAGCCGATAAAAACTGTTTGACAAAATATGTAAGAGATTCAGAGCCTGTCTACAATAGCCATTTGCTCGAAAACGCTAATAATCGGCGCGAAATTGAACAAAAGATGGCTGTTTGCGGTTTTGGGAGCACGCCCTAGACAGGTTTTAGGGCTTGTGCATTATAAGCAGCTCAACGCCAACTTCCGCACCAATAAGCCCGGTTTTGATTTTAATATCCGTATCCTGGCAGCTTCGCAGTGCATGAATTACACTATGAATAGAAAAGCGACGGCTCTGGGCAAGAGCTTCGTCAACAACGAAGCTTCTTAGTCCCAGGGCTTTTGCTATTTGTGGCTTTGGCATTTGTTTTTCGGCGGCGGCCTTTACGTTTAACATTATGCGGAACTGGCGGATAATCATTGCAAGAATCATCAGAGGCTGTTCTTTCATAAGTAGCATGTTTTGATACATGCCTAAAGCCTCGGCTGTACGGCCACTGCCCATTGCCGCGATTAGATCAAAGACCCGGGTCTGTAGGGTAGGGGTACATACACTTGAAATATCCTCCGCTGTAATTTGCGAACCCTTGCCTACATAGGCCGAAAGTTTTTCTGCCTCCTGCGCAAGTGTGGTCATATTATGGGCTGCATAGCGGATTAGCAGGTTTGCCGCTGATGGGTCAATTATTTTGTTTTTTTGTTTGAAGATGCGGTTTAGCCAGGTGGCTAAGGCTTGAGGGGATAGAGGTACGCATTCCACTACACCGCCGATTTCCGCGGCCTTTTTATATAACCTGCCGCGCCGGTCTACATCTGATTCCATAAAAACCAGCACGGTGCTATCCGGTACGTTGGGCAGATATGTGGTCATTGCCTCGCTGTCGGCCTTGCGCCCGGATACAAAAAGCTTTGAATCCCGTACACGTACCAGCCGCTTATCAGAGAAAAACGGTAGGCTGTCCGCAGCCATTATTATGCTTTCGATAGGTACTGTGCCTTCAAAGTTATCCGGCTCGCCTAAGGCTTTTGCAAGGCTCTCGGCATAGTGACGCACTAGGTAGCGTTCCTCGCCGTATAGCAGGTACACGCGCCTAAAATCGCCTCGTTTTATGGAGTCATTAAACTCTTTTGGATCCATTGTTATATGCCCCCTAAATGCAGTAATTTACAGGCTTTGACGGTGGTTTCGGATCGCAGTTGACAAAGTTGTCAAAATTGTCAGCAAGCCGGGATACGCCCTAAATTGAATAAACCTCGCAAAGCCTCGCCGATTCGTATATCCCATTAATCAGCCGCTGGGTAATTAGGCCATCTTCGCCGCATACCAACTGGCCTGTACCACTTGCTAGGTTTTCATAAAAGGCCTTAATCTGCTTTATATGGGAATACCCCCAGTAAGACTTTCCGTAAAGCAGTGCGGTGGTGTCGTCTGTGCTGCAAGTTTCTATACGTCCGTCTGCGTAGGTAATAGTTGCGGTATCGTCCCGGAGGGCAAGTTTACCTTTTTCGCAAATAATCTCAAGGCGTACCGGGGCGTTGTATGGGTGATAGTTATTGGCAAAGAACGAGACTTTTACATCGCCGTAAAAAATGACGCCCTCTGCCACGTCTTCCACTTCAATTAGTGGATGGGCGCGGTTGGCAATTGAGCCATATACCGCGGTTGGGGCTCCTATAGAGGCTAGGAAGTAGTTCATTAAGTCAAATGTATGAATCGACTGGTTTATAAGCACGCCGCCGCCTTCGGTTTCCCAGCGGCCTCGCCAGTCGCTGTTTGTGTAATAGGTTTCGTCTCTATGCCATGTTACTTGCAGCCAGCCGCCGAGTACCTTACCAAGTTCTCTGGATTCGATGGCTTTTTTTATTGCCTGCGAGCCGGGATTAAAGCGATTTTGGAATATAACTTCAAGCCTTGCGCCTGTTTTTTTTGCGGCGGCAATCATATCTTCGGCATCGTTTACAGCGGTGGCCATTGGTTTTTCGCATACAACATGAATGCCTTTTTCTAGTGCGGCAATGGCAACAGGCGCGTGTAGGTAGTGTGGCAGGCAAATATGCAGCACGTCTATGCCGCCGTCTGCGCTGTCGGAGTTGAGTAACTCGTTATAGTCTGTGTAGGTGGCACACTCTTGTAAGTGGTCTTTATGCTTATCTACCATAGCCGCAACATGGTTAGGCTTGTTATCACATAGGGCAGCAATTGGTATGCCAATATCAATTAATGACTTGATATGAACATCAGAAATGCCGCCAAGCCCTATAATTGCCGCCCTATAATTATGTGTTTTCATTCGCCTGCTCCTTATTTAGAAGGTATCTCTCGTAAAACGCGTACGATATCTGTACCGGCCTTTGCGCCATCATACACGGCTTTAGCAATTTGCTTCATGCCACCGGTACAGTCACCAGCCGCCCAAAGTCCTGGGACATTAGTTTGCATATTATCATCGGTAATAACTGCATTATTATCCACAAACGCGCCGATTTTACGGGCAAGGTCTGTGGCGCCTGCCGTGCCGATTGCTATAAACAGCCCGTTAATTTCAATTATATCCACGGAGTTGCTACTAGAGGTATCGCTGGGGGTGCTGCTTGAGGCATTACAGGAGTTGACATCGCTTAATAAATCCACACCCGTAAGCCGCGCTTCGCCTAGGACTTTATTTATCTTCCCCTTGCGAATAATAACTTCTGGCGGGAAAGTAATTTCCGGCTCACTACCATTAGCCAAGAGAGTTACAGAGTTTACAACGGGCAACAAAGTCATTACCTCGCTTAGCGCGTACTGGCCATGACCAAGCACCGCTACATCTTTACCCTTGTAGAAAAATGCATCACAAACAGCACAATGACTTACGCCCTTGCCTTCATAGGCAGAAAGCCCCGGTATATTCGGGGTTTGGCGATTCGCGCCTGTGGTAAGCAAAACTGCCCGTGTAGTGTAGCTTTTATCGGTTGTTTCTACTTTAAATAATGGGCTGTTGCGGTGATATTGTGCCTCGATTTTTACAACTTCGCCAGCGATAACCTCTACGCCAACATCCGCTGCCTGGGTAAGGCCTGCGGTTATTAGTTCGCGCCCGGTTACACCTGGGCTACCGTAAAAGTTGTCGATTTTTTCGGCTTTTGTAAGTGCGCCAAAGTCTTTGTAGATAATACAAGTTTTTAGATTGGCACGGGCTGTATATAGTGCCGCCGATACACCGGCAGGGCCGCCGCCGATGATTAGTACATCTATCATAGGATAATTAATGCCTCCTATCTATCGTTTGCGTACAGTTGCGATACTAAGCTTAATCCAGCACTCCAGGAAGCAGCCCCGCAACCATTGGAGTAGGCCTATCCGGTGCTGTGGTAATACTTACATGCTGCCCCGTTTCGGCACTCTTTGTTAGGCTGGTCATAACCTCAAGCGCGTGGAAAATCAAGTCAACATCCGCACGGGCCCTTCGGCCTGTTTGTATTGCGCTTGCCATGTCTGCAAGGCCAAGTCCGCGGCTGTTTTCTTCATACCCAAAGGTTATCGGAAACTCCATATGGGTTTTTGTTTCCGGGCGGTATAGTAAAATAGGCCCGCCAAAGGTATTTGGATCCGGTACAGAGAGGCTACCCTCGGTGCCGTAAATTTCAAGTATCGGAAGCTTGTGGGCATGGACATCAAAGGATTGGATAATCGTACCCACAGCACCGCAGGCAAACTCCATCTGTCCGGCAATATGTGTAGCGGTTTCCACGTCGACTATAGTCCCATAATGGGGCTGGCTTGTGATACGGCGCGTCTCGAAGGACGTCTTTGCCATACCGCTTACGGTTTTTACAGCCCCAATTAGGCTAACAAGCGCGGTAATATAATAAGGCCCCATGTCCATAATTGGCCCGCCGCCAAATTGGTAGTAAAATGCCGGGTCTGGGTGCCAGGATTCATGGCCGCGACAGGCAAAAAAGGCCGTTGCGGCAACCGGCTTACCAATGTATCCGTCATCAATAAGCTTGCGGCAGGTTTGGATACCCGCGCCAAGGAATGTATCAGGCGCGCCGGCAAAATACACACCCTTGGCTTTTGCGGCATCGCGGATTTGTATGCCTTCTTCAAGTGTTGCGCCTAGAGGCTTTTCTGTATATACATGCTTGCCCGCTGCAATTGCGGCAAGGCTTACCTCAAGGTGTTCGTATGGCCGGGTTAAATTTAAAACAATATCAATGGTTGGGTCTGCAAACATTTCATGCATGTCTTTATACTTGCGTGGCAGGTTATAATCGGCTTTTGCGTCCTCGGCTCGCTGGTCGACTAGGTCACAAACGCCTGCAACTTCCAAGCTTTTAAATACCTGGGTCAAGTTTTTCAGGTAAATGCCGCTTATTGCGCCGCAGCCTACTATGCCGATACGTGGTTTTTTCATTTTGGCCTCCCTTTGAAATGAGTTATAAAGTCCTGTCTTCAAATCCTTTTTCTGTATTATCATTCAAAGGTAATATTTCGTCAAACATGTTTCACATTTTTTTACTTTAATAAAAACCGCAATATAACAAGGGCAACAACTCCGCATCTGCAATCAAAATCGCTTTTGCGGGGTTACTGCCCTTAGTGTTTGTGGCAATAGGTTTTTAGTATTAGGGCGACTACACACCTATGGCGTGTTTCCCAAAGGAGTAAGGGTATCGCCCTGTTCGGGCATCGATGTCAAATGGTATAGACTCTCGAATCTGTAGCCCATTTCTTTTTGTTTTGTTAATAATTCGTCCAAAATTTCTGCATTGGTCTTCGAAGTATTGTGAAGCAGTATTATAGCCCCAGGGTGGGTGCGCGGTAGTAGCTTTTTAAAGGCCTCTTCTCTGGAAGGCTGGTTATTGTTTTCCCAGTCTTTATAGGCCGCGCTCCAGAAGATGGTTTTATAGCCTAGTTCTTTGGCGTGTTTTAGATTGTTTTCGCAATATGTGCCGCTGGGCGGCCGGTAGAACTTTGGCATATCGCTGCCAATTACTTTTTTGTACTCGTTCTCTACCTTGGCCAATTCTTTTGCGAAGGCTTTTTTGCTTGCGATTTTGCTCATGTCGGGATGGTTCATTGTGTGGTTGGCAATTATATGGCCTTCGTCTACGATTCGTTTAGATAGCTCTGGGTTTGCTTTAATGTATGTGCCAACAAGGAAAAAGGCCGCTGGTACTTCGTGCTTTTTTAGGACATCCAATATGCCTGGTGTAAAGTCGTTTTCGTAGCCCGCGTCGAAAGTCATATATAAGACTTTTTCGTCCGCGCCTATAAAATATGCGTCAAATTGGGCTAGGTACTCTGCTGTTGCATTGCCTGTTGGTCTTTCGCCGTCATCTTTGAAATGTAGCCCCCAGCTATTTGTGGCGTACACAGTTGTAACAGTACATATCGCTATTAAAAAACATGCCAAACTTACCAGCTTTTTTTTCATAAAATCACCTCGCAATTATACTGTGCCGCTTGCATATGAAATATACACTTGACAACTGCTACATGACGTAGCATAATGTCTGCGACGTCATGTAGCACATTAATCGGTTAATGGTTTATAGTAAGGAGGCCTGGAAAAAATTATGCAAAAACATGGGAGACTGTCTGACACAGAAATGGAAGTGATGCAGGTGATTTGGGGCATAGCCGCGCCTGTTACCGTTGCAGAGTTACTAGCCATTTTTGAAGAAAGTAAGGGTTGGAAGACATCGACTTTGTCAACTATTTTATCCCGTCTCATTGATAAGGGATTTTTGTCAAAGTCCATGCAGGGTAAGGCAAATTTCTATGACATTCGCCTTACATTACAAGAGTATCAAAAAAGCGAGGCAAAAAGCCTGCTTGCCAACCTATACGGAGGCAATGTAAAAAATTTTGTTGCTGCCTTGGTTGATGACGAAGATATAACCCCTAATGAGATAATGGATTTAAAGCAGTGGTTTCAAAACATGGTAGGTGATGCCGATGAATAGTTTGTTGCAAAACCTAGTCACTGCCTCAGTAGTTGGGACAATTGTATTTTTAATCCTTTTGGCAATAAGGCCTGTTACAGGGCGAGTGTTTTCTAAGACTTGGCACTATTATATGGGGTTTGTACCGTTGTTCTTTTTTCTTGGTGGTGTGGTGGTTGTAAATATGTTAATGCCGTCTTTTGGGTTTAACTTATCCGCGCTGACACAGGGAGATATTGCCTTACCCGCTACACTCACCACCACAGCTATCGGATACTATCCGCCCATGTATACAGCTTCGTCTTTAATAAACTCCGAAGCGGTTGTCGGTTATAGTGATGTTTTTGTTAACGCGCAAACACATCCGCAACCGGTGGTATTGCGGCAATTGGTATACAGCTTGCATCTATTCCGGGGATGGATACTTGGGCTTGTTTCGTCAAGTTTGCCTGTCCATACATGGGCATTTATTGCAATAGCTTGGCTTGTTGGCAGCGTTACATTTCTTTATACAAATCTGCGAACATATTTTGTGTTTCGCAAGGGAATATTCAAGCACAGCCGCCCGCACTCATATTACCAAGACAGTATAAACATAGTCGTAAGTTCCAAAGCCACAACACCAATGCTTGTTGGTTTCATAAGGCCAACTATTGTTTTGCCGGATATCGCGCTTACCGACAGCGAAATAAAAATGATACTTGCTCACGAACTGGCACATCTTAGGCGCAAAGACACCTGGCTAAAGCTTGCAATACTTATTACAAGAGCTGTCCATTGGCTAAACCCTGTAGTACACATGCTAGGCCGGTATATCTATGATTTATGCGAGCTGTCCTGCGATGAAAAGATTGTTGCGGATATGCAAGCACGAGAAAGAAAGCAATACGGCCAGCTAATTTTATCTATCTTGCAACACAGCACAAACCGGCATAATAACATGGTTTGTGCAAGTAGTTTATGTACATCTCAAGAAAATATTAGAAGGAGACTAACAAATATGTTAAACACAAAGAAATCGAAAAAGCTTGTGCTGGCACTTTCCCTTGTTGCTGCACTTATAATCACAGGACTAAGCAGTGTTGTGGCACATGCGTTAAGTAATGGCCAAGCAGTTGATGATAATATGTATACAGTCACAGCCGACAAGCTTATCCCCGCCGGTGAAGTAATAAACGACAATATCCATGTACAAAGAGGCAACCTACAGCTAATGGGCAGGGTAAACGGCATAATTACCGTGGCATCTGGCGCAAGCTTGACTGTATCCGGTGATGGCCTAGTCTACGGAACTGTGGTTGTATATGGCAGCCTGCAATTATCTGACAACGCGACAATAACCGGTATGGGCACCCGTGGTGTAATCGTAAATAGTGGCGGATATCTTTACATGCTAAGTGGCTATATCCGTGGCAACTCCTATGCAGGTAGTGGCGGAGGCGTGTGGATTAATGGCGGTGCGGTTACTATGCGCGGAGGCCGTATTACAGAAAATATTGCCGGCGGAGGTGGCGGCGGTGTTTGGATAGACGGTGCCAATAGCGCGCTTACAATGTATGCTGGCTTTATCAGCAATAATCACAGCTACTACCCAGGTGGCGGTATACTTGCCGACGGAGGGCGCCCCCGTATTACAATTTTGGGTGGAGAGGTTATTGACAATACTATATCAGTACCGTTTGAGGGCTAATGAGTAATGTTACTTTCTCGGTTGTTACCAAATCATCAGCCCGTGGACTACTCCAAACTATTCCACGGGCTTTGTCTATTAAATATCTTTGCTTATGGTAGTATGGTAGTGGGAACACGCGCTAGTTATTCCGGGTAAGCTTCAATGCCCTAGACAAATTGGGCATAACAATCATAGCAATGCTAGACCCAATAAGTGCAGTAACAAGCTGTGGCCAAGAAAACGCATGTGACATTGCAGCCACCTGTGGCGGCATAGCATTTGGGATTAAAAACGGCAATGCAACATGCACAACCCCAAGCCATAGCACCAAAAACTTAAGTACAGACCCAATTACTACTGCCGCAACGATACGGACATACGAAATCATATCCAGATTTTCATAAGACCTAACAGAAATCAAATGTACCGCAACAACCAGTGCCCCATTCCCAAGCATAATAAACGGGATAATCATCGGAAACACCGGCATCCCCAGAATCACGTATGCAAAAATTGGAGAAACAACCCCAACCGCAATCCCAGACGATACCCCAACTAAAATAGTAGCGGCAACTAAAATAAAATTTACTATCGAACCAGTTACAAACTGGCTCATTGGGGCGGTAACATGCTGCGATGTCACCAGCAACGCAATAAATATTGCGGTTTGTGTAATCCACAAAATACGTTTTCTTTCCATAATCCCTCCACTGTATCTTTTTTCGTAGTCATACTATAATTGACCTTATCAATAACACTATAATGACTTCGCCAATCATACTATAATGAATGACGCATAGTTGTTGCCTAGGCAACATTGGCTTATGGTGCAAGTGTTACTTTCTAGGTTTGTACAAAAGGAGAAAAACCCACAACGGAGGCATTTGTTAACATTATGGAATCTACATATGTGGCCAATTTACAAAGCTCTGTGCTGTTTTCCGGCATCATAGACAGCAAGCGACTCATAAACTGCCTATCACCACGTGTTAAGCAGTTTGCCAAAAACGAGATTATCCTATTATCTGGTGACTATGTTCAGGGTATCGGTGTTATTCTTACCGGTACAGCCAATGCGTATCTGGAGCATATAAACGGAGACCAAACACTAATGTCGCGCCTTAAGCCAACCAGTGTGTTTGGAGAAATACTTGTAAGCACAAGAACACATAAAAGCCCCGTTACAGTTTATGCAATGTCTGATGTGTCTGTTGCATTTATTGATTATGAGAAGGTTTTAGCACCGTGTTTTGAGGTATGTGACGCACATATTAAACTTATTAAAAACATGCAAAAAGCAATTGGAGATAAATATTTTCGTTTATTTGACAGAATCAACATCCTAAGGGAGAAAACCCTACGAGATAAAATTACTGCATACTTAAACAGTTTGCGTGAAAGCGGCAAGTGCACACATGTAACAATCCCATTTTCAAAGACTTTACTTGCCGACTATCTGCTGGCAAACAGAAGCGCACTCTCGAAAGAAATGCGCAAAATGGAAGATGATGGCCTAATAATTGTAAAAGGGCGAAATGTGCAGCTTTTATTTTAGGCTATGAGTTCTCTGTATAAAAATGCCTTAGCCGCAATAAAAGATTTGTGTTAACAAACTTCTTATTTATGACACGCTGTATAACTTTTTCACACTCGATATCATTTGCAATATCCATAAGTTTCGCCAAAGCCCGCAATGAGTTGTTTTCTTCGCGTAGCGCCAGCTCTAGCGCGTCATTAAGCTCCAGCCCTGTATTTATCGCAGCATCAACCGGCTGGAAGTTACTTTTCATTTGGGTTGTCAATATATTAGAAAGCATTTTAGCATTCCATTTACTGTCATTGGATATATCACTTAGTGCAGACTTTAAATCATGTTTGCTGATATTTTCAGAGAAATGTCCATAAAAAACATGCGCATTGTGTTCGTCTTGAATCAAGCTTATAAGCATATCATGAACTTCCTGCATGTTAGACGAAAGTGTGTCCGTTGGCTGCGATACAGCAGACTGATGCGCACTTTGATGTGTCTGCGGTGGTAAATTGGCATGAGACTGCTCGACAGCCGGATACGCGCTTTGAGACACTTGGGGCGGCGAAGCGGCACTAGGCATAGCAGGCAGATGCCCATTATCGCGTAGCAGCCGCATGGTATTTTCGTCCAATGGCTCGTATCGCACTCCATCAGGTAAGCCTTGATTAACACGCTTAAACTGCCTAGCCGCCAGTTCGGGAGAGGGTGGCTGTGGCTGCTGATTACTTTCACTGCTTATACTGCCGGATTGTGGCATTGCTGATTTGACAGGCATATGCGACTGTTGCGTTAAAGCCTGTGACATGTGCGGTTGTGACATGTGTGGCCGCGCCATATTATGTGGTTGTGACATTTGCGACTGAGGATGCGTAGGCGATATCGGTGCCGCCATAGAAAACCCCGGTTGTCCTAGGTGTGGATTTGCGGCTTGGTTACTGCGTCTTTGCCCGCTTTGCGGATGTGTCAGCGGCCTAACAGGTCTTGCGTTACGCTCGCCCATTGCAGAACTGGGAACCGATTCCAACGGATATAACCGTAATGCATCGGTACCTTTATCAGTATGGGCAGAATCTCTTACGGTATTTGCGGGCAAATTACGCCTGCGCTGTTGGTTAAAAAATGGGCTTGGTGGACGATTTTGAATTAATAAAGGCATAGTATACCCTCCTATCACTGGTATACTATGCCTTTTTTTTGGAATAGGTTACAATATATAAATGACTATCAAATCTATTGACATAAATATTGTATGATGGTTATATACGCGTTGTATTTATTGAAATAAATGACATAATATATGATGAAGCGGTACGAGGAGTGATTGGTATTTTTTGGCAAACAATTAAGAGCCTCCCAAAGGGGTTGATACACAAATCCTTAATCATTGCCGGTGCAATAACTGCCGGATCGTTGTTCCTTGCAACCATTGGTGTAATAACACTGTTGGTTGTAGACGGGCGTTCAAGCCCGCCTCCAATTATCATGCCAACCCCAACTCCACTTGTATATTACGATGACGATGATACTGTATTAGATGAAGATGACATAGATGATGAAGACGAAGACGATGCGGATGATGGCAGCCGAATCCGGGCACCTGCCAGGACAAATTTTATTTTAATCGGTGTAGACAACAATAATTTGGCAGACGCAATAATGGTCGGATGCTTTTACCGCGACACCGGTGACATAAAACTAATGTCCATACCACGTGATATGTATACCCGATTACCCAACCATAGACTAGAGCAAATGCGCGCCGAAGGCCTACGCCCCCCCACAACCATGAAAATCAACGCCGTGCGTACTCATGGAGGCCGAAACGGCACATACTATTTAAAACAACAGCTTGGCGAAATGTTGGGTGTGGAGTTTCATTACTTTGTAGAGGTAAGCCTATCGGCTTTTAGACAAGTAGTTGATGCAATTGGCGGTGTATACTTTGATGTACCCGTACCCATGTTTTACAATCCTCCCGACCAAGATTTATTTATAAACCTATCACCGGGGCTACAGTTGCTAGACGGCGTAGCGGCAGAGGGGCTTGTACGCTTTAGAGGCTTCCCAACTGGTGATATTGCGCGCAACGAATCTCAAATTGACTTTATGTCTGCACTAATCAGCCAAGTTTTAACCCGCGAAGCAATCATGAGCGAGCCTATGACCATGATAAACATAGTGTTAAACTATGTCCGCTCTGATATAGGGCTGGATGTAATACGATATGTACCATATATTGGACGTATGAGCGGGGAGCATATCACAACTTTTGTATTACCGGGACGCGGGGCATATGTTGGTGGCATATCCTGGTTCTTACCCGATGCACAGCGGGTACCTGGTGTAGTAAATCAAGTATTCTATGCCGAAATCCAGCGCGACACGGAGGAGTAGTATATGCAAATACCCCATATCAAACTAGATAAAACCAGTGACTTACCTTTATATCGCCAGTTAAGTGACGCGCTTATGGCTTTAATTGCCAAAGGCAAGCTAGAGCCGGATACCAAATTGCCCTCAATCCGCCAGATGGCACAGTCTCTGGATGTAAACAATACAACCGTAGTAAGCGCATACAAATATCTCGAGCGGATGTCGGCGGTTTATTCCGTTATTGGTAGCGGTACATTTATAGCAACTCAAGCCCCGACGCAACCAGACGCACCGCAACCAGGCCCTGTACCACAGCAAAACCTAGAACAAAACTCAGATCAAAATTCAGAACAAAGCCCAGCTAAAAGCCCAGAGCAAAATCAAAACTCAGAGCCAACCCAAGAGCCAATTCCAGCACCTACACCAATTGCTGTGTTACCGGAAACCCCAAGCCATATCGAAAACATAGCTGAATATATTAATTTCGCCGATACAACAACAGATGCAAATCAGTTCCCTGTGACTGCATTCAGAAGGTCTTTTGACGCTGTTTTAGACAGGGACAGAGGCTTTGCCTTCGATTGCCATGATACCCAAGGATACAAGCCCCTACGGGAAAGTTTTTGCCATCTAATGAACGGTTTTTCTGTCAAGCTTGACCCAGAGACTATTCATGTAATATCAGATGCACTACAGGGTTTGCAGGCCTTGGCAGCTGCATTAGTCCAGCCAGGGGATACGGTGTTTGTCGAAAAACTTACCTCCCAAAGCACAGTTGCTGTATTTGCATCAAGAGGGGCTAATATTGTCGAAATGCCTCTTGCAAAAGATGGGCTTGATTTAGATGCCCTTGAGGTATTACTAAAACACCACCGTCCAAAGCTACTCCATGTTATGCCAAATTTCCAAGCCCCAACAGGCATTGCTTACTCAAATAACAACATGCGGCACCTGCTGCAAATGGCCAAAATCGCAGGTGCATATATTATCGAAGAAGACCATGTAAGCGATTTTTACTATGACGGCATAAAAAAAAGCCCCCTAAAGGCCTTCGATGATGCCGAATGTGTGTATTATATTAAGAGCTTTGCCAAGACACTAGTACCAGGTCTTCGTATTGGGTTTATTGCATGTCCTCATGATTCACTTGCGCCTAAAATTGATTTAACAACATCCGGCTATATACAGCGGGGTGTTGACTTATTTTTGCGCAGCGGTGCATATGATTTACACCTTGCAAACATGCGCTCTGTATACGGGCGGCGATATCACAAGGTTGTAACAGCAATAAACACATATCTACCCAACCTTGCAGATGTTGATTTACCTGGCGGCGGCTTATGTTTATGGATTAGACCCCGCAATACCAATAGCGATATAGACTATGTAGAGCAACTCCTCCAGCAAAAAATTATTGTATCCCCTGGTCAACTGTTTGCCATATCCGGTGAAGAGTCCGCATTTAGAATAAGCTTCGCTGCCGTATCCGATGAACGAATCGCCGAAGGGATTGGCGGCATTGCTTCGGTTTTACAAGGTGAGTAAGTTTTAGGGGAAGAGTAAGCTTTCAAGGAAGAGCAAGCTTTAAAGGGCATGTTGCGCCTTTTTCGTGATACTGTCGTATATACTTGTGAGATGACATAAAACCGATATAAGACATAGGAGGAATCTTTGTGCAAAACGAAAAAATGATGATTTTAAAAATGCTTGAGACCGGCAAAATTTCTACAGAAGAAGCGTCGCGTTTGCTATCGTCTGTAGACACAGGTGTACCGGCTCCTTATACGCCGCCACAACCTTCAGCAACACCGTCGCAGCCATACTCACCGCCACAATCCTCAGCACCACAGCCACCACCACCGCCATATACACCGTCTCGGCCTTCGACACCGCCTTATACATCAGCTGCACCGTCGCCATACCCATCACAACCTACAACTCAGTCCCAGCCACAGCCACATGCTGCGCCGTCACATCCATACACCCCTCCAGCCCCGTCGCGCCCTCATACAACAACACAAGGCAATAATCAAGGCGGACACCATGGCCATCACGGTACTGAATACAATGTTATGGACGACATTGGACGTAAGTTTGAGGAGTGGGGGCCAAAGATAAGAAAAGCTACGGCAACTGTGGCCGAAAAAATTGTTGGTGGGGTGGATCGTCTTTCAAAATCTATTTCCGAGTACAGCCCTCCGCCTCCAACAAGTGGTTCGTATCACCCAAGGCCATCCGCTGTGCCTGCAAGCGGCCTAACAGAAAAAAACATTGAAATGCTGGTAGAGCCTGGCTTTAGCGAGCTTAATCTCTCTGGGCAAAACGGTGATGTGCGCATAAAGGGTTATAACAGCGACAAGATTACCGCAAGGGTATCCTACAAGGCCAAGCGTGCCGGTGCGCATATAGACTTGATGAAGCTTGGAAATAAGTATTTCCTAAAGTACGAGCCGGACGACTTTGAAAGTGTAATGATTGACGCATATGTACCAGAGCGGGCATTTAGTGTTATACGGCTTGATGGTGTTAACGCAAATATGGACTGCTCTACTATGGCCGCCGGTGAAGTTGCAATATCCAACGCCAATGGCAACCTGCGTATTGCCAATATTTCGGCAACCAATTTAAAGGCCGAAAGCAGTAACGGACGGTTTATTGCATCAAGCATCGTGGCGGAAAGTGCCACATTGGAAAACGTCAACGGCGTGATGGAAACAGACGAAATAGACGTTGCCAAGCTTAAACTGAACAACTACAACGGCCCGCTTTCATTGCTTATGTCAAACTTCGTGCAACATGCGGAATATCTTTGGAATGTGGAAACAGGCAACGCAAAATTAAACATGAACCTGCCTACATTGCCGGATTTGGGATATCATATTAAAGCCCATGCGGCGATGAGTGAGATACGGCTTGGACTTACCGGCCTTCAGTTTTTGATACATGAGCCAAGCCTGGTGGAAGCGCGGTCTGTGCAGTTTGATAAGGCTTCGCGGAAAGTGAAAATGACTGTTGAGACGTCAAACGGGCCTTTGATGATTAATTAAGGCTATAGCTATCGGGTGCGCATTTTGGTGGAAACACGCTTATGCGAAATATTGTTATGAGTAATACGCAAGCCCTAGCTGAGTCCGATTTGTAACTTGTAGTTTTTCCATAATTACGACTATGTTGTTGCGCACTGTGCCCTCGCTTAGGAATAAGTTTGTGGCTATTTCTTTGTTTGTTTGCCCTTGCGCAACCAGTCTTGCTATATCCCGCTCTCTGGAGGTTAAGGCCTCGAGGGCGGGATTTTCTTTGTTTGTTAGCTTTTTTAGCACATCGGTGCCGAGTATCCCTATGCCGTCTAGTAGTATGCGCAGTTTATTGGCTATGCCGGATATTTTATCGGTTTTGAGCAGATACCCGTCTGCGCCTGCGGCGAGGGCTTGCTGGATATTGGGTTTATCGTCGAAGGTTGTAAGCATCATTATGCGTACACTTGGGTGTTGGCTTTTTATTTGGCGTGTTGCCGCGATACCGTCCATTCCAGGCATTCGTATGTCCATTAGGATTGCGTCTGGGGTGTTTTCATTACATAGTTCTACTGCTTTTGCGCCGTCGTTTGCGCTGCCTATTATTTCTATGTCCGCCTCGCGTCCTAGGCTTAATTCTAAGCTGGCGAGAATTAACGGGTCATCGTCTACTAGCATTAGCTTCAATATAAACCCTCCTAATATGAAATATAGTGAATTAATTTGTATGCATTCCTGCCTGTCGCCAAAATGTGCTGATGCTGCGATGTGTTCGGGACTTTTGCCTTGGGCTGGATTGTTTCCGATTTAGTTTGCTTTAATTATTCATTTTAAGTTTTGAGTTTTCTAAGTTTTTCGCCTTTAATTGGAATAATGCAGACTACTTTGAATTTATCCTTTGAATCAATTACTAGGCTGCCCCCTACGGCTGTCATGCGGTGGCGTAGGTTTCTTAAACCTTTGCCATGTCTTACTGTGGATTGAGTAGTTGAGTATGCATCCTTTATAACCCCATCGTTTTCTATATATAGGCGTACTAGATGCTGTGTCACGTCAAGATTAACCCGTACACTTTTGGGCTTGGCATGGCGGGACACATTGGTTAGTGCCTCGTTAAGGCAGGCGTCAAGCACACTCCAAAGGTGCAGTGGGACATTGATTGTATCGCCGAAAACATTAAATTCCACACCTGCTGATAAGCTTTTATTTATTGGGGAGGCCTCGCACTTTGCCCTTAATGTATCCACACCAATCGTTGTAATTGGGGCAAGATTGTGAACTGCTTCCCGGATTTTATTCATTCCGGCATCAAGGCGGCCCAGCGCGGCATCATATAGGCGTAGTGCCCTTGGCAGGTCATCGGGGTTTTCGATAATTTCCCTAGTTGCTTGTAGTGAAATAAATGCTGCTACAATTTCGTGCCCGGCGTTGTCGTGTATCTCGCGGGCTATGCGCGCCCTTTCGCTTACTACTGTCATTTGCTCTATTCTGGAGGTTGCTATTAGTAAGTCGTTTTGTAGGGCTTCCAATTCGTAGTATCTTTCGGCCTCTTTGTCGCGCCATTTGTATCCTTGTTCGCGTTCTTTGTCCCAGAGGCCTAGAAATGCGCCGCATAGCCCGACGACTAGTGCCGCGCTTCCTATGTAAACATCAAAAGTCAAAAGCGCAAGCACCGCAATAAAGTACATACGGTAATACATGCCCGCAAATATAACAATAAGCAGTGCCCATGGATATAGAACAATGCACAGTATCGCGTCTACAAACACCGTCCATCCCAAAGATGGGACTCGCCAGCGCAAAAGACTCATACATATAATGCCCATAACAACGAAAAAACCCGCAACCCCCTCACTGTAAAATACCCAGTGAAGAGACAGCAGGCTAATCCCAAAAGCAATACATGCTATATAACAAATCTTGGGGGTGGTGATATCTCGCATTAATAGGCTCCTATATCAATCGACGTTTTGACCCAAACAAAATATATGCGACTGTGAAAAGCATCATTGCCAAAATCGACAGCCAATACATATTGGTAAACCGGCCGTAATCAAGCATTATATGAATGGCGCGGGAGGCCCAGTGAGCGGGGAAAAACGCGCCAATGTAGTACAGTGCATCTGGCAACAAGCTTAGCGGGATAAAGAACCCCCCAAGAAACGAAATAAGTGTCATTACTGAGGTAAAGGCCGCGCTGCTGGACTCTTTGCTTTTAAACAAGCTACTCCAGACAAATGAAATCCCGATAGAGGTTATTGCTAGGGAAGCATAGCACAGTGCCATCCCAATGGCAAAGGTAAGCGTCCAGCCATGAAGTGCCAGGCCCAGAATCCCAATTGCAGCGGATACGCCAATCATTGGTACTGCCGCGCCAAGGAGGTTTTGCAGCAAGTAGTCGCGCATCGTAACAGGCCCGGATAGTATGCGCAATAGCACGCCTTCCATCCTGTCGTTTTGGATGCCTTTAGCCATGAAAAACCCACCAAACATTACCGTTGCCGCAATGAAGAATAAAAACTGCGCGTCTTCGTTGTTGCGTCCCATAATCATTAGTATTAGGGGTACCGCGCAGTTTAGCACCAACGCAACAGGGCTATAAAACCCGCGCTTTAGGGCATATTTAAACATAATCATGCAGGCCGCCTCCTTGCAAGTATCAGTGTCACAGCGGCAAAGAGCACAGTCATGCCAACCATAATGCCAAGCGATACAAATGAATCTGTCATGGAATAATCTATTTCCCTAAAACCTGCCGGGGTTAGTGTGTCTGCCCGTATTGCGCGTGCCGCTACACCCATGGGTAGTATCCAATTTCGTACAAACTCTGGTGCCGGTATGTTTACGAAGAAGGCACCAAGCATTGCAGACATAAGGAACGAAATACCAACAGTTATCCCGTTAATTGCGCCTCTTGATTTAGCAAATAACGCGACAATTATACCAATGAACTGTGACATAAGCGCGGAAAGCACTACAACAGGGATGATAACAATAAGGCTTCCCACATAGACATTAAAGAAGATATGCCCTACGACCAATATCAGTGTAGCGGATATACAGCCCAAAATCGTACCTGTTGCGATTGTACCAAATACATATGCGGCACTTGCTACAGGTGCAGCATTAAGCCTCCAGCGGTTAGCGGATCTTAAATCCAGGAAAAGATACTCGCCCGCATAACCACCTGACATAAATACAAACATAAGCATAACCATCATCACGACGTTTGTGTTTAGTAAGTTATAACCTTGGTACATAAGGGGAAAACCCATTATTGTTTCTATATCTGCCATTATTGCAAGCTGTAAGGCAATAATCGCCATTGGTAATACTAGCATAAGTGCAAGCTCTATAGGGCTTGTAAGGGCACGCTTAAGGTAGTGCCTTGTTGTTATGATTGCAGACATTATTGCCCACTCCCTTCGTCGCGTAGTTTTTTGCCGGTAAGGGTAAGGAAGACATCTTCCAGGTTTGGCTTGTCGTTTGCGATATTGAGTGCACCGCCGTGGCGCATTGCAATTTCCATGATACGGTTTAGGTTGCCGCTTTCTGTTGCGGATGTGATTGTGTATTGGTTGCCGTTTACACTTACATCTTTTACGCCGGAAATTGCGCGGATATCGCTTGTTAGCGCGTCTGATGCCATTACCGCGGTTAGGCGGATTGTGTCTTCGTGTTGGATATTGCCTACTAACTCTTCAATTGTACCGCCTGCTATAACACGCCCGGCGTCCATTATTGCTATGTTATTACAGATTGCTTGCACTTCTTCCATGTAGTGGGATGTGTATATGACGGTTGTGCCTTCTGACGCGATTTTCTTAACAGATTCCAGGATATGATTACGGGATTGGGGGTCTATGCCTACTGTTGGTTCGTCCATGATTAGAAGCTTTGGACGGTGTACTAGGGCACAGCCTATGTTTAGCCTGCTTTTCATGCCGCCGGAGTATTTGCTTGGCTTTTTCTTTGCGTGCTCTGTTAGCTCTATAAATTCCAGTACGCGATTTACGTTTTTGGTAAGTTCTGCGCCGCGTAGGCCGTATAGCTGGCCGAAGTATCGTAGGTTGTCTATGGCTGATAGGTCGCTGAACACGGTAAGTTCTTGGGTTACTATGCCCATGTCGCGCTTTATGTCTACGTTGTTAATGTTTTGGTTCATGCCAAAAACTGTAACCTCACCTCGGTCGGCTGCTATTAGGCCGCAAAGGATTCTTATTGCTGTGGTTTTGCCCGCGCCGTTTGGGCCTAGTAGGCCTAGGATTTCGCCTTCTTTTATGTCTAGGTCTAGATGGTCTAGGGCTGTGAAATCCCCGTATCTTTTTACTACATTTTTCATGGTTGCTAGCATTGTTTGTACCTCCTATTGTTTTGTTATACGAAATGCCGAAAACATTTGCCGACGACGAGCCAAAACGGCGAACGCATCTACGCCGTTTCTGGCGACAGAGGAGGTAATGTTTTCGTATTTTCGTTTAGTTTTCGCTGTGGGGTGTTTCTTATGCGGCTATTATAGTTTTTGGTGGTGGGGTGAGGTAGTTACATTTGTCATGGGTTTTATTTTTACTTGAAACTTTTTTGCTATGCACTTGCCACTATAATGGTAGTGGTAGTTTTTCGTGGTTTTTGGTAGTTTGAATTTTCAGTGATTTGAGGTGGTAATTTGATGGCAAATCCGCAGGTCGTGGCTATGTTTGAGGATATTTATAGCAAGACGAAAAAGGCGGTGCATATTCTTATTGCCTCAAAGTGTAAGAGTACGGCTGATATTGCTGATATTTTTCAAGATACTTATATGGAGCTGTATCAAGTGCTTTGTAAGCGTGGGGTGGGGTATATTGCCAATGATAGAGCATTTGTTATAAAGCTTGCAAGGCGCAAGATTGCTAAGTATTACTCGCTTTTGGAGAGGATTGGAGTTTATGTGTCGATTCGGGCTGGTGATGATGCTGAGGGTGATTTTGCTGACTTTTGTGCCGATGACTTTATTATGGATGAGTTTCATGTGGAAGACTTTGTTGTTGACCAAGTTTTGCTTAGTGAGGCAAAGCAGTTTATTGAATCCCAACCGGATGCTGTGCAAAAAGTGTTCTATTTACACTATGAGGCTGACCTTACTATTGTGGAAATTGCTAGGGTTTTGGGCATGACGGAGTCAAATGTGAAAAATAAGCTTTATCGGACTTTGAAGGTTCTGCGGGGTTTAATGGTGCCCGCGGGTAGGTATAGAAAGGTTTGTCAGAAATGACATCCTTGTTAGAAGTGAGAGGAGTAAAGAAAGGTTTGGCCAAAATGACATCCTACATGGTGAAGGGCTAGAGAAAGGTTTTACCAAAATGACATCCAACTACTGCGGAATATAATCGAGAGGAGAAAGTGGAATGAGGGGCAAAGAGGTCATAAGCTATATACATCATGATAAGGTGCCGGACTTTGATAAGGTGCTTGAAAAATGTATCATGCAGTCGGTTATTACAGACACATATAATGTTGGCAGAAAACGCGCCACACATAAGTATAAGCCGGGTGATATCTCCGTGCCGCATCATAATAATAAGGTGGCCAGCCATAGGCCACACCGATTTTCAAGACTTGCCGCCAGCCTTGTTGGGTTTGTGTTATTTTGCACAGTTGTGTTTGCTGTGCTTACAGCATATGAAAGGTTTGAGTACGGAGGCTTTTCAGCCGTTTTTCCTGGGCGCGGCGAGCCATATTTTCAGTTGGACTTTGGAGGGAGCATTGTATGGGAGGTTGTGCAAAATGCATGTCTTACAGGCTTAGATCCTCCTATTACCTCGTTTTCGCCTTTATATGTAAACATTAATTCAGATGTTATACCCTCGGCACTAAGTACATGTATGAATCAGCGTTTTTGCAGTGATACGATCATAGCTATTAACGAGATGATAGAGGGCAAGGTGTTTCGTGCCAATGGCAGTGCTTTTGTTGTGCGTGATGCTTTCCCTGGACAAGGCCAGTATTTTATGCAAGATACTGTGCTTTTTGATTCCTATGGACATGAGATTGGTATGATTTGCGGGGTTTACACTTATGACAGACAACTTATTGGGATACGAATAACTACTAGAGAGCAGTTTGAAGCCGAGTGGGGATATAGGTATAGTCTCGCGCATGTAGCGGATTTTTTATGGCAGGATGTGTATTTTCCTTTACTTGACGGGTTTAATGCGCCTAGGTTTAATTTAATGCATGAAGTTCCTACTTGGCAGAGTGGGGAAGGGTGGATAGATGTTGGTGTTAGAGCTGTCTCGGTGCGCTATATTTATACTGACCGGCCTTGGTGGTCTACGGAGATGGCTATATTTGTGGAGAATGTACGAAGCGATGATGAGGAGCCGCTAGTTATACGCAATTACCATATCGGCTCTGCCGGTGCTATTACTGAGTTAGATATTGCCGGGATGGCGGTGACTAAAATTGCAAATGAAAATGTAGTGCATCCCAGATATAACTTCATATGGACTCATAATAATTTAATCTTTAACTTCAACCCATCATACGAATCTACATTGGAAGAAGCCATAGAAATTGTAAATAAATTTTTACAATAATTGAAACCTCTTGTTATCTGTGTTATTTTTAGAACCGCTGACGAAGAGTGACGAAAAATCGACGTTTATAGGCGATATTTCATAGTTGACCACAGGTAAACTAATGACACAGGTGATAAAATGCAAAATAATAAAATCTTAGTAGTAGACGATGACAGGAATATAGCAGAGCTTATATCTTTATACCTACGCAAAGAGGGCTTTGAGACAAAGGAAGTATATAACGGGCGCGAGGCGGTGGATGTTTTTCCTGTCTACGCGCCTTTTTTGGTGCTTCTTGACTTGATGCTTCCGTTGGTGGACGGTTATAAAGTTTGCGAGGAAATCCGCAAACAAAGCAATGTTCATATTATTATGCTGACAGCAAAGGGCGAAACCTATGATAAAGTAAAGGGCCTTGAACTTGGCGCAGACGATTACATGGTAAAACCCTTTGAGCCAAGCGAACTTGTAGCAAGGGTAAAGGCAGTGCGACGCCGCTACGAGAAAGACGACGCCGATAACCAGATTATTAATATGCCAAACTTGCGCATCGACCCTCTTAGCCATGTGGTCACATATCACGGTAAGGAGTTGGAGCTGCCTCCTAAGGAGTTTGAACTACTGCACTATCTTGCAAGCCATCCAGGGCGTTCTTTTAGCCGGGATGATTTATTATTGCACTGCTGGGGTTATGATTTTCCAGGCGATACCCGTACCGTGGATGTTCATGTAATGCGCGTAAGGGAGAAGCTGAACAAAGATGACCCATGGGGCATTAAAACCATATGGGGTGTTGGCTATAAATTTGAGGTGCAGCAATGAATCCCCGCCAAAAAGCAGAATATCACGAGCAAAAAAACTTAAGCCCCTATGCCGCAAAAAGCGCGGATACAAAAGGCCGCAAGCATCAGATGCAGCCCTGCGATATCCGCACAGAGTATCAAAAAGACCGGGACAGGATTACCCATTCGAAGGCCTTTAGGCGGCTGATGCATAAGACGCAAGTTTTTATCTCGCCGGAGGGCGACCATTATCGTACACGCCTTACACATACCCTTGAGGTTGCGCAAATTGCCCGTACAATTGCCCGTGCGTTGAGGCTTAACGAAGACCTAACAGAGGCAATAGCACTTGGCCATGATTTAGGCCATACCCCATTTGGGCACACCGGCGAAGATGCGCTTGATGTTTTGGTACCTGGCGGCTTTAGGCATAATATCCAAAGTGTGCGGGTAGTGGAAAAGCTGGAAAATAGCGGCCTTGGACTGAATCTTACCTTTGAGGTACTGGACGGAATACTAAACCACCGCACAGAGTGTACACCGGCGACATTAGAGGGCAAAATCGTACAGACATCTGATAAAATTGCATATATGATGCATGACATTGATGATGCCATGCGGGCAAAAATTATCCAGCCTGGGGATATCCCGTCCCATATAACAGATACCCTAGGCCAAACCAGCATCAAGAGTATTGACCTACTTGTCCGTAGCATGATAGAAACAAGTTTCGAGAAAAATGAAATCGCGCTTCCCCAAGATTTGGCCGCAGTGCTTAAAGACTTGCGTAGCTACTTATTCGAAACAGTGTACGCTAACCAACTGCACCAAAAAGAACGAGGCAAAATCCAAGGGATGCTTAAGCTTTTATATGAGCATTACATATCCAAACCGGAAGAAATGCCGGAGGATATCATGGCAAGGGTTAACACCGGAAAGAGCGATATATCCCGCGCAGTGGCGGATTATATTGCAGGCATGACAGACCGCTTTGCGATGAAACGCTTTGAAGAAATTTTTATGCCCGCAGCATGGGAGCATTAAAAATGCACAGTGCTTGTTGTTTATGATGGAAGCTGTATACTACTACGAAAGCGATATATTACTTATACAAAGGAAAGGTGATTACAATGACAGTATTTGAAGCAATCGAAGCCCGCTACTCCCACAAGGAGAAGTTTTTACCAAACCCAGTACCACTTGCCGACCTTGAAAAGATTGCAAGGGCAGGACTAACCGCCCCCTCCGGCAACAACCTCCAAACTGTGCGGCTGATTATTTTGCCAGACCGCAAGTCTCTTGACCCGCTTTGCGAAATAGTCTCTCATCAAGCCCTGGCAACAACCCCCGCTGCAATCGCGCTGTTTACCGACGGAAGTCTTACCGCGGAAGGCCATACAAGCTTTGATATGGAAAACTACTCTGCCGCAATGGAGAATATACTGCTTGCGGCAACTGCTATGGGGTATAGCAGCCTTTGGCTGGATTATCCGTACTTTGATGCCGGAAGGCAGGCTGCGTCGAAAAAGCTATTGGGTCTTCCGGAGGCTTGTCGTCTTTGGGCTACGATTCCTATTGGTAAGCCGGATGGGGAAGGCTCTCGTAGGGCGAAATTGCCGCTGGAGTCTAGGTTGTTTTTGCGGCAGTATGGTCAGCAATTGTAGAGGCTAATGATCCTAGCATTAACAGTTCCGGTACTAGGCACTCCATCAAGATGGGCGGCCGAAGCCGTAGAAGATGCAATTTAACAGCCCATTTGGTGTAGAATTATATTGTAGAAAAGCTAGGAGGTCATATTGATGGCAGTACCAAAACATTACGAGTTATTCATTGATGTGCTTGACGCACTCGATAAAAACGGTGTCTTATCAAATGCTCAATTGTACGATGCTGTTGCTGAAATTAGAGCGTTATCCGCAGAAGAACGTGCTGTTCTATTAAAAAACACATCAGTAACGGTTTTTAACAACCGTGTTGGTTGGGCAAAGACATATTTGAAAGCCGCTAGCCTCGTGGAGTATCCCAAAAGGGGTTATTCCCAAATAACAGACGAAGGCCGCAAGGTGCTTTTAGAAAATCCGCAGCCTCTTAACGTAGCGTATCTTCGTAATAATTACGAATCTGCAAGAAAATTCTTGGGGATTAGAAATAAAGATGAAACCCCGGAGATATCTGAGGATGAACAGCAAGACCAAACTCCCCAAGAGCGCATGGACGAGGCATTTACACAAATTAACAATGTACTTAAAAGTGAAATTTTAAACGAAGTTATGAGTCTCAGCCCTGCTTTCTTTGAACGGCTTGTTGTTAAGTTATTGGAAAAAATGGGATACGGCGGTTTGCTTGATGGCGAAGGTGTTGTCACGTCCCGTTCTAATGACGAAGGCATTGATGGCATTATCCGTGAAGATAAACTTGGTTTTAGTAATATTTATATCCAAGCCAAGCGGTATGGCTTAGATAAAACCGTAAGCCGCCCAGATGTACAGGGTTTTGTAGGAGCCATTGCAAACAAGTCTGGTAAGGGACTTTTTTGCAGAACAGGAATGACAGCAAAACAAAAAGACCTCCGATTTGGAAGTCTTTACTTTACCACTTTCTTTGCTTTTAAGCCTCATATGCGTAATCTTGCAGGGTTGCTATACCCAGTATCCGCTTTCCGGCGCAAAGGCTTAATGTTTTGCCTTTTTGCAAAACAGGCTTAAGCGCGGCGTAGGCTTCATCTTCGACAGTGAAAAATTCAACATCCGTCAGATATTTTTCACCTTGTAAATATTCAGAATGGTTGCTTCGTATAGTCCCAGAAAAAATCAGACCTTTTCCAAAGCTAAATGCAATTCGGAACTGGTCGTCGGGAATATAATTTTTCCCTTCAAGGGTAAATTGGATTTCTGCTTTAGCACGTAGCATGATTGCACCTCCTTAAATTCGATGAACTATTTTGGTTATTGCACGATTGAATTCCTCAAGGTCTTCAGGTTGAATTTCAACCGTTCCGCATTTGAAAAGAAATGGGTCAACATGGGTAAAATCGCCTATCATATCCAAAACAGTCTTTTTCACACAGACTTCTAAAACACATACTAAATCCAGGTTGAATGCTTTATCTGCAAAACTTAGGGTTTCGTCAAAGTCTAATCCGAAATACTTTACTTCCGCCTTGCCTTTAATTAGGGAGAAAATCTTTGTTGACATTACGCTTTCGAACTCCGCTTCACCCATCGCACGAAACAAACTGACTGTATTACCCATTGCTATACCCCTCGCATAACTTGCTTTGAAATTCTATGCTAAAGACCTCGATACCCCACGATTATACAATTCTCATCCGAACAAACGAATTGGCCAGAGTTGCCGAGTTCTATGTGTGTTAGCACTTTCCCGCAACGAGGACATGGTACATCCTCGTCATCCCATGCAATGCGTGTGGAGGCAGACATTACATATTTGGCTTCCTCCATCGTGGGCTTTGCCCGTTTGTTGTTCATAAAAATCCATCCAAACAAATCAATATTTTGAGTTGAGTGCCTTACGCTCTAATAATGCCATAAAACCGCTTAACAAGCCAGTTATTTAAGCTGAATTTTGCCATCCGGCCTTTTAAAGTAAATTCAGCAATTGTATCAACCCCACCATCCAAACACCTATATTCACGTTGATTGGATACAATTAAATATAAATATACGCAGCACGAGCAACCCCATCCCAGCGGACGGTTGCACCTATTTCGTTAATGACATAAGCTAAGGGTACAAAGGTACGGCCTCCAATATTTATTGGAGTACCCATACCACCCGGTAGCGGTTGGTCTATAGTCATCGAAATGGCCTCACCGTTTAAGATGAATGAAACGACACCTGCGGTAAAGTCCAGATCGGTTGCTCCAAGGGCTTCTATTATTACGCGAAGGGGCACCATGGTGCGGCCGCCTGCTATGAATGGAGCAGCTTCCAAATTATGCGTGATGCCGTTATCTGTAAATGTTGATGCGTTTATGGCAAAACGTAGGGTACGAGTTGCGGTTGGCTGACTTGTCATCACCACGACTGGAGTCGGGAAGCTATCACTCTCTGGGTGAGGAAACGCCCTCCTGTTCGCCCATGCGATTATTTCACCAGTAGCAGTAAGTGCATACTGCGTACATTCCCCTGTGAACGAAACCAAACCTAAGGGTGCCGGCACAGGGGCATTTACGGGAGCTGGTTGAGTTCCGTAATTATAATCATCAACCCCATTAAAAAATGATCGGCCAAATTGGTCTCCCCATATCCAGACCGTCCCATCTTCTAATGTAGCAATTGCGATAAAATAGCCTGCCCATATAGTGGCTACATTATCCATGACCGGCACAAAAATCCTCTCGCTTCGGCCTCCCATCAACGCGCTTCTATAACCACCAGTTCCCCACAGAGTCCCGTCATCCTTTATGATAAATGTGACAGCCCTAATTTCATAAGATTGCGCTGCATAACGCACTCCTGACATTACACGTATCGGCGTTGTTACATACCCAGAACCCCACAGCCCTGGGTGACTTTCATTATCCAGGCCCCATACATAAAAATTGCCGTCAGATGT
>Ga0123355_10001839_pt1 | contig 29696 bp, 25 predicted proteins | sample TergutEmb28metaG_3_FD_89872 | JGI IMG/M metagenome (GOLD analysis project Ga0123355, IMG submission 89872) | Embiratermes neotenicus P1 segment gut microbial communities from Petit-Saut dam, French Guiana - Emb289 P1 | ecosystem: Host-associated > Arthropoda: Insects > Digestive system > Gut ... | reverse complement strand
TCATTGCGAGCAAAGCGAAGCAATCCAGAAGGTTTGATTTGCTGGATTGCTTCGTCGCTTCGCTCCTCGCAACGACGAGGCAAGTGCATAATTATTCATAAAAATGCTTAATGAGACAGCCCCCTCTCCATCGCTGTTAAGAAATTCTGCTATGTCCACAACCCATCCATAAAGGCCAACATCTCCATCAACTCTTCCGCTAGACTATCGTCAAGATTTGTCCATCGAAACCCATACCCGGGGTAATATGTACAGAGATTATGGGACTTTTCCTCATAAACCGTGGGGATGTACGCCATTGGCCGTTTTCCGGTTTTATCTGTTTGGATGCAATACTTACAATTCCAGCACTTGGCTACATGTTTCATAAAAAATTTTTTTAGCCCTGCACTCATTACGTCAAAGGACTCGATGATAGCCTTCATAAGGCCGCCTGGTATGCACAGGCCAAGCTCCACAGAGATATCAAAGCATGGATTATAATTGACACATATCCCAGTATGCTTGACTTTGTAATGAGAATCGCCTCGCGGTAGTGCCTTGCTCCACAGGGGATTGGCATATACCAATGACATTGTTGTATAGCCTGCCGCCAAACCAACCGGGATATCAAATCTTTGGTATCCATGGCTTATCATCCAGTCCCCCAACCCGCGAAAGGCCGTTTCACCAAGTATACGGCTATAGACATCTGATGTGTAGAAATAACCCTTGGAAAAGTGACAATGAGAAAACGTATACAAGTCCGCATTGGGACGGGTTGCCATCCATATCCAACCAGGGGGTAGAGATGTAAAATCCCCTACCCCCAATTTTTGAAGAACGGCAGATTCCCGTTTACTAAATGAGATTTCTGTGCCTTGACCCAACTGGAACATTTTTCTTAAAAAGGCATCCATTGTCTTTGTAAATTTATTCATGCTAATTTGCAACTTGGGCTTTCCGTATGCCGATTTTAAGCTGCGATAAGGGTACGCATCGTCTTCGTTGAGAGCGGGGACAAAAAGCAATGGCTCGTCATATGCCAACTGGTATAGGTTCTTTATTATGTCATAAAACCACTGCTGGTCGGCGACGCTTACAGGCACGATGTTATCCGGCACAAATGGCGGAAATACTTTGCGATAGCTATCCGCCATTCGCTGCTCTAGGCTTAAGTATTTCATCCTCGCACCTCTCTATTTTACATACCCACTAGGGTTTTTCCTCTGCCAATTCCACATATCCTTGCAGCCATCTGCCACGGTCTTTTCTGCTTTCCAACCGAGTAGCCGGGCGGCTTTTTTAGTAGAACAGTATGAAACAGGCGCATCTCCTGGACGCCGCGTGGATATTTTCATAGGTATTTTTATACCATTGGCTTCTTCGAAGGCCGCTACCAGTTCAAAATTGCTTGTACCTCGGCCTGTGCCCAGGTTAAAGCTCTCCGCACCTTTGTTACTTTTGCAATACTCCATCGCGGCTATATGCCCCTTCACCAAGTCCACTATATGGATATAATCCCGTATACAGGAGCCATCCTGGGTAGGATAATCGTCCCCGAAGATTTCAAGGACTTCACGCCGTCCTGCTGCCACCTGGGAGATAAAAGGCGGTAAGTTTTTAGGAATCCCAGTGGGATCATCACCTATATCACCGCTTTCATGGGCACCTATGAGATTAAAATATCGCAGCATTGCAATAGACCAATCGGGGTTGGCGGCCGCCACGTCCCGTAATATTTGCTCGGACATAAACTTTGTCCAGCCATACGGATTGGGGCAATCACCCACTATTGAATCCTCGGTAATGGGCATTGCATTTTTCTCACTATAGACACAGGCTGAAGACGAAAATATTAGCTTTTTCACCCCATGCCGCTCCATGGTCCGGCACAATGCCAGAGTTGAGTTAAGATTGTTTTCATAATAATCAAGAGGCAGAGCTACACTTTCACCTGCGGCCTTGTACCCGGCAAAATGGATAATGCAATCTATTTTATGGTTGCTAAATATCTCATCCAATTTTGCACTATCTTTGACATCACAGTTATATATAGGGAAATCACTGTCTGTTAACTTCTTAACTCGATTTAATGCCTCGGATGTGCTATTGGAAAAATTATCGGCAACGACAATGTCATATTGCCGGTTTAGCAACTCTATTGCCATATGGCTCCCGATAAAACCTGCTCCGCCTGCCAAAAGAACCATGCTCTTCGCCTCCATTATTTATTAGCTGCCTTATAAATCTTGAAAATAGCCTCTTTGTCCAAGGGCTTAAAGCTCCCCACCAGCCGCTTGCCAAAATGCACACAGCTATCGGCCATTTGCTCAAGCACCTCATCAGACTGAACGCCTATTCCTAACTCCGTAAAACAGGTCGGCATTTCGATTGACTTGAAAAACGCCTCTGTTATGTGAACACCTTCCATTCCAGCCGTGTACTCATTTTTTGAGGTCTGACCCAATACCTTTCTGGCATATCTTGCAAAACGGAATATATTTGTCTCAAAGCAATACCTAGCCCAGGAACCCCACATAGTAGTAAGACTGGCACCATGTGCCACATCAAATCGCCCGCCAAGTTCATGACCTAGCTGATGAACGCTGAAATCCATGGTACGTCCAAGCCCGCATATTCCGTTATGGGATAAGCTGCCCGCCCACATGATTTCGCTTTGAGCTTTGTAGTTTTCTGGATTTTCTAGTACCAGTGGGCCGTTTTTCATTACTACCCGCAGCAGAGCCTCAGATATTTTATCTGACATTTCATTTTGATTGTCTTCCGGAGAGAAATAGCGATCCAAGGTATGCATAATTATATCGGCTATGCCACAGCTTATATGATACTTTGGCAATGTATATGTCAGTTCCGGGTTCATTATGGCAAAACGAGGTCTGTTGAAATCCGTGTTAAGGCCGCGCTTTAGGCCTTCTTCTGTGTTGGTTATTACGGCGGAACTGCTAGTTTCACTGCCTGCCGCTGATATTGTTAGCACAACCCCAACGGGAAGGGACTTAGTTAGGGGCTCCTCTCTGAGCCAGAATTTCCATATATCTGTACCGGGGCTAGCCGTCCCGTGAGCAATGGCCTTTGCTGCATCAATTGCACTCCCGCCGCCTATTGCCAAGATGAAGTCCGCGCCGAACGTTAGAGCAGCTTTTACTCCGGCCCGGGCAAAAGATAAATGGGGATTAGGAGTTGCCCCTCCGTGATGCAGGCATTCGATACCCTCCCCTTGCAGTTGCGCAGTAATTTTCTCCAACAAACCGGATTTGATTACGCTACCTGTGCCGTAAACGATAAGTACCTTGGTGCCGCCATGCTTCTTTACCATAGCGGCTGTTTGACTTTCGACTCCAGGGCCGAAAACTATCTCCGTAGGTGTAAAATACGTAAATCCTTGCATCTAGCTTCCTCCTTTTACCTAAAAAAAGAGCTGTCATATGACAGCCCGTTTATTTCTTAATCCAATGTTGCATGATACCGTGCCGCAGCCGCATTATGGTCAGCTAAACTCACATTAAACACATGCCTGGAATGATCAGAATAATCCACTACAAAGAACATATAATTAGTGTTTGACGGATTAAGCGCACCTTCTATGCTGGCCAGGCTTGGATTCCCTATGGGCCCAATGGGCAACCCAAGGCGAGTTTGAGTATTGTATGCGGACTCTATCGCCAAATGTTCATGAAAAACACGGTACAAGTCCACACCAATGAGGGCCCATGCATAACGAGCCGTTGCATCCATTTGTAGTGGCCAACCATCTCTTAATCTGTGATGTATTACCTGAGATATTTTTGCCCTTTCCTCGATAGGGCGGCCGGTTTCCCCTTCAATAATCGACGCCATTATTATTATTTCATCCAGGGTAAAGCCCAATTCCTCGGCGCGGTAGAGCCACGCACCTTCCAATAGATATTCAAATCGGTTAAGCATCCTGATAATAATATCCCTGGGGGTTGGGTTTAAGGGTATGTGATATTGATCGGGGAAGAGATATCCCTCAAGGCGCCTGCGCTCCGGATAATCTGGCACATCCCTTAAGAACCGGAAGTTACTAAAATCCCCAGTCTGAGTATAGTTGATAAATTCCTCCGCTGAGAAAAATCCCCGGTATTCGAAGTACTCTGCCATGTTTCCAATTGTCCAGCCTTCTCGGACTCTTATTTCCTCATGACCGGCTGCAGCCGCCGTCTGGCCTGCTCTCAGAGTGGCATTGACTTGGGTGTTGGACATATTGGCATTGAGGGTATAGGTACCAGCTCTAAAGACCCTAGTACTGTTTTTTAGAAACATCTCCAGTCTAAACAGCCAAGGATTATTGATTGCGCCGACATTGTATAACAGTTGGGCGGCTTCAGCCCTTGGAGTGTCTTCTTCTAATACAAATATAATCTCATAATCTGGCCCCGCCGCCAACATATCCGTTGCAAAATCACTGCCTCGATTAAATCCCCAGTTTGCAAACCAATATATGCCAAAGGCTACGAGAGCTAATATTGCCAGGTTAAAGGCCATGCCTAGGATATATGCTATTACATTAGATGCTTTGTTTGGTTTCACTTATTGCCTCCTTGCTATCGTTTCGAAATACTCAGGCGGCAGAACGCCCCCCGACAGGTTATTCACTCAGACTTTCCCAGTCATCATATAGCATTGCAAGCTCTTCTTCAAGATTTATTTTCTCAGCATAGACAGCAGCAGCGGCTTCTGCATCCCGGCTTACAGCTTCATCATTAAGGCGGGCGTCACAATCTGCTATTTGAGCTTCGGCTTTGGCTATCTGGGCTTCAAGTTTATCCACCTGAGATTTTTTGCGCCTTGCTGCTGAATCTTGCTCTTTCTTTCGTTGGTATTCTTCCTTTTGATTAATGGGAGGCACATCGGGGCTTGAGGCTTCCATTTCAAGCATTGCCAATTCCTCGGCTTTTTTTTCCATATAGTAATCATAATTACCCAAATAACGGCGAAGTCCCGTCGGTTCCATTTCCAATATCATATTGGCGGTATTGTTGATAAAATACCGGTCATGAGAAATATAAAGAAGAGTCCCCTGGAAGTCCCTCAATGCCTCCTCCAAGATTTCCTTTGAATACAGATCAAGGTGGTTGGTAGGTTCGTCCAGTATAAGAAAGTTGGCACCAGCCAGCATGATTTTGGCAAGGGCAACCCGCCCCCGTTCCCCGCCGGATAGAGCCGAGATAGGTTTAAACACATCATCTCCGATAAACACAAATGCACCAAGCACCGTTCGGATTTCCGTCTGGGTAAGACGGGGATAAGTGTCCGCTAACTCCTGGAAGATATTTTTTTCCTCGCTGAGATGGTCCTGGGCTTGGTCATAATATCCGTGGCGGACATTTACTCCTTCTCGGATTCGGCCTGTTATTGGGGTTAACTCCCCCATTAGGATTTTAAGCAAAGTTGTTTTGCCGATGCCGTTTGCCCCGATTAGGGCAATCCTGTCCCCTTTTTTGACTTCGAAGGATACATTAGAAAAAAGATGCTTCTCCCCAAAGGCCATGCTCAAGTCTTCTACTGACAGCACATCGTGGCCGGATGTGATTTTTGGCTTGAGGCGCAAACGCATATTTGTGGGGTCGTTGGCGGGTTTTTCTACCCGCTCAATTTTGGCCAGTAGCTTTTCCCGGCTTTTTGCCCTGATTATTGCCGCTTCTGTTGAATACGAGCGCAGGGTTTTGATTACAGACTCATGATGCTTGATTATTTTTTGGTTTTCGGCAAACTGTTTTTCGGCCAGGGCTCGGTCACGGGCCTTTTTCTCGGTAAAGTACGTATAATTGCCATTGTAGACCGTGGATACTTTGCCCTCAATTTCTATTGTTTTTGTAACCACCTTGTCCATAAAATACCGGTCATGGGATATAAGGATTACCGCGCTTTTGGATGAGCGTAGATATTCCTCCAGCCAGGCCACGCTTTCTATGTCCAGGTGGTTGGTGGGTTCGTCAAGTAGCATAATGTCTGGAGATTCCAGCAACAGGCGGCCAAGCAGTGCCCTAGTTTTTTGACCGCCAGATAGCTCCGCGAAGGACTGTTTCCATTGATCTTCTGTAAAACTAAGACCCTTAAGCACACCTCGTACCCTGCTTGAAGCGGAGTAGCCGTCTGCCGATTCGAAACGGGCAGTAAGGGTCGAATACCGTTCCATTGACGCATCCAGAGCTTGCCCGGTTTGGGTAGTCATGCGTTCCTCTATTGCACGGATTTCTGCTTCTATTTTTTTTAGTGGCTCGAATACTGCGTCTAGCACATCATATAGGGTATTGCCTGTTGGAATGGATTCGATAAGGTTTGGATCTGTTTCGGCCAACTGTGGGAGATATCCAATGGTAACACCAGAGGACATGGTCATCACGCCCTCGTCGGGCTGCCACTGGCGGGTGATTATCCTAAATACCGAAGTTTTGCCCGCACCGTTGATACCCACTAGCGCGGCTTTTTCACGTTCTTCTAATATAAATGAGATGTCGTTAAGAATTTCCTCGACACCTATGCTTTTCTGAATATTTTTAAGTTGCAAAATCACTGGAAATCATCCTGTCTGTAGCGATTTCAATTGAGTGTGACGCTTTTGTCACGCGCCCGCTACGTCCAATAGTACTCTGCACCGGCGGAGCTCATTTCTTATTCTGTCTTTCTCTGCAACATTCATTTCCTGGGTCAGGCGGGTTTCGTGTTCCCCGGCTTGGGCCTGAGTTACAGCTATATCTATTTCCCCTGGCAGAAATGCTGTTTGGGTCAATACTATGAGGACATCATTTTCAAAATGAAACACCCCACCAAGGACGGCAATCTTGCGCTCCGTGCCTTCTTCATCAAAAACCCGCAAAGGCCCCTCTCCCAAAATGGCAGAGCAGGCCACCCGTCCTGGGAGTATACCCATATCACCAGTGAGGCAACGCAAAATAACCATGTCACCTTGTCCATGGAATTTGTATTTTTCTTGGTTAGTCGGGTTGGGGGTTATTACTTGGATTTCGATTTTATTGGGCATTTGAATCCCCCATAAAAACCGCAGCGATATTACGGCCATTGTACACAACACGAATTACATTCACTGTACCGAATGACTCATTCGGTAAATAATATACGGTATAATTATCAACAGGTAAAAGTCGCAGGCCTCTTGAGTGCCATGGCTCGAAATCACAAATGCGATGTCGCATTGGCATAAACTCCAAGGAGTCTGCTGCGCTTATTATGCGGGCTACTTGCTCCAGAGCGGTTTCAGGTTCTAACAACTCATCTGAAATGTATTTGCGAATACCACGTAAATCCTTCTTTGCCATATCAGAGAATTGGACATCCCATATCATGATTCTAGCATCCCTAGCAGCTCTTCTCTTACCTGTTTAGCAGATGTAATCCGTCCTGCCTTTACATCAGCAAGTCCTTCTTCTAAGGCTGCATTTAATTGATTCATTGTCATCATTGACAAATCAAGAGGTTTGTTTTGTATCTTCACCGCAAAAGGGAAACCATTATGCATAACAACCTGGTGAAGAAACATATTTATCGCGTTTGCCATTGGCACTCCAAGCTTTAGCAGCACCTGTTCAGCCTGTTCCTTGATTTCGGGCTCTACCCTTGTATAGATACTTGTCGTCTTAGCCAACTATATCAGCTCCTTTCGAAAGCATTTTACTCGAATGTATCGCTGATAGCAATCAATTTCTATTTTTGTGCTTCCCCATACCGCGTGGTCACATCCTCAATAGTCCCGGCATTTTGGAACATCCCTTCCGGCACATAGTCATGCTCGCCGTCAAGTATCTGCCTAAAGCCTTCTACTGTATCTTCGATTTTTACATATTTTCCGCTGATGCCTGTAAACTTCTCACCTACTGTAAACGGCTGGGAAAGGAAGAATTGCACCTTACGGGCACGGGCTACGGTTTGCTTATCTGCTTCTGACAATTCGTCCATGCCTAGGATGGCGATAATATCTTGTAAATCCCTGTATCGTTGTAATGTTGACTGCACTCTTCTGGCTACATCGTAGTGCTTATCCCCTACTATGCTTCTTTCCAGCATTCTGGATGTGGAAGCCAAAGGGTCTATTGCCGGATATATTCCAATTTCCGCTATGGCACGTGAAAGGTTGGTGGTTGCATCCAAATGGGCGAAGGTCGTAGCTACGGATGGGTCCGTGTAGTCGTCGGCTGGGACGTAGATTGCCTGGATTGACGTGATGGAGCCTGTCTTTGTTGATGTGATTCGCTCTTGCAGGGACCCAACTTCCGTTGCCAAAGTGGGCTGGTAGCCTACCGCAGAGGGGATACGCCCAAGTAGCGCAGATATCTCTGACCCGGCTTGCACAAAGCGGAAAATATTATCAATAAATAAAAGCACATCCTGGCGGGAGATATCCCGGAAATACTCCGCTATGGTAAGGCCAGTAAAGCCTACACGCATTCTGGCTCCGGGGGGTTCGTTCATTTGGCCGAACACCAGAGATGTCCTGTCGAGTACGCCTGAGGCCATCATTTCATGGTAAAGGTCATTACCCTCTCTGGTACGCTCCCCGACCCCCGTGAAAACAGAAAGACCTTCGTGGAAGCTGGCGATATTGTTTATCAATTCCATTATAATAACTGTCTTGCCAACGCCTGCCCCGCCAAACAGCCCGATTTTACCGCCTTTGGCGTAGGGGCACAGCAAATCAATGGCCTTTATGCCTGTTTCCAGAATTTCTGCTTTATCCGTTTGGTCTGCAAAACCTGGGGCCTTGCGGTGGATTGGCCAATGCTCAGCCGCCTCAGGGGGTGGTTTATTGTCTATGGGACGGCCAAGTACGTCCATCATGCGGCCTAATGTTTCCGGCCCTACCGGCACGGAAATCGGTGCGCCGGTATCTCGAGCATCCATACCACGGGCAAGACCGTCGGTAGAGCCCATGGATATACAACGGACGGTGTTGTCTCCCAAGTGCTGAGATACTTCCATCACCAAATCTGTGCCTGGTACTTCGATGGCATTGTAAAGGGCAGGCAGCGGCCCTTCGAAGCGGACGTCGATTACCGAGCCTATTATTTGTAGTAGTTTTCCTGTGGGTTTGGTTGACATTGATTATCTCCTAGTTTTGTTCTCTGGTTACGATATGCAGTATGCCTTTATTTATATCAGCGCACTAGCCCCACTCACAATCTCCGTTATTTCCTGAGTAATAATACTCTGCCGCTGCCGGTTAAATTGCAAGGTCAGGCTTTCTATTAGCTCTTGGGCATTGTTGACCGCGGTGTCTGTTGCTACCATTCTTGCGGCTTGTTCGCATAGGGCTGCTTCCAGCATTGCGCCGTAGATTTGTACATTGAGGTACATTGGGGCCATATAGCCTAGGAAGCTGTCTACATCTGGGTCGTATTCCATTTCTGTCGGTTCGGTATCTTGCTCATCTGTTAGGCGTAGGCTAATGGGTAGCACAGGCTTTATTATGGGTTCGAGATTGAGTACGGTGTGATATTGGGTATATGCGATATACACTTCATCAATTTCTTGGTTAAAATCCTCCAGTACCTGGGCTCCGATGGCAACCGCATCTTCATAAATTGGGGTCTCGGACATACTGCCTAATGACCGGTGGATGTTTCGGCTTTGAGAAACAAAAAAATCCAATCCCCTGGCACCGACCGGCAATAGTAAAGCATTTTTCCCATTGGCACTGGCATGGGCTATTACCGCCTTGCAGACATTTATATTGTAGGAACCGCATTTTCCTCTATCACTGGAAAACACAATATAACCGGTATTCTTAAAAGGCTTCTCCCGCTCCTTGACATAGGGATTACTTGCTGTTGCCGGGGATTTTGCGGCACCTAGCATTATATTATCCGTACCTTCCAGGAAGGCCATGGCGTTTTCCCATCGCTCTCTGGTTTTGCGTAGCTTGGCAGTGGCCACTAAATTCATGGCCTTCATTGCCTGCTTCATGGTGCTTACGACATTGCGCCGCTGCTTTATTGCTTTAATCGAAGGCATTATTTCACGCCTCTATATCTGTCTAATATGCTCTTAATCTCGTCTCGGGTGAGTAAGGCGCGAAGATTGGCTATACATTCGTCGTGGAGCTCTTTGGGAATGGCCTCGCCTCGGGATTTTACTTCTCGCAGCTTGGTGAAAAGTTCTGCAAGGAAGCCTCTGCTCTCGTGGCGTTGTTCGAATAGACGAGTCAGGAAATTGTTGGTTTCCCGGATGGCCTTTTCCAGCAGTGGCGTGATTGACGATTCATTATTATAGAGCTTTGCAATAGGGCTTGCGGTTGGGATTTCCATGAAAACCCGGTTCATTGCAGTTATATCTCTTGTAATATATCTGCGAATATCGTCCCGCTGATTAAAATGAAAAAGAAGCAGCGCATCAGCCGTTTGGCGGATTTCATCTTCCGACATGCCAAGCACGGCATTATTGGCATCATCGAATAGCATCAGCAGCAATTCTTCAAAGGGTAGCCATATAAATAATTTAAGGGCCTCATGCAGACCTTCACGGATTTCCGGAGTCAGTTCCTTTTTATCACGAATTTCCGCAAGGATATCCCGGCTGCCCATATAATTCTCATATCTTTGGCCTCTAAAATAGTCGAGTAGAGCTGCCTTGGTTCTGTCTATCAAAGATGTGGGCTTTACTGGCACCCCTTGCAGGAAGTTCCCCTGTGTTACCGCAAATAGGAAAATAATCTGCTCTTCAAAGGGTAAAGGCTGACTCTGTGGCTGCTTTAGAATCTCTACTACCCGTTCCCCCATTTGCAGAGCCAGCTCCGTTTCCTTACTCAAATCTGAGCCGAAACGAGAAAAGGCAGCAAGCTCACGATACCGGGCGTATTCCAAGCGCAGAGGTCCGGCGATTTGCTTCATTGCCTTGGTTTGGGCTGCGCCCCCTACACGGGATACACTAAGCCCAGGGCTTATTGCAGGGCGGATTCCACTGTTAAACAGTTCCGTTTCCAAGAAAATCTGTCCGTCTGTAATAGAGATTACATTGGTTGGTATATATGCCGAGTTGTCCCCGGCCTGGGTTTCGATTATAGGAAGTGCTGTAAGAGTGCCGCCTTTTTCCAAACAGGCTGCTCTCTCGAGTAAACGGGAATGCAAATAAAAAACATCGCCGGGGTATGCCTCACGGCCAGGGGGACGCCTTAGCAGCAGGCTCATAGCCCTATATGCAACCGCATGTTTTGATAAATCATCATAGACGACCAGGACATCCTTCCCTTGCTCCATCCACTCTTCGCCGATAGCACAGCCGGCGTATGGGGCGATATACTGCATCGGGGCAGTGTCGCTTGCGTTGGCAGCTACGATTGTCGTGTATTTCATGGCACCGACACGGTATTCATTGATGGGGCTTTCATCTGGAAATGCATCCCGCAGGGTACGGGCTATTTGAGCAACGGTTGAGGCCTTTTGCCCAATTGCTACATATACACAGTGGACGCCGGTGTGACGCTGGTTGAGTATGGTATCGATGGCTATTGCGGTTTTGCCTGTTTGACGGTCACCGATTATCAGTTCCCGCTGTCCCCGGCCTATGGGCACCAGGGCATCTAAGGCCATAATCCCAGTTTGCATGGGGACGTTTACCTCTTTGCGCTCAATTACGCCAGGGGCAATCCGCTCGATTTCGCGAGTGGGAACACTGTAGGGCAGAGGGTTTCCACCATCAAGGGGGACACCTAGTGGGTCAACAACTCGACCTAGAAGGCTGTCTCCAACAGGGACTTCTGCCACCCGCCGGGTACGCCTTACCAAGTCCCCTTCGCGGATATTGGTATCTGGACCAAGTAGTACCACTCCAATAGAGTCCTCGTCCAAGTTAAGGGCAACACCAAAAATATCTCCGGGAAACTCCAACAGCTCTCCGCTGACCGCACCAGGGAGGCCGTAAACACGGGCAATACCATCCCCTACATGGAGGACGGTCCCTTCCTCGGCGACTTCCAGCTTGGATGAATATTCCTGGATTTGTCTTTTTATTATGGAGCTTATTTCGTCAGGCTTGAAAATCATTATCTATTCCCTTTTCCTATGGTTTCCTTCATATCCTTTAGTAGGTGCTTAATTGTTCTGTCAAAAATATGCCCGTCTACATGGAGTCTGAATCCTCCTATTAGGGAGCTATCAGTTTCTGTCTCCACTTCGACTTGCTTCCCCAACTTCCGTGTCAGCGCCGTTTGCAATCGTGTAATCTGCTCCAAAGTTAAATCAAAAGCCGATACAACTTTGGCTGTTGTAAAATTCTGATGGCGGCGTATCATCTCAACCAGGTTATCCATTGCGGGAGCAAGAAACTCCTCCCGATTTTTGGTAACGGTAAGACGCATAAATCTCAGCAAATCATCATGGACCCGCCCGGCAAAAGCATTATCCAGAAAAGCGAACTTTTCTTTCATGGGAATTCGGGGATGGGCGATTATCCGCTGGCATTCCGGGTCGGCTATCGCAGTGCTGATAAAACCAGCCTGCTCCATATAATCAGAGGTCAGGCCCCGCTCAATGGACAGCTCAAACAATGCCTTTGCGTACCTGGTTTGCAAATCAGCCATCAAAAACCACCCTGTCCAGCTCCATAAGCCCTTCGTCAAAGAGCCGGTCATGAGCTCCTCGGTCTATTGTTGCCATCAGCAGCTTCTCTGCCATATCCGAGGAAATATCAATAAGAGCCGAGTGGATTTCCTCCCTGATACGCTCCCGTTCCATTTCCACTTCCATGCCGGCCCGTTCTTTTATATCCTTGGCCTCGTCTTTGGCACTGGCTAAGATATTTTCTCGCTGGTCATTGGCATGTTTCCTGGCCTCGTCCAAAATAGCTGCCCGTTCCAGGTCAATTTCCTTGAGTTGGCGGTCATATCGCGAACGCAATTCCCCTGCTGCTGCCCGGCCTTCCCTGGCTTCGTCCAATTGACTGCGTACGCGCTCGGTCCGGTCATTTAAAAATTTCCGCACAGGGGCATACATCACCTTGGTGAGTATTAGACCGAGAATCAGAAGGGGTACCAAATTGGCCAAGGTAGAAATAACCGTGGCTAGGTCAAAGTCAATAATCCGCCCAGCGGGCATATCCAGCAGAAAAAATAATCCGTTCATGCTATGCGAGATATTGGATAAAGTTATTTAGAATCGGATTGGGGAAGAGAATAATAATGGCAACAACAAGGCCGTAAATACCGGCAGTTTCCGCCATCGCAAGGCTGGCAAACATAGCTGTTGTGATAGGGCCGCGAGCCTCAGGCTGACGGGCGATACCGTCGATAGCGGCACAGGCAATTTTGGCCTGGGCAAAGGTAGTCAAAAAGCCGTTAAAAATGGCGGCGGTGGCCGTAATATAGGCAACTGCCATTACAAATGCTACTGGGTTCATTGTGTTCCTCCTTATTATTGAAAATGTCAGCATCCTAGATTTTACTGGATTGCTTCGTCGCTATGCTCCTCGCAATGACGGGGAATCCCTGTCATTACGAGCACAGCGCAGCAATCCAGTTACATTGCTGCTAACATTATCTATTCTTAGTCTTCTGACGTGGCAAGCCCCAAATAAGTGAGGCTAAGCACCGTAAATACAAAAGCCTGCAACGCTCCGGAAATCACATCAAAGTACGCGTGAAGCACTACAGGTAAAAACATCGCAACTACCGTAGGGGTAAGAGCATACACCAAGCTCACCAAAATCATACCCCCAAGAACATTGCCAAAAAGACGAAAACTTAAAGAAATAGGCCGTGACAGTTCCCCCAAAATATTTATGGGAAGAAACAGAAAAAACGGTTTAAGGAATTTCTTAAAATATTCCCCCCGCCGGTACCAAATCCCCACTGCCTGCATCAATAAAATAGAAACCAACGCCAAGCCAAGAGGCACAGTCCAATCAGCGGTAGGCGGCCTAACAAACCATATAACTCCGCTCATATTCGAAATAAGCAAAAAGGAAAAAACCGTAAAAAACCATCCACCAACCCAGCTAAGCTTAGCTCCGGCACTCCCCGCAACAAAATTTTCAAAAGTCTCGACGGCAAGCTCAATAAAATTCTGAAATCCAGTAGGCACCTCTTGAAACTTACGTAGTTTAATGCGCACCACAATAGCAAAGGCGATAAGGACCAGCATGATACCACCCAATGCCAGAGTGGTATCGGTAATCCAAAGCTCAAAAGAGCCGATATTTATGACCCAATGGGTGTTTATATCGAAGTTAATCATTCAGATTAAACCCTTTCGGTGGTTTAATTTTGCCGTCATTCCGGGCTTGACCCGAAGTCCCCCCTCCTTGCCTTAGTAGAGGGAATCCCGGGGCAAGCCCGGGATGACACAAGCTTTGTTACTTTTGGTTTTGATGATTTTGGCAAAAGCGGTCGTTGGTTTTTTGAAGTTTTTTACTCTTTTACCTCATCATCTTCGCTTATACTCGCTATTTCATCTATCACAACATCTATGATATTAGCATCATTAACCGGCACAGATACTTTGCCTTCATCTTTGATAAAAAACCTGAGGGCATAGCTAGCTATAGGCATTGCCAACAGCCCAAGGGCAGCCCCAAAAAACACCATCAAAGGTTCATCACCGGAAAGAAAATATGCTGCCACAAGTACAACACCCGTAAGCAAAAACCTTAGCATATACATACCGCCAGTATAGGCAGAAATCCCATGCTCCATAGTAGTAGCCTTGTCCACAGCCCGCTTTAAAAGCAACACCTTGACAATATTAAGACCGCAAGCCAGCAAGATTCCAAAACCGAACTCCACTGCCAGAAATGACCGCAAAAAAACAGCCCCACCCACAACCATGAGTAAGGAGGCGCATACAATCACAATAATCATTTTGTTGGCATACTTAGAAAGGGTGGATTCCATGTTCACTCTCCGCCGACATCCAGTTTTGCCTCCCCCCGACTTCGGTAGGGGGAAGCATCTAGGTTTTATTATTACTCTCCGCCTATTCGCTTAAACAATTCAAATATCATTTTAAAGGCTGCCGCAACACCCAATAGGGAAAAAATCAAGATAAGCCATGGCGATGTCCCAAGCCAACGGTCAAGCAACCATCCAAAGAAAACTCCGAGTCCAACGCATGAGGCAATAGTCACACCCATGGTGGTAACCAACGAAAGTGCGCGATAAATCGCCTTAAGTTCTTCCTTGGTAAGTTTTGGCATAAGAACATCCTCGACCGCTTAGCATAAAGATTCTGTTAACATACATACCTATGTTACAATACCTGTCAAATAAGGCATATAAAGAACCCGTTAAGACTATGCGAAATTCCGGTTTTGATGATAAGGATTTGTATTGAAATTACTATAAAGGCGGTCACAAATGAAAGAAAAGAAAACTATCCTAGTGGCGTTTAGGCGCAAAGCTGAGTCTGACAACGCAAAGGAAATCCTTACCCGGCAATCCTATAATGTATTGGTGACAAATACTGCCAAGGGGATAACCAATATCCTAGACCAGCGTCTGCCTCACTTACTGCTAGTGGACATGCATCTACCAGGAAGAGGCGGACTTAGCCTTATAAGAAGCTTACGAAAATTCTGCGAAGCTCCACTAATCGTATTGTCCGAATCCAATGATGAGAACAACATCGTAAAAGCATTGGATGCCGGGGCATCTGATGTGCTGGATATCCCATTTGGCCGCTCAGAGCATCTTGCCCGTATTCGAGCGGCACTTCGCAGCAGCAATGTTTTCTTGAAAAAAGAGGAAATTTTCTCTATTGGCGGACTAACTCTGAACTATGCCACCCGCTCTGTTGAGATTGCGGGTGCACCTATTCACCTTACACCTATTGAGTTTCGTATCTTGGCGCTGCTTACAATAAACCCAGGCAAGGTTATGACCTATGAGCAGATTATTAACGAAATTTGGGGACCCTATAACAGTGACAACTTAGTGCTTAGGGTTAACATGGCCAATATTCGCCGAAAAATAGAAGTAAATCCAGCCGAGCCAAGATATGTAGTTACAGAAGTTGGTATTGGATATCGGTTAATTTCTTGACATAGCTAATGATTGATGGTTATATTCGCCTATCGTACCCATATTTTTATTCCACCGCCGTGCGGCATTAGGAGTGATTCTCATTTCTTCTGTAAAATCTCTTTGGCAATCCTTTATTAAGTTTCTCAAAGAAATGCCCCCTAGATTAATAAAAAAGACCATATTCGTCGCCGCAACAATAACCGGTGGAGCCCTTGTTCTGGCTATCGCAGGGGTAATTACATTATTGGTCGTAGATGGCCGCTCGGCAGCACCTCCTGGTGGTTTTGAGCCGCATCACAACATTCCAATAGCCAGTGAATACGATGATACTGAGTCAGAGAGCATATCCGAAGATATACTAATCGAAGAGGAAGATATCATCGAAGCAGATGATGGCGGAGTACTACGCCCTCCTGCACGCACAAATTTCCTATTGGTAGGGATAGATGACCATAATCTTGCTGATGCCATTATTGTAGGCTGTTTTTACCGGGATACGGGTGATATCAAATTGATGGCAATACCACGGGATATGTATACCCGCCTACCTACCCATAGGCTGGAGCAAATGCGGGCTGAGGGCCTGCGTCCCCCGACCTTTATGAAAATCAACGCAGTAAGAACCCATGGCGGGCGCAACGGCATGTATTATCTGAAAAGCCAGCTAGGTGAGATGCTGGGCGTCGAGTTTCACTATTATGCAGAAGTGCATATGGATGCCTTTAGCCGGATAGTTGATGCATTCGACGGCGTGTGGTTTGACGTGCCTGTGCCAATGGTTTTTAGGCCTTATGCGGACCAAGCACCCGTAATAAATTTGTCGCCAGGCTGGCAGCGGTTGGATGGAGAAACTGCGTTACAACTGGTACGCTTCCGAGGCTTTCCCACAGGAGACATTGCCCGCAACGAGTCTCAAATAGATTTTATGGTAGCAATGATGAGTCAAATGCTTACTCGAGATGCTTTTTTATCGGAACCACTGACCCTTATAAATATCGTCCTCAACGATGTAAACTCCAACATCGGCCTCAATGTCGTGAGATATATTCCATATATACGACATATGAGCAGTGAGCGCATTACTACTTTTACTATGCCCGGTCGTGGCGCATATGTCGGTGGGATTTCGTGGTTTTTACCGGATGCAGGACGTGTGCCTGATATGATAAATCAAGTTTTCTATGCAAATCCAGCAGGGAACGATGAGGAAGAATAGACTATGAATATTCCTCAGATTTCTTTAAATAAGGACAGTACAACTCCATTATATAGGCAGTTAAGCGCAGCTTTACAAGAGCTTATAAACCAGGGCAAACTTGCTCCCGATGCAAAACTTCCGTCAATTAGACAACTGGCTCGGGCCTTGGATGTCAATACCACAACTGTTGTCAGCACTTATAAGCTTCTGGAGCAGGAGCTATGGGTTTACTCAATTATAGGAAGCGGAACCTTTGTGGCACCCATTGTCCGCAAACCCGAAATGCCGGTGATTCCCACCCATAACGAGAATTATATTAATTTTGCGGAAACCGTAACAGATGCCGCACTTTTTCCTGTTACAGCGTTTAAGCGAGCCTTCGAGGCTGTCTTAGACAGAGATGGCGGCGAGGCATTTAAGTTTGGTGACAGCCTGGGGCTTAAACCTCTGAGGGAAAGCCTTAGCATACTTCTTGAGAATGCAAATGCTGATAATATTCAGGTTATAGCCGAAGCACAGCAGGGATTAGAGACTGTGGCTAAGGAGCTCTTGTCCCCTGGGGATACTGTGTTTGTAGAAGGCTATACCACTGGATTGGCGGTAGGGGCCTTTTTTTCTAGAGGTGCTCGGGTAATAGAAATGCCTATGAACATTGATGGACCGGATTTTATTGCAGTGGAAGCTATGGGGAAAAAGTACAAACCCAAGCTGATATATGTAATGCCAAATTTCCAAACCCCGACAGGGATAACCTATTCCGAAGAAAGCAAAATCCACCTGCTTGAGCTGGCCCAAAGTACAGGTGCATATATCCTAGAAGATGACCAGCTAAGTGACCTATACTATGATGGCAAAAAAAGAACCCCCTTAAAAGCATTGGATGCCGCTGGGAGGGTTATTTATATCAAAAGTTTCGCCAGGACCGTCATGCCAGGCATTGGATTTATGGTCTTCCCTGAGGGATTTGCAAAAGTAGAAACCACTGTGTCCGGATATATCCAACGGGGGTTCGACTTATTCTTGCGTAGCGGTGCATATGAGCTTCATCTTGCTAATTTGCGTTCCGTTTACGGACGGCGTTATCAAAAATTAGAAGCCGCGGCAAAGACTTATTTATCCCATCTAGCTGACTTCCAAATGCCAGGAGGCGGGCTTAGTCTGTGGATTACCCCAAGGAATAATAACATCGACTATATCAATGGATTTTTGCAACGGGGAGTAGTAGTATCCCCAGGACGGCTGTTTTCGAAGGATGGGGCTGGCTTTAGGATTAGCTTTGCCGGGGTGAAAGAGGAGAAGATTGCTGAGGGAATTGGGATTATTGCAGCGGTTTTGGGAGGAGAATAAAGTGACCCGTATATTTTTCGCTCGACTACTTATCCTTGCTGCATTATTGCTTTTAGTGTCTTGCGGAAATTCTTCAGAATATAAACATATATATCCTGAGTTGGCAGATAATCATTTAGGATATGCAATCCATCCCCATGAGTATCCAACTGAGCCTGATGCCTCTAACCATATTGAGGAATATCATGAGTCGGGCTATAGGTTATTCTATATCGAGGGACCATCATCACCTCGCCCACGCACAGTCCATAAATCTAGGGACTGCATAATTTACAGACAGATAACAGGGAGGATCGTATCCATCGAAGGCCTTGTAATAGATGGCGCAATTCATCCAGATGTAGACTGGCTCGAAATACAGATAGAAGACTGCAACGGCACACCCATAACCGTAATAGTTACAAGATGGACGGTAGTACCATTTGATAGCCTATGGGTTGGAGAAACCATAACTGCATTCGTATCTACCGATACTGCAAGGCTTTCACAGGCGTTTCCAATTTATATTGCGTCGGTGCTTGTGGCAGATGCCCCGGAGGGAATCGGCGTATATGTAGGGTATTTTGGACCTATAGAAACTCATATTGAGCGGCGTGGTGATAGTTTTATTTTTTATCGTTTTGCTGATGGATTATATGATTTTACATGTAGTGATGGCATTACCCGCAAAACAGACAATAATACTATTTTTGCATATAACCGCATTGAGTTACTTGGCAATCCACTCTCAGATGTTAGTGATGGGCTTGTTTTCATCTATAATATACCGGCTTATGAAACCGATGAGCCTATAATAATAACGGAAATTCATAGAATTGCAGATTCAGCTTATGACTGGCGGCGAGGGCGGGAATATGCAGACTTCCACCTTCCGGAGTTTTTTTCATTCTCAGACTTTGAAGTACTCGATATGCCAATATTCCTGCAACAGGAGTTGTTCATCCCCTCCACCCCGCCAATATTGCACCATGATGGGATTACAGTCATGATTCCCTTTATGTCCATAGGAAGGGAATGGCCGTTTCGATTCTTAGGTGTATCAGCCTCATTGGGTGATAGTGGGTTATGGTTTGGCACAGTAGGCGGCGGTAGCGGTGAAACCGCACAAATGTTGGTAGGCGGGATTCATGCAGGGGGAACCGGGCTCTCTGTTGGCTTTAAATCTCCCACCCTCCTTGTGGATGGAGTAATTTATGCTCCTTTGATTGAATTTTTTGCCGGTGTAAGCCCGGCACTGATGACAGATGCATTTATATACAATAACGAAATTCACATTGTATTCCGTGGCTGGTGTTTCTTGCATGGATATTCCTCACGTGCAGGATGGAGCGGCTTAACAGAGAGACCAATAACCATAGACGTATCCCAGCTACCCATTTATGTAAACGGTGAGGGAATTAGAACATCACCCCCGTTCCTAGCTGATTGTGGATACAACATAATGCTACCCGTCAAACCACTGGTAGAGGCGTTAGGTTATATTATAACAGTTACATCATGTGGTGAGGCTATAATACTTGAAGGCAGAGTTAATCCAATAAAAATCACAAGCTGGGGCACAGAAGTGGAAGAGTTTTATGGATTAGAATTAGAACAAGGGGGGATTCGCTGGATAGATACCCCCCTTACCTGGGTCGATGATGAATTGTATGCCTCATATTGGTGTCTGTTTAGAGATATATTAAGGCTTGGCGGCTTTGCAAGTGAAAGTCGTATCGAACTTTTTCATATAGACTTTCACTGTAAATGGAGCTGATAATCCTTCGAATTATTTTGTTATAACAGCAGTCCGAGTCGTCCTATCCCAATTTACCTCTACACCAAGAAACTCAGCGAAAAACCTAATAGGCACAAAGGTTCTGCCACCCCGAAGTATTGGTGATACATCCAAACGGATAATTTCCTCATAGCCGTCGGCGCATACAATCACCACTTCGGGCTCGTTAATAATCATAATTGCTCGACTGCCATCCGGATGATGGAGGGTAACGGTGCGAGTCCTGGGATGCCAGTCTACCTCCACATAAAGTGCTTCTGCAATTGCACCAACGGGGCTAAGCATTGTACCGCCGACAATAAAAGATGCTACAGGGGATTCTAAGACTACACCATCTATTACAATCGTAGGATTGCGCTCAATCTCCCTTAAAACATTGCTAAAATGCTCATCCAGCCATGTGGCCCTTCTTTCAAGCCAATCAACCAAGTGCTCTACCTGGCCTTCGAATGTCAATATGTCAACAATTTCTTGGGGTTCCTGCCAAAGGCGGGTTCCCATAATCTGATGCCGCTCGAAATTGCGTTCAAAATCAGCGGCAAACTGGGAAGCAACCTCTTCGATGTGGCGGATTGTCTGATAGACCTCGTTTCCACTGATTTCCTGCCATCTCTCTGCTACAATTGTAGCAAGTTGGGGGATTTGCATTGCTTCCCTAAACCAGTAATTACGGGTTGCGGCAGTTAGTCCATATGGGCTATATCCTTGTTCGATTTCCGTTGCCCATCGTCCCTCGGCCATGTAGTAGGAGTTGCCTGCCCCTATATCAAAGTCCCATAGAGGGCCCATGACCAATCTGCGCTCTTCCCCCTGCCCCCGGATTGTCATAAACACACTGGACCAACCCACATCAGGATTTTTGACAAACTCCTGAACAAGAAAAAAATCCACAAATGACGGAATATCTATTAGATTTTCTATAGCACGAAAATTGCCGCTTCGTATGGCGTGGCTTACCCGGGATAAATAATCATATACATATGCAATGTGAGCATCGGTGCTTAAATCGTCATCAGGGAAACGTATCTCATAAGGATAGCCGTTAACCCTTACCCAGGAAATCCATTCTTCATCCGGTTCGTAGCGCAGTCTACCATCCATTTCTAGCATGTACTCGCTTATTTCCGGATTCGGGTCGAGTACTAAAGGTGTGCGTCCTATATCTAGATTACGTTCATCCGTTAGCTGGTATACACCAACATATTCCCCGTTAACATACAAATGAATAAAATTGCTTCGAGGAGTATTATCCAGTCCAGATAACAATGACCCAAGGTGAAGAGCCGTATGATTCCTCAGTAGTGACCGGTCAAAATGATTGGCAAGGAGTATCCAATCCCTATGAGCCGTGCCTGAGTTAAGCAGCTCACGAGGTGGTGTAAACCGCAGCCGTAAGGGCCGCTTTTCTTCCCCAAACCACCAAGTTGAGTTGCCCCGCCCTCGGATGCGTACAGCTACATCACTAAAGGAAAATCCCTCGATTTCACTTTCCAGTGTAAGAGTACCATCGTGCCACTCCTCCCTTTCCATGGTGAAGGGGTCATTTTCTGATGTAATTCTCATCACAGAAAATCCTATGTCCAATGCACTTTCCCTTTCCCTTGCGAGTACCGGCATTGAAAACATTAGCATTGAAATAAGTGAAACCACCACAGATGATACTATAAAACGACGTTTCATAATAAAACCTCCCGTCCATTATAAAAAAGCACCATAGAGTAAGATAAACTCTATAGTGCCCCAAAAATACATTTAATAAAACTGTCAGTCAAGGTGTCCACGCAATTTTAATGCGTCACTAGCTCCTTGCCAGCCGAAACGACTGAATTTCCTCGCCTTTCCATATTTCGCCTGGCCGCACTCAGCATCAATTTTATCCTATTTAGCTGATTAACCTCACTGGCTCCTGGGTCATAGTCCACTGCCACCACATTGGAATCGGGGTACATATTATGCAGGGCTTTTATTATCCCCTTGCCCGTAACATGATTGGGCAAACAAGCGAAGGGTTGCGTACATACTATATTGGGTACGCCGGAGTGGATTAGTTCAACCATTTCCGCAGTCAAAAACCACCCTTCCCCGGTTACATTACCCAATGAAACTATCGGACTTGCCAATTCTCCCATTTTATCTATGGGAACCGGGGCGTGGAAACGCTTACTCGCTGTCAAGGCCTTACGCATGGGCTTGCGGTAGTTTTCTATAAAGCGGATTGCCATGTTTCCTGCAAATTTGGCCTTTTTTGAGCCACCCAAGTATCTGTGTTTAAAGTTGACGTTATAGGCTCCGTATAGGAAGAAATCTATCAGGTCGGGGACTACTGCCTCAGCACCCTCATTTTCTAGTAGGTTAACAATGTCATTGTTGGCGGTAGGATGGTATTTCACCAGGATTTCACCGACAACCCCTACCCTAGGCAGCACAATATCTCTCAAGGGCAGATTGTCAAACTCTTTCACAATTGCGCTGATATTACGCTTAAACTCCCGGCGGCGGGCTTTTTTTACTGCCTCTTTGCATATGGCATTCCACTTATCAAAGAGGGCATTGGCAGAGCCCGGCTCTACTTCATATGGCCGCACACGGTACAGGACCCGCATTAGCAAGTCTCCGTACAGCATAGCCTGGACTGCTTTATTGAGCATAGAAAAATTGAGCTTAAAGCCCGGATTTTTCTCAAGCCCTCCTGCGCTTATGGAAATTACAGGAATATGTCCCATCCCTGCCTTGGCCAGGGCCTTGCGGAAGAATCCCATATAATTGGATGCCCGGCAGCCCCCACCGGTTTGGGACATCATTACGGAAACATTGTTAAGGTCATATTCACCAGAAAGGAGAGCCTTCATTACCTGTCCGACGGCGATAAGTGCGGGGTAGCATGCGTCATTGTTTACATATTTCAGACCGACATCAATGCTCTCCTTGTCCATTGCCGGCATGATGGCCAGATTATAACCACTGGCCTGGAACGCCGGCCTGATTATATCAAAGTGGATTGGTGCCATCTGGGGAGCCAGAATGGTATGTTTTTCTCGCATTTCCTTTGTAAACTCTACACGAGGGGCTCGTGGTTTGGGGGTACGGGTTACAATTCCCCGTTCACGCCTTTCAGATAGAGCCGCAAAGAGGGAGCGTATTCTTATTCTGGCAGAGCCTAAGTTGCTGACTTCATCAATTTTTATTAAGGTGAAAATCTTACCGGCTGCTTCCAATATCTCTTGAACTTCATCGGCGGTAACAGCGTCAAGGCCACAACCGAATGAGTTGAGCTGAATGAGTTCAATATCTTCCCGTGTGCGTACCCAGTACGCCGCAGCATATAACCTAGAATGATATGCCCATTGGTCACGGACACCCAAGGGACGCTCCACAGTTCCCAAGTGGGCAACCGCATCTTCGCTTAGTACAGCGATTCCATAGGTGTTTATCAGCTCCGATATACCATGATTAATCTCCGGGTCTATATGATAGGGACGTCCCGCCAGCACAACACCGCCCAGACCGTTTACACCGATATATTCTATGGCGGCCTCCCCCATTTTACGGACATCGGCGTGGTAATTTGCCTGTTCTTCCAGAGCCTTGCGGGTTGCGGCACGTACATCCTGCGCGGGGATGTGGGGGAACTCCTCCACTAGCCGTGCTTCTAATGTCACAGGGTCATCCAAATTGAAGAAGGGATTATGAAAACGGATTCCATGCTCTGCAATTTCTTCCATGTTGTTTTTTATGTTTTCTGGATATGAGGTGACAATGGGGCAGTTGAAATTCATATCCGCTCCAGGGACACAGGTCTGCTCCAGTGGAATCGAAGGATAGAAAATATACTTCACCCCTGTATTTATCAGAGCCATAATATGCCCGTGAGCCAGCTTGGCAGGATAGCATTCCGACTCACTGGGGATGGATTCAATGCCTAGTTCATAAAGTGCTCGGGATGAGCGTGGAGAAAGCTCTACCCGATACCCTAACTCAGTGAAAAATGTAAACCATAATGGATAGCTTTCATACATGTTCATGACCCGAGGCAGGCCTACTATGCCCTGAGGGGCATTTTTTTCCTCCAGTGAGGTATATGAGAATAGACGATTGTATTTTTCTTCGTATAGGTTTGGGATTTTTTCGGATTTGGCCTCGGTTTTGCCTATGCCTTTTTCGCAGCGGTTACCAGAAATAAATCGCTTGCTCTCACCCATGGTCTCGAATCGGTTTACCGTAAGCAGACAGTTGTTTTCGCAAGCTTTGCAGCGGGTATGTGTTGTAGACACCGCCAATCCATTAAGGGCTTCATGACTCAGCAGAGTCGTTTTCCTACCGGGGCGATAGCGGCCCTTTGCCAATAATGCCGCGCCATATGCACCCATCAGCCCTGCTATATCCGGACGAATGGCTTCTCGTTCCGCCACTAGTTCAAAGGCTCGCAGTACGGCATCATTGTAAAAGGTGCCCCCTTGTACAACAATACGCTTGCCAAGCTGGGAGGGATCAGTGATTTTTATAACCTTAAGGAGGGCATTTTTTATTACGGAATATGCAAGTCCAGCTGATATATCAGAAACAGAGGCCCCTTCTTTTTGGGCCTGCTTTACACGGGAATTCATGAAAACCGTACAGCGGGAACCTAAATCTACCGGATTTTCCGCAAAAAGCGAGCCTGAGGCAAATTTCTCTATTGGTAAATCCAATGACCGGGCAAAGGTCTCGAGGAAAGAACCGCAGCCGGCAGAACAGGCCTCATTAAGGAGCACCGTATCAATGATACCGTTTCTTACCCTCAGGCATTTCATATCCTGACCGCCGATATCCAAAATAAAATCCACATCCGGGTCAAAAAACGCCGCCGCCTTGTAATGGGCCACGGTTTCGATTTCACCCATATCAGCACCGAGGGCGGACATAAGCAAAGCCTCGCCATAGCCGGTAACGCAGCTATACCGCAAATTTGCACCTGGTGGCAGCAAGGAGTAAACTTCAATCAGGGCCTGCCTTGCAACTTGCAAAGGATTACCTTCGTTATTGGAATAGAATGTATGGAGCAAGGAGCCATCCTCGGCAATAACCACGGCCTTGGTCGTAGTAGAGCCCGCATCCAAGCCAAAGAAGCAATCGCCCTCGTATGTGGCCAGGTCTGTTCTTGGGACGGTGTATTTATTATGCCGCTCTTGGAAGTCTGCATATTCATCCTGGCTTTCAAACAGGGATTTCAGCCTCGCGATTTCCATTGGCAATTCTTGCTCACCATCTAGGTTAGTAATAAGAGCGTTCGCGTCCATTTCCGCGCCCTCGTCGACAGCACGATATGCCGCCCCAAGAGCCGCAAAAAGATGTGAATCCTCTGGAGTAATTACCTGGTGGTCGGCAAGCTTGAGCACATCAACAAACCGGGCTCGTAATTCCGAAAGAAAATGCAAAGGCCCCCCTAGGAACGCAATATTCCCGCGGATAGGCTTACCGCAGGCAAGACCACTAATTATCTGGCTGACAATGGCTTGGAAAATAGACACAGCCAAATCTGGCCGGGCGGTGCCTTCATTTATCAACGGCTGCAAATCACTCTTGGCAAACACACCGCAGCGGGCCGCAATCGGATATATCACTTGAAAATCCTTTGCAAGCTCATTGAGGCCCATAGCATCAGTGTCAAGCAAGGTTGCCATTTGATCGATAAAGGAGCCTGTCCCACCGGCGCAGATGCCGTTCATCCGTTGTTCTATTGTATTAGTAAAATAAATTATCTTGGCATCTTCTCCACCGATTTCTATTGCAACATTCGTGTGAGGCGCATTTTTTGCAATGGCGTCGGATACGGCAATAACTTCTTGGACAAAGGGTACCCCTACCCAGTTTGCAAGAGAAAGACCGCCGGAACCGGTAATCATTGCCTTGAAATTAAATTCCCCAAGCTCCGCTCGAGCTTCCCGTACCATTTCTAGTAAGGTTTCTTTTATATTGGAATGATGTCGGCGGTACCTGGCAAAAATATTGGCTCCATCCGTGTTGATTATTGCCAATTTGATTGTGGTAGAGCCAATATCTATCCCTAAATTGTATGTAGTCATAGAAGTTCCCCCTTCTTTATAGGGGCTATGCCCCTCTCCATATGCAACGTTTCCTATTATATCGTTTTTAACTTTGGCGTAAAGCGGTAAATACTGAATTTTGTAGTATTATGTAGCAATAGTAATATTGCACAAAAAACCCATATGACGTCATATGGATTTTTTGTGAGAAACTTACAAAATATACTTTTTCGACGCAAAACAGGATAAACCCCGCATTTTCATTGACACTCCTGCTGAAACAAACTAGAATAATGTCGAGCTATATTTACAAATGACGATACTGCATGGAAATAGCAATCATAGGGGCGGCCCTGCCGCCCCCATGATGCACCTTCATGCATACTAAGGGGGAACATGCAAGTGAGCGATCAATATTTTGGCTACGAACGTGATGAAAGGCGTCGAGATTCTGACCATGCCGAATATGACAATATGGATGTCGGCACCAATGAAATGGCGCGGAATGCAGTGGAGCGCTTTTTGGAATCCGAAACCAGCGAATATATAGCAGGGTATGAAAGCAGGCGCAGAGAAAGGCCCGCAAGATTGGAGCGGGAAAAAAGAGCACCTAGGGCTGTGAGCTCCTCTTATGTGGAGTCCCAGGATGATGCTTGGCACTCTTCCTCTCCTGCATATGACGGCGACGACGAGTTTATGACCCAACTGGCCAATATCCGCAGAGATAGGCCCCGCAGAGACACAGAGCATACCCCAACACCCAAACCGGCGGTACGAGTCAAGGAAGAACATCACCACACCCCTGCCATGACGGAGTGGACAGATTCTGACGTGGATTGGCCTCAGCCTGAGGAGGATACTTACCGCTATAGACCTCTAGGGGAGGAAGCTGTTATTTCCCCAAGGGAAGCATATATTAAAGAGCCCCGTCCTAGGGGTACCGTACCAGTCCATCGCCGTGAACCTGTCCGTTCGGATAGTGGTGGGGACGGACCAAACCCGCTCAGGCTTATGCTTGCATTTATGTTTGTGGGCGTGTTGATTCTGATGGCCGTTCTAGCTCTTAACAATAGAAATCTACGACGAGATATAGACACATACAGAGCTCAAGCCACAAGAGTCGATGACAATGCCGTTGAGCTGCAGCAAGCAAACCTTACAATTCTTGAATATCGTGAAACCATAGATGAATACAGGACCCGACTGGAACAGCAGAGCTCACAGCTCAATGCCTTGGGCCATGAGCAACCGGAAGAAAGCAATCCCCCAATGGAAGAAGACGCTACTCACAGCCCTCCTTCGTCAGAAACATCGACAGCCGTTGAGCCTACCCCACCGCCTGCGCCTGAGCAGGTAATCCATGTAATTGTATCGGGAGATACTCTCAGCCGCATAGCCAATCGGCATTATGGCAGCTCTGCTCAATTCTATATAGATAAAATTGCAGCCGCCAATAATATAACCAACCCTGCTTTAATCCAACTTGGGGATGAGCTTATTATCCCGCCGCGGGAATAATCATGTACCACTTCGCATAAATTAAACAAGCGGGCCTGTTCGCAAATTTGAACAGGCCTAAAATATATCTTGAATGAGGCGCATATGGATTATGAAAAAATGTCTTTAGTAAAGCTTAAGGAACTGGCCAAGGAGCTGGGCCTTAAAAATGTTTCACGAACGGCAAAGGGGGATTTGGTTGCCCTTATAACAGAGCATGAGAAGAAGATAATCCCACTGAAAGAAGAAAGAACTGAGGATACACCAAAAAAAAGAGGCCGTCCCAAGAAAACAGTCGATGATACCAAGGAAATAGCAAAAAAAAGAGCGGGCAGGCCTAAAAAAACCGAAGCTCCACCTGAAGAAACACCAGCCGATTTACCTGAAATCAAGATTATCACCGATCATTACCCTCTTTCACCGGATACAACATCAATATCCCCTCCAATCAACGAAACTATCAATGAAATCGAACCACCTCCAATCGAATCTCTCGAACCAAAATCAGAAGAATCCCCTGAAATCGAAGTAACATCATCTCCCCCACCCCAACAAGAGCCTAAAACCGCAGAGGGTATATTAGAAATCTTACCCGACGGCTATGGCTTTCTTAGGGCGGATAATTTCCTACCCGGCTCTGGGGATACGTACATCGCACCCGCTCAAATCAGACGTTTTAATCTGCGTACCGGGGACCTGGTATGCGGGATTATACGCCAGGCCGGGACAGATAAGTTCAACGCAATATCATATATTCAGCATGTAAACGGTGACCCGCCATATACTGCCACCCGCCGCCCACATTTTGAATATCTTACCCCCATTTTCCCAACAGCGCGCATAACATTGGAAACATCAGGCCAATCCTCCCGTCATATGCTGGCACCCAGGATTATTGACCTCCTTTCCCCTGTGGGTTTTGGGCAGAGGGGGATGATTGTCTCCCCTCCAAAGGCAGGCAAGACCGTGCTGCTAAAGCAGATTGCCAATGCCATAACTCATAACCATCCTGATGTTCACCTGATAGTATTGCTAATCGACGAACGCCCCGAGGAAGTCACAGACATGGAGCGGTCGATTTTAGGGAAGCATTGCACCGTGGTTTCATCAACCTTTGATGAGCAGCCAGAAAATCATAAGCGGCTGGCAGAAATGGTACTTGAGCGAGCCAAGCGGCTGGTGGAGCAAAAAAAGGACCTCGTGATACTAATGGATTCTATAACAAGGCTGGGCCGGGCATACAATCTTACCATCCCGGCAGGAGGTCGGACACTTTCTGGCGGTCTTGACCCTGCTGCACTGTATATGCCAAAAAAATTCTTTGGAGCAGCGCGCAATATCGAAGAGGGTGGTTCCCTTACAGTCCTAGCAACGGCTCTTGTGGATACAGGCAGCAAAATGGACGATGTAATTTTCGAAGAGTTTAAGGGAACGGGAAATATGGAATTGGTGCTGGATAGGCGCATGGCAGAGCGGCGGGTATTCCCGGCAATTGATATAATGAAATCCGGTACCAGGCGTGATGACTTGCTCCTTTCTTCCAGGGAGCTCGACGCAATGTATACCCTGCGGGAAATGAGCGGAAAGATATCCACGGCAGATTTTTCCGAGCAGGTGGCAGATATGATGCTCAAAACTGATGATAATAAAGATTTTGTTAATGGGTTTATGGAGGTTAGGAAGTACTAGATATAGGGGGGCTGGTCCTGCAGGGGAAAAGCAAAACAGACATCATGACGCGGGGCTGTCTTGCTAAGCAAAAACCATGAATATCTATGCAAAGCCTGTCATTGCGAGCAAAGCGAAGCAATCCAGAAGGTTTTATTTGCTGGATTGCTTCGTCGCTTCGCTCCTCGCAACGAC
>Ga0123355_10001838_pt1 | contig 29705 bp, 15 predicted proteins | sample TergutEmb28metaG_3_FD_89872 | JGI IMG/M metagenome (GOLD analysis project Ga0123355, IMG submission 89872) | Embiratermes neotenicus P1 segment gut microbial communities from Petit-Saut dam, French Guiana - Emb289 P1 | ecosystem: Host-associated > Arthropoda: Insects > Digestive system > Gut ... | reverse complement strand
TTATTGCCAGTATTAGCATTAATAAAAAAATATTTAGGTTAACTTATTCATCTTCAGGTTATGAAAAAAAAAAAAAAAAGAACAAGATATTTGGAACATTAATGCAACATTAAGTTTCATGCAAAAATTAAATCTTATTTTTTTTCAATAAAGGGCAAATATTTAAGAGGATTTATATTTTAGATATAATTTTTGTAGTTTTATATATTCCATCTCTCCTGAAGATACGCAAGAATACGGACTTGAGAATTCTATCTCGTGCACTATTTGAGATTAATTTATATTAAGTATTTGATTCAGGCATATAATTTTACTTTGAGAACATTTGGTATAGAACGGCTGTGGTTTTAATTTTTTTTTCTTTTCTTAAGTGTACATTAGTTGAAGGTTTAGAATTATAGTATATGTGTAGCGCGAGTTGGTAGTTTATAGATTGTGAGTTTCCTTTGATGGTGAGTAGTTCTGTAGGAGTCTTGGATTTATACTTGTGGCTTGATTGAGACCAAATTCTAAAGACATTAAAATAAGATTTAGTTGGCAAGATCCACTGTACGTAGGTGAAAGGTCTGGTTTGTAATATGTTAATGTTGATAGACTGATGAGTCCTGAAAGCCGCTGAAATGGCCAAGCCGGCCGAAACATGTTATAATGAATACTAAATAGTCAAAAATACAATCTTATTTGTCATAACAATTTTAATATAGATTATAAATTAACGCAACGAAATGTATAGACTAAATATGATGGATGTATTAACGTCCGAAACATGTTTAGCACTGAATAAAGTGATAATAAAACAAGTGGCATCAAGTTGGTCTCTCTTTACTCAACTGTCAAGATGATGCACGGTCCAATAAACACACAAAAAAAAAGAAATTACTTTGGTTACTGACTTCATAGGTCAGCTTATAAGTATGTAGCTGTCCTGAACTTTGTGTATCATTCAATCATTGTAATTAGATTAGTGTAATACTTAATGTACTATGGCATTAAGTTTCCAGTTGACACGTAACTTAATTAATTTAAAATTTTAATGTTCCCCTTAATTTCAGACTGCACGAATGGGACTCCAAAATATAAAATATGAGAACTTGATCTTATACAGAGCTCGCTCTTCTTACATTAGAGCGTGTCGCTGCCTGCTGCCATATACCTACTATAGTAGACCTCCAGAGCACAAACAAACACGCTTAGGAAATGTAGTACGTTAGGTTGCTACTAGTTGGCAGTATCTCCTAACGTATTTAAAAATACCTCGACAGTGCAAGGCGACTGTAATCGAGTTACAGCTTAGTAGTTTGTGATGAGTCATTGTGTGTGTCCGTTGGCTGTTTGTTGTTATGGAAAACTGTGTTGATGTAAAACGATGTGAATAATGTTAATATATGTTCGACCGTCCCAGTGGCCGCACGGACTAAGGGGTAGTTCTGCGGCTGCTCGCCTGTTGAGATTGTGGGTTCAAATCCCAGTCTGCCTTGAGAAGTGATACGGCGAGGTTGTGTTTGAGCGTGTTAGCGTGAGCTGCAAGTTAAGAGTTAGTGTAGTGGAGTGTTCAGTAGGATAGTAGTATTGCGAAAGTGAAAGTACAGCCGCCAAAATGAGTGACAGGCAAAATACCATTGTATGCAGCTTTGAACCCAGGAGCCCCCGGATAACAGCATTCAACATTCATGAAAGGATCCATGAGAACCTGCGACTGACTGAAGAAGACGTGCGTATGATCCAGGTTGATGGACCCAGGAGACGAGTCTATAAAAAGTTCGCAAATGAAGACCTATGCAGGAGGTACTGCAGGATTCACATGGACAACTGGAATAAGGCATGACAACGGAAAAATAACATAGGTATTTTAGAAATAGCGGGAATGGGAATAAAAAAAGATTAGAATAGCAATTTTGCCACCGGAGGTGAAGGAGAATATGATTAAGGAGAGCTTGTCAAAATACGGCGAAGTTTAAAGCATCAGAGACGAGCTATGAACATCAGCCTGCAGATATAAGGTGTATAACGGGATCCGTATAGTGGAGGTGAAGCTTAAGCAGCACCTGCCATTCCATATCTCCATTGATGGTAATGATGCACTCATCTCATACGATGGGCAAACTCCAACCTATTATAGATGTAATGAAAAGGGTCATCAGCTAATTGAATGTCCTCGCAGGAAACGCTTAGACCTTCCCGACACTAGCCGGCCTTATTCGACATGGGCTGACATTGTATCCAATACGACATAGCAACACACCACACAATGACAATGCATGAGAACAGGACTGAGGGACTCCATAGTTCACTAGACACAACACAGACACAAAATGGCGCAATGCAGCCCCAGGAACCCCAAGGAACATCCGACGACTTGGAGAAGGGAAAGACCCAGGTGGCACATAAACTTAAAGGAAAGGACACACATAACACAGACACCCTGAAAATGGACACACAAGAAGCCCCGAAGGAGTTGAAAACACAATCACGAACAACACTGAAAGAGACAAAACTTGATTCACCTCAAGACATTGAAAAGGCAAAAATACATAGTTCATTGAAAGACGAAGAAATGCTAACACAGGTATCATACGTCGAAGATCCAGGGACAAAATTAGCTGCACCGGTAAGAGAGCAGATAAATGAAAACCAAAGTGGTAGGGACATCCTTGAGGTTGAATTAGAAATGGCATCAGCAACGACGAATCCCATACGTCCAAAGAAACTTAAGACAGAACGAGACGATCTTGCTACGAGAGCAAGAAATCGTAGCAAATCGAGGCTCAAAACCACACATAAATAAGGCACGTAGAAGCTTTTACTGACCCCCCTCTACAGCGATGAACTATACATACCGGATTATGACACACAATATTAACGGAATCGTATTCTCAACCCGACAGCAGATGCTCGAAGACTTCTTACGAAAACGTGACGTGGACATTGCCCTTTTACATGAGGTAGCCACTGAAAACAACATCAACTTCAGGGGTTACCAAACTGTTATAAACATAGGTACCCCAGCACGCGGCACTGCCATACTTTCTAAGGTGGACCCACACATATAGAATTGAACGCATACCATCAGGGCGAGGACTAGTTGCATACTACGACAATATATGCATCTTGAACACCTATGCACCATCAGGAACTTCGAACAGGGCTGAAAGAAAGCATTTTTTAATACTGAGATAATGGATTTGATGCCACATGTCCCGACGGAACTGATAATTGTCGGCGATTTTAATTGTGTATTAGCAAACAGCGACTGCACTGGACACCGTACAAGCAGTCGAGCACTAGAAAAGCTGATTCAGGGTCTCCGGTTGTTCGATGTTTGGGACACAACTACAAACACGCAGGCGTAAAGACACTTTACATCCACTGGGGCAGCGCTTCTAGATAAGATTTATGTGACGGGTGAGCTACGTCGTAACAAGGAAGGAGTGGAGACGATAGAAGCGGCATTCACAGTCCATTTAGCTATATTACTGCATGTTAATTTGTCGAGTCCCTTCACATATAGAGGACGAGGAAGGTGGAGCGTGAACATCTCATATCTGATTGATCTATCGTTCCAAAGACAGATAAAAGAAAATGGATTGAGTGGAAAAAACATATACAACGATTCTCTGTCATTGGTGGGGACAATATGCAAAACGCATGATAAAATCCCTATTCATACGAGAAGGCGCCGAGAGGCACGCTGACCGCATCCAGAAGGAAAACTTTTACTATGCAGCCATATACGACGTATAGTAGAAACGGAATCTGATGGCACACGGCGAAGCGCGGGCGGAGAAGTGAAGGGGAAAGAGGCGAATGGAGTGGGTAGCCAGCACTCATGTACTGTATCGGAACACGGTCTATCCAGCATTACTACCGCTGATGCGCACACCTCGGCTGTCAGCAGCCAACTGAACTGACACCCCCGCCGGTATAAATGGACTCGTCCGTTTCGCTGGAAGACCAAATCTGGTTTCTGCGCGTGTACCATCACATCCGTTTTCACTCTACTGCAATAACCAAACCAGCATGCGTCAAAACTGCTCGCGTTGATTAAACTCAAGGCAAAAATCATGCGTCTAAACAGTATCTACCGGCAAGGAATACTAGTAGACACCGCAGAACAAGATAGAGTAGTAGGTGAAGCCTATCTTTGCACCACCTCGTTAAAACTCGAAAACGTCAAGCCAGCCGTCTGGTTAAACAGATAATAGATGACAATGAAAATCCACAGACAACATCTGTGTCAATTATGAAGGCCTTTTCTGCGCACTTTCCTAAGAAATTCCAACCCATAGAGACATGAGTGGAGCGTTTGGCAATTGAAGACTTTTGGACCGCAAATTTTAAAGCCTTGAATGAATGTAGCCTTGGCAGAATCTATAACCCTAGTGGAACTGTGGATCGCGATATCAAAAGGTAAACCAAATAAAGCCCGAGGGATAGACAGAATTTGCCTTGAGTTTTACAAGATAGCATGGGACGCAATAAAACTAGACCTTTTGCACATAATAAATTGCATGATCCTGAATGGCGCGATAATGACAAAGGGATTACAAGGGCATATTGTCTGCATAACCAAGAAGGCACACTCCAAGAAAATCGAAGACTATAGGCCTTTGACTTGATGAATACTGATTACAATATCATGACACGAATAATAGCAAACAGGCTAAGACCATATTTACCCGCATTGTTCCATCCAAGTCAACACTGCGGCGTACAAGGCAGCTCTGTATTTGAGGCGGTGGCCACGGTCAGATACGCTATCGCATATACCGAAATAACAAAGAAGCCATTGTGTGTGGTATCGCTTGACTTCAGTGCCGCCTTCGACAACATCTCGCATGCTTATTTACAGGAAATACTAAGTACACACGGATTTATTAACTGGTTCTCGGAACGCATAATCGGAGATGCGGTTCGTGCGGCTGTGGCCAGCATTGGACTAGGAAACAATTTGGCAGAATTTAATAGCAGCCCCAACATCTGAGACAGACTCAGACATCTGGTACAAGGTAGTACATGACGTATTTCCCACAAATGAAAGGTTGCATCGAATCAGGTTGTCACCCACAGACGATTGCAAAGAATGCGGGGGGAAAGACACTCTCAACCACCGTTTAACTGAATGTGGAGGGGGCAGCTTAACGTGGGGTCAAACAAAAATCATCATTGCAAGAATGTTGCGAACAACCCCAGCGAACATCCCAGAAGAATTGCTGCTACGCCCACACTTCCGCCTATGGCCCCCGCAACGCCATCGTGCGGTACTCTGAGTGCTATTACGATATGTGACCTTCCGGACAAATAACCACCGAAACCTGACCACACATGACTTAATAGACTTCTTGCGGCGATCGAAATGGAAATTATACCAAATACCAAATAGACACAAGCGACTTGCAAATTTTCTCACCGTATTAAACACGCCCTACTGATGAGACCAGACGGCGAAATCATGCCCGGATGAAGAAAGGCATTGTGTCTAATTGGGTCAGACAGCGAGTAACACGGACTCCCATCTCGATTGGTCATTTAGAGAGGCCCTCCCTGCCTTAATCGCCCCATACCTAAAAAAGATTATATATTCTCACGGATGAACTCGTCATATAGACAGGTGGACATGAATTGCAACAAGTGGACTGGACCTGGGCCAGACTGCCAGCACTTCATGAGGCTCACAATCGAAAACTACGCCGGAGATCCAGGCAGAAGGCGACGCAGTAGCAATGGAATCCATGCAATGACAGCGACACGCCACACAAAACTTCAATGAACTGCAATTTCTATTGATTTAGTCCCTATTATATTATGGAGTTTCACCTCCAACCTCGAGGTACTGCTACCAGCTGAGGTAAACAGACAAGTTCGCTATATAGGACTCTGACAGAAATTTCATACGCTTAAGAAACATAAGTTTTGCCATGTGATGAAATCCATTGTCTGACAAGAATCTGTTAGCAAGAAGGGCAGTAAAAAAAATCCCACTGGGGCATGGATGTCTGTTGTGAGTGTTTTGTGTGTTTTTTCAGGCAGAGGTCTCGGCGACGAGCTGATAACTGGGGTTCTTGCGCCAAAATAAAAAAAAACATATCTTGAGAAACAATTAATGAGACAGTGAGTGGAAATGGACAAAATACTACGTTTTGGTGTTTGACATACATATGTCTATGTTCCACCTCCCTCAGCGACAAAAGAAGAAGTAAAGGTGGCCACGTAAGACGTTATATTTCGTTCATTAGACAGTGCTGAAGGTTATCTTATAAGATGACTTTATTTCAGAACTGAAGCTATGAACTCTTGGTATAATTTTGAACTAGCATAAGCATACCTATCATACACGAAAGTGAATAAGAGTTAATAATAACATTCCCAATTGTATGGCAGATTATGGGCCACACTTGCTGTGGACGAAACAAACAATTATGTCGATGGGAATGAACTATAAGAAACTCTATCATGGCTCAAAGGATAGTAACATTAACATAGACGTAAATAAATACGAGTAAACTGCAAGAATGTGGGCAGTGCTAATCTTCCCTAAATTATGTTCCCCTAGTAGTTTTCTGAGAACACTCTGATATACAATTCACCCTTCGTGGCCCATGCAATTTGAGGAGATTCTCGAGCATCTGAACAGCTATTACGTTAAGAGATCTAACTTAGCTAAAATAAATGACCACCTTAGTCATTTTATTAGCTGGAAAGAGAATTTTCAGATTGCATTGTGGGATAGTAGGCCGTAATAATTTTCACATATTTCTGTTTTACTTAGCGGAAAGTGAGGTTTATATTATGGGTCAGTCCACGTTGGATTCGTTGTGGACACAAGACCAATGGTACGAGTTGCTTCGAGTATGTCAGCTTTCCTCTCCCATTCATCATCCTACCAGTACTGATGAAATATTTCTACCAACACTGACGACTCATTGCCTCATATGTGCAATTCACCAGCAAGGATCAAAAGTTTAGTCCAAACTGAAGCTTCATTTTTGGACCTGCTCTCGGTTGGGTTCACTGAAGAACGGAAAATGAATTTTTGATAATTGTTTGCACACTGATATATAACGAATGCAAAACCGTGTACGCACTTTCATAACGTATTCAGTTGTCATCCTGGAAAAATTGGTTCAATTCCTTTTTCTATTTCCGAGTAAAATTTCTAAATTTCAACCCAAATGTAGGGTGTACTGTTAGTTTCATCTTTTGGCCGTTACAGAGGACAATCTTTAGATGGATACTGATCTTTCAAAGAAACAACCTGCATCCTGGGAATGGAAGTATTGTTCATTCGAATCACTAATATCCACTCTCCACAAGACTGTATGTTGTAACAACACGAAATTTTAAATCTACTTGAAATATCGGTAAAAGTGTTAGTTCTTTACCAGAGAAATTTTCTTTTTAGAAAGTGCTTAGTTTTTCATCAGATATCTGGAGAAAGATTATTTAATTCTAATATATATATATATATATACATATATATACATATATATATTCTCCAGCATCAATCAGTATTTTCATACAAATCACTTAGTAACTTTCCTAAATAGCGTTTTTAAAAACAGGTAACATCTTTTTGGAAAAACTGTAACTTGAAATAAAAATTGTTTTATGACTCAGAATCATCAGAAGCAAAATATTGCAGAATAAGTACTGTTAGTGGATTAGTGGGTTATACTGATCTTTTACTTCCTTTGATTCTTTTTCTATACTTCCATTTCAGGTGCTTTTAACAGTCTATTCACCGATGGGTTTGTCTTTGTAGCTTGTTCAGCCTCTTTCACTTGACGGTCTGCTGTTGCAAATTCTTCATCCATTATTGATACTGTCATCACTGAACATGAGGACAAACCTAGGGTATAATTTTTCAATACCTTTACCGAAAATACAGTTTTATACTACTTGTTCCCACATACTACTACTAATTACTACCACTATCACTACTATTACTACTACTATTACTACTACTAATTACTACCACTACTACTACTACTACTACTACTACTACTACGTCTTCTTCTCCTTCTTCTACTTCTACTAATGCTGCTGCTACTGTTATTACCAATTAAACGATAATTTGATTTCTGTACATTGACTTGAATGCATTTTGCTTAAAGTATTGTATGAGCCCAGTCTTTGGTTTCTTCGTTTACAGAAGCATGCTTGATATCTTTATTACTCGCCTCGGCGTTCTGGTACACATCAGAAATTCATAGATTCAGGACAAACTTATATTTCTACCCAAATGGTATATGTCTCTACCATAATTCACAGGGACACTAATTTAGTTTTACTTGTTTTGTGCTCATACATTACCGTGTTTTGTTGGAATTTCAAGAACCAAACTGTTCTTGATGCAGCTGCCGTAATATCATTGAGGAAACTTTTTTCCCGAAACGTTCCATTACAGTATTGTAATGCTCCCTTCTGTTCATACGCTAACCTGCTGCTCCTCTTTCCTTTGTTACTTTTTCATTTACTTCTTTGGTACCTAACACAAGCACACACTCATTTTAAAATTTTATTTCTATACGTAATATTGTGAGTTGCGTAGTTAGAAACATTACCATTTGCAAAAGTTGCAAATCATTTTATTTTCTTTATAAATTGGCTTTTGGTCACCCGAGGCGCCGTAACATAATTTACAATATGACAATGACTAAACAACGGGTTTATGTTTGTTGCATTATTTCTCGGTTGCAGGTTTTCAAATATTAACGAACAAATATCACTGTTCAAATATATCCATTCTATATATTTTGTCATAAAAACTGTACTAGTTCTCAGTTATATTACTGCAATGCCTGTCTCTTTAAAAAGGTAGCCCTATCAAAACCATTTCCAAACAAAATTTAATTTCCTCTGTAATAAACTTGTAGACTTTTCAGGTGTGTTTGTTTCAGAATGGTTATGTACACTCACAGTCAAATGAATATTTCCTGAGCTTTTCACGTTGGTTTACTTTCAGTCTTACACAATATTTCCCATTCATTATTACATCCGGCGCTATGTACAGATTAAAAATAAAAACGCACACAAAGCTTTATTTCTCTCCAATTGTTGCTATTATGTGTTTATAAAATACCAGATGCCAATAGTTTTACACAACACTCAGACAAAATACCTAAAAGTCCACCACGAGGCTCGCAGTTCTTTATAAAAGAATACATGTAAATATCGACACAGGAGACACACGCAATACGTTCCAGGCACGTACATATGTGAATAATTACAGGGAACATAGTGTCATATTTTGTGCCATTTTCATATTTTGTATAATATAAAATAACCACTGCCACCGGGTGACAACACAAATGCAGTTAATAAATATTATTATTATTATTATTGTTATTATTAAGTTGCGTAAATTCCTTCAGAACAACGGGAGATGAATTATCCACATGTGTTTATGCCTTCTGAATGAAGCCTTGAAAACAGAACACAAAAATCTAAACAGAATATATTTGTGTCATTATTAACGGCAGCGTTCATATTACGTTAGTATGTCTGTCATCTAGAAAGTATAATAAACTCAAGGTATGGGTATGGAAGAGATGAAGTAATCCCCGTTTATTTTACCCTGGAAAATAAAAGGACATAAATGAAGTGATTCTTAGCCCGCACATATATTCCTATCGGATTAATCTGAGAAAGGAATGACGACATAGATCATTCAGAAAAGAAAATTTCATATTTCTGTCCCAATTGTCAGTCCTGTACCAGCATCAGTTCGCGATGGAAATGGTATTTAACTTGGAACAGTCACTAAGTCTCATACATCATCTTGGCAAAAATGATGTGAATGTGATATACAACTTTCATAAACTAATACAAAGTTAAGCCATTGTATTTCAAGTAACCATATGACACGACACTCTGAAGTAAAAGTATTTGTTCTGGTGGCTACTAGTATGTTTCATGATATACGGCCTTTAGGCTTATTTTAAACAATGGATATATAGTCTCATTCCCCTACCGATCACTATATGCAGTAAATCTGTCCTGCGATACTGAGTTATTATTGTATCTGACACATATTTTTACTTGCCAGCAACTCCAAAGTAGACACTATTTGAATGGCCATGTCTCATATATCAAAGCAATTTAAAATTTTGGGAGTGAGATGAGTAACGATAACAAATATATGTTAACTGAAATCACAATTTGATTACGATGACAAGAACACTCATACTGTAAAGGAACATAGAATATGCTCAGTGACCACGTGTGAAACGAATTTTCAAATGTGTGTATGTGCATATTACTAATACTGAACGATTACTATGTGGAAACAAAATTTCTCAAATAGGGATCTGAAGTTAAGTTTATATCACGGAGAACTGAAAACACCAGAAGTATCAGAGAGTTTAGATACAAGACCTATATATCTTGTGCAGTTTTGGGTAAAGTCACTGTAAAAGAAAAACGGTTATTTCTCTCCCACATAGAGCTGTTTAAATATATACTAGCTGTTTTAGGTTATGCATTTTGCATTGCGAATCTTTAATAGAATCGTATTGTGTTTTCTGTAATGTACTTCTTTATTTCGCTTCTTGGCAGGTCCATTTGTGTTGGAACTCAGAATGCAACAAGGAGATTAATAATCTCATACCCTTCAATACGCAGTAATCTAAACATTAATTCAGAAGTTCTTTTAAAATCATGTCTTAATGGAATGTAATTGTTAAATACACATATACATGCACATAGGATTTGTACTTACGCATGCAAAGTTTCCAAATGTAAATTTCTGTAAGATGCAACTTGAGAGCTAGTAATTTTATAATTATATCTTAATGAGGACATTTGTTAGATGAGACACTTTTACTGTGCAGAAATGAGTAGAAGAGTGTAGGCAATCATGTACTGTTACCGCAGTAGAGACGTAGCAACTTCGCAAGACAACCCATCTGGTTAGGATTTGGGGTAAGGGTGTGGGTTAGCGCCGGCTGTGACAGCTCCACTTTCTGAAACACCAGCAATCCTCTTCTACCCCCAAGAGTTCGTCTGACAGCACAAGAGCTGGGCGACAGCAGAATGTTGTATTGTAATAACTCAGACAAGACCTAACAAAGTCTCTCCCCTTTCCTACACATCTCGCTCTTCCTTCTCGCTCTCATCCCTCTATGATAGTACCAAATGGCGACACAACATGTACAGTATGGCATAACGAATTTTAGGTTTTTCACTCCGTGCTTAGCGATTGTTTTGTGCAGCTGCACTCCCTGATGATGGGCCAGTGAGACTCGATATAAGCAGGAGTTTTGTAAATTAAATATTAAAGTGTGTGCATTTAGTTGGTTAAATTTGTAACAATTATGGCATAACCTTTTATAAGAGTAGTGTAAGTAGAGAAACCTTTAAACATTATCTTTCCCTGTTTAGCTTCGATAAGTCCTGCAAATCCCTAATAAATGTAACGTATAAAACACACATAATACTCCTTATCTGGAGGAAGTTTAACAAAATAGGTACGTATTTTGGCTAGAAAGCATATGGTTTAGGATTTCTAACTTTATTTCCATATAAGGTATTGTATGCTGAACCGAAAGCGTCTTGTGTCTTTATGCCCATTTCGTCGTCTCGTGACACATTCTCTTATCACAAACGAGCTACTGAAGGCAGAATCGTTACATACGCCTTGTGTTTAGAAAATGCCAGTAAACCTAATATTCTTGGGGTATGTCTCTGCGCCTGAAACAGTGCAAATAATGGCATTTAGTGTCAGCTACACATTTTAGTGTTCTGAAATTTGAACACGAATCGTGTAAAGAAAATTTCATTAACTATTTTGATACTGTAAGGATAAATTGTACCTATATGGCGCAGCAAAGATTTAATATCATGTAACTGTACAGCTTCAAGTATATTTACACCAATGCAGTGAATGTAAATGAATAACGAGTAGTTAGGGACAAAACGCCAGAATTGTTTGGCGGCCAGCCTGGCAAATTTCCGTAGACGTTGTTCAGGTGTTGTATCTTACAACAATAAAACAAGCGATCATAAAATCTGTGAATAATGAAGCAGACCTAATGCAAAATTAATGCAGTCTGTTTTACTGTCAACAGAACAATGATATCGACCTTTTCGACTTTTGATCCATCTCTTGCCTCAATGTGAATAAATGTAACTGCTTACATTTGCCTTGTCTGTGTTCATACGCACTCTGCAGTTAGCTTCCAAAATCCTGTTCAAGTAATATCTGAGCATGTCCCAGTGTCAAATACGAACATTCCATGTTATCAGCTGGACATATTTTGGTCCTATACGTGACTGTATTGAAACTTAAATTACAATTTGTAAAGAAACATTTTGATATTTCATTCTCTAAGTGTCTGTAACAGGACAATGCACAGAAAAAAGAGGAAGTTTTCATTCACCGTTGATCCCGACAAGGAAAATAATTTCCATTTCATAACAATTCTGAATTTAGTCAAATATAAAATTGTAACTTGTATTCACGCATTACACACAGGTAGCAATTGTGAATGTGTAAAACGTACAAAACGAAAACATAACTTACTGTAGTCTTCAGTTTTTAAATTGTAATTTTACCAGTCATGTAATGTGGACATTTAAAATTTACCAGGTCATGGTTACTATTACATTGTGTGAAGTGAATTTAATGACAGTGCTATCGTGACAGTATGAACTAAGATGCAGTAGCATAATACTTTCTAAAAATATGAGGTTTTACGCATAGTGTCTTAACGTAATGGCTGTTTGAAAAGCAATATTTAAAAACGGGGTAGTTGAATTTACTGACCCAACGAATATCATACGTTTCGTTACTGGGTTCTAAAATTGTATATGACCCTTCTTCCGGAGTGGCTGTGTGAATCGAGGGAAAAAGAGAATACAGAAATTACATGTTACACTCTCCGAAATGCTAGATGCCTCTTACTTGAGAAGGAAAGGTTTTGTTTTATTTTGGTCCCTTCTTTGAAAGAGCGCATGAAAATAACGCATAATGTTGAGATTGTTTGTGTCGGTTGAGTATTAAAATTGCTCAACGAGCAATGTATCTTTTAAATGGACTAATATGGCTATGAAGTAGCTTTGTGCAGCAATTTTTCCCTGAAAGAGGTAATGGTATACAACTGAACAATTTTTCCATGCTTGGTTCCTCACTTATATAATTGATTATTTTCAGCTACAGAAATTTCTGTCAAGATATTTAGCTTGTAGAGCCTACCTCGCCCAACGTAAATGCCATAAAGTCTCACAGTATCACCTATCTTACAAATATGCAATATTCTCTGGGAAAGTTTTTCTTTCCTCTGCTTCTTCTTCGAAATTTGGCCACTTTGTTTTGTGCCTTTTCCTTATACATTCTGTTCTTGTACACAAAGAAAGACTTTCTCCCTATGGTCATCACTTGCTTTATATTTATTTTTTTCAGCAATGTTAATATTATCACTCCTTTTTGAAAGTTTTCTTTTTCTTCATCAACAATCATATTAGGGATTTTACTCTCCATGTTTATAGAAGGTGCTGAAAGTGTTTTCTTTCAGCTTTCAACCACGCATCACAGTTATAAACCTGTTGTTAATAACATGTCGAAATTATCGGTTAAACGAGTCAACAGGAAGGGTAAAACGACAATTGTTAGATACAATGAAATCCCCACAGAAAGGCATTGTCACACACTGAAAGTGTCTTAACCCATAATATGATCGATATTGTCAGATATGAAAAAACAATTCTTTATGAAGAAATGTAAATCATGACATAACAGGTAGTTAGAATTACAAAAGAAACACTGACTGTTGGAGGCAAAAATAACATGCAGTCATTGTCGTCATTTGTGACATATGAAGGAGATAAACCTACGATTTTTCTAGCCCTGAGGACCCTTCTGTCCACACGCCTTAGAGGTCCTGTTTTGAACTATATTCAGATGTTCACGGAAGGAGACCTCTAGTAAAGAACGTGAAGAATCACGTAAAATGTTCTGTTATGAGGCAGTGTCGGTTGAGCTGTTGAGAGTATGAAGCATTAGAGAAACGCGAAAGAAGAAGCTTACCCTTGATTAAGATGAATGTCACGTTTCATACTGGAAGCGAATTGTCGCCTGTGAGATATTGCAGCTATGGCAGGTCATCCTTGGCTCTGAAACTTGGCACATTCCATTACTTATATTCAAATTTTTATGCTTCACTTGTATAGTCAGAATCAAACATGAAGCAGTATACCTTTCCTGGGAGTGTTTTAATGTGACTGATCTATATGTTATTAAATAAACAAACGTAAAAACCAACAAAGAAAAGAACTGAGTGCTTCAGTAACAAAATAACAAAATAAAGTAACTTCACAGAACAGAGTTATTGTTTAGAGGCGAATATTCGCTACGAGTGTAATTGATACTCTCACTCTTCATGGAAACGGAAGGTTTATTACCCTCCGCACAAGAGCTAGTCAATAATCTGTAACTTCAGCCAAATTAATATGGTTTATATCCTATTCCTCTGTATCTTTAAGATCCTTGTTGGTGTTATTTAATTTATACATCCCTTTGTGACACGTATGTAAGGAAGAAATACATAAAACATTGAGCAGAATATAATTAAATATTACCAGTTTTTAATGACAAGCTACCACATATTCTGACATAAGTAAGAATATAATCAATTACCACAATATGATATTATATATTTCATAACCGCAACTGGGTTAGCACCCTGTGCCAGTAGTACAGTACACATTCACACATAAACAATAAACAGAACAACATTGTGAAACACAATACCTAGCATGGAACATACATAACAATAAGAATACATAGTATACAAAATGAAATAGAAGCGTACAAAACCTACAACCATATATACAATTATACACAATAGAGCCAAAAGAATATGAAAGAAGCAGCGTAACTTCATATGGGCTGTATATCTTCTAATAATAATAGCCACCCTGTTCCTAAGATCTTCACTCCACTTCACTGCACTTGTCGACACTTCAATTCTTCCCACTCAAACTTTGCCCATCTACACTTCACTACACTTCACTACCCTCTCACTTGGCTTAACCCCATTTAAATTTCCTACCTCTCCAGTTCACCTCACATCACTACACTTCCCTCACTTCACTTCACTACAATTTTAGACGATTTTCGCCACACTTCTCTTCCTTTCACTTCATCTCGCTTATAATTGCTTTCCTAACTCTCTTTCTAAAACCTTTAGGTTAGTAAGGGAATGTCCCTAACGCTTCTAGCTGGTTCCAGTTTTTAATTGTCCTATTTACAAAGAAATACTTCCCGAAGTTCGTTCTTTGCTTCCTGTCCCTAATTTTCCGAACATGATCAACCCTACTCAAATAGCAATACCTTCGCAACCTGTAGCGTACAGCTTTCCAAGCCCGTTCCACAGATTACACTTTAAAAAGTGCGCATAAATATAAAACACACCGTACGCTGTACTACGTTCCATCGTTTAGACTACTTTCACCTTCTTAAGTAAACATATATGTTCTTAAGCAATTCGTTTCCAGTTTTGTTAAATTACCTCAAAGTAACAGACCTAGTTACATCCGTATCTTAATTACTTAGAATGTGAGAAGGAATTTGGCTTAATTATTGCAATGTGCATTTTCCGTGTACCATGAGGTCACGGAGAGGGTAACAAAAAGCTGCATGTTTTGTTATCCATTACATTAGCCGTAGGTGTGTTGTTAGATGAATGCTAAGCTCGTCTAAGCGGCGTAGAATTAACATTCAATCGTCACTGGATAGGTAGCGCAGGCTCTGTTACAGGTGTCGATAATTGAACCTCAGTCAAATACCTTCAATGACTGAGTCACCGACACTAGCATACAAACGTACAAAGACACGTCGCGTGCATTAATCAGACGTATAATATTTTTAATAGCACCAACAAAAACATTTAGATTTGTGAATGTAATTTTATTCCGTAGTAATCACGGATATGTTTCGGCCATTCATGTGGTCATCTTCAGGTTGATGAAAACAGGAATACAAATGCAATTATAGTATGTCGAAATCACTCCACAATTAAAAAACCTATATTTTTGTTTAATATTCACGGTTTAAGTAGTAATATATATTTATGAAGATATATAAATATTAAGTGCAGGGTGATTCAAAACGGACTTAATTGAACAGTAAACGGCGCCTCAACACACGCCAGACAGTTGGTTACGGTATTCCAAGTTCTCTGCTCGCTGTACGGGTTGATGTGCGTGGGCTACGCTCAAAACTCTCTTGAATTCGTCTCACGTTCTCCTCTGATACACGTGGCCGGCCGGGGCTTTTGCCTTTACACAGACAGCCTATTTGCTCAAATCGGTGATTCCAACGACAAATGCTCTTCCTCGTTGGAAGTTGAATGTTGAAACGAAGACGAAACACACGCTGTACAACAGTCGCCGACTCAGTTTTAATGAACTCACGAACGCAAAAACCTTGTGCTGCATAGTAGCCATTTTGCTCTCACCTGACGCTGTTGCATGGCTCTGCACTAGGCAAGCAATGTAGCGGGTATTTAAAAACATAGGATCGTCTCTTTCAAATATTATGTAGATCATTCATATATCACATACAGTTCAGGAAATATAGTTGTACGAAATTGAGTCCATCTTTTTAAATCACGCTGTATATAGTTTAGTGTTTAAATTGTGAATTATAACCAAATTATATAATTTTTAATTGTGCGTGATAAAGACACATTATAACGGCATTTGTATTATTGTTCTCATAACTCTGAAGATGGCCATACGAATGGCCGAAACATGTAGGTGATTATTATGTAATAAAATTACATTCACAAATCCAAGTGCATTTGTTAGTCATTTAAAAAAAATGTGTAAAAGTGCGTTTAAATTTTACGCTCTTAAACAGTTGATCGTACCTTAATTAAAGATTTTTTTCTTTTATCTTATCTCGATTATTGCTACATGTTTCAGTTTCGGCTAAAACTTTATCAAACACTGCAGTCGGGTTATGTACAAGCTATGTGTTTCGACAGTATCATGACATCTTCATTGCGTGAAACACAAGAACGCACATTATTACACCCACACATCGACGGGGATCTTAATAAGCTGTAATATAAAATATATATTGCTTAAATTAGAAGAGTAAACAATACGACATTTATAAATATTATTGATGCAGGCAACAAGTGAATTGTGAGTGCATTTACAAGAAGTGTTCAACTGCGTAACAAGTGTTTAGACTCTTCTATACAAACCTAATTGTGACAATCCACGAGACGCTCACACCGCATAGTGTATACGTAAGTTGTTTGTCTGTTTTTGGCACAACAGCCCCTAGTGGGCCGTGGCCTCCTCATTCATTAGGTTTCTAGATCACACACAACGACGCACCACAGTCGGTAGGACTCCTCTGGGCGTGTGATCAGCTCGTCACAGAGATCTCTGCCTGACAACACACAACACTTTCAACAGACAGACTTCCATGCCCCAGTGGGATTCGAACCCACAGTCTCAGCAGGCCAGTGGCCGCAGATCTACGTCTCAGACCGCGCGGCCGCTGGGATCGGCGTATATGTATATAGAAACTATAAAATTCGTATTAAGGCTGACAAATGCTTAGCCAGTTCCGTCACATGTACTCCTGCAATGGTATAACTGCATTTGAAGTTTTGAAAACAAATCGGTTTCTTGTACTTTCTTATTCGGTTATTATTCTAAAGTTAAAAAGTGGGCAATTTTCACGTACACAAGCCGTTTTTAGTTCTCGAATTTCAAATAATCATTTCTATCAATAACATTTGCGCATTAAACAGGGTGTAATTTTTCTCGCACTCCTGAAGGTGACAGGATTGTGCAGAATGTGTATGTACGTACAATTGCAACATTCAGTATACTTGATTTTTTAGCTGCAGTACATAAGATTGGTCACATTTCACGTTCAGAATGATAAGCTTAAAGGGAAACTGAAAGAGAAGAAGTTCCCATTCACAGACAAATTTTGTCTGATTTCATGACCACAGAAAATACACAACCGGTCCATATTTACGCGTTTGTCTGTGTAATTTGCAACAGTTTACATCTACAGCTGCACTCCATTCTGCTTTCTTTCAGTTCTGCTCGAATACCATTAACTGCATGCTGTAAAGCTTTGCTCTACTTAGTTCGGACCCAGTTCCAATTCCACTGAATTACTTCGGTTCGTTTGGTAAGTGACTGAAGGACAGGTTTGAAAATGTCTCTGTCGTTCATTACGCCTGGCTTTGAAGAATCCCACAATCAAGGCAAGGTTTGGGTGAGCTAATCAGTGCAATTGGAGGGGGGGAAGGTGCCGTCCAATGGGAAGGGGTACAGATAGAATAAGACAGGCAATCATTAAAGACAAGCTGACCGGAAGTAAGAACCTTCGTCTCATTTCGGTAAGAATAGAGACGAATCTTCAAGAAAACGTTCGATTTCAAACTCTAGCAAGCTGTTCGGAGTTCCCTATTCAACATCATGATTAGATAAAGGAAAAAACTAGTGCGCATTTCCAGGGATATGTAACAGTTTTATTCGGTCGGAGTGTCAGTGCGCTTTTCTCCCACTATCATAGTGAAGAAAATATGTTGGGAGGCTATTCAAGTCGTCTGTACAGACTTAACAGTATAATTATATATATTATTTATAAATATATGCCTCAGCTAAGCCTGAGTTCAGAGATTATTATTATTATTATTATTATTACATACAGAATTTGGAGAGAAAATACAGGGTTGTAGGAAAACTGGAGGCCGTTCAATTGTTAAATGAATGTTAAAAATTACTACATTTTCAGCAGTTATAAACCTCTGTTATATACTATTCATCGTTTAGCAAAAGGCAGCGAATGATACATATATATATATATATATATATATCAAACTGATCGGTCGGACGGTGCTCCAACAGACTTCGTCAGTCTACAGTTGATGGCATTCGACCCCATTTTTTAAAGCACAGTCCTGGGTTTAATCCCAGTTTAAGGATTGGTGACATACATTTTTTCTACGACATTTCTTTCGCCTAGTGCATCAGCCTCGTCTTCCAGCAACCAATCACTCCGGTGTTTCTGGCTAAACTGTCACCGCCTCCGAGGCACGAGACTCTATGTAAAGAACTGAATCTCATTTGAGTCGTCACGTGGGGCATGCTACATGACAGTAATTCGAAAAATTGAATGAATGCCGACATGTTTATATGAGTGGTTTCTTCGTATACGAATAATGGAAGAGACCGAAATATAATTCCAGATTTGTCTATGTATTACTTGCAATCTATTCTAGTGAATGTAATTTAGGTACAAATCAACAGCCTCAAAACATAAGAAACTTGATAGAAGTTCAGAAATTTTGGCATCTTCAATTATTTAGACACTAAAACTTGTAGAATAATTGAATTTTACGTAAACTTTAACTGTAATATTTTATCTACAAACTTCGCTCGAAATATATCCTGCTCCGATACACTTTCTAAGTGATTAACAATGGTGTCATTTCTAATATTATATAGCGCCGATCATAAATGAGTGAAAATGGAGTATTGAAGGAATGACACTGACAGAAGGAAACAGGGGTACTCGAAGAAGAGCCTCTCCCATTGCCAGCTTGTTCACCACAAATCCGATACTGACTGACCTGCGATTGAATCCTGGCATTTGTGGTGAGAAGCGAGTAATCGCCTGAGTTACGGCACAGTCCAATAAGTATTTTAGCTTTTCCATCTGCAGATTTTCTTGATTATTTTCCGTTATTATTCGCTGAGTTCAATGAAGCTTGGTATTTTCTGACAAATATTAGGGAAAAGTCTTCAAATATAATTTAGTGAAACTCCAGTTTGCTGCTTTCGAAGTGTTACATGCCGAGAAAAAAAAAAAACAAAGAGGAAAGGCAAGTCTAATGCGAATTTCTGTTCCTTTTCTGTGCACGCATGTCGAAAATTCCTGATAGTGAAAAACAAAGCACTTTCGCGACTGCCCACTTACTGAACAACAGCGGTTCTATTCCAGGCAGAGGAATGTTTCTGCCTTCTGCACAACCAGAGAAGTTAATACTTTCCACGTAAATTATTTATTGTTTCGCACTTTAGTTTGTAATTGTGGTTAACAGGGCGATAAATTAGACCGGGATTAAAGAAGCGTGCCTTGTATCGCACGTGTAATAGAGGAGAACTTCACACAAGAATTTAGTCTTCCAATGTGAAGGGAAGAGACCTTTCGAGGAGGCACGCTAGCATGGGAGAATAATATTAAAATGGAACTTATAAGTCGCGTAGATCTGATATGATTTTCCCTTCCTCTAGACAGGGTCTAGTGGCGGATTCTTGTAAACATTTTAGTGAACCATCGGCTTTTATAAATTGTGGTGGAATACCCCACTCCACTGCGTTAACTAAATTTCTGGTCCTCTTTAATTTTCACATTTGTACCGAACATCCTACTATTATCAAAGTTTTTTATTACCAACTGATGCACAAGAGAATTGTTTTCAAAGGAGTACTAAAATTTACATTAAAATTGTAATAGCTCCAACATGTTTCGGTGTGATCGCCATCATCAGGGAGCGTACTGTGTGAGCTTGCTAAAGTTACAATATCGAAACAAATGGTTAAAATACATCATTGTGGTTAATCCGTTGGTGTGGCTAAGTATGTTATCAGGTCCTTGGTGTATGTCTGCTGCACTGTTCGGAGCCTGACTCAGTCAGGTTCTGAACAGTGCAGCAGACTCAGTCAGGTTCCGAAGAAGGTTCGGAAGAAATGTATCTTCAGATTTCTGGTTTTATACGATTCTTTTCTACTTTAACAGCACTGTCTAATCTGCATGTTTTATCAAGCACTGCTTATATTTGGAAGTTTCTCATGGCTAATGAATAAGTTAGGGATTTAAATGGAAGAGCCAGGGGGAAGACTGGAACTATATATACAATCATGTTGATAGCCGATATCTCAGCCAAAATTAGGATATTTTTATATCTTGAATATACAACATAGCAACACGCTGCACATAAATGTTATATAGTCCTCTTATCATGTGTAAATTGGTGGCGAGAAATTTGTGCTACTACAATCGATCCTTGCTATTAGTTTTAGCCCCTGACTATACTGGACTGAACAGAGAACTTCGATTCTACGTAGCGGTGGGAGGGTCTCCTCTTTGCCATTACATCCAGATAGAGTCAGAGTCCACTCGGCTGCCTGTAAATGGGAAAATGGGGTCCCGAAAATGGAAGAGCCAGGGCGTGTAACTGACTGCTTACCGATATTTGAATCTCACGATAAAAATGTGTTATACCTCAACTCCACGCCCTATCAGTCAAGTAACATTATCATCAGCTATACACACGATCTTCCCTTTAATGTTATTATGTAGTAAGGAACTACAGACTATTTATTAAAGTTTCCTTTCCATGATCACTAAATAGTTTTTAAGCGGATTGAACTGCTTCTGGGCGAATAAACATATATATTTGTAATATAATTGCTTGTTTTATATATATACTACACTTTTGCCAGCAAATGTTTAGTGATACACAAATTAATAAAAAGGTAAATATTTATTATATCAAAAATGTGACAAAAACAAAACCAACATTACCTACTCAGAGGTGTGGAGGAACACGGAGTATCGTAACTCTATTGCGAATGTAAATAAATTCGTTAATATGTATATACCTAATTTATACTTTTCATAATTTCATATCTGATTGAAATGGCTTTCTACGTAGGCCTAAGTTATGTATTTACGTGTTATAATTTATATGGAAATCATCAGATTTTGCTCCGAATATAGATTCATTATAAGCAAAACTTCAGGTATCTTTTGCTATGCCCGAAACACGTAGAGTGGACGTTTTTATAAATGAATAATTCAAAAACGCCGAGAGATAAAAGTCATCTCGTATACTTATTTCAGTATGTTTAAATTACTTTATAGTGTATAGAAAAGAGGCATTCTATCTCTCAGAGGACAAAGAGAAGCTGGGTTTTATCATGTTACCAAGTGAAATTCTCCTTCATGTTATGTTGATGGAACAGCCATTACACATTCAATGATGCGCATATTTGAATTCTTGATGCAACCTACATAACCAAACAGGCGATCGATGTACGGTATATTCACTGCACCAATGTCGCCTCCTGAAGCCTCAGGTCACGTTCAAATTATCGAAACATCTGGAGCAGAAATTCGCACTGCAAGGCAATTATTTTGGATTCGTCGTACATACCTCATCCTTTTGCTGAAGAGCGAAACAGGTAACAAATGATGTCTGATCCACTAAACATAGCCTACCTTGCACTATTTCGTTGAGATCAAAATTCATACCGAATGAATTCCGATCCGTCGAATATATGTTGCCCTCTTGGTCATGACAAGAAATTAAATCAAATTACTTTGATGCCCCATATATACTATAATTTGTCCAGTGTGTCATAATCGAAAACATAATCCGTTTGTATTATATTTGTTGTGCAAATGTCGCCTTGTCTGTTGATGAAGTAGAGTCGCCATGTTTTGAATCAGTCGCTCCTAACATCCCCACATGATCATGTGGCAATCAGCGTGGACTGATTTTGGCTCCGGTGTGCATATGTCTGCATGGTTGTGATCTATAACCACGTTATAAATTGTTATGTGAAAGTGTAATGTTGATCCCCTTTTCACTGGGTGGACTGAAGGGGATATGCTTTGTAATGGCATATAAACTTGTAAGAGCTTTTGATATCCAATATTTTGTTTACTCACCATTCTTCGGCTTGTATTTCTTTGCCACCGCGACCGAAATTCAAACACGTGTTCAGGCGGTCTTTCTGCTTTATCGCGCACGCAATTTAACAAACTACGCCAGTACAATAACTCAAAAAATTTAGGTCTTGTGTGCGAAATAAAAAACTGCTTATGTTGCGACCATTTTCTTTTCTTCTTTCGAGCGCCTCTCCACTCGTCTGTTTCTGACGTAATATCGGCGGCTAAACCGTTTGTCAGGTATTCGTAAAATGCGGTATAGAAATGCTTCACAAAAGAGTGTAAAGGAAGAGCACGCCACGTTAAAACTGGCGCACTAACGTTCATACTGCACTTAGGCGCGTCAATTAATTTTTACCCTGAATTACATTCGACAGAGAAGAACCTCACGTAATGTTGTTGAGCAATACGAGTTTTTTGAAAAGCGGTGCAATGAAAGTCTTACGTTACTTAAGCAAGTAAACGAGATTTATTCATGTTTTGTGCATTTTTGCTCCAATTTGGTTAACATTCGTTCCATGAAACTTCAACAACAATGCATAGAGCAACTGTCTTTCCTGAAAATCCGCATAATATAAGCCATACTTAACTTGGGGGCGTAAATGAATTTATGTGCATACGTTCCACATTTAATATGCGGTTTGGGTGAAGTTTTGCACAGGAGCGCTGCACGTGATCCTGTTGAGTTTTTGTAAATTTAGTGAAAAGTTGTGAAGGAAGGGCCGTAATTTTCTTCTGGTGTCAGTGAAATAAAATCTACGCTTTTTCCATGAAACCTTATGTCACTTTGAAAGTAAAGAACGCCTTGTAAAGGCCTGTATATTAGGTAACGGAATGCACGATTTGCGATTCTGTTAAAATTTAAAAGTTTAATTTTTTAAACCTTTGTGGTTTAATGTGCTATAAACATGTGTTTAGTAACGTAGTTACTCTCGTCGTCGCGTGGTTAAACTCCGTGTCGTGCCCGGGTATTTTCGGCTTCAGATTTCTGCTCGGATAGCAGGTGCCTTTTCAGTTTTCTCATGTTTTACTTGGTTGTTCCAGGCAAATGCGTTGCTTCTACCTTAAATCATGTCATGAAATATTCCTCTCACAATTTTTTCTTTAGTATTTTTTTTCCAAGATAACTTTTACAATTATAGCAACTGAAAGACTCATTTATTACACAAAGAGACCAAGATAATGTAGTTGAAGTTATTATTACGTAATACATGAATATAAGTTGGGAAGATCACTTTGGGCTATACGAGGTTGACTGGATGAACACAGTGACAGTAGATATTGTGTAGTTACTGTATTATAAGTGACGCGTTTTACTGTGTGGGTCAAATCACGGACAGTCGTAGGACAGTGTGAATTTTGAACTGGAAGAGATTGTACTGGAGGGACTGACAGTAAGAGTATAACGAAATACTTCATTTGGGATAAGCGGTCTTGGAGCTGAATATGTGAAATTGCTTGGGATGGGTTCATTTATGCGCAGAAATTAGTCTGCTTACTGTGTGAAAGAACGAAAACGTCAGTTTCTAGAGTGAATAAAAGCCACCTATCCAATTTCTACTGTGCCGCACAATGCAACTGTATATTGAACAACCAAATTAGGTCCTACATAAATAAGCAGTATAATACGAAACCGTTGATTTCTCCGGTATTGTGCGAGAAAAAAAAAAGTTTAAAAACAGCAGTAAGTCTTCACAAAGAGTGGTGACGTAGGCAAGATAGCAGAATAACAAATCGTGGCCTTTTTTACGTATTATCTCTGAATTCTTGAATCTAGTGAAGAGAACCCAGGAAAGCATCTCATTGGGATAGCGGAAAAATACGGTTTTGGTAGTATTAATTATATCAACAAAGGACAATCTCATCATATAGTACAGTGCCTACAGATTCAGTAATGAAATGACCTATACTGACGTAAAGTGGTAGAAACAGTAACAAGTATGTAGAAGTTTCAGAATTTGTCCTGAACTGAAAAAAATAATTTGTAGCTGAACATCTAATACGCAATACACGAATAAAAATAATAATTTTATTAATAGCTAAATTAAACAACTGATTGATAAAAAGAGGGTACAAACAGGATAGAAAACACACAGTAAAGAGATTACAATAGATATTATACTATATATGAAACCGTAAATGTCGTAGAAGTATTAAAGGGAAAGTGATACGCTTTTAGGCCAATTAGTAATTAAGTGGAATTTTCATTCTGGACAATAATGCTGCAAACAAATCAGAGAAGTCTGGAGAGTGAGAAAACAGAAAGTAATCAAAAAACGAGGGACACAACAAATAATAAGCATATCAGATATGGTAAAGAAACCAAAAAATGCATATAAATTTTGTATTCAGTGTCAGAGGGATACATCGAATCCAGTCCACTCCGTGTTCTCCGAACATGGGTAATTTTGTGCAGAAGGTTGGCGCTGTTTGTAGTCCAAATGATGTGTACCTACTATTTAAAATGAGGGAAAGTTATATAATCCTCTGACTTAATCTTGCCATTTTCCAGAGTGGTATTGATCATATCAACAAAGAAAATCTCTCGAAATGATGCAGTTCTGAATTAAATAATTTATATGGCGGTCCATAAACGTATACATAAAATGTAGGTGACGTACTTCTGCAAGTCAGAATAACTTCATAGAAAATACTGCTTTGAATCTTGAACTTTGTGTAGGCGTATTCTACGAGAAGTATTTTAACCAACAAAAAACCACAAAAGTAAAATAGTCATCCAATTTCAAAATTTAAGTTTATTCTAAAAGACAATTTTGAACACAATTCTTTTCTCCAAAAGAATCCGAAGATAATACAGCGCTAATCGAGTATCCTATCCACTGGATAAAATCCTAAACCACTTGTACCAACCTCCAGAACTTAAACTTGGTCCCTGTGTGAGTCCTAAAGTTATCCTCCGATCTTTTACGTGGATTTATGAAGTAGGTCTTTTCGAGGGAGTAATGAAGCAAACAATATGGAAATTGGTTTATAAACCACGAGGGAAGAAGTTACCTGTAAGTGTAAAAGTTATGACAATATTAAAATGGATCTCAGAGAACCATGGTGTAAGGTGTGGAGTACTAAATTATAGGGACAAGTTGTGTAATTTCTCTTCAAGGATATAGGGCTCTTTTGAATTAGGAAATTCTACAACCGGCTGAGTTGCTATTAACTTCGCAACGTGTAATTGTGAGTTCATTTAGAATAGTCTATCTTAGTACAGTTTAGATCACATAGTTCGTTTTACATGAGTTCATCCCAGGATCATACGGACAGGTTCGGCATTTGTAATCTGTTTCTAACGTACAAGCTGCATGTGTTGACGTCGGACGAAAGTGTTTCACATTACAACCCCAGAATTCCGCGAAAAATAACATGACAACTTTCGCAGAATGGCCCCCAAGCAGATTGGTAATTGCTTTCTAGAGTAAACCGTTTCGAACTTCAGCTGGGACACTCGTTAACCCACCTACTTATCCCATGCTCCTCGCTCACTGCAAGTGACCTTACAAATTAACCCTATATATATATATACTACACCCCATTTCTAAATCTGATATCAATTAACGGTCTTCTCCTACATCATTTGAAAGCACAAAATATATCCTTTTTGAAGAAGGCTGAATTATTGTAAAGCCTACTAAGTATAATAATCCTTCGAAATAGTTAAAGACTACCGACGTTTCGGAAGAAGTTCTTGTTTCCTTTTTTCTTGTAGAAGAGTATTCAACATTTAAGGAAAGATGGAACGGTCGAGTGACAACTACACATGCGATTCTTTCGGATGTTCCTGTTTTCAAATTTTTACCGCGTAACGGTTCATTACGACCAAAGTTTTGAAATTTTCCTTAACCTTTTCACGAAAATTCCGCTCCAGAACGTGAAATTAGGAAAGTACAGCTTCGTCCAACAATATTTTCAATTTTCTTTCAATTATTATCCCGTTATGTGATGTTATACGAACCTACGTGTAACATTATACAAAGAAAGCGTCAACAGAAACCTAGAATAAATAAAATGAAATTTTAGAATGGAGGATTTTTTCCGAAACGTCATTAACTTTTAGAATTTTTACGCAATACCAAAAACACTCTTGAAATATACTGATCGTTGCTGAAACATAAGAACATAAAATTCTTGTTTTCCAAAGCACAAATTGTGTGTTAGAGGGAGTAAACTGAAGGTCTAGCTACATGAATTCAAATACGTCATTAGTCTAGTATTTAAGTTTTGTGTAAAGATGTCTTGGTAGACAGAGTTCAGACGGGTCTACGAAACTATTCACTCGGTTTAATACGGATTATTTGAAAGCTGTTTTTACTTTCATATGACTTCATATCAAAGTAACGAAAAATATTGTTTATAAATTGAGATGGACAATTGTGTGCGTGCGTCTGAAGTACACATCTTTCCGGGGAGTGGTGCAGTGCCTGGGGTTACCGAAAAAAATATTATTTGATTTTGTTTTTTATAGTTCCTGGTTTTATTGCCCTCACAATATTGGGTGAAGTATGTAAAATGCGCAATGTATCATGGCATAACCTTCAAATACGCTTGAAATTTATTCAGATTGATTTGCAATGGGGGGAGAGGTACTCTTGTAACTAGAATGCAACAAAAAATCGTGAACCTGGCCACTCTTCTATCGGTACAGTCACACCTAAGGATAGGTGGAACCATACCTCCGCTCCTAACATTTCATCAAGTTTCGATGCTTAAATTAGGAAAATTGGAATTATTTTTAACAGAGCGTAACAAAAGAAATAAAACAGTACCTTAAAAAGTGGATACAACATGTACAGAGGATGGACACAAACAGACTACCAAAACAAGCACTATAATATAAACCAAAAGGACGAAGGAACATAGGACGACCGAGGAAGAGATGGAAGGATCAACTTCATCTTGAGGATCAAGGAACAGGAAACACGCCTAACCCTTCAGGAACATGATGATGATGATGGAAATGTTTTTATTAGAGTCGGTCCTTGGTAAACATAAAGAATATTTCCTCACTATATATCCTCAAACAAATAAGTGTCCATCAAACTTAAGGCAGAGGTTATTGCACTTCCGTGAAACTGTGATCGGTTTGCTTGGCCTGTGACGTGCATCCCCCTGTAAAGCTATACTGCATCCAAGAAATGCGGTAGAACTTGCAGAGTTCCATTCGTACGATTTATCACTTACTGACGTCAAAAAGTGTAGAATTCGTAAATTTCGCTCACACCGCCTTGAAAGAAAAAGTTCGAGGCATATCGAACTTCTGACGTCTGTACCTCTGCTGATAGATACACACTGTTGGATTTGGCTTAAGATTTCACCGAATATGTTTCTTTCCACTCCCAAGGAAGATAGTGCTGTCTTGGAGGGAAAGATAGGCTTATGATATTACCATGGTTTTGTACATTCCCCCCATTCCAACTTTCAAACCAATTGACCGATCTTCACAAAAATTTTCATGAATGTTACACCATCGGAGTTCACACCAGGCTTGAACTTTAACTTGCCTACTATCCGTAACAATATCGTCGCAGTGCCACTGGCGCTAATTAATTTAGGATCATGATATGACTATTTGACAGGTGTCATAATACCTTTAATGTTGAATAAAGAGAGACCAACTTGATGGCACTTGCTTTATTATTTTATTATTTAATGTTCAACATGTTTCTGATGTTAATACATCTGAAACATGTTGAGCATTAAATAATGAAATAATAAAGCAAATGGCATCAAGTTGGTCTCTCTTTATTCAACTATCAAGATGGTGCACGGTCCAATAAACATAAGATTCACCTTTAATGTTATTGATTCAGCGCAGTGTGAATGCAAGGCTACGTGTATATACGTACCAGCATAAGTACGTACATTTTTTAAATTACAAAATAACCATACACATGCCCTCTTCTCCATGTTTAAGCGACACACGTAGGAGGGTTTACGGAAATGGATAATTTGTAATTTTATACATTTTATTTGCATTTGTTGGTATATACAAATGATTAGAATAAATGTTTAATTTGTGTATTGTGTGCATTAAATCAACAATATGGTCACAATGCTAATATTTTCTGTGGTTTTTATTTTGATAGCGATAATAACAGATGAAAAGCTTTGCGCGGGGATGTAGCACAGGCAAAACTGCACACTCTATAACACGTACCTATACGACAACAGGTATAAATATGGCGATAGAACTAGTCTTGAAAATTTTAAGTTTGACGTGCACAAAATTTGTAGACCAACTGAACTAAAAAATCCTTCACAACAATTAAAAAGTACTAACAGTACTTATATATATATATATATATATATATATATACGGTAGCGCAGTTGGTTGAGGCACTGCGCTACAAGCTGGAATGTCGGGTTCGATTCCTGATGTGTCACTGACATAATTCTTCCAGGCACACAATGATCCTGTGGTCGACTCAGACTCTATCAGCAACGAGCAGTAATATTTCGTGGAGGATAAAGGAGGCCGAAGCGTAGGGTTGACAACCGTACCATCTACATGTGCCGATTGTCCTGAAATCTGGGAACCTAAACCTCCTGGAAGCCTCTGAGCATCTATTACGCCAGTACAGGTATTGTTAGCTTTGTTTTATATTTGTACATTGCAGATGTTAATGCACATAATTTCCTGGTCGAGTTGTAAATATTTTAAAATAAACATGTGCAACTTAGAATTTCTCACATTTTCACCGACTGGGTGACATATCATCTTTGTAGTTCTTCATAAGTTTCTTTCATGAAATTACTCAATGGCTTTTAATAGAGCTTTGTTTTGTTGCGAGAGAGACATGAATCTCTTAATTCGGGACATAAATATTATTTTATTATTTTAAAGTAGGATACACAATCAGCACGTTTTGCTGCTGCTGCTGAAATATCAGTAATGAGGAATATGTGATCTGATACGCTGGAGATATATCACTTAATGCACGTTGTGTAGGCATATACTATACTACACTATACTATACTA
>Ga0123355_10001837_pt1 | contig 29732 bp, 24 predicted proteins | sample TergutEmb28metaG_3_FD_89872 | JGI IMG/M metagenome (GOLD analysis project Ga0123355, IMG submission 89872) | Embiratermes neotenicus P1 segment gut microbial communities from Petit-Saut dam, French Guiana - Emb289 P1 | ecosystem: Host-associated > Arthropoda: Insects > Digestive system > Gut ... | reverse complement strand
GGGAAATTGTGCGCAAATGGTACGTCGTGGATGCGAGCGGGCAGACGCTCGGACGCCTGGCCTCACAGGTAGCGCGCATCCTTATGGGCAAAGAGAATCCGCGCTATACGCCGTTTATCGATACTGGCGATCACGTGATCGTGATCAACGCCGAGAAGATCAGCACCAGCGGCGTCAAAGCGGAGTCGAAGGTGTATCAGCATTACACGGGATATCCGGGTGGTCTGAAAACCGAAGGCTACAAGAAGCGGATCGTGCGGAAACCGGAGGCAGTGATCGAAGCGGCCGTGAAGCGCATGCTGCCGAAGAACAAACTGGCAGCGCATATGCTGTCGAAGCTGAATGTGTATAAGGGCGACAAGCATCCGCACCAGGCGCAGAAGCCGCAGGATTACAAACTGGAGGTGCGGGAGTCTCGGGCGCCGAAGGCGGTGGTGTCGTAACCGAACAAGCTGCGGGCTCTCGAGCGTGGAGCTGCGAGCCGAAGCAAAAACTTTTGGAAAGGTGAAGAGCAAAAAGAGTGAGCCTTCATCGAGTGATAACTCGGTGTTCGCAGCTCGTAGCTCGAAGCTAATAATGGCAGAGTTGGTTCAATACTATGGAACGGGACGCCGCAAGACGGCGATTGCCCGGGTTTATCTGCGTCCTGGAAATGGCGACTTCAAAGTGAACGGACGCGCGTTTGAAGAGTACTTCGTGACTCCGGCGCAGCGCTCGGCGGCGAAAGCACCGCTGGCTTCGTCGGAGAAGGCCACTTCGTTCAACGTCGTCGCCAACGTGCTGGGCGGCGGCGTACGCGGCCAGGCGGACGCGGTGAAACTCGGAATCGCCCGCGCTCTGATGCAGTTCAATGTAGAGCTGCGCAAGAAGCTGAAGTCGGAGGGCTTCGTGAGCCGCGATTCCCGCGGCAAAGAGCGCAAGAAGTACGGGCAAAAGGGCGCCCGCAAGCGGTTCCAGTTCAGCAAGCGGTAGAGATTCCTCCGCGCCCCCGGTTGGCTCGGCGGCGGGAAGGACAAACGGGTTTTGGCTTTGGCTGACAGCTGAGGGCTGACAGCCCAGAGCTCAGTGATTTGGTGTTCAATTCTTCCGTGCCTCGCGGCGCGGGGACGGAATGGCAATCCGAAACGACAGTTTCAAGTTTCGGGTTTCCGGTTGCGGGAGGCCGGGCAAGGCCCGACGGCTAAACTCGAAACATGGAACTCGAACTGACGTCGGCGGATGCAGACTAAAAAAGGAGAAACGTGGCTACCATCACCATGAAGGAGTTGCTCGAAGCGGGTGTTCACTTCGGGCATCAAACGAAGCGCTGGAATCCCAAGATGAAGGAATACATCTTCGGAGAGCGCAACGGGATCTACATTATCGATCTGCAGAAGACGCTGAAGATGTTCAAAGAGGCGTCCAAGTTTGTTCAGGATCTGGCGTCCGAAGGCAAGATTGTGCTCTTCGTGGGGACGAAACGCCAGGCGCAGGACGCCATCGCCGAAGAGGCGACCAAGTGCGGCGGATTCTACATCAACCAGCGCTGGCTGGGCGGACTGCTCACCAACTGGGTCACCGTGCAGAAATCGGTGAAACGGCTGAAGGAGCTCGACGACATGGCCACCGATGGCCGCTACGAGTTGCTGCCTAAGAAAGAAGTCATTAAGCTCGAACGCGAACGCAAGCATCTGCAGGCGAACCTGGCCGGCATCAAGAACATGAACCGGCTGCCCGACGCGATCTTCGTGATCGATTCGAACAAAGAGCAGATTGCGGTGCGGGAAGCGCGCAAGCTGGGAATTCCGGTGGTTGCGGTCGTCGATACTAACTGCGATCCCACCGAGGTGGATTACGTGATCCCGGGCAACGACGACGCGCTGCGGGCGATCCGGCTGTTTACCTCGAAGATTTCGGAATCGATTGCCGAGGGCGCGCAGTTGATGACCGACAAGCAGGTTGCCGACATGCAGGCTGCGACCGATGAAGCCCAGCATGCGGAGGCTGCGGTCGCGGGCGAGTATCAAGCCGGTGACGGTGGGGCGGATGCGTCGGAGGACATCAGCATGGAGGAAGTGCTGGGTCCGGGAACCCACAAGAAGCCGGTGGCCAACGAAGAGGCTGAACTGCCCAAGGTCGAGAGCCAAACCGTTTAGTGGTCAGTGGCTAGTGGTCGGTGGATGAGTGACAAACCGGGCTTTTGAATTCAGACCCGCGCGGGTCTTGCGAGAGAGCATTCCGGCGCGGGTTTAATTGTCTAGGTTTTAAAGTTTCAGGTCCACGGTTCCAGGTGAGTCCTTTGTCTTTGAAACCTTGAAAGCTGGAAACACTGAAACTTGAGGTTTTATGAGCACTACTATGGCAAATATTTCGGCGGCACAAGTGAAGGAGCTCCGGGAAAAGACCGGGGCTCCGATGATGGATTGCAAACAGGCTTTAACCGAAGCCAAAGGCGACATGGAGCAGGCGGTAGTGGTTCTGCGCAAGAAGGGTGTTTCGGTGGCGGCCAAGAAGGCAACGCGAGTGACCAGCGAAGGGTCGGTGGGGAGCTACATCCACGCCGGCGGCAAGATTGGTGTGCTCGTCGAGATCAATTGCGAGAGCGATTTCGTGGCCCGCACCGACGACTTCAAAGAGTTGCTGCACGATGTCGCGATGCACATTGCCGCCAGTGATCCGCGCTACGTCCGCAAGGAAGACGTGACTCCTGAGGCTTACGCGAAGGAGAAAGAAATCTATCTCGCGCAGGCGATCGCCAGCGGCAAACCCGCGCACATCGCGGAGAAGATGGTCGCCGGCAAGATGGAGAAGTTCTATGAGGAAGTCTGTCTGCTGGAGCAGCCTTTCATCAAGGACCAGACCATCTCGATCGGGCAGTTGATTGCCTCGAAGATCGGCAAGCTCGGCGAGAACATCGCCGTGCGGCGCTTTGCGCGCTTCAAGGTGGGTGACGCAAGCGAGACGATCGCCATCAGCAAGCCTACAGAGGCGAAAGCGGAGTAATCGAGGGGCGCCCTTAACCGGGCGCCTTTTTTGTGCGGTGCGCTAACCTATGTCGCGGAGGACTCCTGGAACAGGGATTCGGTCCAAAGCTCAGTCGAGTGGCAGCGGGTATTTGCTTCCTCCTGTTTCTGGGATTATCTGCTCCGTTGCTGGTTCGGTAGACATAGGAAGTTTCTTAATAAAGCGGTTGGATGACCGTTTCGAGAGCCTATAAGGCGACTACCACGATGACGACCCCTGCTTTTGAACGTATTCTGCTCAAGTTGTCCGGTGAAGCACTGGCGGCGCACCAAGGGTTTGGTGTGGACACGGAGCGCATCCACGAAATCGCGGGAGAGATCGGCGACGTGCACAAGCTCGGTGTACAGATCGCGATCGTCGTTGGCGGAGGAAACTTTTTCCGCGGCGTGGCACAACAAGCCAAGGACATGGACCGGGTGTCCGCCGATCACATGGGGATGCTGGCCACCGTGATCAATTCGCTGGCGCTGCAGGACGCGCTCGAGAAACAGGGCGTCTACACGCGCGTGCAGTCGGCGATTGAGATGAACCAGGTGGCCGAGCCCTATATCCGTCGGCGGGCCATCCGCCACTTGGAGAAAGGGCGGGTGGTGATTTTTGCGGGCGGCACCGGCAACCCCTACTTCTCGACCGATACCGCGGCCTCGCTGCGCGCGATGGAGATCAAAGCGGACGCCATTCTGAAAGCCACCAAGGTGGACGGAATCTACGATGCCGACCCGCTGAAGGTCGACGGCGCGCGGAAGTTCAATCATATCTCCTACATGGATGTGCTGCAGCTGGGATTGAAAGTCATGGACTCGACCGCGATCAGCCTGTGCAAGGACAACAATCTGCCGATCGTGGTTTTCAACATGAACATTCGCGGAAACATTCGCCGTGTGGTGACCGGCGAAAAGATCGGGTCGATGGTCAGCGCACAAGCCGCGAGCGTGTAGAATCAGCCACGGATTTTGGTGGATTTCTAAGGATTTCTAGGGGCTGATCCCTGTCGATCCGCTCCGATCCGTGGGCAGCTGGTTTTTGCCAGGTTTATAATTCGGCGTTTTGATTTCTGCAGTGGACGGAGTGAAGCATGCCTGATCCGGGAACATTAAAAGAGATTCGCGCCCAATTGAAGACTCGCATGGATAAGGCCGTCGAGGATTTTCGCAAGGCGATGGCCTCGGTGCGAACCGGCCGCGCCTCGGTGCACATGCTCGACGGCGTGACCGTCGATGCCTACGGCGCGCAGATGCCCTTGAATCAGGTGGCCCAGGTGCACGCTCCCGAGGCGCAGTTAATTACGGTGCAGCCGTTCGATCCCTCGCAGCTTGCAGCGATTGAGAAGGCAATTCGCGGCGGCGATCTTGGGCTGAATCCGATGAACGATGGCAAGTTGATTCGCGTGCCGGTTCCCGCCCTCACCCAGGAACGGCGCCAGGATATGGTGAAACATCTGCACCGTGTGCTCGAGGAGCATCGTACGGCCGTGCGCAACATTCGGCGCGACGGGAATGACGCCATCAAGAAGGCGCTCAAAGACAAAAAGATTACCGAAGATGACGAGAAGCGCTCGCTCGATGAGATCCAGAAGCTGACCGATGGCGAGATCAAGAAGATGGAAGAGATGAGAAAGGCGAAAGAGAAGGAAGTGCTGGAGTTGAAGTAGACGGACGTTGCCAGCGAAAGTCAAACCCCTACCCGTAACGTCGCCAACTGCTCGACGTCAGCATGGGGTACCGGCTTCGTGAATACACGGAGGTACCGGTCCCGCGCGGCTTCTCCCTCCCCCGCAACCAACTTGACGACCGGATCTCATTCCGTAGTCAGCTCTCGAAAAATTCTCCACGCAAAGACGCACTATAATCGAACCAGCCGTGAAGCAGATTGTGAAAGCCGCATGTCCGCATGACTGTCCCGACGCGTGTGGTGTGTGGATTACAGTCGAGGACGGGCGGGCGACCAAGATCCAGGGCGATCCTGAACATCCGGTGACGCGCGGCTTCTTGTGTGCGAAGGTGGCCAAATATCTGGACCGGGTGTATTCCCCGGACCGCGTGCTGTATCCGATGCGCAGGGTTGGCCCGAAAGGGCCGAGACAGACGGTGACAGTTTCCACGACAACCGAGCCAGTTTGGGAAAGGACCAGCTGGGACGAGGCGCTCGAGACCATCGCTTCTCGCTTTAAGGCCATCTCGGCTGAATTCGGCAGCGAAGCGATTCTCCCTTATTCCTTCGGTGGAACCTTGGGAACTCTGAACAGCGCCTCGATGGACCGCCGATTCTTTCACCGGCTAGGAGCTTCACAACTGGAGCGGACGATTTGCTCGTCGGCGGGCGAGGCCGGCCTGGAATCGGTATACGGCATCAAACTCGGCACCGAGCCGGAGCAGTTCCAACACGCCAGATACATCATTGTGTGGGCGGCCAACATTCACGCCAACAACGTGCATCTGTGGCCGTTCATCACCGAGGCCCGGCGGAAGGGGGCCAAGCTGGTCGTCATCGATCCCTACAAAACGCGCACCGCCGAGTGCGCGGACTGGCATTTGCCGATCAATCCCGGCACCGATGCGGCACTCGCCCTGGGGATGTTGCACATCATCATCGGTGAGAACCGGCACGATGCCGACTATGTTTCCGAGCACACACTCGGGTTCGAGCAACTGCGGGAAAAGGTGAAGGAGTATCCGCCTGAGCGCGTGGCGTACTGGACCGGCATTGCCGCCGACGACATTCGAAAGCTGGCGCGAGAGTATGCGAGCGTGCGGCCCTCGGTAATCCGGCTGAACTATGGCGTACAACGATCGGAGCGCGGTGGAATGTCGACGCGTACGATCGCCATGCTGCCCTGCGTGATTGGATCGTGGAAGGAAGTTGGTGGCGGATTGCAGCTGTCGACCAGTGGCGGGGCCAGCCTCAATACCAACGGTCTGCGGCGTACGGATCTCATGCATATCGCGTTGGGCCGCGAAGCCCGCATGATCAACATGGTCGAGCTGGGCAAGGTGCTGAACACGCGTGACGATCCGCCGATCAAGGCTCTGTTTGTTTACAACTCCAATCCGGCAGCGGTTTGTCCACGGCACGATGAGGTGGTGCGCGGGCTGACGCGGCCCGATCTGTTCACCGTCGTGCACGAACAGTTCTTTACCGATACAACCGACTACGCCGACATGGTGCTGCCGGCGACGACCTTCTTTGAGCACAAAGATCTGCAGAAAGCCTACGGGCACTACTATCTCCAGGTTTCGAATCAGGCGATCCCGCCCCTGGGCCAGTGCCGGTCGAATGTAGAAGTATTTCGCGCTCTGGCGGAAAGCATGGGATTTCGCGATGACTGCTTCCGCCAGAGCGTGGAGGAGATGATCGATCTCGCGTTGCGGTCCAGCGATCCGTGGATGGCAGGATTGAACCGCGAGCGTCTGGAGCAGGGAGCGGCGCGGCTGAAATTCACGGCTTCCGCGACCGGTTATCCCGTATCCTCGGCAAGCGGCGAAACGCTACGCGACGAAGATCCCGGCTTGCGGCAAAACCAGCCAGTAGTGGGGCACCCGGCCGCGGAATCTCCGGTTCCGTTTCTTCCTTTCGCTCAGGGGAACTTTCGAACCCCGTCCGGCAAGGCCGCGCTCTATTGTGAAGCCCTGAAGGAGCAGGGCCTGGATCCGGTGGCCGACTTCGCGCCTCCGACAGAATCACGTCACGGAAAAACGGAGCACAAGCTACCGCTTGAACTGCTGGCTCGAAAGGCGGACAATTTCCTCAATTCCACGTTCGCGAATGTGCCTTCGCTCGAAACGATGGAAGAACCCGGACTGCTGGAGATTTCCGCCGCCGATGCGCGATCGCGCGGCATCGTGGACGGCGACTGGGTGCGAGTGTTCAACCAGCGCGGAGCGGTTGGCCTGCGCGCCAGGATCGACGGCAAGGTTCAGCCCGGGGTCGTGTCGGCGCATCTCGACTGGGCAAAGACCGCACCCGGTTTTCAGAGCATTAACAGCCTAACCTCAGAAAAACTTGCTGACATGGGCAACTCCGCCACGTTTTATTCCGTCTTGGTGGAGGTGGAGAAAATGGTGGGCCGGTGATGGGGGGACTGCAATGCGCGTCCTAACCGCAATTGCTTGCCGGGCAGAGGCATCATAGCGACCGAAGGACTCCAAATCAGAGTCGCCGCTTGGACCAATTCCCTTGCTCTACCGTATAATGGCAGTTTTCTTACATCCCAGAGGCTGAGGTCGTAGCGATTCCTTTTCGCTTTCATCCGGAGAATCTTCTTGTGCCCGAGCGGCCCGCCAGTTTGGCGGACGTATCGTTGGCATCTCGTTCATTTCAAAGGTGTTGGAGGAAGATGAGCGGTCGTGCGGGCGCGTTCCTGATCGTCCTGACCACCCTTCTGCTGGGGGCTTTGAGCCCGGCGTGGGCGCAGAGTGACCTGGTTTCCGAGGTCAACGTAGTCGGCAACCGCCGAATTCCGGGGGAAACGATCCGGGCTCGCATCTTCACCAAGGCCGGAGACGTTTACGACCCGGCCGCGTTAGAGCGCGACTTCAACTCGCTGTGGAACACCGGTTACTTCGAAGACGTCAAGTTCCTGCGCGAACAAACGCCGAATGGCTGGCGGATCATCGTCCAAGTGAAGGAAAAGCCGACCATCCGCGAGATCACCTATGTCGGCACCAGTTCGGTCTCGAACAGCGACATCCTGGATCGTTTCAAGCAGGACAAGGTCGGTCTGGTCGTGGAAAGCCAATATGATCCGACCCGGATCAAAAAGGCGGAAGTTTCGATCAAGCAACTGCTGTCCGAGCACGGACGCCAGTTCGCGACGATTCGTACTGAGGTGCGACAGATTCCACCGGCGGCGGTGGGCATTACCTTCGTGGTGAAGGAAGGACCCAAGGTCAAGGTCGGCAGGATCAGGTTCGAAGGCAACCGGGCCATCAGCAGCCGGACTCTGCGGCGTGCCATGAAGAACCTTCGGCCGATCGGGATTCCTCACTCGATCTTCCTCGAGAACCTGTTCGCCAGGACTTACGACGCGACCAAGCTGGAAGAAGACACCGAACGAGTTCGCGCCGAGTATCAGAATCGCGGATATTTCAAGGCACTGGTGGGCGATCCCAAGACTGAAATTCGCGACACCGGGCGCAGAGGTTTCCGCATCCCGCTGCTGCAGTCGGGCCCGGGCAAGGCCGTCGATCTGACCATCCCGATCGAGGAAGGCGATCAGTATCGATTGGGGAAAATCACGTTCAAGAATAATAAAGCCATCTCCAACGTCAACGCGCTGCGTTCCTTGTTCCCGCTCAGAGACGGGGATATCTTCAGCCGCGAGAAAATCGCCAAGGGCCTCGAGAATCTGCGGAAAGCCTACGGGGAATACGGGTACATCAACTTCACGCCCGTTCCCTCCACTACCTTTGACGACGACAAGAAGCTGGCATTTCTCGAAATCGATGTGGATGAGGGCAAACAGTTCTTTGTGCGGCGCATCGAGTTCCAGGGCAACACCACCACCCGCGACAAGGTCATCCGCCGCGAGCTGGCGCTCGAGGAAGGCAGTATCTACAACTCACGCCTGTGGGAACTGAGCCTCCTGCGCCTTAACCAGCTTTCGTATTTCGATCAGCTCAAGCCGGATGATCCCAACGTCACCGACAAGAAGCTGGACGAGAAGAACGGACTGGTCGACCTGACTCTGCATGTGCATGAGAAAGGCAAGAACCAGATCGGACTGAATGGCGGAGTCAGCGGGTTGGAGGGCGCGTTCATTGGACTGAATTACTCCACCAACAACTTTCTGGGACGCGGCGAGACCCTGCAGGTGCAGCTCAGCCTGGGAAACCTGGCGCGCACCGTTATGTTCGGCTTTACCCAGCCCTACATGTTTGATCGGCCGCTGCAATTCGGCTTCACCGTGTTCGGCAACAAAATCAGCTACAATCAGGCGCGGCAGCTTTCCATTTTCAGCGGACAAAGCCTGAATCTGCCGGGTCAGGTCCTGCAGAACCTGCAGAACTACTCACAATCGAGCGTCGGCTTCACGACGTCGGCCAGCTATCCGTTGAAGCGTTCGTTCAAGCGCCTCGGCATAACCTATTCGCTGGACCGCTCGACGCTGCTACCGCTCAGCACCGCATCGAAGACGCTGTTTGACTTCATCGCCTTCCGCGGCATTTCCGGACCGCAAGCGGTGAACGGAATCATCACCAGCAAGATCTTCCCCAACTTCTCTTTCAACACGCTGGATAGCGGCATCTCTCCGCATCACGGGCATCAGATGACGATCGGAGCGGAACTGGCAGGGATTGGCGGCACGGTACGGTCGATCCGTCCGATCGTTCAGTACAAACAGTTCTTCCCGGTGCAGAACCGCCGCAACGCCATCGGCTTCAACGTGAGCGGATCGTTCATCAGCGGCTGGGGTGGCCTGGTTGCACCGCCTTTCCAGCGCTTCTATATGGGCGGCGAAAACGACATTCGAGGTTTTGACGTCCGCTCGATTTCGCCGGTCGCGTTCCTGCCCAGCTCCAATGTCATTACCCTGACCAATCCCGATCAGACGCCGGTCCTGAAGAATCCCGCCAATCCGCGGCAGGGCAACTGGACCATTCCGATTCCGGTCGACCAGATCGTGTTTCCGGGCGGTGACTTTTCGACCTGGGCCAACCTGGAATACCGCATTACCATTGCCGGACCGGTGGCCATCGTTCCTTTCGTCGATAGCGGCCTGGACGCAGTGCTACGGCCTTCTCAGCTGCAGATTGCGTCCGAGCAATACGACCTGGTCGTCAGCACGCCGTTTGGCTGTCCGCAACTGGACGCCGGCTACAATTGCGTCGGCGGCAAAATCCTGAGCCCGAGACCGTCGAATCAATTGCAGGTTCTCAGTCAGACCAACTGGAAACCGCGCATGTCGAGCGGTCTCGAATTGCAGATGTTCCTCCCGGTGGTCAACGCGCCGTTCCGAATTTACTGGGCGTACAACCTGGTTCGGCTCGACCAACAGGCCAATCCGCCGATTCCGATTTCCCCCACGATGTTCCCGGGCAGAATCAATCCGACCACCGGGCAGTGGGAAATGACGGCGGCGGGAGCCTTCACGTATCAACTGGCGAAGGAGACCTATTCTCCCAGCTTCCTTTTGAGGGAGCCGCGGAAGACGTTCCGCTTCACGGTGGCGACTACGTTCTGAGCCCGGTTTGACGCGGTCGGAGGGGGGTTACTATAATACGAACCGTCCACACATTCAGAGATTGTAAGGGGTGGACGGCATGCGGCAAGTCCTGCATGCGACGCTGGTAATCTAGTGCGCCTTTTCCGATGGCGGCCGCTACCGTGGCGGAGACCTCATTCAGTGCGGCCCAGCGTTTGACTGAAGAAGCGATTCTGAGAGCGAGATTCGAGTAGTTCATTCCCGGAACCATGTTCCAAGGAGTTCAATCGATCCAATGAAAAGCAAGTTTCTGCGTATTCTTCTGGCAGTTGCGGCGACCTATACCTTCTCCGCACTAGCCCAAACCGGCAGCGCTGCCACCCCATCGAATCCGGGCGCTGCGCCTGCGAATCCGGGCACAAACCCGGCGTCGCCTCCCATCACCGGGACCAAGATCGGTGCCATCAACATCGAAGGGGCTGTCTTCGGAAGCAATGAAGGGCAACGGGACATGATGGCCCTGCAAAAGAAATACGAGCCCAAGCAAGCCGAGCTGAAACAACAGAACGATGAACTCGAGGGCCTGAAGAAGCAGCTGAGCACCCAGGAGGGCAAGTTGAGCGAGGATGCCGCTGCCAACCTGAAGAAGCAGATCGATACCAAGCAGAAATCTTTTGATCGCTCCGTGCAGGATGCGCAGGAGGAAGTCACCAACCAGCAGCAGGAAATCTTCAGCCGCATCCTGGCGAAGGTCGCTCCGGTGGTCGTCAAGTACGCTTCGGACAACGGTTATGGAATGATCATTGACACCTCCAAACAGTGGCCGCAAGGCCCGGTGCTGCTCGCGGGCGGCAACGTGGATATTACCCAGGCGGTGATTGACCTCTATAACACCCAGTCGGGGGTTGCTGCCCCGGCGACGCCGGCGGCTTCTAAACCGGCAGCTCCGAGACCGTCGACCGGTGCCACAACTCCGGCCAAGCCGGCAGCTCCCGTCCCACCGAAGCAGTAAACCGACACCTTCAGCGTCTTAGAAGTTCCTGCAGGCCGCGTGAAAACGCGGCCTTTTTTCTTTGTCATGCGGCGACAGCGCCAGCGTTGGCGGTGTCCATAGCAGCAAACCGAGTTCACGCTGGAGGACACCATGTTTGCCGATAGTCTGCTGGAAATATCCTGGGCCCATCGCTCGCGCCGCAGCTGGACGACGCTGACTTCGTTTGCATTGCAGTCGGTGCTGGTTGGACTGCTGCTGCTGATTCCGATTCTCACAACCGTTCGGTTGCCGTCGACCCGCATTCTTCCCACTCCACTCTCATGGGGCGCGTCCCCGCCGCCGGCTCCCCTTCGCCATGAGCGCGTCACGGCTCTCAATCAGAGCAATTTTGTGAACCATGTTCTGGTCGCTCCCGCCTCGATCCCCCCACGGGTATCCCGAGTCGAGGAAACCACGGAGCCACCGCAGGTCAGCTACAACACCAGTCCGGGAGTGGAGGGAGGGACAGGTAGCCGATCCGGTGATGGGGTCTGGAACTCACTTAATGATTCGCTGGGACACGTCACTCCAGCTCTCGCCCCGCCTCCATCTGTCCCGAAGCACACCTTCCGCACCTCGAGCATGCTCGAGGGCAGCCTGATCCGCCGCGTAGACCCGGTGTATCCACCCCTGGCGCGGGCGGCGCGCATCCAGGGGCCGGTCCTGCTGGCCGCCGTCATCAGCAAAGACGGCACCATCGAACATCTGCGGACAATCTCCGGCCACCCCATGCTGGTTCCCGCCGCAATCAGCGCCGTAAGCCAGTGGCGCTACCGGCCGTATATTCTCAACGGCAACGCCATCGAGGTCGAAACCCAGATCACGGTGAATTTCATACTGGGCGGCGGGAGCTAGGCATGCCACACGCGGGAGTAGCCCATGCGTAACCTGGGGGCGCGGGCTGCTCCCGCTATAATCGAAAAAGTGGCCACAACTCGAGAAATTCTGAGCCGTACCGCGACTCGTCCCACCTGGGCCGAGGTTTCTCTTGCCACCCTGCGGCAGAACTTCCGCACCGTCCAGAAGCACGTTGGAGCCAACGTCACCGTATGCGCGGTGGTGAAGGCCGATGCCTACGGGCACGGCGCTGTCGAGTGCTCGCGGGCTCTCGCCTCGGAAGGCGCCCGCTGGCTGGGTGTAACCTCGCTCGATGAAGCGATTCCGCTGCGCGATGCCGGCGTGCGGACCCACCTTCTGCTGATGACCGGCTTCTGGCGCGGCGAAGAGACCGAGATTGTCCGCCTCGACCTGACTCCCACGGTGTGGGAGCCGTGGCATATTGACTCGCTCGAAAAGGCTGCGGCGGGGCTGGGAGTGGCGCAGCATCCCGTCCACTTGAAGGTCGACACGGGTATGGGCCGCCTGGGCGTAGGAGTAGAAAATCTCTCGGGTGTGCTCGGAGCGTTGCGCGCGGCAAAGCACCTGAAACTCGAGGGACTGTCGACGCATCTGGCATCGTCGGAGATCATGGACGCGCCCTCGGTCGGCGAGCAGGAACACAGCTTCGACGCGGCCCAAGGTATCGTCCGCGAAGCCGGATTCAACCCCGCGTTCGTGCACATGGCGAACACCGCTGCGCTGATCTCGCGGCACGAGACATGGAATTCCATGGTGCGCCCCGGAGTGGCGCTCTACGGTTACTACCTTCCCTTCCAGCGCGCCGGACGCGAAGTCAGCGGCGGCACCCTGCGCCTCGCGGTGAAGCCGATCCTCACCTGGAAGACTCGTATCCTCTCGCTGCGAAACTTCGGGCCGAATCGTCCGCTGGGCTATGGCGGAACGTATGTGACCAAGGCCGCTGCCCACGTGGCAGTCCTGCCGGTGGGCTATGCCGACGGCTACAACCGCCAGCTTTCGAACCGCGGCAGGGTGATTGTGCGCGAGCACTATGCCCCGATTGTCGGCCGCATTTCGATGGACCTGACATTAGTCGACGTGACTGGCATCCCGGGCGTCGCCGTAGGAGATGAAGTGGTTCTCCTCGGCAACGGCGAGGGCCTGAGCGTCGACGCCCTCGAGCACGCCGAGCTGGCCAACAGCACCCCCTACGAAATCCTCTGCAATATTTCCAAGCGGGTTCCGCGGCGGTACATAAGCTGAGATCTCGGCCACGTCTTGCCCTTGCGAAGCGGCCGCAAGCCCGTGCGGAATCTGCCGGGGCATGCGGCGCCGCCGTGGCCGGCGAACCGCAGAGTCCTGCTTCGGTCGAAACGACAGAATTCCACTCGATGACCAAATGCCAGCTGCTAACCGCCAAATGCAACCGTTAGCTGCGCAGCTCGACGAGAGGCGCCCGGCTGCTTGCTACACTGGAGGTTTCACCATGACCTCGCGCTACGCACAGTGGATGTACGACTGGGAGCACCGCCTCACCTCGGTCGACAACAACCGCGTGGTGCGTCCGCTCGAGTGGGGCGTGGAGTGGGCGCGCGACTGGCCGTGCCGCAACGGCTGTCCTCCGGGCGAGACGCCGGGAAATCCGGAAAAGTTCTTCATCGACTACAACCGCCGCATCGTGGCGGCGAGCGACGAATTCTACGCCTACGAACGTCCCGCCGATTTTCGTCTGGAAACCAGCCCAGTGCAGGTCTTCTCCACCCGGGAAGTGCCCGACCCGACGCTCGAAGCCAGGGTGAGGGGAAGATTTGCGGAATTCCTGCGCTTCAGCTCTCCCGTGAAGACGCCGTACGCGGAAAACAATCGGGTGAGTGCGCGCTGGTTTCCCGCCCATGGACGCCGAGCCGTCGTGCTGCTACCGCACTGGAACTCCGATGCGATCTCCTACGTCGGCCTGTGCCGCGTGATGAACCTGCTGGGCATCGCGGTACTGCGTTTGAGCATGCCCTATCACGACATCCGCATGCCGGCTGAAATCAAGCGCGCTGACTACGCCGTCTCTGCCAATATCGGCCGCACACTCGCCGCGGCGCGCCAGGGCGTCGTCGACATCCGCTGCTGCCTCGACTGGCTCGAGCAGCAAGGCTACAGCCGGCTCGGTATTGTAGGCACCAGCCTGGGTTCGTGTTATGGGTTCATCGCGGCGGCGCATGATCCGCGCGTTCGTGTGGCCGCGTTCAACCACGCGTCGACTTATTTCGCCGATGTTGTGTGGCACGGGCAGTCCACGCGCCACATCCGTCAAGGGATCGAACAGCACATCGATCTCGGAGAACTGCGCAAGGCCTGGCTGGCGATCAGTCCCATGTCGTACTTTGAGCAATTCGCACGCTGGCCCAAGAAGTCATTGATCCTCTATGCCGCGTACGATCTGACCTTTCTGCCGGAATTCTCGCGGCAGGTCGTTGCCGAGTTCGCCCGGCAGGGCCTCGACCATAAGGTGGTCGTGCTGCCTTGTGGCCACTACACGACCGGCGAAGCGCCCTACAAATACATGGATGGCTGGCACCTGCTGTCGTTTTTGCGGACGGCGTTTTGAGCTCAAGGAGTCTCGCTAACCACCCAGACACGGAGTCAGGGAGTCTTGCTCTGTGGCGCTGGGCGTCGGTGGTGAGTTCTGGAGCCGATTTAGAATACTGAAGATGGACACTGCGCCCGCTCGCCTCTCCGATATCTTCGAACACCGCCGCGGGGCGTTCCTTCTAAGCACTGACCCGGCGCGGCTCGATCCGGACCTGATTCACAATTTCCTGACGAATTCCTACTGGGCGAAAGGCATTCCGCGTGAAATTGTCGCCCGATCGATCGCACACTCTCTCTGCTTTGGGATTTATGATGGGAAGGGCGCGCAGGTCGGATTTGCCCGTGTGATCAGCGATTTCGCGACCATTGCGTACCTTGGCGATGTATTCGTGCTGGAATCGCATCGCGGCCTTGGCCTGAGCAAGTGGATGATGGAGTGCATCATGCTGCATCCCGCGCTCCAAGGCTTGCGGCGCTGGATTCTCCTGACGCGCGACGCGCACGGACTTTATTCGCAATTCGGATTCACGCCGGTAAAGGCGCCGGAGTGCTACATGGAACTCGAGCGACCCGGGGTTTACGAAATCAGGAAAACGACATGACAAATTCCCGCATGTACCGTCCGCTGTATGAAAGCGACCCGCAGATTGCCGCCGCGATCGACAATGAAACCCGGCGTCAGCACGAGGGCCTTGAGCTAATTGCGTCCGAGAACTTCGTCAGCGAAGCTGTGCTCGAGGCTGCCGGCTCGGTGTTCACCAACAAGTACGCCGAGGGATATCCTGGCAAGCGCTATTATGGCGGCTGCGAGTTTGCCGACGTGGTCGAAAATCTTGCCCGCGATCGCGCCAAGCAGTTGTTCGGCGCCGAACACGCCAACGTCCAGCCCCACTCCGGTTCGCAGGCCAACATGGAAGCGTACGCCGCCGTGCTCGAACCCGGCGACACGATTCTGGGCTTGAACCTCGCTCATGGCGGACACCTCACGCACGGCCATCATCTGAATTTTTCCGGCAAGACCTACAAGATCATCCCCTACGGGGTCACGAAAGATACGGAGACCATCGATTACGACGAGTTGGAGAAACTCGCCGCGAAAGAGCGCCCCAAGCTGATCATTGGCGGAGGCAGCGCGTATCCGCGCGTGATCGATTTCGCGCGCATGCGCCAGATTGCCGACAAAGTCGGCGCCCTCTATTTGGTCGACATGGCGCACTTCGCCGGGCTGGTGGCCGGCGGCGTCCATCCCTCTCCGGTTCCGCAGGCGCATATCGTGACTTCGACCACACACAAGACTCTGCGCGGCCCGCGCTCGGGAATGATTCTCTCGAAAGCCGAGTTCGCGCAGCAGATTGACAAGGTTGTCTTCCCGGGCATGCAGGGCGGTCCGCTGGTGCACATCATGGCAGCCAAGGCAGTGTGCTTCCACGAAGCTATGCAGCCGGAATTCCGTGACTATGCACGCCAGATCGTCGCCAACGCAAAAGTGCTGGCTCAGACGCTGGCGGACCAGGGTTTCCGCATCATCTCCGGCGGGACCGATACGCACCTGATCCTAGTCGAGGTGTTCTCCAAGGGAATGCTGGGCAGCGAAGCCGAAAAGGCGCTGGGCGACGCAGGGATCACCGTCAATAAGAATGCGATCCCATTTGATACCAACCCCCCGCTGAAGCCGAGCGGCATCCGCATTGGAACCCCGGCCCTGACCACGCGTGGCATGAAGGAAACCGAGATGCGCCGGATCGGCCGCTGGATCGCCGAAGCCCTGCTGCATCGGACCGACCCTGCGGTGCTGTCGAACATCCGCCAACAGGTTCTCGAACTTTCCGAGGCGTTCCCGCTGTATCGAGAGCGGCGCGCCAAGGCGCAGGCAGAGGTGCGAGCGTAAGGCGTGACTGGGGGGTTTTCGACAAAACTGCCGACAGGCGCTCTTGCGCTTTTTCCAACCGTAACTGTGCCAGGGAACCCGCGTCTCCTCTGTGTTTCCCGGGCGTCCGGTCTCTGTGGTTAAATGCCATCGGTGAAGATCGCCATTGATATCCGGAGGATGAGCGAGTTTGGCGTTGGCACTTACATCCGCAACGTGGTGCGCACCCTGGGCCGGCTGGATCCGCAAACTCCCTATTTCCTGATCGGCCCTCCCCAAAAAATGGAGGGAATCGGGGCGCTGCCGCCGAACTTTCAACCCGTTCCTCTGCTCTTTCCCGAGCGCTCGATCAAGGGATTTCTCGAGTTCCGCGAAGCGCTCGAGAAACTGAACTGCGATCTGGTTCATATACCCAACCTTTTCTCCGTGCCACGCGCTCTGCCCTGTCCCTACGTCATGACGGTGCACGACATGCTCGATCACATGGCGCGCGCTCGCCAGCGGACCAGGTACTGGGGCGCATGGCAGCTGCACATGACGAAGCGAGTTCTGCGGGGCGCAGCGCGGATCTTTGCCGTCTCCAATTTCACTCGCACCGAAATCGAGAAGCACTTCGATATTCCATCGCAGCGCATTGAAGTCGTCTACAACGCGATCGACGAGCGCTTCCTGCGCGGCCACGCGACCGCCGCCGATCGTGACGTGATTGCCCAACGCTACCAGGTCACATACCCCTTCCTGCTCTATGCTGGCCGCATCAGCCCGCACAAAAACGTTGTGCGCATGATCGAAGCCTTCTCCGCGCTCAAAACCGAGTTAGAAAAAGATCAATTGTACCCGGACCTCAAGCTCATCATCATCGGCGACGATCTCTCCGGCAACCCCGACCTGCGGCGCACGGTTGTGCGCAGCTGCGTGCAGAACGATGTGCGCTTCCTGGGATTCATCCCGATCGAAGTGCTGCGAATCTTCTATGACTGCGCGAAGATTTTTGTCTTTCCTTCGCTTTATGAAGGGTTCGGCCTGCCCCCGCTCGAAGCCATGGCCCACGGAACCCCAGTGGTGACTTCGAATGTTTCCTCGCTGCCGGAGGTGGTGGGCAGTGCCGCCGTGCTGGTGAATCCCGAAAATGTCTTCGAAATCATGCGTGCGCTGCACCGTGTCCTCACCGACAAGGCGCTGCGTGAGCGAATGCAGGAGCGTGGATACAAGCAGGCCATGAAATTCTCGTGGGAGACTTCGGTGCGCCGGGTTCTGGATGTATACCGGCAGGTAGCGGGGGACCAGGGCAGGAAGCGAACACAGTCTGCCGCCGATTGAGAAGGGACTATCGCTCCTCTGTCTTGCCGGTGGGGGCGAGCGCCCCCACGGCAGCCCGTAGGCTGCTACTTCAGCAGCGGCTGGCCCGGCGACATGATGGAGAGCTTGTGCAGCTTGGCGGTGATAGGGCTGCGATCGGCGTCTGTCTTGGCGGCGGCCAGACGCTTGCGCAACTGGACAACTTTTTCCTTGCGGGTACGGCGCCGGCGAATCTCCGGCCGGCGACTGGGTGCGGACATGCTGTGCTCCTGAGAGTAAAATTTGAGAACGTGTAGCGGCTGGTTCAATGGCACACGCGGCCTCTGATCAGCGGAAATCCACTTCCGTCATTTCATCGGATAAGGCAGAAACTTTGACATCGTCAGAGATGCCTACGGGGAAGCATCGACTTCCCCTCGGCAGGTTCCTGCTGCTGACGGCATTCATGCACCGTTCACTTCACAGGCGATCCCGGCTGTGGTTGTTCCGCCTCTATCAGCGCGGAAGCCACCTAGCACAAGCGTGTGCTGTGTCCTGCCGTTCGTCTCGCAGCACGGCGAGAATCATACAGGTATCATACACGATGTGCGCTATCTTTCCCGTCCTGAAGAGCCCTGAGCTTGCCACTCACGCAGCCGGTAGCGCTGTAGTTTGCCGGTCGCAGTCTTCGGCAGGTCGGAAAGAAACTCGATCCACCGCGGCCGCTTGTAGGGCCCGATTTTTTCCATCACCCAAGCCTCGAGGCTGTGGGCCAGTTCGTCGTTGGCCACAAAATTCTGCCGGATCACAACGTAAGCCGCGGGCTTGGTGAGATGGTTGGCGTCTTCGCGGGCGATGACGGCTGCTTCCTGCACAGCCGGATGGGCGATCAGAGCACTTTCTACTTCCGCGGGATTGAGCCAGCGGCCGTTCACTTTGAACAAATCGTCCGCTCGTCCCGCATACCAGTAATATCCGTCTTCATCCTGATAGTACTTGTCCCCGGTGCGAAACCACGCGCCCTCGAACGTCGCCTTCGTTTTGTCATGCCGATTCCAATAGCCGGCGCAGATCGAGTCTCCTTTGACGAGCAACGATCCGATTTCACCTACAGTGACATCGCGCCCCTGGTCGTCGACCAGCCTGGCTTCGTAGCCGGGAATTAGTTTCCCGCTCGATCCCGGCCGCGCTTCTCCCGGACGATTCGAGATCACCATGTGCAGGGCTTCGGTCGAACCCAGGGCGTCGAGAATCTCCACTCCGAATCGGGCCTTGAAGCGCTCAAACAGCGGAGCGGGAAGCGACTCGCCCGCCGAAATCCCATGACGTACGCTGGACAGATCAAACTCCCGCCCGTCCTCGCGCTGATGGTTGAGAAGCGCCGCGTAGTTCGATGGCACGGAAAAGAAAAGCGTCGGCCGATGGCGTTCGATATTGGCGTAAATCGCGGCCGGCTCAGGCCGGGAGCGCGCCAGAATCGTGGTCGCCCCACAGGAAAGAGGATGGTAGCCGGCGTTGCCCAGCCCGTAGGCGAAAAACAGCCGCGCCACACTATAGCAACGGTCGTGCTCGGTCATACGCAGAATGTTTTTCGCATACAGCTCCGAACACACCATCATGTCGTGGTGCAAATGAATGCACGCCTTCGAAGTGCCCGTGCTTCCCGAAGAGTAAAGCCAGAAGGCCGTGTCATCTTTGCTGGTCTCGACTGCATGCAGTTGAGGAGAGGCGGCGGCTGTCAGATCCTCGAAAGAGCCCGCCCCTCGCCCGCCCGATACCACCGTGTGTTCCAGATATCGCAGCCGCTCTCGAGGAATGAGATTGATCGCCGGCATCAAGGAATCGTGCACAATCAGAACCCGAGCCCGGCTGTCTTGGAGCAGGTATTCGTAATCCTGCTCCCGAAGGTAAGTGTTGAGCGGGACCGCGACCGCTCCGATCTTGATCGCCCCGAAAAATGAATAGAGAAACTCCGGGCTGTCCATCAGCAGCAGCGCCACCCGTTCTTCCATCCGCACGCCCAGCCGACGCAGCATATTGCCGACGCGGTTGGTCCGCTCGTGGAGTTGCACATAACTGACCTGCTCATCGCCGCATTCAATGGCGATGGAATTTCCTCGGCCCTGGGCTGCATGGCGGTCTACGAAGTAGGTGGCGGCGTTGAATGTGTCAGGAATGGCAATCACAAGTTCGCGGCCTTCTCGAGCGAGGAACAAGTCTCCCGTTTGCGCAAGCGCCGGGGAGTATAACACAGCGCTCAGCGGCTAATTCCCTGATTCTACTGCTCGAGGCGACCCACGGCTGACGCAGAACTCCACTCTGGGTTGTCGCCCGCTGAAACCTGAAACTTTTTCCCCATCCGCAACTCAAATCTGCCAGCCAAGTCGATTCGTATAGTAGAAAGGGAAATGAATATGCCGTCTTCCACTCGCTTCGCTCTGGCGCTTCTCGGATCGCTCTGCGCTGCTACCGCCTGCAACGCGAAAGCAAGCCCGGCTGCGGCCGTGCCGGCGCCCTTGCTCGACGCGCCACGAGCATCATCCCCCGGCCGCCAAACTGCGGTGGTTTCCGGTGGATGTTTCTGGGGGGTGCAGGCCGTGTTCCAGCATGTAAAAGGCGTGATCACGGCAACCTCAGGCTACGCCGGTGGCTCCGCCAAAACCGCACAGTACGAAACCGTCAGCACCGGCGAAACCGGCCATGCCGAATCCGTTGAGATCGTTTATGACCCGGCGCAAATTACTTATGGCGAGTTGCTGCGTGTGTTCTTCTCCGTAGCGCACGATCCTACTCAACTCAACGGTCAAGGCCCCGACGAGGGCACGCAATATCGCTCGGCAATCTTCTATAACAATGACGAGCAGAAAAAGATTGCCCAGGCGTACATCGCGCAGCTCGAGCAAGCTAAAGTTTTTCCCCGCCGCATCGTCACGCAGGTGGCTGCCCTCGAAGGCTTCTATCCCGCCGAGGCCTATCATCAGAACTACGCGGCTCTCCATCCCAACCAGCCCTACATCATGTTCAACGATGCTCCCAAGGTCGAGCACTTAAAACAGGAGTTCCCAGATTTGTATATGGGAAACTAGGACCAGAAATGTTTGACAGAGATGCGGATGGTGCAGTTAGGGGTCAGCGAGAGGCAGACGGCCCCGGTTTTCCGGTCGGGCAAAGTTCGACGAGGCCTCTGCCCAATGTTCAGCGCAGAGCTTTTCTCGCAACTTTGGCGGCGACCTTGGCCGGTCTCGTCCTGTGGCACTGGAGAAAGCCCCGCGTGCTCCAGGCCGCAGCGTCGTCTGAGCCCCAACAGGTGACTATTGTTCTGTTCTCCGACTCCGGCCAACGCCTGAAGAAAGAGCGCCTCCCCAAAGTCGTGAAGACCGCCGACCAGTGGCGGGAGCAGCTCTCGCCCAACGCCTACGACATCACGCGCTTGGCTGACACCGAAATGGCCTTCTCCGGCAAATACTGGAACCTTGAGGATAAAGGCCTGTACCGCTGCATCTGTTGCGACAACGCACTGTTTGACTCCGCCACGAAATTCGACTCAGGCACGGGATGGCCCAGCTTCTGGCAGCCTATCGCGAAAGAGAACGTCACCGAAGCCCGCGACACCACATTCGGCATGATCCGCACTGCCGTTTCCTGCACCCAATGCGACGCCCACCTCGGCCACCTCTTCGATGACGGTCCACAACCTACGGGCCTGCGCTACTGCATGAATTCCGCTTCACTTCACTTCGTAAAATTCTCGTAAGCATCGACCGATTGCGGCACAACCTGGAACAGGTGTCATCATCATCCTGAGCGCGTGCTTGGCGCGTGAGGCCCCATCTTAACCTTTGCCGCCAGGGAACAACTGACGCAGCGAAACCATCTGTTGAAGCTGTTATGTCCCCGTCGCAGAGCAGCTGTGGCTTCGCAGGAATAGAATCGAGTCCCGCCCGGGACACCACAAAATGCGGGATCCGACTGCCACAATCCTTCATCCATATAGGCGCAAAAGGAAAGATCAATCCTACGTTTACCACTCCGCAGGATCGCCACCGCAAGCTTTTCGGAAAGTGGAATCCTACTATCCCGCATTGGAGCTACTTAGTAAGTGACTAAGTCTTGTATTTTCTGCGCCGCCAAAATGTTCAAGAAATTTTGATTTTCCCTCTTGCATAAAACTAAAAGTTATGGCATCTTCAGACAATCTCCAATGAAAGGACGCCCAAATTTGTCGACATATCTGCACAAATCGCCAAGCGGGCTGACACGGCCACGAATGAGCCGAGTCAGTTTTAGGGCGTCGTCCGATTGCGCTCACTAGTCCTCGGCGCACCTTAACGCAAAGCTAACAAAACAAAGAATGCTGGGTGGCGAAGGCAGCGGTTTCTTCGACGGGTACACACGCTGCTGCTGGTTCCCCCGGCAAGAGTGTTCCCGTCGAGGCGCAGGAGGCAGGGTGGTGAGCGTCGCGCAAGGGTCCGCCCCGTCGGCAACGGCAAAGATCGCGTAACAGAGCGGATGCTCTCGGGTAGTGATGAACGGCAACGGATACTTCTCCTGGTAGAGCAGCCGATCTCTTGGGAGATCGGGCTGCGAGTTCGACCTCTCGGGGCGCAATCCGTCGCCGGCTGTTCCCCGATCGCTTAGGGAGTAAGTGAAAGTTAGGGACGGAATTCGGTCAGTGGTGAAGTTCACGGCAACTTCGCGGCGTGCCTGTTAGCACAGGCCGGGGTTCGAGCCCTCAACCGTGATCAAGGTTCCCTGGCTGCGACGAAGCTGCAGCGCGGTCGCCCCCAGAAAGTTCAGGGGCATCCGCGCTGCGCGTGAGGAGAGGAAAACCAAAAGAGGCTGACATGTTACGCGCGCCCGGAGTCGTGCTGATCAATCCGAAGTTCCCGCACAACGTCGGCGCGACGATTCGAGCGTGCTCATGCTTCGGCGTCGAATCGCTCGCCTGGACGGGGCTGCGCGTCGACGCGTCGAAGTATCGGCGACTCCCGCGCGAGGAGCGCATGAAGGGATACAAGAGCGTGCTCTTCACCAATAACCAGCGTCCGTTGGATCTGTTCGATGAATTCACGCCCGTTTGCGTAGAGGTCTTCGGGCAAAGCGAGCCACTGACCACCTTCGAGCATCCGGAAAACGCGGTTTACATTTTCGGGCCCGAAGACGGAGGCGTGCCGCAGGTGATGCGGCGTTTGTGTCATCGCTTCGTTCACATCCCGGCGCACTTCTCGCTGAACCTGAGCGCGGCAGTGAACGTCGTGCTCGCGCACCGGCTCATGTCGCGACAATTGCTTGGCAAGCAACCGCTGTTGCCACTGAGTCAGATGCTGCGCGAAGTGCGTGGCGGGTTTCTGACGCCCGCGATCGATGCGGTCGGCTGGGATGGAAGGTGAACAAGTTTCGCCGGTGGTGAAGAGAAGAGTTACTTCGCGCCAAATGCTATGCGCAGCCCGCCGGGGTGCGAGTCTTCAGGGACGGGGCGTAGTCCCGAGCACAAGTACCGGGAGAACACAGCCTCGACTCGTCTCCCTATTCCCCGGCGAGTGTGACCGACGATGGGAAGCGCAAAGACAGGCCTGAAGACAGCAGCATATAGAACGAGTTGGACCGGGGTGAAGACACGGGTTACTTCGCCTCATACGCGAGTGATTGCAGGTTCGATTCCTGCCACGCGGAATGGTGCCCGTGTAGCTCAGCGGATACAGCACCTACACCTCTGTCGCCGATTCCCGGCTGATGGGTTTTCAAACTCCGGGGTAAGACCCGGTTAGAAAGAAATCTATGCCGGTCATCATCCGAAGCGGAAAGCAGCAGACAAGCGAGGCGCTGTGCAACTCGTGCTACTGGGCTCACATCCAGCGCGGATTCGCAGAAAGCGAGGAGGTCATCCTCTGCGCCTTTCTGCGGCAACCACACGCTGTGCCGTTCAAGGTCAGCTACTGCACGGACTACAACGACAAGCGTGTGCCCAGCAAGGCTGACATGGAGGAGATCGCCTGGATCATTCGTACAAAAGATGTGAACCGCCAGGTCGGATTCTCCAACGAGGCGGACCCGGAAGTGGAACAGGAGGCCGAACTTGAAATCGTGCCCCTGGAATGACGGACGAACAACATGATCGAATTTCTCAAGCACGTATTGAGCGGCCAGAACCAGTTTGCTTCGGGCGGATTGCTGCTGATGGTGATCGGCGCGTTAGGAGCCTACATGCGCGCGATCCCGGCTCGCATCTGGCAGTGGTTGGTCGACCAGACGACCATGTCGATTACGGTCAAGGATGAGGACGCAGCATTCCATTGGGTGAAGCAGTGGTTCACCGAGCAGAAGTTTCTCCGGCGCGTTCGCCGTGTCGATCTTGATACGACCGTACGCGGTGAGAAACTCGCGCTGATTCCAGCGCCCGGCCGTCACTGGTTCTGGTACCGCAGTCGCCCGTTTCGCATCGATTTCTATCGCAGCGAGGACTCTCGCGGGTGGACGCCGAAGCGCAGCGAGTCGCTGAGGTTCCGCACGATCGGTCGCGATCAGGCCTTGCTGAAGGCATTCGTTAGCGAGGTTGCTTCCTGTCACAGGAAGCATCAGCAAGTCCAGTCTTTCCTGTATGTGTACTCAGATTACTGGGAGCGCGTCGAGGGATATACCCCTCGACTGCTGGACTCGGTGATCTTGAAGGCGGGCGAGCGTGAGCGCATGGTTGCCGACATTGAGAAGTTCAAGGCCTCGAAGTCGCGCTACCGTCACCTCGGCGTGCCCTACCACCGCGGATATCTGTTGTACGGTCCGCCTGGAACGGGAAAGACGTCGCTCGTCTCGGCGATGGCGGGCAAGTTCGCGATGTCGATCTATGCGATCAACCTGACCGACTTCATCGACCGTACGTTGATGACAGCGATCAACGATGTGCCGCAGGGATCGATCGTGCTCTTCGAAGACATCGACTGTATGTCATCGACCAAGGCGCGACGTGATCCCGAGAAGAAACCAGGAGGGGTTCCGCCTGACAAACCGGAGGAGAAGTCCGTGGCGGATAAGTTCGGCGTAACGATGTCGGGCCTGCTGAACGTGCTCGACGGCCGCTGGCGGGTGAGCTCGAAGCGCTGGCTTTCGTCGAGGCAAACGCTGGGGCCGAGACGATGGCTGATTTCCAGGGCCTGTTGCTGGAACTTGCGCAAGGGTCTGTGGGGCTGCACGGCGGCGCGACAGTCGCGGTGCAGGCCCCGCAAGACGTGGAGGATCTGGAACTGCTGTCGGTGAATTCGTAATACCGCCACCGGATTTCGCCGGTGGTGAAGTTAACGGTTCCTTCGAAGGGTCGCGGGTTCGAATCCGGTCGCATCTTTCACGGGACAGTGTAGGTGGGCAGGCGGAGCAAAACCGTGGCCGCAAATTCGAGCTTCACCTGCCGCAGTCGCAGATTCTCCGGCCGGTTTGTGCGAAGCAGAAGGAGAAGAAGGTGAGCGCCTAACCTTCACCCATTCGTCCGGGGCTTCGCGGATTCCGATGGCAGTTCGAATCCCATCGGGCGATTGTTGGCCGGCAGTGGGGTGACGAGCTCGCGGATGGCTTCGACGAGATCCTGAATCTCAGCATCGTGGCTGTCGAGGCGTGCTTCGAGCTCAGCGAGCTTTGAGACGATGTGCTGATTCATCGCCATCGCCTGGCGCATCTGCACGAACGCGCGTACGACAAAGATGCTCATTTCAATGGCGCGCTTCGAGTTCAGGACGGTTGCCGCCATGATCGCGCCATGTTCGGTGAAGGCGTTGGGCAGATAACGGCGTCCTCCATGAGTCGAACTTGAGATCACATTTTGTGATTTCAAGTTTTCGTACTCGGCAGCGGTCACTGTGAAACGAAAATCTGCCGGAAAGCGGTTAAGGTTTCGTTTTATCTGTTGGTTGAGTTGCCTAACCGGAACCCCGTAAAGCTCAGCAAGATCACCATCGAGGATGACTTTCTGATTGCGCAGAACCAGGATCTTGGAGCTTACTCTTTTGGCAAGAACGATGGCAGTCTTGTTCATCAGTCACCAAACTTGAGATCACAATTTGTGACCTCAGAAAAGGAGGAGACAAGCATCATAACAAGCCCAAAAGGATGCCAGAACGAAGAACTCGATGGTTGTAAAGCTGTCGTGCGGAAAAGGAAGACCGCGAGTTGCGGCAGCACAGCAGCTTCCTCGCTTCGCACGCAATAACAAGTAATTTGCTCTACCCGGCGGCTCAGCAGCCAGAAGTTCTCGGGTCACCGCTCCGGGCTCACTGTTCATAACTCGAAAGGAGGCACAATGGCTCAACTCAATCTGCGGAACCTCAACGTTTTCCATACGCACGAAGGCGCGCCTGCGCGCAACATCTCCACGGAGCTCGAGCTGCGGCGCTCGGTGTTGGCCTGTTTGCTGTGGGAGAGCCAGTTCTACGAAGACGGAGTCGAGATCGCGGGCCGCATCGCGGAACTCGTTCCCAAGGTTGCGGCCGAGAAGGTGGCGGCGATCGCCGTTGAGGCGCGCGAGAAAATGAAACTGCGTCATGCGCCGCTTCTGCTCGTGCGTGAGATGGCGCGTCACGCCTCGCATCGCGGGCTGGTGGCCGAGACACTGGTGCGCGTCATCCAGCGTGCCGACGAACTCGCGGAGTTCGTGGCCATCTACTGGAAGGACGGTCGCGTGCCTCTTTCTGCGCAGGTGAAGAAGGGGCTGGCTGCGGCCTTCCCGAAGTTTGATGAGTATGCGCTCGCGAAGTACAACCGCGACGGTCCCATCAAGCTGCGCGACGTTCTGTTCCTGGCGCACGCCAAGCCGCGGGACGAGGCCCAGGCCGAGGTGTGGAAGCGGCTCATCGCGGGAGAGCTCACGACTCCTGACACTTGGGAGGTTGCCCTGAGCTCGGGCGGGGATAAGCGCGAGGCTTGGGAGCGGCTGCTCCGTGAGGAGAAGCTCGGGGCGCTGGCTCTGCTCCGCAACCTGCGCAACTTGCAGGACGCTGCCGTAAACGAAGATCTCGTTCTCGCCGCGCTCGGATCGATGAACACGGCGCGCCTGCTGCCTTTCCGCTTCCTGGCCGCGGCGCGGTACGCTCCGCAGTGGGAAGAGGCGCTCGAGCAGGCTATGCTCAACTGCGTTGCGGCAGCAGAGAAGCTTACGGGCAAGACTGTCGTGTTGGTTGACGTTTCCGGCTCGATGACTGCTCCGCTGTCTCGTCGTTCGGAGATGCAGCGAACCGATGCCGCTTACGGGCTCGCGGTATTGCTGCGCGAGATCGGCGAAAAGGTGGCTGTGTTCAGCTTCTCTAACTCGCTGGTCCAGGTCGCATCGCGTCGCGGATTCGCGTTGCGCGATGCGATCGACGGCTCGCAGCCGCACTCGAGCACGCGTCTCGGCGCGGCCGTGAATGACCTGAACGAGAAACACGGCTACGATCGTCTGATCGTCATCACCGACGAGCAGGCGCACGACACGGTTCCTGCGCCGCAAGGCAAGGGATACTTGATCAACGTAGCCAGCTACAAGAACGGCGTCGGCTACGGCAAGTGGACGCACATCGACGGCTGGAGCGAGGCGGTCGTTGAGTACATCCGCGAGCTGGAGCGGACCGAGTAAGGGGATCGCGGAGGCAGGAGCCTCCGCGGGCCCCCACCATCGGGTCGGTGCTTCTTCTGACGTGGTGTTGAATCCAAAGCAGCATGACGAGCGAAAAGCATTCATCTCCTTTAGTCCGTGCTGCAGATTTTTCGCAGTGGGTGGGCATTCGGTTTCCGATTCTGTTGGCGCCGATGGCGGGGGCTTGTCCCCCGTCGCTGTCGGTTGCAGTGGCCAACGCGGGTGGGCTCGGGGCCTGCGGGGCTCTGTCGATGCAGCCCCAGGAAATTAAAGCATGGAGTGACGAATTTCGCAGAGGCAGTGCGGGAAAGTTTCAGATCAATTTGTGGATTCCCGACCCTCCACCGCTGCGCGATTCCGAGTTGGAACAACGGCAGCGCGAATTCCTGGCGAACTGGGGACCCGCGGTTCAGGCCGAGGCGGGAGATGCGCGGTTGCCGGATTTCGACGCGCAGTGTCAGGCGATGCTGAATGCAGCTCCGATGGCGATCTCGTCGATCATGGGGCTGTATCCGGCAGGGTTCGTGGCGGAGATGAAAGCGCGGGGGATTTTATGGTTTGCGACGGCAACGACCGTAGCTGAAGCGAGGGCCGCAGAAGCGGCGGGCGCGGACGCGATCATCGCGCAAGGCATGGAGGCGGGAGGACATCGCGGAGCGTTTCGTGCTGAGGAGGCTGAGCGCCAGATGGTGGGACTGATCTCGCTCGTGCCGCAGGTTGTGGATGCAGTTTCGGTTCCGACTATTGCAGCCGGCGGAATTGGCGATGCGCGGGGCATCGCAGCGGCGCTGATTTTGGGCGCCAGCGCGGTGATGATCGGGACGGGGTTCTTGCTGTGTCCGGAGGCGAAGACGCATTCGGCGTATGTTGAGCGGCTGGCGAGGACCGAGGCTCACGAGACGATGATTACACGCGCGTTCAGCGGGCGTCCGGGACGGAGTGTGGCGACTGCGTATGCGCGAGCGGCGGGTGATGCGGATGCTCCTCGGGCGACGTCGTATCCGGTGCAACGTGGTTTGACGCGGGCGATGCGAGAAGCCGCCCTACAGGCGGGGGATGCGGATCGGATGCAGCTCTGGGCGGGGCAGTCGGCGAAGCTCGCGCGGGATCGGCCGGTGGGAGAGCTTTGTTCGGAGTTTTGGGAGGCAGTGCGGGGAATGCTGGGATGAGGAAAATCCCGGCGCTTCACTACGGAGTCGCGGTCCTGCTCGGATGGATGTGACCCTGCCCAGGAGTCGGTGGTGGCGTGGTGGGAAGGGAAATCGGGGTCGAAGTCGCCAAGAATGCCGATGCGGACGGCGTCGCTCACGGCTTTTTATCGCCTACGCAGTCAAAACTTCTGGCAAGACAGCCAGAAGTGGGGCAGCCTGGTACTGTTCTCATGCCTTCATGACTTTTTGGAAGGCCGATTGGAATTTGTTCATCTCTTCCTGGGTGCCTACGGTGACCCGGACGTACGTTGGCATGATGGGCCAGACTCGGCCGACCAAGACATTTTCTTTGGCCATGGCGTCGCGGACTTCCTGGCCGGGGCGTTTGGCGTCGACCACGAAGCAATTGGATTCAGAGGGAATGAAGGAGAAGTTGTTGCGGGCGAGCCAGTCGAAGGTTTGCTGACGGATGGTGGCGTTGATGCGGCGGCGTTCGGGGACGAGGCTGGCATCTTCCAGACTGGCAGTGGCAGCGACCACGGCGGTGATGGGCATGAAGTTGAGACCACCATGCCGCATGATTGTATCGAGGAGATCAGGGCGGGCAATGGCGGCTCCGCAGCGCAGGCCGGCCATGCCGTAGACCTTGGAGAAGGTGCGCAGGACGATGACGTCTCTGTCGGCCTTCACCAGATCGAGCACGCTTGGCGTCTCGGTGAAGTGGATGTAGGCTTCGTCGACGACCACGACCGAATCTTTTGGTTTGTTGGCGACGAGGTACTCGATGTCGGCGTGCGGAGTCATTGTACCGGTGGGGTTGTTGGGATTGCAGACGTAGAAGACTCCGGCGTCTGAGCCGGCGGCAAGCATGGCTTTGACGTCATGTGCATAGGTTCTCGTAAGCGGTACTTTGATAACGTGTGCGCCGGCAGTGTTGGCGGCGTTCACTCCTAACTCAAAGCTGGGATCGGCGGTGACAAAGCTCTTCTTTGGTGAGGTGAAGGTAAGAACGCTGAGAGCGAGTGGTGGAGTCGAGCCAACGGTGACCCGGACGTAGTCGCGGTTGAGGCCTTCGATTTTCGCGAAGAGCTCGACAAGGTTGTCGGTGAGTTCATCGCGGTAGCGTCCACCTTGCGGGAGGATGGCGGACATGGCGTCGCGCGCCGACTGGCTGGGGCCTAGAGGATTCTCGTTGCTATCGATCATTACGGCGTCCGGGGAATGAGGGCGGCGGCGGGAGGCGG
>Ga0123355_10001835_pt1 | contig 29737 bp, 24 predicted proteins | sample TergutEmb28metaG_3_FD_89872 | JGI IMG/M metagenome (GOLD analysis project Ga0123355, IMG submission 89872) | Embiratermes neotenicus P1 segment gut microbial communities from Petit-Saut dam, French Guiana - Emb289 P1 | ecosystem: Host-associated > Arthropoda: Insects > Digestive system > Gut ... | reverse complement strand
CAAGTTTGTGACTGGATTTTATGAAATTATCCTTGCTTTGCCAGCAGTCACCTCCTTTTTAATTTATATTTAGATACTACTGTCTACAATTGACAGCGTTTTGAGGAATTATTACTAACTCCTTTTTTCAAACATCTTGAAGTTTTCTAAAAATTTTCAATCCTTTATAAAAATTTTCAGAAAAAATCATAAATTATTTGAAAACCGTGGAGTCGGTGGTAGCACTCCACGGTTTTATTTGTGTTATTTTCTTAATTTTTCTTGTTTTTTTGTTTTTTTGTTAACAATATTTTGGATTGTTATCTCAAAATATTGTTTCCAAAGCTGATGATATCTTGTGCGGCTTGTTGTGGAGTTGTCATTCCATATGCCAAAAGGTCAGTAAGTCTTAGCAATTCGCTTACAACTTCGGCAGAACCGTCTGGTCTTGGTGGGTTAACACGTGTTGAGTTAACAGCAACAAAATCCACAAACTCAGCGGCTTGCTGTTGAGAAATCGGGAAAGTATGAGCAATTGCATCATATACTCTTGTAGAAATAGGTATGCCGCGTTCTGCTTGGATAATCTCATTGACTTCTATAGAATTAGTCCAGAAATCCAAAAGCCTTGCTGCTTGTTCTGGATGATTACTATGCCTTGTGATAGAGAAGTACATGGAAGCACGCATATAGTTGCCTCTTTGTGGATTGGAAGAAGGCCAGGTAGTAAGTGCCAATTCCATTCCATCAGGGGCGGCATTTTGCAAACCTACCAACATGTTGGAATATACTATTGCGTTCCAAGTTCTGTCGGCGGGGGTTGCACCAAATACAAGCGGGTCTTGGTCCATACCGCCAGCGCGTCCAGCAAGTGCTTCTGGATGGATATGCCATCCTTCTTCTATGCCAAGAGCCACAATATCAAAGAATTCTTGCATTTGCTCGGGTGTAGCACCCATTCCATCTGGTTCAAACATAACAATACCATGGGCACGCAAAAGTACTTGTGCAATATTAACCGGGTCTGGATAAGCAAAAGCAGTTCTTATTCCGGTTTCTGCATATACACGGCGTGCAATGTCAATAAACTGCTCTGTGTTCATGTTATGTTCAACTGTAATGCCAAGTTCATTCATCAAAGTGGCGTTGTAAACCATAGAAGCCGCATTCATACCAATAGAAATAGCATAAATTCCGTCACCTACACGGCCAGTTTCTATGATAGCATCAGGCACGTCACTAAGGTCTATAATACCAGAATCAATAAAGGGGCGTAGGTCTACCAAAAGGTTATTGCCTACATACTGCTCTAAAAACGCCCAGTCCATTTGTATAATATCGGGCAAGTCATTACCTATTGCTCTTGTTGCTAACATTGTCCAATAATCGCCCCAACCAACGGTCTGCAATTCAAAAGAGACATTGGGATTGTCAGATTCAAACAATGCAACAGCATCTTCTGTCATTTGGTTACGTGTTGGGTTACCCCACCATGCCAGAACCAAGTCATAGTTGCTAGCAGGCGCAGGAGTAGCAGGGGTAGGTGTTGCTGTTCCTCCTTGGGGCGGAGCTGGGGTCGGGGTAGTTCCTGTTGTGGTACCTCCACCACCACATGCACCCAAAATCAGCATAAATGACAAACAAAGCGCGAAAACTCTCAAATATTTAGACATTTTGTTTCTCCTTTCAAAACCAATTATATATAAAATGCCGCCGCCATTCTAACAGAGGCGGTAAACAACTGTCAATATCTTATGTTTTTACCCGCATGGAAATTATACCCTAGGGCGTATTGTCCATAACATTTGATTGCTTGCAAATATACGCATGGTGCATTAATATTTATACACACTCGTCGATATAATTGCAACAAACTCCAGAAGACTTCAGTAAACTTCAATACTTCAATTGGAACTTCAATTGGAACTCAAAAATTACAAAGGGGATGTAGCACAATGGAAAAAACCATTTTTGGTCGAACTGGATTGAGCGTAAGCCGAACTAGCTTTGGTTGTATACCAATCCAGCGGATTTCTTATGAAGAAAGCACTGCGCTTCTGCGTCATGCCTACGAACAAGGTGTAACACTTTATGATACAGCCAATGCCTACACTACAAGCGAAGAACGCATAGGGATTGCCTTAAATCATGTACGCGACAAAATTGTATTATGCACAAAATCTTTCCCATTAACTCCAGAAGGAATTATTAAAAATTTGGAGAACAGCTTGAAAATGTTACAAACTGACTATATTGATGTTTTTCAAGTGCATTGCCCACCATTTATACCGCGTCCTGGTGGTGATGATGGAATATATGACTGTCTAGTAAAAGCCAAGGAGCAAGGAAAGATTAGGCATATTGGCATTACAGCTCATAAAAAAGATTTGGCTTTGGAAGCGGTATTATCTGGTCTTTACGATGTATTACAATATCCATTTTCTTACTTATCCGCCGAAGAAGAACTGGCACTCATTCCGCTTTGTCGCGAACACAATATAGGCTTGCTGGGCATGAAAGCGTTATGTGGAGGCATATTAACTAATGCTAAAGCGGCCTTTGCTTTCTTGCGACAATACGAAAATGTAATTCCCATTTGGGGCATTCAAAAAATGTCTGAATTGGAAGAAATCTTGGCCTATGAACAATCACTTCCCGTTCTTGATGATTCTCTACAAAAGGCAATTGAGGCCGATAAAGCAGAACTTGCAGGGCATTTTTGTCGTGCTTGTGGATACTGCTTGCCTTGCCCAGCCGATATACCTATTCCAATGGCGGCGCGCATGGGTTTTCTTTTAGGTCGTATGGTAAAAGAGAATTTGATGACGGAGGAATGGCAAACCAACATGCGTCGCATTGACAATTGTGTTGATTGTGGGCATTGCAAGGCCAATTGCCCATATGAACTGGATGTTCCAACGCTTCTTAGAAACCAAAGTACCATATATTTTAAGGAGGTAGAAAGTTGTGCAATTACTAAAAAATGAAAAAGTTATCAGTATTATGGAAAGGGCTTTGAATGAAATTGATGTCCGCCTTATGGATCACGGAAAACGCGTAGCTTATTTAATGTTCAAAACCTTGGAGCCACAACAAAAATTTAGCAATAAGGAACTGCGAGATATTTGCATAGTGGCTATGCTACATGATATAGGTGCGTATAAAACCGAGGAAATTGACAATATGGTTATGTTTGAAACTGTAGATGTATGGGAACATTCCATTTACGGCTATTTGTTTCTAAAACATTTTTCGCCCCTTAAAGATTTGGCCATTACTCTGCTTTTCCATCATGCTGATTGTCACGAAATCAGCAAAAATCTTTCCTCTAGTGATAGGATGATTTCTCAACTTATTTCTCTTACCGACAGAGCGGATGTGTTTTCAGTTCACAAAGCCCCTCATGATAAATTTAAGGAACATATAGAAAGAAATCGCGACATAAAATATAGCAGTGAAGTGGTAGACATGTTTTTGAATTCAGATATAAATATGGATACCATTTTTGATAATGTTGATACCGATGAGGCTTTCAACCAAATTTTTCGTGAAACACCTTTGACAGAGGAAGAAGTAGAGGGCTACATAAATATGGTTATTTTTTCTATAGAATTCCGTAGTGACCAAACAGTTAACCATAGCATAGCCAGTACCTGTATCGCAGAGCTTTTGGCACTAAAATCCGGCAAATGCAAAGAAGAAATAGGCCGCATTCGCACAGGAGCTATGCTACATGATATTGGAAAGATTGGAATTCCTCTGCATATTTTGGAGGGACGCGGCAAGCTAAGCGATGAGGATTTCGTTATAATGAAATCACATGTGGATGTGACAAATAAGATTCTGGATGGCAATGTGGACGATGATATTAAAAATATCGCAATACATCACCACGAAAAGCTAAATGGAACAGGATATCCTTACCGTTTAGATAGCAAGGATATACCATTTATTGAGCGGGTAGTATCCGTGGCAGATATTTTCAGCGCGTTATGTGGGGTGCGTAGCTACAAAGCGGCTTTCCCCAAGGAAAAAATTGTGGGCATATTAGAAGACAACCGTGATAGCCATCATCTTGATGCAGAAATTGTGAATTTGGCTATTGAATACTATGACGAAATTATTGACGCGGCAAACAAAGCCTCAGAGCCAGTTATTCAAGCTTATGAAGACCTAAACACAGAACGCAAACATCTGCGCGAGTCAATTGAAAGTAGCAATTTTGACCTTATGTACGTATAAAAACATAGGAAATTTACAGTTTTTTGTAATGAGATACAAAGGGGATGTTGTAAAGCAACATCCCCTTTGTTTAACCATTTATTTGACCGATTACTTTAACTATTTATCAATTCGATTATTCAACCACTTGGTTAAAAGGGGCTAAAAATAGCTAAGAAAGAGGAGGAAAAGTATGACATTGTGGCAAGCTATAGTATTGGGCGTTGTGCAAGGAATCGCAGAATTTTTGCCTGTTAGTAGTTCAGGGCATTTGGTGGTGTTGCAAACGGTGTTTGGCATTGAGCAACCGGGTATAACTTTTGATATTGTGTTACATTTGGGTTCGCTTAGTGCGGTATTCGCTGTCTTTTGGAAGGATATTAAGAATTTGGTTACAAACCCTTTTCAAAAATTGACTGGCCTACTTATTGTAGGAACCATTCCAGCAGTAATAGTGGGTTTTATGTTTAAGAGCGAAATTGAACGGATTTTTGTGCAGGGATTTTACTTGGCACTTGCTTTTATATTTACTGGCATACTACTGTGGGTGGCGGATAGTATTGGACAAGGTTCAAAAAGAACTGTAAAAAGTATTTCATATTTTGATGCTCTTACTATTGGCCTAATGCAAGCCGTTGGGATTCCGCCGGGAATTTCCCGTTCGGGTGCAACTATTACAGGTGGGCTGATTTGTGGATTGTCACGAGAAACAGCCGCTCGGTTTTCTTTTTTGCTTTCTATTATTGTAATTGCGGGTGCAGGTACACTGGAAGCTTGGGAATTATATACAGAACAAGTTCGCTTTTATACTAGCGATTTGCTTCCTTTTATGCTTGGCTTTTTTGCAGCGGCACTGTCTGGATACTTGGCTATACGTTTATTATTGCAGTTGATTAAATCCTGTAAATTGCGATATTTTTCATATTATCTTTTTGTGCTTGGTGCTTGGATTTTGGTTGATAGGTTTGTGTTTAACTTGTTCTTTGTTCACTAAATAAATATGCAATGCGGTTAGCAAACCATAGTTAGCCTTTACAAAACGTTTTACATTGTCTAAAATATGGAAGCAGGATTGCTCTTTGAAGTATATTTCTGGATTCAAAAGCTAAAAAGGCTAAAGCCGACACGAATGGGGTAATATTTTATGAAGAAATACGCCTTAGTAGGGACGGGTTCGCGTTCCGCTATGTTTTATGAGGCTATTGCCACTACGTATAAAGAAACATGTCAAGTGGTGGGGCTTTGCGACCAAAGCGAAACACGTATGAATTATGCAAATAAGGTTCTTACGGAGCTTGGACATAACAAAGTACCAATGTATGGCTACACAATGTTCGAGCAAATGTTAGATGACACCAAGCCTGATGTGGTAATCGTCACTTCTACAGACCGTACTCACCATGATATATTGTTCGTGCTATGGAAAAGGGCTGTGATGTAATTACAGAAAAGCCCCTGACCATAGATGAAAAAAAGGCACAGTATATAGTTGATGGCATGAAACGTACTGGTCAGGATTTACGCGTTACATTTAATTATCGTTACGCGCCTAATAATACCAAAATACGAGAACTTATAATGGATGGGGTAATTGGAGATGTGTTTAGCGTTCATTTTGAATGGTTGCTTGATACATCACATGGAGCAGACTATTATCGTCGTTGGCATCGCAACAAGCATAATAGCGGTGGGCTCCTTGTTCATAAATCCACCCATCATTTTGATTTAGTAAATTTTTGGCTTGAGGCAAGACCGGAGCAAGTGTTTGCATTTGGTGAGCTTAATTTCTATGGTCGCCACAATGCAGAAAAGCGTGGCATGACACAATTTGTCACTCGTTCCCATGGAAGCCATATTAAAGATGACCCATTTGCCATTGATTTGGCCGAAAATGAAGCATTAAAGGCCATGTACTTGGATGCGGAAGAAGACAGTGGTTATATTCGTGATAGAAGTGTATTTGCCGATGACATAAGCATAGAAGATACTATGGGCGTAATCGTAAGATACAATACCAATGCTATTCTAACTTATTCGCTTAACAGTTACATGCCTTGGGAAGGTTTTTGTGTAAACTTCAATGGTTCCAAGGGGCGGATTGAATATAAGGTAGTGGAAAAATCTTATATTAATGCAGGTGGCGACCGTGATAATGAAGGCGCGCTCAAGAATAAGGAGATTACTGTATTCCCTATGTTTGATGCACCCTATGAAGTGGATGTAGAAGTGGCCAAAGGAAGTCACGGCGGCGGAGATGCGGTTATGCTGGAAGATATATTTGGGAATCCATCACCAGATAAATTTGCGCGTGCCGCTGGGGTCAAAGATGGTGTTATGTCCATTATGACAGGGATATGCGCCAATAAAGCCATAGCAAGTGGTATGCCACAAACTATAAATGCTAACTTTCTTGATAAAATTGATAGACTTGATAGCAACATCAAGTCTAATAAATTTGACAAAACCAACAAATGATAGATAGAAAAAAGCTTATCAATAGGCATAATCCAGTTTTAAGCAAAGTGGATTCCCCGTTGTCGGTTGGAAATGGGGAATTTTGTTTTACTGCGGATATTACTGGATTGCAAACTCTTAATGAAACTTACGAAAGCAACCATTTTCCTTTGTGTACTATGAGTAATTGGGGCTGGCATACCGCCCCTACTCAAGGAAATAAAGTTGAAAGTAAAATTCAAGGCAAAATTTATCAATGGGATGATTTAGAATTAACAGCCTATGAACATGCTGGACGTACTGTTTATTATCCCGTGGAAAAAAAGCCAGGCAATGCAGAGGTATATGATTGGCTTAGACATAACCCTCATAAGTTTAATTTAGGCTATATTGGGCTAAGTCATAAGAATAAGGAAATTAAAAAGCATAATATAAATGTAATTTCTCAGGAACTTGACCTGTATGAAGGAACTATTACCAGCCGTTTTACCCTAAATGGAGAAAAGGTAGAAGTAGTTACAGTTTGCGATTCTACAAGCGATACAATAGCTTTCAAAATAACAAGCCAAATTCCGGGATTAGGCGTAAGGCTTGCTTTTCCTTACGGACATCATGGCATGTCGGGTTCAGACTGGGAAAACGTTGGTAGGCATTCAACCACTTGGAATCAATTCGACGGCATTCACGCGGCTCACAGAAAAATGGACGATATAGAATATTTTGTTGAGTTTAATATCCAAGGTAAATATGATTTTTATCCTAATGAACATAGTTGCATAATTTATGGGAAAGATACTACAGTTTGTATTTCTGTTAACTTTAGAAAATCGGTGATAGGAACCACGTCTGATTATATTACACCTGATTATAATACTGTTTACAGAAATTCTTGTGTATCTTGGAAAGAATTTTGGAATACAGTAGGGCTTGTAGATTTTAGCAATGCACTAGAAAAAGAATCCCGTGCCATGGAACTGGAGCGGCGAATGGTACTTTCTCTTTATTTGCTGAAAATACAGGCTATGGGTACACTTCCACCAGCGGAAACTGGACTAACGGTAAACTCTTGGTATGGACGCTTCCATTCTGAGATGTATCTTTGGAATTCTGCGTTTTTGCCGCTTTGGAACTTGGGTGAAAAACTATTGCCAAGCTTAGAATGGTTCTACAGCATTATTCCCGAGGCCAAAGCTTTAGCCGCAAGCAATGGTTACAAGGGTATTCGATGGCCAAAACAGCCCGCCAATACGGGCAGAGACGCACCTTCACCCATCGCGCCGCTTTTGGTTTGGCAACAGCCCAATATTATCTATATGTTGGAATTATTATATCAGCATACCTTTAAGAGCCTTGACTTTCTTGAGCAGCATTGGGAAATGGTTAGCGGGCTTGCAGATTTTATGGCAAGTATTTTGTATTTGGATAAGGAGAAGGGGCGATATGAATTAATCGCTCCTCTTATTCCAGCGCAAGAAGTATTTGACCCTCTGAGTGTAAAAAGCCCTATGTTTGAAATGGAGTATTTTCGTTTTGGATTAAAGCTTGCTTGCGAATGGGGCAAACGATTGAATAAAGATACTGCCAAGTGGCGAAATATAGCGGAATGTATTGCAGAGCCTGTAGTTTTGGATGGGCGATATTTGGCACATGCCCTTTGCCCTGACACTTATACAAAATACAATCGTGACCATCCTATGATGATAGGAGCTTACGGTTTGATTATAAGTGATAAAGTTGACCCTTCCATTATGAAAGCCACTTTGGAAAAGGTACTGGAATGCTGGGAACATGAAAGCATGTGGGGTTGGGATTACGCTATGTTGGCTATGTGTGCTACACGTTTAGGGCTTGTTGAGTTAGCAATTGACCTTTTATTAAGTGATACGCCCAAAAATCAATATGTGGCAAGCGGCAATAATTTTCAGGCCACTAGAACAGATTTGCCATTATATTTGCCTGGCAACGGTTCATTGTTATTGGCTTTGCCTTTGTTGATTTCCAATTTACCAAAAGAATGGGGCATTATTTGTGAAAACATAATATAGCCTTGTATACTACTTGAAGTCACAAATTGGATACAATGTGGTCTTTTTGCGCAATTGCTACGTCAGCACCTCCTAGCTTGCCTACAGCAAGCGTTGTCGGTACTTCCTTGCACTTGCACAAAAATCCTCACATTGTATTTTCAATTTGTTCCCTCAAGTAGTATAGCCGCATTTTCATTAATTTTTTTTGATTTTTTTGAAAAAGGAATGAGATACACAATGGATTTTATTTTAGCTACACACAATCCTAACAAAGCCAAAGAGGTTAAGGCTATGTTTACGGATTTTGCGGTACATGGGCATAGATTACTTACATTGGCGGATTTGGGCTATCATCAGGATATTATTGAGGATGGCGCGACATTTGCCGAAAATGCAATTATTAAGGCCACAGTTGTTCACAACTGGATGTTATCCCATAACCCAAAGGCAGAATACATTTTCTTGGCGGATGATTCAGGTTTGGAAATTGACGCTCTGGATAAACAGCCTGGTGTGCATTCGGCACGGTATCTGGGACGGGATACTCCATACACAGTAAAAAACCAAAAAATTCTTGAACAACTGGCTAATGTTCCAGAATCGGAACGCACAGCACGATTTGTATGTGTTATTGCTTACGTGCGAAACGGGCAGACTCGAACTACAGAAGGTATACTTGAAGGTCGAATTGCCTTTGAAGCCGTAGGTGAAGGCGGATTTGGTTATGACCCTATCTTTTTCCTCCCAAATAAAAATATGACTTTAGCCCAAATAAGCGCGGAAGAAAAAAACACAATCAGTCATCGTGCGATTGCACTGCGCCGTATGTGGGACTTATTAATGTCATTAATGTAGGGGGCTACAATAGTGAATATACTGGTTATTAGCGATTCACATGGCAACACTAGCCCGATTAAACATTTGCTGGACGCATTTCAGGGACAGATTGAAGCAGTGATTCATTTGGGCGACCATGCACAGGATATGACGCGTTTTATCCCAAAATATCAAGAAAACATGGCTATTCATGCCGTTAATGGCAATAATAGCTTGCCGATAGACGGTTGTAGTGACCGTTTGATTTCCATAGGAGGCAAACGCTTTTTTATTACGCATGGACATAAATATCAAGTGAAAAAATGGATGGACAGGATAATTTACCATGCACATGAAATTGAGGCAGAGGTTTGTCTTTTTGGGCATACCCATGTTCCGGTATTGTTCCATGATAAATCTATATTGTTTATGAATCCGGGAAGCCTTTCTTTCCCGTATCCAGGCGAAAAACCTAGTTACGGATTACTACGCATTGAGGAAGAAAGTGGAGCCGTTACAGGAAAGTTGATGGAATATAAACATTAGTTTGGGGGTTGCAATGGCAAAATGGAAGTTATTAGAAACAGATGCCGATTTGGCTTTAATGGTTAAGATTTTAGGGATACGGGAACCTGTAGCGGCGGTTATGGCCAATAGAGGGGTTAGAAGCAAGAAAGCGGCCATAGCCTACCTGCGTCCCGGGCTAGAAAATTTGGGAAACATTCTCACAATGAAAGATACAGAATTTGCCTTTAATCGAATTGCAGAAGGTATACGATTAGGGCAAAAGATTATGATTTATGGGGATTATGATGTGGATGGGGTAATGTCCACAGTTATTTTATACAGAGCATTAAAGGCTTGCGATGGGGATGTGGATTATTACATACCTCATCGGGAAGAAGAAGGTTATGGCCTTAATATGGGGGCAATTCGCAATTTGCGTGAAGCCGAGACAGATTTGCTTATTACCTGCGATAACGGAATAGCGTCTTTGGCTGAAATTGAAGAAGCACAAAAAATAGGTATGGATGTTATTGTTATTGACCATCATGAACCAGGGTTTGTTGAAAACTTTGGGAATCGCGAGGATGTTCTGCCTAATGCTATAGCAGTTATTGACCCCAAACAATCTGCTTGCCCTTATCCTTTTAAGGAAATGTGCGCTGGTGGATTGGCTTTTCGGTTAATGTGGGCATTTTTCGAGTATACGAAACGGGATTTTTCAGGGCTTTTTGATGAACTTTTATCACTTGCCGCCATTGCCACAGTTTGTGATATTGTAGATTTAATGGGCGAAAACCGTGTACTGGTGAAAAGCGGTCTAGCCGCTTTGAATGATAATAAGCATGTTAATGTGGGACTGGGGCAATTAATTTCCCTTAAAGGTTATTCGGACAAGCCTATAGATACTTTTACCTTGGGTTTTGTACTAGGCCCATGTATAAATGCCACTGGCCGATTGGAAAGCGCGGAAATGTCTGTACGTCTGCTGATTTCGGATAATGAGGAAGAGCGTATGCTACTAGCACGTAAGCTTTCTGACCTTAACGACGAACGTAAGGAACTTACTGTTAAATGCGTGGAAAGAGCATTAGAAAGCCTTAAAACTGAGGTAACAGACAAAGTGCTGGTGCTAGAAGATATTGAAACCCACGAAAGTATTGCAGGTATTGTAGCTGGGCGTGTAAAGGATACATTAAATCGGCCTACTATTATGCTAACCAAGGGGGCGGACATACCTGAATATCCTGGTGTATCCATACGCAAGGGTTCGGGGCGTTCTATCGAAGGATATAATCTATTTGAAGCATTATATGCACATAGGGATTTAACAATCCGATTTGGAGGGCATTCTATGGCGGCGGGGCTTTCTTTGTCGGAAAAAAATGTTCCCATTCTACGTGAAAGATTAAATGCAGATTGCACCTTAAAGGAATCGGATTTTCGTGCTGTGTTATATATTGACCGCGAACTTCCGCCGGAAGAAATCACTCTTAAACTAGCCAACGAATTAGCATGGTTGGCACCATTTGGCAAGGGCAACCGTGAGCCACTTTTTTCTACTCGTGGCTTAAACTGCATTGGATTAAGGGTACTTAACGAAAAAAGTACTCTGATATTCACTTTTGACGCTGGTGGTCGGAAACTAAAAGGCATAGCATTTGGGCTAAATGACCGCTTTTCGGAAGCCTTGCGCGAAAAATTTGACGAATCGACATATAGGCGGTTATTATCAGGACATGTAACCGGATTGATTATGGACGTGGCATATACGGTGGAATCAAACACCTATAATGGCCAAACATCAGTACAGATACGTATTAAGGATTTTTTGATTGACTGTTGAATGGAGGAACATTGATGTTAGAATTGCTGGAATTGAAAGACCTTATTCGCGATATCCCAGATTTTCCATCGCCAGGGATTATTTTTAGAGATATTACCACAGTTTTGAAAGACCCCAAAGGACTTAGAGTAGCAGTGGATGCCATTGCTGAAAATTTGCAGGGAATAGAATATGATATAGTTTTAGGGCCAGAATCTCGCGGGTTTATTTTTGGGGTACCTTTAGCCTATAAAATGGGCAAAGGCTTTGTGCCAGCGCGCAAAATAGGTAAACTTCCCGCTCCTACGGCGCGCAAAGCCTATGCCTTGGAATATGGCGAGGCAGAAATAGAAATCCACAAGGACGCGATAGTACCCGGTCAAAAAGTTGTCATTATAGATGATTTATTGGCTACAGGAGGTACTGCTAAAGCTGTAGCAGATTTAGCTACAGAACTAGGGGCAGAAGTGGTAGGTTTAAGCTTCCTAATTGAGTTAGAAGCTCTTAATGGACGAGCCTTGCTTGATGGTTATAATGTGAAATCGTTGCTGGTGTATTAGAGCGTTTTCCTATACTCGTGAACTGAGTAAGGGAACGTAAGGAAATATTGTAACTTTATTTTCTTATGCTCCCTAAGTTTGCAAGCCTGTTTAATTTCCAGCTTCTTGCGGATTCTAAACAGGCTTTTTGTTTATATTCATGAACGCAAATATAATTTATCAATTTATTGAATTATTGAGGAGAAATGATTTAGAATGCCTTCTTTGCCATATTCACCCTTTTTACCAATTACCCCCGAAGAAGTAAACAGCCCAGTAGATTTTGTGCTGGTAACAGGAGACGCATATGTAGACCATCCATCATTTGGGGCAAGCATTATTGCCCGAGTACTTGAATCGCGGGGATTTACTGTAGCCATTTTGCCTCAGCCTGATTGGAGGACTACAACCGATTTTACCAGATTTGGACAGCCCAAACTTGCTTTTTTGGTAACAGGCGGCAATATAGATTCTATGGTTAACCACTATTCTGTTTCACTGCATAAACGCAAAACAGATGCGTATTCCCTGGGGGGACAATTAGGCAAACGCCCAAATCGTGCCACTATAGTATATTGCAATAAAATCCGCGAAGTTTATAAGGAAGTACCAATTATAATAGGTGGCATAGAGGCTAGCTTACGTAGGCTCGCACATTATGATTATTGGGATGATAAAGTGAGGCGTTCTATTTTATTGGATTCCACAGCAGATTTGCTTGTATATGGAATGGGCGAAAATCAAATAATAGAGATTGCAGAAGCTTTAGAAAGCGGCTTGCAAATACAACATTTAACTTTTATTACTGGGACTGTATTCAAAACAAAAGACATTACCTCTTTAGATGACCCTATAATTTTGCCATCCTTCAAAGCCATAAAGGAACCTACAATGGGAGCAAAAAAAGAATATGCAAAAAGTTTTATGCTTCAATATCACAATACTGATTATTTAACGGCTAAAACTTTAGTGGAAAGTTATGCGGATATATATGTGGTGCAAAACAAACCTGCCCAGCCACTATCCACCACAGAACTAGACCGAATATATTCCTTGCCCTATGTTCGAGATTATCACCCTATTTATAAAAATGAGGGTGGTGTACCTGCCATAGAAGAGGTAAAGTTTAGTATTACTAGTAATCGTGGTTGTTTTGGCGGCTGTAGTTTTTGCGCCTTAAATTTCCATCAAGGCAAGATTGTACAAACCCGTAGCCATAAATCTATTATCGCTGAGGCTGTGAAATTCACGCATGACCCTATGTTCAAAGGTTATATTCATGATGTGGGGGGGCCAACTGCTAATTTTAATAACCCTGCTTGTGATAGATGGGAAAAAGAAAGCACCATACCTTGTAAAAGACAGTGCTTAACTCCAGAACCTTGCAAAAATCTAAAATATGACCATAAGGGTTATCTTAAGCTTTTGAAAGCTCTGCGAGAAATACCAAAAGTAAAAAAAGTCTTTATCCGTTCTGGCATAAGGTATGATTATATACTGCACGACCCCAAAGGGGCAGAATTTTTGCGGGAACTATGTACTCACCATATAAGTGGTCGATTAAAAGTAGCACCAGAACATGTTTCGGATAAAGTGCTATTTAATATGGGTAAACCTAGTTTTGAAAAATATAAAAAATTCGCACAAAAATTTGAAGCAATAAACAAAAAGCTAAACAAAGACCAGTATCTGGTACCATATCTAATGTCCAGCCACCCAGGATGCAATCTGGATGATGCAATAGAACTTGCCGAATACTTACAAAGTGTAAATGCGCAACCCGAACAAGTACAAGATTTTTATCCAACACCAGGGACTCTTTCAACTTGTATGTATTATACTGGACTAGACCCTCGCACAATGAAAAGGATATTTGTGCCGAAAAGCCAGAGGGAGAAAGCAACACAGCGGGCTTTAATTCAATATAGATTGCCTGTTAATTATGAAATAGTAAAAAATGCTTTGATTAGAGCTGGACGTAATGATTTAATCGGCCATGACCCAAAAGCTTTGATTCGTCCTGTTAAAATCAAAATAAAACCGCGCAAAAAGCGGTAGAAGCCTGTACTACAAAGGTGTTTCAAGCAAATATTCACGATTTTAGGTGAAAATTAAAGTATGGTAAAGAAAACATATGAAAAATTCCTATGAATCGTTCCTATGGAGCGTTCCCTATAAATAATTTCCAATTTCCAGATTTGCATAATTCTCCATCTACCTCTAAACTAACCCTTGTGATTAGCACTCATTAAAGGCGAGTGCTAATAATCTGATTCGTACATTTTTGCAATTTTTTTGCAATAGAATCACCAAAGAGTTACTAGAAAATCAGCAAAAAATTAATCAGACAATTTTAAGAAGGAGGTCAAATTCATGCAATTAAAACCATTGTGTGACAGGGTTGTAATCAAACAGCTTGAAGCTGAAGTAACCACCAAATCTGGCATTATTTTGCCAAGTTCGTCCCAAGAAAAACCTCAACAGGCCGAGGTAATAGCAGTAGGTCCAGGTGGCATTGTTGATGGCAAGGAAGTAAAAATGGAAGTAAAAAAAGGCGACCGCATAATTTATTCTAAATATGCAGGTACCGAAGTAAAAATGGGCGAAGATGAATTTATAATCGTAAGACAAAGCGATATTTTAGCAATCGTAGAATAACATCAGAAGGGAGCGAATAAATATGGCAAAACAAATTAAATATGCAATTGAGGCACGCAACGCACTGGAAGCTGGCGTAAACAAATTAGCCGATACAGTAAATGTTACATTAGGGCCAAAAGGTCGCAATGTAGTGCTTGATAAAAAATATGGTACTCCACTAATAACCAATGACGGCGTTACCATAGCCAAAGAAATCGAACTGGAATGCCCATTTGAGAATATGGGTGCCCAACTTGTTAAAGAAGTAGCAACCAAAACCAATGATGTAGCTGGTGATGGTACTACAACCGCCATTGTACTTGCACAATCCATGGTTAAAGAAGGGCTTAAAAATATTGCCGCAGGCGCGAATCCAATTATTTTGCGCAATGGTATGCACAAAGCCACAACTGCTGCTGTAGAATCCATACAAGGTATGAGCCAAAAAGTTGATGGCAAGAACCATATTGCCAAAGTTGCGGCTATTTCTGCTGGTTCTGAAGAAGTTGGCGCAATGATAGCCGATGCAATGGACAAGGTATCCAGCGACGGCGTAATCACTGTTGAAGAATCCAAAACCATGTTTACTGAACTGGAATTGGTAGAAGGTATGCAGTTTGACCGTGGGTATGTATCTCCATATATGGCAACTGATATGGAAAAACTGGTTGCACAATTCGACAATCCACACATTCTGATTACTGACAAGAAAATTTCTAGCCTTCAAGACATTCTACCTTTGTTGGAACAAGTTATGCAAGAAAGCGCGAAATTGTTGATAATTGCAGAAGATGTTGAGGGCGAAGCACTTACTAGCTTAGTAGTAAACAAACTACGTGGACTTTTCCAAGTGGCGGCTGTTAAAGCACCTGGTTTTGGTGACAGACGCAAAGCAATGCTTGAAGATATTGCAGTTTTAACAGGCGGAAAAATGATTTCTTCCGAGTTAGGCATGGAGTTAAAAGAAGTTGTTCTTGCAGAACTTGGACGTGCTAAAGCTGTGAAGATTGAAAAAGAAAATACCATCATTATTGATGGCCAAGGAAAAAAAGAAGACATAACCGCCCGTGTTGGTCAAATCAAAATGCAAATTGAAGAAACAACTTCCGAGTTTGATAAGGAAAAACTTCAAGAGCGTTTGGCAAAATTAGCTGGTGGTGTAGCGGTTATTAAAGTTGGAGCCGCAACAGAAACAGAATTAAAAGAAAAGAAATTGCGCATGGAAGATGCTTTGGCCGCAACTCGCGCCGCAGTAGAAGAAGGCATTATTTATGGTGGCGGAGCCGCATATATTCATGCTTCAGCTTGTGTACAACAAGTAATTGATAAATTGGAAGGTGACGAGAAAACAGGTGCTACTATTGTTCTAAAAGCACTTGAATCTCCAGTTCACCAAATTGTTAATAACGCTGGCTTAGAGGGTTCTGTAGTAGTAAATAAACTAAAAGAACAAGCTAAAGGCGTAGGTTTTGATGTGCTTTCCGAAAAATATGTAAATATGGTAGAAGCGGGCATTATTGACCCAACTAAAGTTGCACGTTCTGCATTGCAAAATGCTACTAGTGTGGCCTCTACCTTGCTTACAACCGAGGCAGTTGTCACCGATATTAAAGAACCAGAACCACCAATGCCTCCTGGCGGCGGCGGAATGGGCATGATGTAATATACTAGGGCACAAAGAGAATCAAAGCGGCAAAATAAAAATGAAAACGCCATGCGATTGTTTTTTCATCTGCATGGCGTTTTTAGATACTCAGAAGGGTGATTTTATGACAAAAACCTATCGTGCGAAAAGACGTGCTTTAGTGCTACTGCTTTCATTTATTGTTATTGGGATTGCTGCTACATATTTGCCCGTGCAAGCTAGAGGCAAATCAGCCGCTTTTTTCGGGCATTTGAGTTATCAAAATTTGGTGATGGCACCTGGTAGCAACGAAAGCCAAAGGCGTTTTACTTGGTTTACCGACCAGCCCTTGGGATGGATTTCATATCGTGTGCAAGGCGCGGATTCATTTATATTGATTCGTGCTGAAAATAGTGCCAGTGTTGCCCGTTCGGGTCAATATATCCATAGAGTGGCCATTTATGGGCTACTTCCTTCCACTACCTATGAATATAAGCTAATTGGCGCGAATGGCTTCCAATCTCAGATTTATACCTTTAATACCTCGAATTTCAATGATTTTAGCTTCCTTATAGTGGGCGATATTCAAATTGGTGCAGGTACCGTTGAAGGCGATAGCCAGTCTTGGAGAAACACTATGAATATAGCGACTGCTAATTTTCCAAGTGCTGGAATGGTTTTAAGTGCTGGAGACCAGGTACATCAAGGAGGTAGTATAAACGCATACAATGGTTTGTTTAGTCCGCCTCAATTTTCTCGTTTGCCATTCGCTCCCACTGTGGGTAATCATGATTCAGGAACCCGTTTTTTTATGGAACATTCAAATATTCCTAATGTGACTTCTTTTGGTACAGGCGCAACACAAATGAACTATTGGTTTAGATATGGTAGCGCGTTATTTATTGTGCTGAATTCCAATACCACCTACATAGGAGCGCATAGGGGTTTTATGGAGGAGGTAATTAATAATAATCTTGATGCCGCTTGGAGAGTTGTAATGTTCCATCATGGGCCATATACAGAGTTTAGAGCCTTGCATTATGCTCCTGGGGTTGCTATACGCAACTACTGGATCCCGGTATTTGATTCATTAGGGATTGATGTGGTGCTTAATGGGCATTGTCATGCTTATAGCCGAACTTTCCAAATGGTTGGAAATGAACCGCGCAATAACCAGCTTTGGCTTTATGAGGGCGGGTTTAGGCACGATATGACAGGTTTATTATACAATACCGTGCTTGACCCAACTGGTACCGTATACTTTACGTTTAATTCTTCAACGGGCAACCGTTTCTATTCTCTTGCTGGAAGAAACCCTCGGTTTTTTACGGCGGCTCGCAATCAAGCCTATCTTCCTAATTTTTCAGTGGCAAATGTGACAAACACGAGGCTGTCAATTACAACTTATCAGGTAAACCCTAGTGGCACTATTACTGAAATTGACTCTTATACTATTGTTAGGTCTGCTTTGCCCGATATAGTTACGGAATATGAGTAGAAACGCACGCTAGGGCAACACGTCCTATACTCGTGAACCGAAACATTTTCCACCCATGTGCAGAAAATGTTTCGGTTCACGAGTATAAAAGTAGTTGAGAAGTATCTTTATTTGGGGGATGATTTTTTTATGAAGTTCAAATACGCCTTTTTTGCTTCTTTTGTTTTCCTTGTGAATTTGGTTGTTATGTCAGTTTTTGTAACAGGGTGTTCTGCGCCATTGGAAGAAATCGAATGGGAAGAACGCGAATGGGTGACACTTACCATCAACTACTATCAGCATCCACCGCAAAATTTTGACCGCTGGAATAGCTGGATATGGGTTATGGAACCTGAAAGTGCGGCGGGCAATGCCCATGATTTCCATGAAACCAATATAGATGGAAGCAATTGGAGAACACTAGAAGTTCAACTGCCCGCCAATACCACACAAATAGGCTTTATTGTGCGACTAGGCACATGGGAGGCCGAAAACCCTAATATTCATGTTGCCCTTGATACAGATTACAATGGAAGACCAATAGACACAACAATATACTATATTCACGGGGAACATAGATATCATAGGGTGTTTCCATATATAGGGGCTGGAGTTCAATCGGTTATGGCTGATTGGCATAATTATATTAGAATGACCATGAACTTTATTCCAGGTACTTATGGCACACAAGGATATTTTGACTGGACGCAACTAAGGCTACATAATGTCACTACTGATGGTGAAATCCCCATACGTGGTGTAAGACAGGATACGGGGCGCGGATTAAATGGTGCCATAATCCCAATTTTTCATGTTGATTTGGATTATTACTCCCTGGACGTTCAGCATCATTATAGAATGTACTATGGCGAACAGCCCATTCCTGCGGATGTGGTAATGCGCAATATTTTAGACCAATTTCATTATACAGAATGGCTTGGTGTGGAATATTCTCCGGCTTTTAGCACGTTTAAGGTTTGGGCACCTACAGCTGCAAATGTACAAGTAGCCATTTATGATAACTTAAATCAAACCCTAGATGGCATACATTTTGCCGCAAATGGCCAGATACGACAGGATTTTTTGGAAAATCCAAGTAGACTTTTCCCCATGGTTAGAAATGAGGCTGGTGTTTGGATAGGTACAGTTATGGGAGATTTGGCTGGACAATGGTATATGTTTAGGGTAGAACATTCTGATGGTACGGTAAATTATGCAATTGACCCCAATGTTACAGCCGTTTCAGCTAATGGGCAGGTGGGGGCAATAATCACCCTTGAAGAAAGGGGCACGCCTTTACGGGATTCTAATGGACGTAATAGGCTTCAGCGGGGGGAATTTTTGCCGGGATTTTCTGCACCACAAATGGAAAGTGCCACTGACCATATTATATATGAACTTCATGTGCGGGATTTTTCAATTCATCCAAGTTCAGGAATGGTCAATGGGGGGCTGTATATGGCCTTTACAGAAAGCGGTACAACCGTAAATGGCATTCTGGGAAACCCGTCAACAGGTATTGACCACTTAGTAGAATTGGGCATAACAACCGTTCACCTTCTTCCGGTGTATGACCAGCAAACCCTTAATGAACTTAGCCCATACCGTTTGCAATTTAATTACGCATATGGTTTTAATTGGGGCTATGACCCACAAAATTTTAATGTTCCAGAAGGCAGTTATTCTGCTGACCCCACCGACCCTGCCTTGCGCATTCGAGAATTAAAAGCCCTAATAGATGCGTTGCACTCAAGAGGTATTCGTGTTGTTAAGGATGTAGTGTATAACCACACATATAGCATTCTGGATGGCCCTTTTCATAGGGTAGTGCCAGGATATTATTATCGGTCATGGTGCAATGGGCTGTTTTCTAATGGTTCGGGGGTGGGCAATGAAGTTGCCTCAGAACGTCCAATGGTGCGTCAATATATAATTGACTCTTTGCTTTTTTGGCAAAGGGAATTTGGATTTGATGGCTTTCGATTTGATTTGATGTGGTTGCATGACCATGAAACTATGTATCAAGTGGTGGAAGCATTGCGGGCAGTTGACCCAAATGTATTAATTTACGGCGAACCTTGGCGAGCGGCGGCTTCCCCATTAGAACATCGTGAGCTTTTTAGTGCTTTTTTGCATGAGGCTTCACGTACTGGATATGTTGGGCCAACCGAAAAATACACCATTCGTGGGCAAGGATTCGGCTTTTTTAATGATGATTCACGAGAAGTGTTCCGCGGCAACAATGATAGCTCTGGACGTGGTTTTGCTACAGGCGCGACTCATAGGTATGGACGCAATCAGCGTATAGAAGACGCGCTATGGAACGCGCTACTTGCGAATTATCCTCATGTTTTATGGCCTTCTGAAAGTATAAACTATGCCTCCAAGCATGATAATCTTGTGCTTTGGGATAATATATCTTGGTCGTTGGGAAGTGAATGGGGGGGAATCGATGCACCTGGTCTTGTAAACGAGCGTATTGATAATATACAGTTTCGCAATGACCCGCATCATCATATAGACCGCAACGACCCTTTAAGTAGTAATGCGGTTAGAAGTATGTTGCTAGCAACTGGAATTGTACTTACATCGCGTGGAGTACCATTTTTGCACGCAGGGGATGAATTTTTGCGTTCAAAACATGGGCATAGAAATAGCTTTAACGCTCCTGATTTTTATAACGCTATTAACTGGGAACTAAAGCTGGAGTTTTATGAAGTGTTCGAGTATTACAGAGGCTTGATTGAACTAAGGAACAATACCAGAGGTCTTAGATTGAATCATCATGGAGATTATTTTTTCCAAAGACGCCAAAGAATATCTGCACCCGAACGTGTTGTTGCACATCAATTACCGTCAAACTGGTTTACTGGCGTTACTGGTGATTCGGCCTATTTGCCGTTTGTATTTATAGCCTACAACGGAAGCCCTTACTACCAGACTGTGAATTTTAATAATACACAGCCAATGAATGTAGTAGTAAATGCAAGAAATGCTGGAACAACTCCAATAGATACTATTATGCCGCACATGGATGTTGTTCTGCCGCCTTTTAGTATGTTTGTGGCTTTTGGATATTATTTGAGTTCAATATGAATTTGAAAACAAAGCATCTGTTATGGGATATAAAAACTAGGAGGCACATTGCTATGAATAATAATATGAACAATATAAATATTGAATTCATTAGGGCAGAAGTAATGAAAACTACTAAATTACAAGCTAGTGAAATAAAAATAGTTCTAATGCCCGAAACAAAAGGAATTCGGATATTTATGACTAAAGAATTTGAGGATTATGACACACTAACAGATAACCTTCTCGACTATGTACGGGATTTTGGAGTTCGTGCCAGTAATGTTGATTATTACTCAATGCCAGAGTGGGAAGTGATTGAAAATGGATAAGACAATAGCAAATTATATTAAAATAAACAAGGAGCTTATCCAAAATTACTTTGTGATGAAGAGCAAGCAAGGGTTTCTTTGCCTTTATATTTCTGCAAATAGTCCACTAGGCCTTAAAGGTGACGAGTTAATCGCAGATTTAGCGAAAAAACAGATTGAACTTAATGTTGTTACTCCTCTTGAGTACAAGCAAGTTGCAGAAGTTGTAGGAGTGCTAGTATGAGCGACGGCAAAAAACATATGCAAAATGCAGAGTTTTTTCTGAACAGTGCCATACAACATAAAGAAAATGACTATGCTGTTGACGCTTTGAGTCGTGCTTATTACGCCTGTTTCCATTCTATACTGGCCTACTTGCATTTCAGAGGTAAAAGTAAAAATCTACCTTTGTACATTGGACACGCTGAATTGAGGTCTGTGTACTGTGATTTGTATACGGTTTACAGCAAAAACGAAGATGCAAGAAATCTGTTGGCTTACATCTTACCCAAAAATCCGTCTAGCGTTTTGAAGCGATGGCAAAGATTAAGGGAGGAGGCCGATTATCAAAGACCATGGGAGTCATTTAGTCAGTTGGATAAGAGAGAGAAACAGGACTTTGATTTAATGGTGGAATTTGTGAAAGCTCATATTCATTGTGTTAAGAAATCTAGGCAGTATCTATGAGAAAGACAAAAATTGAGCAGACAAAAAGGGAGAACAATTCATGAAAAAATATTTACTCACAGCAACGATTCTATTAACACTTATTACTTTAGCCGCTTGCAATGGCAGTGGTGACACACCAGTGCCTCCACAAGCGACACCAGTGCAAAACGAAAATAACCAGGTTGGTACTGTCAACACGGAAACACCAGCCGAAAACTTACCTATCGAAGAACTGAAAATCCAAATTGATGTTGCAACAGACGAACTTCTAAGTACATTCGTTAATCTCTACCATGCAGATATACGTGTACCTGGACAAGACGAAGGCGCGACCCTTGTGATATGGGCAAATCAGCCACTATCGCATTTTAATGTGGCAATGTTAATCCCTGACGCACTAGAAGGCGGAGACGAATGGGGCTTTAGACCCACTGATAGTTTTGGTTCTGTGAGCGTGCTGTTACCTGGCGAAGCCTTTGTCATTGAAAATTACGTGGGAGCGGGAACATTACCTAATCGTGGCATTAGCTTTACAGATGAAAATGGAGAAAATATTAGAGTTTTCTTTTTTCAAGCAAATCAAGCCTATCCCGAACATGGTGGTCAATGGATTATTCGAGAGATTGAAGCTGAACGACTAATATGGACAGCTCCTTGTGGATTCGACCCGCCAAGCGATGGAGATTACGCCATTATCGTCAATGGGGTGGGATTTGTTGATAATGCGTATGGCGATTTTTCTCCTGTTTACACCATGGCAGGAGAACAACAACCAACCCATATAACAATGGCGGTACTATGGCCTTTGGGGTTGGATGCCATACAAGGCGGCAGTCAAATTTCATTGCAATATAACGGTGAAGGGATTGGCGTTGGGCTTAGTGTGGTTAATTATCTTACGTTTGGTGCAGATAGAGTTGTCGTGGGTATTAATGATACATTTATGTCGGATGATGATGGGTTCGTCCAGTATATACCCATTTCATTACTTAGGCATTTAGGGTTTGATGTGCATTTCGAGGGTGGTCGTGTTCATATTACGGGGCAACTTAATGTGGCTGTAAATCCGCACCCGTTAGCAATAGCTTTGCAGAATTTTATTAACAATGCAGAAGGTAGAACCAAGGCATTTGTAACCCATATTGGGGGAGTTCCCGGCATGGTTGCAATAGAGTTTGTTGATGACACTTTTGCAGAAGCGACATTGTTTGTAAATCATTGGCAAGGGGTTATTCACAGAGAAATTGGGAGTATTGAAGGTTTTCCGTTTTCAATAGGCAATACCTCAGATGGTTCAGAGAGCCTTGTGAAAATGACTGGTGATGGTGGCAATCGTTCTTATACAATGTTTGCCATTGTAACTAACCCCACCACAATGGCAGAAGAAATAATCTATCATTTCACCATTTATGCCGAATCCGAAAGCTTAGGTGTTGATGGCAACTTTCGCATTAATTATTACAGATTCAACGGCGGATGGTTGGAAGGTATCGAAGGCGGCCGCCACTCCATCACTGAGGAAGAATTTTACGAAATTCGTTCTGGAATGGGTGGTTGGATAAATTCTTGGCGAGATATGTGGGATAGTACAGAGCTTATTTTGACTTGGGTAAGTCCTACTTGGAGTCCTACTTGGTAATAATGCAAAACAAAAACAGCCTCCAAAATTCGCTAAGCGGTAATCACCAAAAAGCGAAATAGGAGGCTGTTTTATAAAGCTCTTGTGCATACTACTTTCGGCCACAAATTGAATCCAATGTGGTTCCTCAAATAGTATACCTACAATATTATGCCTAGTTTAGTTAGACGTGAAATAGAGACCTTACGTTTTTTACGTCGAAATAAACCTAAAAAGCTTGGAGTATTTTCCAAAATTTCGGACAATCCTTCAATTGGCATATTTTGCTTTTCGCGTATTGCATCCGCTAACTGTCTAAGTTCTTTTTTCCGTTCTTTACTCAAACTCAAAATATTGACCTCCTTCAACACTTTACCAATTCGTCAAGTTATCTACAATAAATACAAAAAAGGTCAACAGAAAAGCGCGCAGGGAAACGGTCAAAAAAACCGTCATCACCTAACGCGCTGCAAATTACACAAACGCAACACCAGCGAACCTACATGCTGAAAAATACAAAACGTCGTAAACGTCAAGTATACACGCGACAAAAGAATACCACAATATTCCTTGAAAAGGAAGTACAAATATTGTATACTCATTTTGCCACGGTCAGCAGGCGTGTCAGCCTGTGTTCTAAGGTGATGAGTAGAGACATCCCCTTGCTCCCATGTAAGCGTTTGGCGACACTTACATGGTTCCGTGGTTATTTTAATGTTAGTTGAGTCGGTTCCACAAGAACTTCCCGTGACCTTGTACTAAATATACTACATAATAATAGATATTTCAACCCCATTTTTCAAATTTATTTGCACCAAATTTTCATCAGTTTTCGTCAATTTCACATTATTTGAGTTTCTAAGAACCTCTAAAAAAACAAAAACAGGGCAACGAAAAGGAATTTCCTTTTGTTTGCCTTATTTTTGTTTTGCGGATTTATTTTTTTGCTTGCGAACCTAAAATGGCTAGCTTTTGTGGTATACTTCCATTGTGGGGAGAGGAGTCGGGATATTTGGATGAACAAGAAAAACAAGAACAGCAGACGCAAGAAGATAATCTAAAACAAGGAGCAAAATCGAGAGAAATAATGTTTGGCTGTCTGCGTGGTGAATATAAAATTGCAAATGATTTCGATGCGCCTCTTGAAGATTTTAAGGAATACATGGAATAAAAAGCAGTTTTGCCGAAAAAGCAATCCCATTGAAACCAAACTCTCGTATTCACAGAATAGCAGGACAAAAACAGGGCAACGAAAAGGAAATTCCTTTTGTTTGCCTTGTTTTTGTTTTGTAGATTTATTTTTTTGCTTGCATATGGGCGGAAAATGTTTCAGTTCACGAGTATGGCTTTTGTGGTATACTTCCTTGGAATGGGTACTGTGAAAAGATGAAACAATCGAATGAAATAAGGTTTGACAGGAGGAGAAATTATGTATGCTATAAAAGCAATTTACGATGGTGTTAATTTCAAACCTATAGAGGAATTAAAGGAGCGTTTACATGACAAGAGAAGATATAACCATTAGAGACCCTTATGTGCTATTGCACAATAACAAATACTATATGTACGGCACACGTAGTCTATTATGTTGGGATAAACCAGCGGATATAAATACACAAGGATTTGACGTGTATATCGGTGACGACCTTATCAACTGGAGTGAACCCATAGAAGTTTTTTCACGCCCTGAAGGTTTTTGGGCTGACCGCAATTTTTGGGCACCTGAAGTACATGAGTACAATGACAGCTTTTATATGTTTGCTACATTTATCGGTGAGAATCGTCGCCGCGGAACACAAATATTAAAGGCAAATAGCCCAGTAGGGCCGTTTGTTGTTCATAGTCCCGAGCCAATCACCCCACCTGATTGGGAATGCTTAGATGGAACATTATATGTGGATAAAAAAGGAACACCATATATGGTTTTTTGCCACGAATGGGTACAAATTAAAGATGGAACCATTTGCGCTGTACAACTTTCTGACGATTTGACACATCCCATAGGGGAACCAACAGTACTGTTTAGTGCCTCAGAGCCTTTATGGGCGGATAAAGACGCAACGCGGTATGTAACCGATGGGCCTTTCTTTTTTCGTACAAAAGATGATACATTGCTGATGTTTTGGTCATCTCTACAAAATGACTATTATGTGCAAGCCGTAGCCAGAAGCTCAAATGGCGAAATTGATGGCCAATGGGAACACCTCCCACTTATTCTTAATAAAGGCGATTTTAGCAAGGATGGCGGACATGGAATGCTATTTGCTGATAAAAACGGGCGTTTGATGTTTACATTGCATCAACCCAATCTTAAATATCAAGAACACCCTGCCTTTTTTGACATAATAGATCTGGGGGACAGTGTGTTATTGTGTGATTGACAGATTGACACGAAGCGTGAAAATAAAAAATAATAAAGGGCAAAAAAAGTAAAAGGACTAGATAAAACATGAACTCAAAAGCTTTACAAACCTTGGAATATACCAAAATAATTGAAATGTTAGCTTCTCGTGCAGTGTCCATAGCAGGCAAGGAACATGCAAAAAGCCTTACACCCATGACAGATTTGCGTGATATACAAGAAGCCCAGCAGGATACCACGGATGCCACTACCATGATATTGAAAAAAGGAAGCCTTCCATTGGGTGGTATTCGGGATATTCATAATTTTCTGCAACGGGTAGTAGTTGGTGGTATGTTGAATATTGAAGAATTATTGCATATTGGAGATTTTTTGTATGTTTGCGGAAAAATCATAGATTATGGCCGTCTTGATAACGAAGAAGACGAAGAATATAGAACAATTGGGGCACTTTTTGAAGGTGTACGGCCTTGCAATTTATTGGAAAACGAACTCAAACGCTGTATCCTAAATCAACAGGAGCTATCCGATGCGGCCAGCCCAAAACTTGCAGATATTCGTCGTAGCATCCATAAATCCAATGACCGCATTCGTGAACATCTTAATGGGGTTATTCATTCTTCTTCCTACAAAAACATGCTTCAAGAAGCTATTATTACCAAACGCAACGACCGTTACTGTGTTCCAATTAAGGCGGAATATAGGGGCTCGTTTCCAGGTATGATACATGACCAGTCTTCTTCTGGTGCAACTTTATTTATGGAACCTGCCAGCGTGGTAGAGTTAAATAATAAAATCAAGGAGTTATTTTTTGAGGAACGCAAAGAAATCGAAAAGATTTTACATGCTTTAAGTGGTATGGTTGCAGGTCAGGCGGAAGTTTTGCACGGTAATATTAATATGCTTACCCAGTTGGATTTTATTTTTGCAAAGGGGGAGCTATCACTAACAATGAGAGCAACTCCACCTGTTTTTAATCAAGATGGATTTATAAATATACGCAAAGGACGGCACCCTCTGCTATCTTCTGATACGGTAGTACCTACGGATATTTATCTTGGCAAGGATTTTACCACTTTACTTATAACTGGGCCTAACACTGGGGGCAAAACTGTTTCGCTAAAGACTGTCGGACTTTTCACTTGTATGGGGCAAGCAGGTTTGCATATTCCTGCTTTTGACCATTCTCAATTAGCTGTATTTGACAATGTATATGCTGATATTGGTGACGAGCAAAGCATTGAGCAAAGTTTATCAACTTTTTCTTCCCATATGCGCAATATTGTGAGTATATTGGAACAGTTAACAGACAACTCTCTTGTACTGCTGGATGAATTGGGTGCAGGTACCGACCCTACTGAAGGCGCGGCATTGGCTATTGCTATTTTGCAATATCTGCATGACAGACAAATTCGAGCCGCTGTCACCACTCATTACAGTGAGCTTAAGGTTTACGCCTTAAGTACCCCAGGCGTAGAAAATGCAAGTTGTGAGTTTGATGTGGAAACCTTGCGCCCCACTTACAAACTGCTAATTGGCATACCAGGCAAAAGCAATGCCTTTGCTATCTCACGACGGCTAGGGCTTCCAGAGCATATTATCGACCATGCCAAAGGTGTGCTAAGCCATGAAGATATACGATTTGAGGATATGATTACCGATTTAGAAATCAGCAAAAAAACGGTACTTCTTGAAAAAGACCGTGCTGAACAGTACCGTCGAGACGCTGAAAGTTTGAAAAAAAATTATGAAACACAGCAGGAGAAATTAAAAAACCAACGAGATAAAATCCTGCGAGAAGCAAAAGAAGAGGCACTAAAAACAGTACGTGAGGCAAAAGAGCAAGCAGATAAATTGTATAAAGACTTCCAGCGTCAGTTACGCGATAGTGGCAATTCTAGGGATATTGAAGCTTCACGTCAAGCCCTACGCGACAAAGTGTCTGGACTAGAGCAAGAAACAGCGGAATTTAACAAAAATAATTCCAATAAAAAAATATTGCGCCCTATTGCTAAGGAATTACAAAAAGGCGATAACGTATTTATACATTCTTTGAGTCAGTCAGGTACTGTAGTATCAGCCCCAGATGGAAGCGGGGAGGTAATGGTGCAGGCCGGGATTATGAAAATAAAGGTACGCATTGCAGAGCTATCCATGGATGATACGCCAATTACAAAAATGCCGAAAACTTCAAAAATCATACAAAATACCTCCATGCCTAAAGGTACTTCTAAAAGCGTAAAGGCAGGCAAGGCACAACACATTAGGACAGAAATAGACTTGCGCGGCATGATGACCGAAGAAGGTACCAGTCATGCAGGAAAATATCTGGATGACGCATATTTGGCCGGATTGCCTCAAGTAACACTTATTCATGGAAAGGGTACAGGCGCGCTTAGAAAAGCTATACACGAGATATTAAAAAAACACAACTATGTAAAAAGTTTTCGCCTTGGTACCTATGGAGAAGGTGAGGATGGGGTAACTATTGTTGAGTTATCATAGCATATCAAAATGTCAAAAAAGATTTCAAGGGTTAAACAGCTTATTAGGGTGTTTAGGGTGTGTTCCCATTAGACCTCTTCTGAAATCTGCCGCAAGCAGGTTTCAGAAGAGGTCTATTAACAAAAACACGTCCTACATAAGGAAAAGGAGCGGGGAAAATGAAACGAAAAATCTGTACTATTTGGAATATTCGCAAAAAGATGTATAGTTATGGTTTTATGCTTCCAATAATCTTACTTTTCGCTTTGTTGGGTTGTGGTGGTCAAACAGAATACATTGATGCAGAATACACAGAATATCATAGTGAAGAAGCTCCTCCAGCGAATATAGAGGCTGTAGGGTTTGATGTAGCAGTAGTAGATACTGGGACTAGCGAAGCTGAAACGCCAGAAACTTACATATCAGCGGAAGCAACAGAACCCGCCTTTGATATCTCTTTGCTTGTATTGCGGGAAATCGTCTACCGTGACGGTTTGATTCAAATACAGGACAATGACGGGCGGGGTGGCTTATTAGACGGCATGGGCAACTTACTTTTACCACTTCAAAGAAACGTAACATTTGGCAGATATGGTGAAGGGCGTATTTTTGTCACTACTAGAGAAGGGAGTGGATTCGTTGACACTTCAACAGGGGAATGGGCAATCCCTCCCTATTTTGCTGATGAGCATCGTTCTGGTGCCTTTCGTTATGGAGTGGCTACGGTATGGCTTGATGGAGGCAGGCCAACTGGTAGGCGTGGTGTAATTAATCATGATGGTGAATGGATTTTTGGGCCAGTCCCAAGAGGCGCAAGAATAAGCGGTCAAGCTCATCATGGGCTTATTCTCGTCAGCCCATATTCATTTCAAGCTGGTGGTAATTCTGCTTGGGTGTCTATGCCTGATGAGGAAAGTGTGCTTATTTTTGGGGAAAACGTAATTCCTTTTCTAATGAGCGTAACAGGCGAGAGGGTTTTCCCCTTAGAGCATATGGAGATTTATCATCGCATTCATAGAGCGAATTCAAACATCAGTGTAATAGATGAGAACTTACTTAAAATTAGGATTGGGGCTTATATAGGCTTTTTTGACCTGGATGGCAATGAAATT
>Ga0123355_10001834_pt1 | contig 29741 bp, 19 predicted proteins | sample TergutEmb28metaG_3_FD_89872 | JGI IMG/M metagenome (GOLD analysis project Ga0123355, IMG submission 89872) | Embiratermes neotenicus P1 segment gut microbial communities from Petit-Saut dam, French Guiana - Emb289 P1 | ecosystem: Host-associated > Arthropoda: Insects > Digestive system > Gut ... | reverse complement strand
TATAGCTAAGATTCTTCCAAAACTATGTATATTATGTTAGTATGTAAGTGACAATGTCTATATCCACAGGATTGTATCCTAATTTGGATTTATAGAACGCAAATAAATTACATTACATTACATTACACTGTTACTAGTAATTTGCTTTAACTATGTCATTACAGTCTGACAAATACCGGTCGCTGTATGTGCAGTTTTGAACTCCTGATGATGGATGGAAAAACTGTCTGAAACATGTAGAGCATCTTACAGAAATAAATAAATTGAGAAACATTGCATCTTGTTGGTTGTACTCTGTGAATAATTAGAGGTATTGTTTATCTCAGTTAAACCTTCTACATAACTGTCAGTTATGTCTGAGTATTTAATCAGCATGTTAAGTATGTGATAAGTGATTGGATAAATTTCATCATTAATTTTTAAACAGCCGGATATTTGCAAGATGATCTCATAGCAGTGAGCATGAAGGTGGTATCATCCAGAATGTGTCATATCTCACATATTGAACCTTTATGGGGAGGCTATGCTACACCCTTCTACCCTGCATATTTCATCAATAATATAACAACACACTACATATGATATTCGGCTGTATAGGAGTGCTAATTTGGAATGATTGGGATGGTTGGAAAGGACGAGAAAGGGGTAGCAAGATCAAATGGTTTTTCTAGCATATGAATTCTTATGCTTCAGGATTTCACCAGAAGAATTCAACAGTATGAAGCCCTGAGGGATGATATCTCTTTCCTGAGACGTTTAATTCCACTGAACTTCTTCTGTCTTGATTGTAATGAAATGAACGATACTCTTTGGAAAATGGTGAATGATTTAAGGACATACCTTGTTAATTACCATGTTGAGAACAGCCGAACACATAACAAAAAGTAAGTAAACTGTGGTTTGTGATCCTCCATTTTTGTATTTCAAAATGTCTTACCAGTTTCATATTCTGTCTCCATCATATATTTCCAGCCTTTTGCAGCTTTTGCATCAGGTGACCTTAATTTCAGTTACAACCTCTTTACTGAGGTTTAAATAGCCTAATACTTATGTTTGTTTATTTTACTTAAGATTGTATAGATGCCAGTAAAAAAGCTAGTGTTCCTGATTGTGTAATATTCTAAATTACTGTATTCACATAATGTAGGTCAAAGTATTTTCTTCATCATTGTTTTTAAATGCTTGTAATTTTGTTCTGCCCTCAGTGTAAAGAATGGCATTTTATGTACATTTTAAAAAACTAAAAATGATTGATTCATATGCATTTATTTTTACCATACTTTCTACCTAGAAGAGCAAAGTAGGCTTTTCAAATTACCATGCTCTCTCTATGTCCACCCATTTAAACTTTTTAACCAGTTGGCATAGACGTAACTTGGGGGGGGAATGCCTCTCCAATATTTTTCCTAACTACAAGTAGTTCTCTCTCTACTGAGTTGAAGTTTCCAGTACCCACATTCGGTCCCCCACACAGTGTTATTAGCCAAGTTAGGCCTATTCCAATTTGCATACTTCTTGTGTATTTCTTATGCCTTAGGAGGGCAACTCATTGCCATACATTTTAATTTACTACTATCTCTAATAACAACATGGCTAGCTACACAAGATTGTGCATCAAGAAGGAATTGAAATAAGATGATTGTCATGTGAAAATTTTATTTTTTATTAGGCATACTCGCAAAACTGTGAAGAACAACTTCAGCTTCGTCCTGCGTGTCCATTTGTATGGTACAACTCAGCTCCCACTGGACGGATTTTCCTGAAATTGGAATTTTTCAAAAATCTGTCAAGAAAAATTCAAGTTCGATTAATATATGACAAGAATAACGGGTACTTTATGTGATGACCTACAGTCCAGTTTCTGCATCTTGAAATTTGAACAGCATTTAAAGAATGCAAAAAGGGTGGGATGGGGCAAGGCTGCATAAATTGGGGACTACTTTCTGTACAGAAATGTATATGACATTACTGTGATTGTGCCAGGTTCAGGTCCGTGACTTCACCTGATCAACAAGCACTCTGATTCTTGATGTCACTGCTTTCATGTTCACCATCACTTTTGCTGCTAGGTTTCAGGTGTAGAACAGTATTTTCTGTGACAACTGAAACAACCCTGTCTCTTTTCCACTATTCTTTCCTGATGTTTTTCAACATGTTTACAGTTGCCTTGCTAGTCGTACTTTGATGCATGTAGCACTAAGTCTTTGGTAACTGGTAGTAATTCCTGGAGGTTCATATCCACTGTGTCGTTTTCAGCACAAGTTTCTTACTTTTGGCCCATGCAAGCTCTATAGTGTTAAGTGACATTGTGGTGGCAGTTATGTTGAATAAAAGCTGGTGAAACGGGTTGCCATTGTGGGGGAAAAATGAAACTATATACATTTGTTAGTGGATGTATTTTGGCTACCATATTTATAGCTGATCTTTGTTTATGGTTAAGGAATGTGATATGATTATCAGCCTGCCAATAAAGTCCATACTAGACGCTTTAGTTACGACTTTCCTGTCATGTGTGGTTAATGTTGTAATGCTATAGAAATGCTCACATCTGGCAATGTCTGCTTACGCAAATTCTCAAGGAGGACCAGCAAATTGCTATCCTAAGGCAGCAAGTGAGGTTGGATAGTTTAGCTTGGTGATTTAGATATTAGATTGAATCATCATTCATGCTAATGCTCTGATTACCTTCCTGAGTTTATCTGGTCAGCTGATAAGATGACCTGGTCTCCACCCAACTCAGCCTGTAGTGTGTACCTCTGAGGTACTTATATACCAGGTCCTCCGACTTCCAGAAAGAATGCCGTACATAAATGGCATGTTTTATTTATTTATTTATTTATTTATTTATTCATTCATTCATTCATTTATTCATTCATTCACTTATGGTGAGTTGATTTCAGCCATGTGAGAATGGTCACAATGCTCCCCAAAGTGACACTACCTCTCCGAACTCGGTCTTACTTGGAGCGCAGACACAAATAGTGAGCTGAGGCAGTCAGCCTCTAGGATACATGGTTCCAACCTTCAAATGGTGTGTTGGTGTGAGTAGCAACCCATGGTTTGTTTCCAAACTACAGTGGGACTACAGTGTTTATAAAGTTTTGTGCTGGCACATGTCTAAGAGCTGACAGAGTACAGGTTTAAAGTCCAATTCTCTACAACTTGGTTTGCTATGATGCACATGGTTCCAAGGCCTTTAGTTGAAGATTGAAATGAATACTACAGAAGAAGAAGAAGAAGAAGAAGAAAGAAAGAAAGAAAGAAAGAAAGAAAGAAAAAAAAAAAGGAGTAACTTTCTAAAACAATGAATTGAACGGAGACTAACATTTAATTCCTGCATGACACATGACCATAAGTTGTCAGCTCTGTATGTACATTTAGTGAGTTAAGTCATATACTAGGACTGTTATTGCAATGTACTGTATATCACCACAGCACATATGTATTGGGATGGCCATTACCAGACTCGAATGTCAGTTTTGTGTGCTGAACATGGTCACATGTAGCAATGAACCTTATTTGCAACTTATTATGCTCATCATGGAATTCATATAATTCAGATTTTTCACACTTATATTTCTTTATGGTTATAAACTTGATTTACTGTTATGATTTATGTGTATGTGTGTGCTTGTGTTTGTTTATTTCACAGATACAGGTTTGTAGAACTTATTTCTATACATATACCTCCAGTACCAGGCCTCAAAAATACTTGGCGCTGGTATATTTGAGTCCATCCAATCAACCACAGATATAAGTGAGGATGTCGACTTGTGCTTTTGCCCAAGTCGACGTCCCTCAGTCTGTTTAGTTATTCCTGTGTTAACCGCATCACTGGGCTCAGTAATAGACACCGTAAACTATAATTGGGATTGCGCTTACGCTAACGATTTCCCATCGCGGTTGAAGACCCCGACGTGGGCAAGCTGAAGACCTTTGCTAAAGAGGCAATAGGCCTTATGAGGTGGCATAACTATGGCTGAAAGGCTTTCTGGGATTCGAAACCAGAATGGTCATGTTGAGAGTAAGACTAAATCGCGGTGAAATTTAACCGCCTTGCCTGGGAAGAGTGTGGGCCTTTCCCCGTCTTTGCGTGTTGCACCCTGACATTTGCCTCATAACTGAGGAAAAAAAAGCATGGAAAAAATCCGCCAGGGTAGTCAAAAGGTGCCAGTTGGGAACGATTCAATTAGTCGACATGGCCGCCTTTGCAGTTAGGCAGGGCAAGTCATTCCCAATCTCCCTGCTTTAGGGGATGCGGTTTCAAGTTCGGTCAACGTTGATATCTTCCGAGCTGCGTAACTAAGGGGTTTCCCAAATCAGCTAACTTTTGAGTCGAATCTCACAGAGGTCTGATGTGGTCAGTAAAGAAAAGACTTCCCAAATCCTCGTGAACTTGCTTACCAACTCACGAAGGTGCATTGGTAGCAATTCAAAGACACGTGGATAGAAGCACCTGCAGAGTTCTTCTAATGTGTATTGCATATATGTATGTAGTGTATGGGAACCATCAGTGTGGCTGTTGAATACAGGTGGGTATTGCAAAAGTTTCGATTTTACATAGAGACAACTCTGTGTGCAGCGTTTTGTTTTCATTCATGTTATGAAAGTACTGCTGTTTGTTAAGTGTGTTTATGTCCTTTATCACATATTGGGATACTGAGGAAAAACCTTTTCTTTTCCCTTTTCTCTTTTTCTTTGTTCTTACTTTTGGATTTCTACTGCAGAAAGTTGGTTCAAGCCTAGTGTTTATTTTAGTAGATACTTATGGCACTCCAGGGAGTATTGGTTTGGGTACCTGCTGCGTAGTTTCAGGCTGCACTGAACATTCTTTGTTCGTTTCGCCTCTCATGGTTAGGCAGAGACACAAAGAAGCAGAAGGCAGATTGCTTCAGGAGATACAATCATAGTGTCGCTAGTGCTGAAGTAATTAGTGTACCATTTTTCGGGTGTATGAGCGATATAATGCCATTGACTGGAATGGCCGTTCAGTTACACAGACCGGTAAGACAGACGTTTTTCTTGCCATTTTACTGGGGAGAAATTGCACAGATTTTACATATTGTTCAGTAATTATCTTTCCAAGTTTTAGAATGAAGGCGTTTGACCACTGTACTTATAATTTTATTGGCAGATGGATAAATTTGGTGCATGTTTTATGTGCTGCTGTTCGGCGAATTACAGATATGATTAATGGGGTAATAACCATAGTAGCAACGCCTATTGTAATGAGACAATATGTAGTTCAGGCGGAAATAAACACAACACTTCCCAAAGGAAAAGATATATGTTAAGTAAAGTGCAGTACTGTTATCTTATATGTACCTCTTTTTGGCATGCCAATATTTTTGTATATCTGTAGGTTAGGTAAATGAAATGAACAATTTATGTTCTATAAATTATGATAATAGGTCTGAATCCAGCAACCCATTGCACAGTGCACTGGCAAGTAAATCATATTTCACCTATGTCAGATGGCTTCTGTGTAGGCAACATGTATGGTAGTTGCCAGTTATGTTGGAGTTGGCGTTGGTTGTAGGAAAAAAGAAGTTGGTCTAGGAGAAGTAAGATTTTTTTTTAAATTTTACCTTTGTACTGAGATTGTTCTGAAGTTTGTAGAAAATGGCTCATTCCAGTTTTGCCTTTTATGCTCAAGTGCGTTACAATACTACTGATTTTTCTCTTACCCACATTTTTCAGTACCACTCTTAAACGTGCACCCCATGACTGCTTCTTGTTTTTCATATTCATGTGGTTGTAGCCCTGTGGTGTTTGGATGAATAGTAAAGTTTACAGTGCATGATTAAAATCATTTATGGAATTTGTTGCTTACAATTGCTGTATAATGAGTATATTTTATTATTGCAGGATTTGTGACATTTTTGATGAGATGTTGGACCGAGCTAGTGAACTGCCTGAAACAACAGCAGAACTTGTTGAACTGCAGAATTATTTGAATGAATGTCGAGAAGTGACCATGTATAACTTGAAGGAAAAGATACAGACTGCTGCTGAAAATGTTTTGTTCCTCATGCAACATGCTTTACTGTCATGTAAGGGATATTTTGGTGTAGAAACAGTGATAAATGAAGTAATATTTGTTTACTATTGAAGAGTATTTTTTTCATTATGAGAGAGACAAATGCTGTTGTGGAACATACAGGAAGTCATACTTCAGGGAATGTAACAGTATTTTCATTAGGATGGACTTCGTTAACCATAGGACAGTAATTTAAGTTCCTGTTCTTGAACTAGATAGAGGTAGTAAGTTTGAACAGTACAATATATATTTCTTCAAAAACCAAATCTTGCTCTCATTTAAGTTTCATTATTAGTAGTGGCCTTCATAAAATTCTCTCAATTACATGCAGAAGCTTCAGCATATTCTGGGACAGGAGTCATATCTTCAATCCATTGTTAAGTTGCCTGGGGATGCAGTTATCTTCACAGTACTGCCCTTCAGCAGCTGCATGCTTCTACTAGCATTATCATAATTGTTGAGAGCATCTACAAAGTCATTTTGTAACCTATCATGCAGTCTTTTGAGTTACTTTAAGGTGGGCTGCACATATCAGTTGTTTCTTCATCTATGACAGGTGATAAAAATTGTCGTGTATTATATGAGAGGAATACTGTACATATAGGGAAGCACTGTAGTGCCATGCATAGATGGATGCTGCTGTCCAAGTGGTGGCCAGGTGTAGAGGTGGATTTGCAGTGAGCAGACTCTCCTTGTTTTGTCACTAGACGAGACAGAAAAACACTTTCTATGAAAATGCATGATCATAGTTTAAAAATCATAATTAATATATATTTTGTCATCGATCCCAGTGGCAACACAGTCTATGGTATGGGTCTACCGCCATTCGCTTCCTGGGATTGTGGGTTCGAATCCTTTCAGGGGCATGGATGGTTGTCTCTTTGGAGTGTTGTGTGTTGTCAGGTAGAGGCCTTTGCAGTGAGTTAATTACAAATCTAGTGGAGTCCTACTGACTGTGGTGCATCATTGTGTGTATGATCTAGAAACCTCAAGAAAGAGGAGGCCATGCCATGTTTTGGGGCACAGCTCACCGGGGGGGGGGTTGTACATACACACACACACACACACACATACTTTGTCTCACTGCTTTAAAATTTTTAGATGGCGTGTATTAAGGATGGGCCACCTCTACCCTTTATAAAATAATCCTCTACATGTATGAATGGTGTTCATTCTCTTTCCTGTTGTTGGCTGCCTGTACATAATCACCAGATTTAGAAATATTGCTTTGAATAACCTCTTGACAGTTTCAGATACTGTTTACACATTCTGCTTTTTTGTATCAAGTACATGGGTGGTAAATGTTCCTTGAGGTCCATTCATTCATTCACCTGTTATGCCTGTTCACATGGCTGGGTTTATCTTTCTCTTTCCCCTGTCAGCATCTGTCTTTGTTCTGCCTGAATCATACATTGATAGCATGGTAGCATTTTTTGTAGTTGATAGAAGTAACATGCCTTGATAATTACTACAGTTTGTTTTATCATCCTTCTTATATGCTAATAGGTAGCAAGATTGACTCCTTCCATTGCTCAGGGAATTCTTCCTTATTCCATGTATAATTTATGGATCTCGAAATGAATGATGCCACCTCCTGCTTTAACCACTTCTGATGGAATTTGATCAGTACCTGGTGATTTGTATCTTCTTTGCTTTTCAATAGCCATCTCAAACTCAAAGGCACTGGGTTCAGGAACTAGTGGCTATGCTGTATGTATTTCAGACTGCCTAAAGACATTGACCCGATGTGTATTGAATGTCTGAGAAAACTGATTCCTCCACTTAGCCAAAATATGTTGGTGGTCTGCAACTCCATCACCAAGTATCAGGGAGAAGAGTCCTGTGACAAGAGACAACAAAATGATAATGACGATGGTGGTGGTGGTGATGGTGGTGCTGGTAGGGGTGCCATTTGCCAAGCAGCTTGACCCCTTGCTCATATTAAGCTTTCATTTCATGCTTATTTGCATGCTGCTGGTCAATCAGGTGGTTGATAGTGACATTGGGCAGGTGTGTTTCACACTGCTGATTCCACACAGCAAATAAACTCTGGCTATTTTGGGGCAGTACAAATTCTCTATTTGTTAAAGCTTTGCAACGTTGATCTTGCAGCAGCTGCTGTTTTTTTTTTTAAAGAAATGCTTTGGCGGTTAACTCATGTTGTGGCGATGTGGTTTTGATAATATTTGTGATTAAATTTCCCCTCTTTCTGAAACAGAGCTTCACAGTGGTGTAGTTGTTTTCCTAAGAGTACACTTTTAATTTATTATTCTGCTAAAACTTCTAACTGTACAGTGTGTTAAGTATTTCTGCATTAGAATATATAGACCAAGGTGAAGATTGAGCACTTTCAAGCTGTCAGGTATTTTATAAGGGGATAATACACTTGGATAGTAATAATGGTATTATATAGGCACTTTCAGTTGTTGTGTTTTATTTTCTTTTCTCTCAAGTCTCTCTATTTCTGGAGCTTAGTATTTGTTATTGTGCCCTTCTGTGGTTTGGATTTGAATTCACCTCTGTGGCCTGGGATTCTATTACATTGACCGATTTGTCCAAAATTGAAGGAATTCAAAGAAAATTTTCTTTGTTCTGCTGTAAAACATTTTTATTAACACACTAAGACAAACAGTTATGTTTTAGCCGGGTTTAGTTTGTCAACACTTTAGTCCAGGCGGTGACATTTCAATTCCCTGTTTCTTATAAATGTCTTACTGTATGCCCATGACAATGAAGATGCATTGCTGCAATAGAGGTTTCTTTGTAATTTTCGTTTTTTTCCCTAAAACTCTGTTATTCCATATGTGTTGTACCCCACTAGTGTAATTCTTGTTGTTGAATACCTCCCTTAAGATTGCTGAAAAAGGCCGAAACATGTAGGTCATTTACCACACATTGTATATCACTTATCTAAATATTAGTGCTGTTGTTGTTATTTTATACAGCAACTTATCTTACTACATAGAACATGGATAATTTTATAATCTAATGCTGATTTCTACTTTGTTTTTTACATATCACTTGTATGGTTTATCCTATTATTCATTGGAAATTTCTGTTTGTTTATTAATTCCTTCTATTCTTTAAATGGCTGTCAAGGCATTATCCTACACTTTTGCATTTTCTTCTGTTTTTTCCCTTAAATTTTTATGTTTTATTTAATGCTCAGTATTCTCTTTTTAAGTCTTACTTATGTATAATTTGTGTTGATGTTTGTGGCTTAATATACATTTGTGTTGTTTGTGTAATTGACCATGAAACAGTTGACACAGCACATGAGTAAATCTGAATTGTAGTAGTAGTACCTTTTCCATAAATTCTCTGCACAGTTGATCTCTATATTCTGTAAGGTCGGTTTCTATTTTTGTAATTCTCTAACACACCTGTGTAATAAATATATTAATTTAAATGTCCATTCCATGTGTTTGTGCTGCCTGCCTGCTCTCCTGAAAAACGCTTAAAGTGTTGAGTTTCTAAAATAATGAGTATGTTCAGCTGTAACACTTTCCAGCTGAGACCCAACTGCAGTCTGCCAGTTCAGCTTGTTCTCACCGACTTGTATGCTTTCTCTCCCATGAGTGGCTTCAGGTGTGCCTTGATGATCCTCAGGTATTGGACTTATAATTCTCTTCCATAGAGTTTCCTCCTTGTTTAATGGGTTAAGTGACAGGTCTTCAGGATTGCCACACCCATTAGTCTGAGGACTAACCCTACAGGTTTGCAGTGGGACACTTTTTCTGGTTCTGCTGTTGAGACCTTTTTGATTTGGGTGACCCCAGTTGTAGTTGTGCTATTACGAGCATAGCTCCTAATTTCACAAGAGCACACAACCCTTCCTTGGCCAGTTTATCATAAACCTTTGTAAAGACAGTACCCCATGGGGGAGGTTAGTAGGTTAGTACAACTATTACCACCACCACCACCACCACCGCCCCCACCACCGCCACCGCCACCGCCACCACAAGTAGTAGTAGTAGTATCGTAATGGTCAAAATATTAATCTAGCTGTGTGACATTCATCACTGTGTGATATGAGTGGTATTTTTCCAGAGTATTTATGTAACATCCTTTGTGTGTTATGTGAACTGTTCCACACTTCTCTCTTACGTGCATTACTCTGACTTTTATTTAATAAATATTTTATTGTCAGTACATGTTCTCAATGTCATACTTGAGATGATCTTGATCTCTCCAAGATACAGTGTGTTTTCTGAATATATAGTGAAATATTGTGATCGGAAGCAACATGACACTTAAATGTTTGGTTCAAAACAGCAACTTCCTTTGCATCTTTACTTTCAGATGGTGACCAGAGTGTGCTGTGTCTTTTATGTCTCTTATGACCTTTTTGTCGGATGTAATATGTCAGTCTGTTTCCTGTATTGGTGGTTTGGGTCTTTCATGTCTCTTATGACCTTTTTGTCTGATGACATGTCAGTCTGTTTCCTGTATTGGTGGTTCTCTTCCAGTGATTCATGTGACTATTCTTGACCTTTGTTGCCTTTGATACATTGGTTTGGATTTTTTTTTTTTTTGCATCATACACTGTGTAAGCATCTGAATTATTCCTGGTTTGGCTTTTCCCTTTTTTTTTTTTAAAGCAAAGTCTGCCATTAGCTCAAGACAGTTCCTTTCCCCATTTTGAATGTATCTACCTCTGCTGTCTTGCACTGTAATTCCAAACAGAATAATTTCAATTAGTATGAGTAGGGGCATGCATTTTCTTGATGTTATATGACCAGGCACCTGCCTACCTGATATATTGTCTTTGTATTTGTGTCTAACCCAGAATTTTTTAAGTTAAAACATGTATGAGAATGTTAAGTTTAAATTTGACATATGGAGGAAAAAGTGAAATTTGAAAAGTGGGTGATAAATAAATTATTATTTCAGCTTTTAGTTTGTGAACATACATACATCATTTTCATCATCATATACAAACTTCTTGGGGGCACGTGATGTTGCAGTTGGTTGAGGCACTGCGCTACAAGCCAGAAGGTCACGGGTTCGATTCCCGATGGTGTCATTGGAATTTTTCGTTTGACATGATCGTTCTGGCTGCACTGTGGTCCTGGGGTTGACTCAGCCTCTAACAGACATGAGTACCAGGAATATTTCCTGGGGGGTAAAGGCGGCTGGTGCGTAGGGCTGACAACCTTACCACCTTCATGTGCTGGTTGTCTTGAAATCTGAGAGTCTCAGTCCCCTGGAACCCTCAGGGCTTGTCCAGGCCTGTCATGGGATTGCTTTACCTTTTTATACGAACTTCTTAATACAATTTTGTATGAGAATATTTCTGTCAAGGTTTTAAATATGTATTTAAAACAGAAATATTCTTACACATAGTTGTATTAAGAAGTAAATGACAAGTTTGTAGATGATGAGGGTGTTGTGATGATAATGATGGGTGTAGAAACACTCAGAATGTGAAATCTTAAAGTCTTTGTTATCATCATCTGTGAGCTTGGCATTTACTTTTTCATACAATTCCATATGAGAATATTTTGATCAAGCTTTTAAATGTGGATGAGTATTGAGTTTTTGGTACCAACATATGAGTGAAAGAGTTAGAATGCAGCCCAAAATGTTACTTATATTCACTGCATCATCTCAACATTTTATGAACTAAAGTACAACAGCAAGAAACCAGAATGTAATTAAATTGTTAAATCTGTTGCTTGTATTTGAGAACACATACCAGCATTCATGACCATGAAATTGTAACAAAGCACCCAGCTGCATATCTGATGTCACTCTAAAGTGCCTTACCCTTTTATTGTCACTGCGATTATTTTCAGCGGAAGATATTCATCTGAACTCGCGAACTTTCTTGTGGCCTAAAGAAATGGAAGCTGTATTGAAATTGAGTGAATCTCGGCTAGCCCATCGTAGAGACATAGTGGAAGGAGTTTTGAGATCAAAACGAACTGACTTTGATGCCAAGTGAGTTCATCATTACTAGAATTACAACAAGCATGTTTTATGGTAAAAACTGAGAACTAGTGGCCTCTTGGTTAAGATATGTTTTTCATACCTGACAAGCAAAAGCAGTAAGTTCCTTGTGCTCATCGAACAATAGTTTCAAGAGAAGACCTTTGCATATAGTTCCTACATAATTAGATAGCTTGTGAATTTGTTAAAAGTAGACATTAAATTAAGCAGATATTTTTGTTAGCTGGAGGAATGAGTGCATAATTTTGGTAGGGATGCTGCTTGTAAGGCAAAACTGAGAATGAGGTGGGACTTTAATACTGAAATTGATATTCCAGAATTAGGTTGTGAAGATGTGTATTAAATGCAATTGACTGACTATTCCTGTAGTGGGATTTGGTATTTGTAGTGTTGAACCTTCAATTTCTGCTACTAAAGTATTAATTGTAGGTACCATACACACTTATACAATTTTGATTTATGTAAATTTGCTTTGACATTGTTTATTAATTTAGGCATATTCTCAATTTACATAGTCACAATTTTACGTTTGTGTGGTTTGACTTGAACCTTCAAAGCATGATGAAAGAAATCCAGAAACCTTACTGATAAATCGGCTACTTTGTAGAAGAAGTACATGAGGCTTACAACTTGTTACCAGCTGTGTGTAACTTGTGATCAGCTCATAACAAGGCACTTCCTACTGGTATCAGCTTCAGTGTCTATATGACATCATATTCAACAGACATTTTATGCTGTTACACTCTTTTGAACACTTACATCTTTCTGTTATATCAGGCAGTCTTTTGCTTCCTGTGCAAGTTATTGTGTGTCAGTTGAGGTAAAGATGGTAGTTTGTTGGTTGAGTTGGAAGAGGTTTGAGAAATATTGCTATACACTGACCTTACTCTTGACACAGCAGATGGGGATGATTCTGACATGGAAAGTTGCTTGAGGGTTGCTTGAAATATGTGAGAAGCCATCAGCGAAAGTGTGCTGGGAGAACAAGGGGAAAACGAAGCATTCGACCTTGGAACAATTTTGCATAGTGGGAATGACACTTGTACGTTAAGTTATTGTATAGTATTACACTTACAATATTGTGTTCTGTATCATGATTTGAAATATCGGGCCTGTTTGGTAGGTTAATACTGGACTGTACTCCCCTAACCTGGAAACTTCAGTTATTGTGTATGGGAAAATGATTTTGTTTTGTGAGAATGTGATTTGTGTGGTAGTTTTCAGGAACACATTATCTTTGAAAATCAAGAACTACCTTTAGTTCATATAGTTGTTAGAGTGAATGAAATGTGAAAACTGACTATCTAGAAATGTTTTTAGCCTTGCATTAGTTTCATGTTATTCCTGTCCATTTGCTTGCTGCAGAATTTTAAAGCATTCAAATCATTGTATTTTTTGTCAGCAGAAGGATGCTCATGGTCAAGAGTTTGATGATTGGTAAATATATACAAATTTTATGTATGTAATTCAGTGAATGACTGCAAATTGTGTGTCATGTGTAACTTTTTTCCTGATGAATGGATGGGGTGGCCATTTAGAGATTCATTTCATACTGACTTATACATAGAAAAGAGTGAGAATAACAAATGATGGTAAATGTATGCCTACTGGGCAGCATACAAAATAGCCAATTTCTCATTTATTTGCAGAGTCACCAATTTCTAATTTAATATTAAGTTTTGTTTTCTAACAGGTAATAAACTGCCAGTTCAGGTCTGATAATCACCAGGCTTTATCTATCTCACAGAGAAAGTTCAGAGTGTGAAAATAGTATGTGATGTTACAGCCTTCTGTCAATGCAATTAAAGAGTTTTTGAATTGACCTCAATCTGATACTGCTGCTGATAGCAGAAACTTACACCATAGTATGTAGATAGAGGTTGCTGAGTTGTTTTGGCTTGGAATGAGGCTGTTGCTCACGTAATGGCTGAATAATGTCCTTTTAAGGACAAGGGTGTGTTTCTTTATTATGATTATGGCATGCCTAGAAAATGGCAGACTCTCGGAATGTTTAAAGTAGTTTTAGAAGAATAGAGACAAGGAAAAACACAAGTTTGTGGGTGGTTTTCCAAGTTCGAATGTAGTGGCACCTCTGTTCAAGATGCTGAACACTGGAGCATCTATCAACAAGCAAAACAGATGAAAGTGCTGACTGAATGAGGGAACTTGTCCTTGAAAACGAAAGGATCTGTATCCATGAAGTGGCGAATATGTTGGTGATATCATTAGTATCAGTTAAGAGTATTTTGAAAGAGAGCCTGAATATGTGCCAGATTGCTGCCAAATTCATTGTTATTCTGCTGTGTCTGTGGAGGAATTTCTGGCTGAAAACAAAATGACTGTAATTCCACATCTTCCCTACTCACTAGATTTAGATGTGTTTCATTTCCCAAAACTCAAGGTAGTGTTAAAGGGAAGGAGATTTGATGGTACAATAATGATTCAAGCAAAACCTTGGGTTATACCTGCCCATTGTCAAATAGTGCACTCCATGTAATGCTTCAACTGGGGTTGCAGTTGGTGGGCTCATTATATAAAGTCCCAAGGAGACAGCATTGATTATAAAATAAGTGTTGTTATGGAGAAACAAAATCAGCCCAAAAACAATTTGCTCACACCATGGATTTGTACATCCTTATGTTACAATTTAGACTCATGAACTAATCACATGTTTATTTTATCTAACCTTGATGAAGGGCATCTAAGTGGCCTTCCTTTCTTGATATGATTACTTGTTCATTTTTTGCTTTTGAAACCTTAATGCTTATCACGTTCCTTTAAATTTTCAGACCATCTGTGACTTAAATTGCACTATGTTTCCTAGGCTAACTGAAGTACATTGTGAGACTGATTCAGAAACAGTTATATCACACCAAGCAGAGATACGATAAATTTTTTGTATCATTTTCATCTTCAGAATATGCAGTTACATTGTACTGTTAATTTCTCATACATGTAGATCATAGTTACAGTATACAATTGTCACACATTGTGAGTTTCATGTGTACATATGCAGTTCATGTTAAATATTTTGGAATTTGTTAAATTCTGTTTATAATTGTAATATTTTGTTTTCATATAGTATTGTCCAATTAGTGAACCCATTAAATTGAGAGTCTACTATAAAACTAAGTACTGCTGTTTGGTGTTCTCTAACAATATTTTTTACATAAAAGAATCTTTACACAATAAATGTGAAAACTGTTTTTTTTTGTACCTGTTCTGATTTTTCACTAGAGCAATAAAGGGCACTGAACATGCATGATAGCAGATCCTCAGGCTTATACAAGTGTGAATAACCTGAAGTAGTGGGGAGACAAATTTGTAGCCTTTATTATGGCACAAAACAGTGATGTATGAAGACATGAACAGTCACTGAGGCAGGGATTTTACCATCAACATTAGTGAAGTTCTAATAAATGAAATGTAGACACATTCTGCTATTAGCATATCTGTAATTTTGTTCTAATTTTTTTAGCAGCAGATGTGTCACATATAGTTATTATTAGCTCTCTCAGTTGTACTCATGTTACTTGATTTTTTTCCCCATAATAGGCTGTTATTGCATCAGAAGGATTTGGAAATTTTTAAGAAGAAGGAAGCACCAATTTTGACAAAGGAAGAAATGGAAGAGAATGTTCGAACAATAGAACAGATACTGCAAATCCTGAAGGAAGATGAGAAAGAAGCAAAGGTGAATAAATTGTGTGTTAATTGTAATTTCATTGCATTTCCATCAACATGTTCAAATCTAGGGCTTTGTTTGCATGTAGCCCAAGGGGCTAGAGACTGTTCCATGTGTGTTCCAGTTTAGAATTAATAATGATGTGGGTGAACTGGTTTTGACAAAATGTGATATCCATATCCTTGGTTAGGGCAAATATTAAAAGTAATACTCTTGGGTTACTTTAATTTATGTGGGTCAGTCAGAGTTGCAGTTACTTTAAGGGTGTGTCACACTTTTGAATGGTATCTATTGTGTGGGCATTGTGTTTGAAATGTTGGAACAAAATTATAACAATTAATGAGGTAAGTGATTTGGGGTTTTCATGTGTTTTCTACGAAGGATCAGTAATTCTGAAATTACATAAAATTAATTTAAAAAATACTTCGTTTTGATTGAACAATAAATATGTTTTGCCCCAAGGGTAACAACAAAGACAACGGATAAATATAACTGATAAACTTTTAAATGTGTACGTAGGTATATGTCACCTTCTATTTATGTACTTGTCTCTCTATCCCATACTATGTGTATTGCAGAATATCTTGTTTTGTATTTAGGCACAGCATTTTTACTTAATTTTGTAACATCTTCTGTCATTTTGAAGGCACTTAAAGTTTTAATTTGATTTATTATTATATTCAAGTGGCTCCAATATAGGTCTTGTACACCCATTGGACATAGTGTAGTGCATGGAAACAGAGAAATTATATTTAGAATTTGGGAACTTGAAGTGATTTTGTTTGACTTTGTGGTTGGAAATAGCAACAATGCGTAATGTATCACAGTGAAGAGGGGGAAATTGTAGTAAATTATGGTGATTTTATTTTTGTAACTTGTATTTGTGTGTTGGCATGTTGGAAAATTTTAAAATTGTAGTTATAAGTTAGGTTGAGCAAGTTACACATGCTAACAACAGGAAGGCTGAATCATGTCGCATCCCTTTAGTAACAGTCACATTCTTTTATGTCTTCATGCACTGTTGCTATGCAGATCTAAAAGTGCTGAGTTCAGAGTCTGGCGAATGCAAGTACCAGCCTGTAGGACCAACATGCAATTTCTTTGTTATCCATCTTTTGATAAGAGTAGTTGCAAAAACCTGAGTGCTCTGGCAAAGGCCTCAAAATGAGCCTTGTATCTCAGATTTTACAGTTCATACCAGGTGAGTGGTGTATCCGTAACTTCAGATGGTGATGAAAATGATTAGAAAGTTTTATTTTATATATATTCCAAATTTTGTTGAATGGAATGAATGAAATAATGAGGATGATCCAGCCTTTGAGTTGTTAGGCTCCCTGCTGGAGTTGTAAACCTGTGTGACAGTCGTGTAGAATCAACTTGTTTTGTGTGTGTAGGAAAGTAACGTAGTTGAGAATATGTATTTTTGTGTATGTAAGATGTAACCTGTACTCTGTCTATGTTCTGCTGGGATGTTAGCTGTTGTAAAGTTTTAGATATGATCCTAACCCAAGTACTTCTTTGAGGGTATTGTTTTATTGCAAGACTATTGGTAAATTTTGATTAGAAATTTGAAGCACTGAATGTGTGGGAAACTTAATACTTACAAATGTTTAATGCATGTGAAATTGGGATAACAACCAGAGTAGTAACGTTGAGGGAATTGTTTTTCTATCATTTTTTGTGAGCCTAGTACAGCTAGAGACAGGTGAATTCTGTACTGGAAACGTTAATACATGGAAATTAGAAGGTTTTGTTTAATTTAACGTTTCCAAAAGTGAATACCAAGTAGTTTGATTGTTTTTATGATGAAGGAAGAGGGTGATTGTGTAACGTGTACAAGGCTTCCCTAGCAGGTTGGTTCTGCAGGAGTTATCCCATGACCACCTAACCATTCAGTACTTGTTAGCTACCAGTGAAGTATGGGCCTTGTGTTTGACTGCACAATTTCCTTTTATATACCATTTGGACTTTCAGTCTTTCTTGATTAGCATGTCTTGGTGGATGCTATGTTGGTATAGTGGTTCAAGTCCACTGTATTCAACTGTTACATGGCCACAGTGACGATACAATGCTGGCCACTACAAAATGTTCGCATCGGTGGGCTCACATCCCAGTAGCCACTACAATAGAACATGTCATACACCTATAAGTAAGTATACATATAATATGTAAGCATGTCGATAGACAATATTACACCTGTAGTTACAGTGGTATAATATAGTGTCAGTTGACAATCAAAATATATCAAAAGAAAAAAAATTTTTGAAGTTTACTATATATCCAGAAGTTAATTATAATAATACAAATGTGATTATAATGGTGTAGAACATCAGCTAATTGACAATCAGATTATAAAGATATTCTAAAATTTACAGTTGTAAGCTAACGTAGTTATTGTTAATGTGTTCCTTTTTTTAACTATATATATTATTCGTTAATAAAAAAAATTATCCAAATTGTAAACACAGTGTATAAGAAAGTAATTCTTTAAGGTGCTTTTAAATTTCTTGGGATATTCTGCAATGTGTTTGAGTTCTAACAGCAGTTCTTTAAAACGTTTTATGCCTGAGTAATGGACACCATATTGATATATGGATAAGGAGGCAGATAGATGAAAGTTTGTACTTTGTCAAGTTGGTGTATTATCACTGTCATAATTTGCTTTAAAATGATCCCTGTTCTTCACCATGGTTAGAAGAATAGAAAAAATAAACTGTGATTTAAATGATAAGACTCCCAACTTTTTAAAATGAATTTGTACATGAGTCCTTGTTTCTACTTCCTATCCTAATTCTAATTGCTATTTTTTGAATTTAAAGATTTTCTTACTTTAAGATGAGTTTCCCCACGATATGATACCAGATGACATGACAGAGTGGAAAAGAGAGTAATGAAACATTATTAGAGATCAGTGGGACATATATGGTTTAACAAATCTAAACATATAGCAAGCAGATCTTAATTTATTATTATATATACATAAGTAAGAATTTTCATATTTTTATCAAGTTTTAATGTGAATGAAATGGGATCCCAATGAGTACTATTTTTACTGTTCCTTAATATTGTTCTTAATTGGCCTGAAGATGGCCGTTTACAGCCGAAACATGTAGCCAAATATAACGTACTTGTAATTATTGCATCTTGTCTTGATGAATGTTGTGTATTGACGGCACATAGTATATTATACAAACTTAATTTATTAGCTTTATCTTCTCATATCGTATCATATATATCGTATATCATATATACATACATATCATAATATATATATATATATATATCACATATATCATGTCATATCATTTATTCTCATTCTGTGGATCATTACAGGATTACCAAGTCCAAAGAATGAAATAGAACAGAATTCATATACATTCCATAGATCCTTTTTAGTAAGGATGTAGAACATGTTGTAACATGAATATAAGGCACTATAATACAATACAATATGAAACACATTTGTACAGCTGTAAAAATATGAGTATGGTTATGGAAATTGTATGAGTAAGTGTAATTGAAATGTGCTGCTTTCTTGGAATGCATCAGTAGTTGATATATTTAAGTTAGTACCACAGAAATCTACAGGGTCAGTTGGTTAAATACTAGAATTGAATTGAATTGAACTGGCTTCTTGCCAGAGCTTCAGGTTCAATCCTGTGTGACCTGATGTCATATTCACAACAGATGAAATGACACTGAAGCATTGATTTTTCTTGGTTCTCTCAGTTTTTGCATACTGATCACTTGATCCAATTTCTTCCATGATTGTGTCATAGGAAATTGCTTACACTAGGGTCAAATTATTACATTGTCATTCTTTGTGTTGTGGGAAACATCCATGTTCTGGCAGTATGCTGACTGAAGTGTAAGGAAATTAGTTGCTTTTTAATTCAGCTTATCTGTTAATATATGAATTTTCTATTTTCAGGCTATCAACGAAGAAGAACAATTGTTAGGATTTAATCCTTCACCTTTCTTAGTTCTACAAACCATGTTGAGCATTGCAGAACCTCTGAATGAACTGTGGCACATTGTGTACAGTTTTCACATTAATTATGACAAGTGGTATTATGGTAAGCTGAATTGTGTAGAGTTTATACCAGGCAACCTAGAATTTAATTTCATTGTTAATATTACATAATTAGGCCTACTTTTACTTCTCCTTTTTTTTCCAGCATCATTTCCACTCCAAATGCTTACCCTTTCTATCAGCACATTTTGTTGTCTTTCTGTATCTGCCATAACCATATCTTATTTTCACTATTGAAACTTTGTAGCCATTTGCCAGATATAGGATATAATTTGGTTTCAGACGGTGGTTGGGAGTGAGAGTTTATGACAGGTGTGGTCTCAGATGTTGTTATGCAAAGGCCAGTAAACTTCATCATGTTTTACCAGAGTAGCAGGGCTCTTGGTCACATGGCCCTGACACAAGGGTATCAATACATTATCCAATATATGCACTCTGTGATACACCATTTATGACACATATATCATCTCCTACATGTTTTGGCACCAAGGTGCCATCCTCAGGGAGTCATTTATAACAAAAGTATGTAAGCCAACATGCCAGTCTAGGTTCTCATCTTCCTTATTGGAATGACTAAAATCTTCGAATGGTAAAATATGTAAAATTTATAACCACATATTACATTTTTATGGTACTAAAATATGCAACAATGGCTGTCCCCAGTTGCCATTTCGTAGTTGCTTGTATATTATATGGATTATGTTTACAAACATCGGTCTCAATTCCATATGATCTGAAAAGATCCCGTCATGTAAATATATTAATGTTGTTAATTCTTGGTAATGAATGTGTATATTACTATATACATATTCACTACCACACAGTAACAATGCTAATATGTTTACAGGATGATATCTTTTCAGATCATATGGAATTAAGACCAGTGTTTGTGTGCATAATCCATATAATATAAAAGAAGTACAAATTGGAAATTGGATTGTAGTTGTTCCTGTTAGGAGGAGGAGGAGAAATTAGATTGGCATGTTGGCTTGCGTATGTACATTTGTTATGAATGACTCCCTGAGGATGGCATCTTGGTGTCAAAACACATAGAAGTTGATACATATCGTGAATGGTGTGTCATAGAATGCATATGTCAGGCGATATATTGATTGTAAGAATGTGCATAATATGAATACCATTAGGTAAGGTAAAGGAATCCCTGTACTAGCCTGGATTGGCCCTGAGTGTTCCAGGAGGTGAGGCTTTCAGATTTAAAGACATTTGGCACATGAGGGTGGTAAGGTTTAAGCCTTACACTCTGGCCCCTTTTACCCCCAGGAAATATTCCTGGTGCTTATTTCTGTTAGAGGATGAGTCAATTCAAGGACCTTAGTGTGGCTGGAAGGATTATGTCAATGAAAAATTCCAGTAACACCAATGGGAGTCCAGTCCTTGACCTTCTTGCTTGTAGTGTAGTGCTGCATCTTATTGTCCCACTGTTTGCCTCATGAATAACATAAAACAAGGAAAATATATTCCTGGCTTCTAGTACCAAGCCATTAAGTGAATGGAGAGAGCAGAGCTGTGGCAGTACATACAGGAAACTACCAGGTGCCATCTGTTAAGCAATAGGATGCCATAAATCTACCATAAGGTGCTCTTGCTTAAAAGGCATCATTGCTTGAATTTTCTGATACTGAAGTAGAAGGCTGACTAAAAGAGGAGCTGCACAGTTTACATTTAAGATTGATAAAAATTTCTTAGATGACAGGCATTAACAATCACTTAAAATGGCAGTAATGACAACATGGGTAATACACACATAACTCCTGCAAGAAAACATTCCAACACAAATTTTGTAATCAGCTCTGCAATCACAATATATACTATCATTTCATCTGTTTGTGTTTAACAACTAAAATAAATTCATATCAAATCCTCATGTTAGTGAAATAAATACTCAACAAAAATCTAATTTTTACCAACTTCATCAAATTTATCACAACATCAAAAATGAGCCTACTCGAATGGCACAAATGTATTTAACAGACCCCACAAGGTATAAAAAATTTAAGTGATAACCCTAAACAATTTAAATTAAAGAATTATTTATGTGCTGTCTAAATCTATTCTGTGGAAGGATATGTTAACGTAAAAAGAGAATGATAAGCTAAGGTTAACCAGTTGTGTTATAACCTCTACTACTTTATGTATGTAATATTTTCCTGACTTGTTCTGTGTCCAAGGTATTAACCTGGTTTGGATGCATAGAATGCAAGCCAATTCAATTGCTGATGAGAGGCATTTTCTTATCATATTGTTGCAAAATGTGGCAGTTGCAAAGTGTTGTGTTTTTAACTACCCCTACAATATCAGTAAATTCTAATTTAAGCATTGTCCACATTAAATATTCTGATTTACTATTTTTATTCCTACGCATGTTTGAGCTACAATGTTTTGAATACTGTTCTCACAATTGCTGGTTTCATTTTTTTTTTTTTGTCTTGTCTAAATGCTGGTCTGACTGGAAGTTGAAGCCTCATTTGCTCGTCATTTGAATGCATTTTGCATTTCACTCACAAGTTCCTCCATAATTTAGCATGATGGATGAAAGTGTGCCTACATGAATGGATCTGAAATGTATTTGCAGAGTTTTAATATAGCATAAATGCCTATATCATACTTCACACATTTAGTTGTTTTACATACATTCTAAATGTAAAGACAACTGCTTTATATTCACACACTTGTCTGTGTCTTTTTAGGTTCATTTCTGACTTTAAATGCAGATGCAGTAAAAGACGAAGTGGATCATATGTGGCAAACATTGCACAAGTTAGCTAAAATTCTGTATGATATTCCGGGAGCAAAGTATGTTGCTGAAATGGTCCGTGCAAAAGTGGAAAAATTCCGTCAGTATGTGCCCCTATTACAAACAGTCTGCAACAAGGGTCTTCAGGAAAGACATTGGCAGCAGGTAATTGTGGGTAATGTATTTTCTCGTCACTACCACTTACAACGGGGTAAAAGTGTATGTAATGTATCTGCATGATTATTACATTTTGAGAAATTATATTCTATTCTTTATTAATATCGCTGTGTTATCTTCTTCTTGTATATTATTGTAATTCTTTTCGTTATGGATTATGTGTTCCCTCACCTATGTGCAAATTTAGACTGTGCCTCCGAGGAAGCTGAAAACGTAAAAGCCGTTGCTACTTCTGAGCAAAGATGTTTTGTCATTTCAGTCAAAAAACTGCAAGTAAACTCAAAATGTATGTATGAACTTTAAATGTATGTGGGTCAGAATATTTATTTGTAGTCTGTGTATGATGAAAGAAGAAACTAAATACCAAATGCTTTGAGGTCCAGTGAACAGTTGTATATAAATTCCACATTTTATCATGCATTGTTCATTAAAATAAAAACAAGTCTCATGTATAGTGCAGAAACTCATAGTTATGTTCCTTCTTGTGGTTTACCCATTTTCATCAATTTTTCCATTCTTATACTCTTGTAAAATTTGATTCCAGTCACTACCAGTTCAACTCTCTCTCTCTATTGCATTATAACTTCCCTGTAACCGGAGCTGTCAAGAACGGGTTCAGGCCCTAGCAAAAAATTTTTGAGCACCCCAGCAAGGTCATAGTCATACTGTCACAGCACACAGAGTGAGTTACTGAAGTAACAGCAGGTAGTTTGATTCATACTTTCTGCCGCTACCTTTCATACAGTACGAAAGTGTATGTTGGCTTAGGGGAGAGTAAGGATACAAAGCAGTCATACACAAGATAGTCGCTGGATGCATTAACACCATGAACAGGACAAATTACTACCTAATTATTCCTGATACAACTGAGAAAGACAAAAACATGTGCTACATGGTGGGACCCTGGCCCCATTCTGGAAGGCTGGGTCCTGGTAGTTTGTACTGACTTCCCCCCTGCCCTCTCTCTTGGACACTGCTTGTAACAGCTGTGTTTGTGAAGTGTGTACCTGTTAATTAGCAATTTTTATATGAGGCCTAGGTATTAATGGTTTTAAATGTGTTCATTCTTTTTCTGTAACAAAACCCAAAATCTGGAGTGTGATGATTTTCTGTAGAAGCATATTCTGTAGGTCTTTTAGCTGCAACAAAGCCACATTCTTGCTTGGTACCTGTGAGGAGCTGAGAGTTTTGATTTTGTGGCAGGTCTAGCATAGTGATATTTATTTTAGTTTGTGATTCATTCGTTTTATGAGTTCCAGAAACAGTTACTGGGCTTCAGCTTACATGGGTAATGCATGCTAAGGATCTCTGGACTAATTTTAGACATTGTGAAAATAAAGAGCACCAACTGTAAATTCAAAGAACTAAGCAGTGTGACCCCCATATTCATAGACAGCAGAGAAATTTGAGAGGGAAGTTGCATGCCTCCCTTATCATTGCTGAAACTTCACATGCATGTATCACTGTCAGCAGTTGAGGGGTTAAGGTGAGGGGCAGCACTACAGTTACTGGTTTGTACCTTGCCAAAGCCTAATTTTTTACTTCCTTAATTTGTACAATTTTTTGTATTTAGTACCATTGTGAGTATTTTCCTTTATATTGTTTTAATGTTTATCTGCTGCAAACATATACCCTTTACTAAAAACTGATTTTAAGAGAAGGGTTGACTTTTTTTTTTTTCTATATATACTATTTTGAAACTAATTTATCACATAAATGTTGCAGCATAGTTTTTGTATTATACTTTAATCTTCTGAAAAAATAGTTATTGTCACAGTGATTGCTTTTATTGTAATTTATCATGTGGTGCATGTAGCCAGTAAATGAATGCATGAAATCTGTTGTACAACCAAATTTATTAGTGCAGGAATTTTGATTCATTACTAACTCCATAAAATTTGTAGAGTTCATGTCAGACACCTGTTACTCATACAAGAAAGTTTTGTTCCACACCATTCAGTGAATTGGAACCACAACCAGGAATGTTGAATGTTGTAGACAGTGATTGTTATTTGGAACAACGGAATGAACATACTGGAAAAAATCTTTATGATCATGAATCAAAAGTGAAGAGGAAAAATTATTTGAAGTACTGAGAATATATGCTTCTTTGGCAGCCATGTGATATTTATATTTACAGGAAGACTAAAAATGTCATCAGGCATCTGCAGAAATTTACAGGATGAGAACGAACATCATATAAAAATTCTGCAACTAGCATTTGTTGGTGAACCATCAGTTGAGTAATCAGTACTAGGTGACATGTTACAGTGTGTGTTGTGTGCTGCACGCTGAAAAATCAGAGATCATTTTTTCCTGAATGTCAGGGATGTATGATTCCCACCTTTTCCTGACGCAACTTGAATGGTGTTGGTTGACCTTGTTTTCCTACTTCTGTAACTACCATCCTCATTAGTGTACACCCTCCAAAGCAGTAGCTGCTGAATCTTTGGAGTAGACTGGCATAAAAAGAATATGTTTGCAAGTAGTAATAAACATACACTTTTATAACGATAATTCCATTCTCCATATAAGCATCCTAGAACCAGGCCTTCGGGCAATGGCAGTACATTTGTATAAATATGTATTTTTTTTTTGTCAATAAAATAACTAAAATAGCCCACTGTTACCACAGTATTTTTACAGTGTATATTTTGACAGCAAGTTAGCTTTGAAATTATATAAATAGAAGTGAATGAGTAGCAACAAAACTGTAAATTTGAAGTCTGTGACTTAAAAAAAGAGTCCAAAAGGAGACTAAGAAAAAATATGTCAGTAAAGATACTAAGGTGATAGGCAGTATGAATTTATAACCTTTGTACTGGGAGTCCCTCCAATTAATTTCTGCAGTATGTAAATATAGAATCACACTGTTGGTCACTTTGCTTCATGGCACAAATTCTTTTTCCTTTATCGATAGAAACTTTTCAAGGAACGGGTGACAACTCAATTATCCACCCCCCTTATTAGATATGTGTTTTGCAGTCCCACTTAAACAGTCTGTGTTCTACTCAATGTTAATGCTTTTCGTGCTGTGTGTATAACCTATGACATTACAAAAGATCTGGATTCTGTTGACAAATTTCAATTATGGATTTTCTAAAATGCTCAGAATGAACAATGATTACTTCCCTACACAGCAGTTATTAGTTGGCCTTTATGAGGGAGAAGCATTGTCTTTTGTGTGTGTGTGTGTGTGTGTGTGTGGAGGGAGGTTGGGGGTGGGAGTGGAGGGAGACAGATGGTAGAAATTGATTTAATATAATGTAGATTAGTTCCAGGGTGAAATAGTTCAGGAATAGAGGTTAAGGTGTTTGTTTACTACATTACTAAGCTCCAGACATAGTGAAACTGGAAGTTTCTTGCACTCTTCACTATCTATTGCATGGAAAATGTTCATTCACTCTATTTTAATTTGTTTTTATTTTCTTAGATGAGTAAAGTGGTGGGAATTGAACTGGGACCTACCGTGGAATCAAGCCTTTCAGAAATGGTTGAGAATGGTCTATTGCAACATATTGCAAAATTGGAAGAAATTGCACTAGCAGCCAGTAAAGAATTTGCCTTGGAGAATAATCTCCATGAAATGAAACATGAATGGGATGAAGTTGAATTCGAGCTAGTACCATACCGGTAGGTGACGGAGCCTTCAGAATTCACTGCATGTGGTGAGAAAATGAGTGGAGTGTAAGAGCTGCTCAGTCATGGGGCATGGCTGCTGTTATTACTGTGAAAACCTTAGATGACCCCTTATTTGTTATTTGTATAAATATTTGTTATGGGTTTCACAGTTTGCTCTACTGGAGTAATTACTGATAGTCTGCTTATAGCCATCAGGTTCACTGCAACTCTTTGATACTATATTTACACTTTTTTTTATTCTGGCTTGTTTTTGAGCCTTTGAATTCCTCACTGTAAGGAAGTAGTAATAAGTGGTCTGTGACAGGTACAGGCATATTTTTCTCTGAGGTATTGAGTCAACAATTGTCTCAGAGTTTTGGCATAACTATGGCACTTGAGATCTCATAATGACATGTGTATGGATGGTGACTTATTTAATTTGCAGTTGTAGTTTGGAAGGAATGAAGGTTTTTACATATAATTTATGAGTAATATTTTCTTTAATATGTAAGTATTCAGTATGTAACCAACCTGTTTTAACTGCCCTGGCTCCTAGTTACTGATTTACACTGTTCTGTCAATTGACACAAAACTTCTCCTGAAGGATTATTCAGGGACATTAAACTGACTATGTAGTCACTAACTGTGGTGTTTTTTAGTAATATAACAGCTTTGGGTTTTTAATTTATTACAGTTCTTGCATTTGCTTGAAGTGGAGTTACTAATTCCTGGTACAAGCATGCTGTTGTTTGCTGAAAATTAATGCTGTTGATTTGCTTAATGATACAAATAATAAGTTACGGACAAGATACAGAATGAAATGTGCTGGTCTGGTACGTGTATCATTAGTCATCATGAGAGCCAGCAGCTTCATGGTCTTTCAGATCTCTATATGGAATTTCATTTTCTCTCTCCCTTTTTCAAGATACAACTAGTCACTTGGTAAGGCTTTTCCAAAAATAAATTCTCAAATTAGTATTCGCTTACCTGGTGATTACCTGCCTTTCTAATGAGGGAAGAGATGTAACTGTTTTAATGGCAATGATCTGACTGCTAACCATCTCCTCTTTGAATTTTTAATAGCATGTACATTTAATTAATTTCTGTATTGTTATACAAAGAGATTAATAGCCTATACCTCCAGTGTATGTTCCCTCTTTTGAAAATTCAGTCTGAAGCTTGCACGATGAACCCTGGGTGGATATACAAGATTGTTAGGTTTTAATTTTACAAAGGATTGATGATACGAGTTGCTATTCATTATCTTGTACTGTGTTTAGTGGAATGTTGCTTATGTTGTTTTAAAATTATAACAAGTATGTAATTAAACTTGCAGTCAGTCAGAACCAGAAAATTATTTTCAACAAATCAGATGGTCAGTCTTAGTGTCAGGAAATCGATATGTCATTTTTTATGACATGCAGTTTCAAACAAAATTCTCCCACAGAAATATGAGAACCTGAATTTATACAGTGAGGAGTCTGTTGCTGTTAGACTTCTTTTTTTGCAGAGACTCAGGTGTGGATATTCTCTCAGCAGTTGATGATATTCAAATGATGTTGGACGATAACATTCTGAGAGCACAGACAATGCGTGGTTCCTCATACATTAAAGCATTTGAGGCTGAAATGCAAGCTTGGGAAACAAAACTTATATCAATGCAGGACATTCTAGATGCTTGGTTGGAGGTAATTACAACATGGTTCTGCACTGAAATTAGTAACAATATATATATATAAAATCTTCTGTCTGAAGGTGAGCTTGCAGGACAGTAACAAACCTCAAAACTCTTAGATTTTCACATATTATTTTTGCAGAAGTGTTTGAATGTTTCTAATCTGTAGGAACATTTGAAAGTAGTTGGCTTGTTAGTAACTGATAAACCCTTTCAGCTTAGTTTTTATATAAGATTTAACAACCACTTCATCTTTGATATCAACCTAGTGAAATCTTGTATGAAGTTTATTCTATTTTCCAGGCCACATGCATGACTATATCAGTTTTTCAAGGGCTCTCACCCAAGGAAACAGCTGATTTCTGCCATCAGGAATGCCATAATAAATTAACACATGGACAGTAGAATTCCCTTAATCCATCACTCACTGGACTGGATGGATGCTGAGTTATCAAACATTCTGGATTATGCCACACTACCAATATTGACCTAAGTTCTTACATGCAATGTGTTGTTTGAAAACTTGGGCACTTTCTTCATTTGCAGCAGCTAATGTGCAGTTGGGCAAACACTGCCCAGAGTTTTATATGATCCATAATCCATGCATTATTCAAATATGCACAATATTGGTACCAACAAATGCACACAAATACATTGAAATTAATTTATGTGCACAATGAACTCCAACATATTTCTGCCAACCATATGGCCACATGATTAGCCGAAACTTGTAGGAGTTCATAGTGTATATAAATTAATTTCAGTACACTTGTGTGCATTTGTTGGCACTATTATTTTATATACTGCCAAAAGAGTTCAGTTTCATTGGCTTTTTAAATCTGGGTTCACAACAATTATGCTGTTCCAGAAAATTGCGGCATAATTCAGTGTACCTTTCTGCAGCTTAGTCATCAGCAGACAGCACTTCACCACCAACATGCAGCTTTCTAATTCCATGACATTCTTCGAAAGTTTGCAGCCAGCCATCAGAGAATATGCCCTTGTCAGTTACTTGCATTTCATCTTGAAAAGACCAAACTTTTTAAATTATCATAATCCCTGTAATGGGTTTTCCACTGGAACACATTACTGCGAGCCACTTATGCAACATCTTGTCCAGTTATGCTAATTTAGGCTGTTTCAATGTGTGTTTCTTTAGAAGGCATTGTACACTGTTGCTTGATACTATAAAGGATCGTAATTGGTCCTCCTGTTTCTGTATGTCGTAGATGGTTGACAGTCCAGTGTTGTATGAAGCTGTAACAACACTGCAGTTTGTACCAATTTCAAGCCTACTAATTATTTGAAGTTTCTGTGAAATTGGTAATGTAGCATGCTTCCTCTTACCAACTGCAGCTCTTTTACTCATCTTGGGTCTTTTGAAGCCATTACAGTTGCTTGATGGGCTCAATAAAGTCCAGTTGACACAAGATACAATCACAGAATCAGTATGTGTAGTGGATGTTCTTGATGGTGAAACATCAAGTCTTGGGATCATTTTTGTCAACTGCCAAAGTATCGGGAATTTCCAGAGTATCAGCATCTGGATTCAAGGAATTTACTGTGTTTAGCATGTTCTAAAATTTTGTATATATTTTCTTCTTCTTTATGATCAGACTACCTCAGTTACTGAACACAGTACTATGTACATTCATTCATCACTTTTTTTTTTTATTTTTTTTTATTTATTTATTTATTATTTCAGTTCCGTAAAATCCAGTACATGTCAGTAATGACTTTTGGATATAGAACTCGTCATGTTACAGCAACTATACAAAATTTATCTATAATTAAAAATCCTGT